>Ga0265318_10000332_pt1 | contig 37594 bp, 31 predicted proteins | sample 4821metaG_FD_192431 | JGI IMG/M metagenome (GOLD analysis project Ga0265318, IMG submission 192431) | Rhizosphere microbial communities from Carex aquatilis grown in University of Washington, Seatle, WA, United States - 4-8-21 metaG | ecosystem: Host-associated > Plants > Roots > Rhizosphere >... | reverse complement strand
GCGCCCCCCCCCCCGATTTCCACCATTTCCCCCCGACCGTATCAGCGCGCGGCCAAGGCGGGGTTTCCGGCAGGTCAAAGGTCGGGGTCGAGCCCCGGGGGATCAGTCCAGGAGCGCGTGCAGTCGGGGGAGGAGATCGGCCTCCGCGACCTCGTGCTGCTGGCCGGCGGCGAGATCCTTGACCTGCAGGCGCCGGGTCGCGACCTCGGTCTCTCCCACGATGAGCGCCAGGCGCGCGCGCAGCTTGTCGGCGCGCTTGAGCTGCGACTTGAGGCTGCCGCCGCGGTGCTCGATCTCGGTGCGGATCCCGGCCAGCCGCAGCCGGTGCCCGATGGGCAGGGCATATTCGAGGGCGGCGGCATCGAGGGTGGCGATGAACACCTGGAGCCCCGGCTCGAACCCGGCGCCGCCGGCGTCCACGTCGGGCATGGCCAGGAGCGCGCGCTCGAGGCCGAGCCCGAACCCCATGGCCGGGGTCTTCGGGCCCCCGAGGGATTCCACCAGGCGGTCGTAGCGGCCCCCGCCGCACACGGTGTTCTGCGCCCCGAGCTCCCCGGCGGTCACCTTGATCTCGAAGATGGTCGAGGTGTAGTAGTCGAGCCCGCGCACGAGCCGCGGGTCGACCTCGAAGGCCACCCCGAGCGCGGTGAGGGTGTCCTGGACCCGCCCGAACCGCGCCCGCGACCCCTCCCCCAGGTGATCGAGGATCACCGGGGCGCTCGCCACCAGCGCCTGCACCTCGGGGCTCTTCGAGTCGAGCACCCTCAGCGGATTGAGCTCGAGCCGCCGCCGCGAGTCCTCGTCGAGCTGGGCCTCGTGCGCGCGCAGGTACGTCACCAGCGCCTCCCGGTAGGCTGGTCGCTCCTCGGGCTCGCCGAGCGAGTTGATGGTGGTGGTGAACGCCCCCCGGGGGATGCCGATCTCGCCGAGGATGTTCACCAGCATGGCGATCATCTCGGCGTCGCCGGTGGGCTCGGCCACCCCGAACACCTCGGCGCCGAGCTGGTGGAACTGGCGGAGCCGCCCCCGCTGGGCGCGCTCGTGCCGGAACATCGGCCCGAGGTAGTACCACTTGGTGACCGGCTCGCGGGTCCACTGCGAGTTGCCGATGAAAGCCCGCACCGCCGGGGCGGTGCCCTCGGGCCGCAGGCTGACCGACCGCCCGTCCCGGTCGTCGAAGGTGTACATCTGCTTCTCCACCACGTCAGTCACCTCCCCGACCGAGCGGACGAAGAGCGACGTGTACTCGAGGATGGGGGTGCGCACCTCGCGGTAGGCGAAGGCGTCGAGCACGCTCCGGGCCTTCTCCTCGAGGAAGTGCCACTTCGACACCTCCGGCGGCAGGAGGTCGTTCATTCCTTTGACGGACGCGGGAACCTCGGCCATGACGGCCGCACTCCTACCGCAATAAGGGCCCGCCGCAAAATGGGGAGCACATCTTGGGGCGGCCCCTTTACTCCGTTCTGACCACTGCGGCACCGAGGCGGGCGGCGAGCTCGGCGGTGGCGGAATCGACGGCGCGCTGGTCACGGCCATCGAGGGTGATCTTGACCTTGTAGTCGGGGGCGTCGATGTGCGGGTAGGAGCCCACCTCGACCGCGGGAAAGGCCGCCACGACCGCGTCGAGCAGGTCGGCGATCGGGCCCTCGGGCTCGCGCGAGAAGACCGCGCGGCTGTAGATCGGGGGCGCCCGGAACAGCTCCCGCACGGCCTCGAACTTGCGACGGAAGATCGACGGCACCCCCGGGAGGATCCACACGTTCTCCATGACCACCACCGGCCAGAACGAGGGCGCGCCCTCCGCGGTCCCGTATTCCAGGCGGGCGCCCTCCGGGATATCGGCCATGCGCAGATCGCGGACATGCAGCCGCGCCCCCATCCCGGAGCGGATCAGCCCCTCGAGCGCCGGGTCGCGCACCATCCCGCGCCCGAAGGCCGCCGCCACCGCGGGCAAGGTGACGTCGTCATGGGTGGGGCCGACGCCCCCCGAGGTGAACACCACGCCGAACCGCCTGGACAGCGCCCGCACCGAGCTCGCGATGTCCTCGAGATCGTCGGGGACCACCTCGATGCGGCCGAGCGAGACCCCGAGCCCGCGCAGCTCGCGCACCAGGTAGCGGGCGTTCTCTTCCTCCACCTTGCCCGACAGGATCTCGTTCCCCACGAGGAGGATCGCAGCGGAGGAGGGTGCAGGCGGCGGCATGACGGAGGTGGCGGGGGGAGGACGCAGCGACGAACGGCCAGACGACGGCCGACGGACCGACGAGACGAGACGAAGACCAGCGAAATTCGAGCGGGACGCCCGAACGTGCGATCATGCTAATCGATGAAGCGCACAGGTTCTTTCCTTTTTGGGCTGGCGGGGTGTCTCGCGGTGGCGGCCTTCGGGTGCGGTGGGAGCGGAGCCGCCAAGCCCGCCGGCGGCGATGGTGGGCGCGATCTCGGGAGCGACGGGGGCGACGCCGCCCGCCCCCCGGGGGTGGCGTGCCCGGCCGCCGCGCCCGGGGAACAGCGAGGACTCGGCGCCTGCTGTGGGGCAGACGGCGACTGCGGCGGCGGCGGAACCTGCTGGAACGGATTTTGTACCAGGACCTGCGATGCCACCACCGCCTGCGGGGTGGTCACGGCGCCCTCGCCCTTTCCGGTCGGGACCGCGCTCGCCTGCGCCTCGAACCGGGTGGGCGATCCGTTCAGCTATTGCCTGCCCGGGTCGCTGGCTGCCTGCACCGGGGCGGCGGCCGGTCCCGGTGCTTGCCCGGCGGGAGAGGCCTGCGGCCTGGCCCTGGATCCTCTCGCCTCGAGCGGGCCCTCGGCCGGGACGGCCCCGTATGCCGGACTCTGTCTCGCCACCATGGTGGCCGGCACCTACCTGCCCGCCGGCAGCCCGTGCGATCCGGCCGAACCGTACGCGTGCGAGAACCAGGGCGGATTTCTCGGAAGCGGATGCTTCAACCGGCGCTGCACCCGGGCGTGCGCGCGCTCCCAGGATTGTCCGCTCGGGATGATCTGCGGGCCGCCGCCCTTCTCGGCCAAGTGGGGGGGCGCCACCGCCTTCGGGAACGGGGCGGCGGTCGACCTCGGGATCTGTCAGGGGCGCTTTTGCGGGCAGGTCCACGGTGAGGCCGGGCTGGCCGCCGGCGCGGTCGTCCAGCAGGGCGCCGATTCCGACTGTGTGACGGGCGAGGTCTGCGCCCCCACCACCGCGGTGGGGCCGAGCGGAGACACGGCATACCTGTCGTGCGTCCCGCCGCTGCCGGCCGCGCAGGTCACCGGTGCCTCATGCGGCGCCAGCGCCGGTACCGGAACCGACGCTGGCGCCGCGCTGGCCAAGCACTGCGCCGACGACCACCTGTGCATCAGCTGGCAGGGGGTGTCGTTCTGCAGCCAGCTCTGTCGCCGGGACGCCGACTGCGCGACGGGCAGCGTCTGCGCCGACGGCGGGCTGGCGGCGCCCCTGCCCAACGGCTCGACCGCGCCGATTGCGATGTGCATTCCGCAATCGCGCGTCGCGGGCACGGTCTGCCAGGCCGAGAAGGACTGTCCGCGCGGCTCGGCCTGCCTGCCGTTCGGCACCCACTCGAGCCTGCTGGTCTGCCGGCCGGCCATCGGCAGCAAGAACGTGGGGGACCGCTGCGCCGCCCCCTCCGACTGCCGGAGCGGTCAATGCGCCGATCGCGATGGCAACCCCCCGAGCGCCAACAACCGGGCCTTCTGTGCGGCCTTCTGCGGGAAGAACAGCGACTGCGCCCCGAGCCAGCTCTGCCTGCGCCGGGTCCTCAGCAACAATGGCACCATCGACGATCCACGCGACGACGTGGTCCTCGGCCTCTGCACCACCCTGCAGGCACCGGCCCTGACGGGCGCTTGCACCACCGACGACAACTGCACGGGACAGACCGCCGCCGACGAGACCGGTGGCGACGCCTGCGATCTCGCGAACCAGACCTGCTTCACCAAGGGCGCCCACATCGGCGATCCCTGCGCCCATCGCGCGGACTGTCCGCTCGGGGCCTACTGCCACCTCGGCGATCCGAACTTCGAGGGTGGGGTGTGCCTTTCACTCGGGTGCGATCCGGCCGCGACGAGCGGGGTCGATGCCTGCCCGACCGGGGCGGTCTGCCTCGAGCGGTCGATCGATGCCCCCCTCTTCGGCTGCTACCAGGCCTGCCAGCCCGGCACCGCCTGTGCGCGACTCGCCGAGGGTTACTCCTGCCAGCCCGCCATTGCATCGGCCCCCGCGGCGGCTGCCTCCGCCACCATCTGCCTCACGCCAGGTGGTCCGTGAGGCCACCCATCTCGGGGGCGCGCGCCGCGCCCGCATCCTGGGTGGGGGGAATCGTCCCGCTGATCGCCGTGTTCGGGGTGGGTGGAGCGTCGGCAGCGGCAGCGACGCCGCTTCCGCCTCCGTCGACCGTACCCGTCGCGCCGCCAGCGTCGAGCCAGCCGGAGCTCCAGACCGGACCCCACCCGGGCAGCGGTGAGGGGAGCGGTTCGACCTCGCCGGGGGCCCCCGGCTCATCGGGCATGGGGCAGATGGGCGGGGGCGGCGACGCGGCGTGGCCGGGCTGGCCGGGCCAGGCCGGGGAGGGCGCGAACGGTGCTCCGAGCTTGCCCCCCATGCCCCCCATGCTCCCGCTCGGCCCCGGCGGCTCCAGCCTGCCCGGCGGGAGGCCGCGCGAGCTCGCCGACGGTACCGTGCGCGGGTCGGATCACGACGCCGTGGTCGGGGGCTGGGGAATCGTCATCTCGCCGAGCGTGAGCCAGCTCGGCGCCTTCTCCCGCCGCCCCTCCACGGGTTGCCCGAGCATCGCCGCCGCCAGCGCCAGCACCCTGTCGACCACCGACTGTCCGCCGGTGGACATCCGCGCCGTCGGCACCCGCCACTGGCTCACGCCGACGCTGGGGATCGACGCGGCCCTCGCCCTCGGCCTCGGCGGCGGCAGCGACCACGGCCGCCTCCTCGACACCTATCTGGGCGTCGGGCCGCTGCTCGGCGCCTCGGTGGTGCTCGCCGGCTGGAAGCACATGACCGTCATGGCCAGCCCCGCCGCCTCGCTGGTGGTGTTCCGCGCGGCCAGCTCGTCGGGCACGGCCTTCGTGCTCGATCTGCGCGCCGATCTCGAGGCCGAGCTGCACTTCGGGTTCTGGGGGCTGCCGGCCCTGTCCCTCGGCCTGCGCAGCGGGCTCGATCTGCACCTCGAGCACGGGGTGGACGTGACGGTCTGGTCCCTGGGGGCCGCCGGGGTCACCAGCCTGGCGCGGCTCGTGAGCGACCTGTCGCTCAGGTACTATCTCTGAGAACATGTCGCCGCGCCTTCCGCCTCCCGACCGCGATCTGGTCGAACGCCGTGAGATCCTCAACGAGTCGGGCATCACGCGAGCCTTGCAGCGCATGGCCTTCGAGCTCATCGAGCGCTCTGCCGCCCCGGAGGAGGGGATCTACCTGGTCGGCATCCGGACCGGCGGCGCGCACCTCGCCAACCGCCTGGCCACGCTGGTCCGGCTGCAGGCGCCGGGGACCAACGTCACCGTCGGGGCGATCGACATCTCGCTCTACCGCGACGACGTGTTCCTCGGATTGCCCAAGCCCGAGATCGGTCCGACCGAGCTGCCGGTGGGGGTGGACGGCGTGACCGTGGTCCTGGTGGACGACGTCCTGTACACCGGCCGCACGATCCGCGCGGCGATGGACGTCCTCGCCGACTACGGCCGCCCGCGGGCCGTGCGCCTGGCGGTCCTGGTGGACCGCGGACGGCGCGAGCTCCCCATTCAACCCGACATCGTCGGCGTCTCGGTGCAGACCACCGCCGCCGAATCCGTGCGCGTCATGCTGAAAGAGCGTGGCGAGCGCGACCGGATCGTGTTACGCGAACGGCGAGAATGAGCGTCTATCCGCACAAGCATCTGCTCGGGATCGAGGGGCTTTCGGCGGCGGATCTCGGGACGGTGCTCGATCTCGGGGAGCGCTTCACCGAGATCGCCGCCCGCCCCATCAAGAAGGTGCCCACCCTGCGCGGCAAGACGGTGATCAACCTCTTCCTCGAGCCGTCCACCCGCACGCGCACCTCGTTCGAGATCGCCGCCAAGCGGCTGTCGGCCGACGCGGTCAACATCTCGGGCGCGGCGTCCTCGACGGTGAAGGGCGAGACGCTGCTCGACACCGCCCAGAACATCGACGCCATGTCGCCCGACGTGGTGGTGTTGCGCCACGCGCAGGCCGGCGCCGCGGAGTTCGTGGCCAGGCGCATCCGGGCCGCCGTGGTCAACGCCGGCGACGGGGCGCACGAGCACCCGACCCAGGCCCTCCTCGACTGCTCGACCATCCGCGCCCGCAAGGGCAAGATCGCCGGCCTGGTGGTGGCCATCTGCGGTGACATCGCCCACAGCCGGGTGGCGCGGTCCAACCTGTTCGCCTTGACCCGCCTCGGGGCCGAGGTGCGCCTGGCCGGCCCGCGCACCTTGCTGCCACCCGGGCTCCCCGAGCTCGGGGCGCGGGTCTTCGATCGCCTCGAGCCGGCGCTCGAGGGGGCGGACGTGGTCATGATGTTGCGCATCCAGAAGGAGCGCATCGGGTCGCCCCTGTTCCCGAACACCCGCGAGTACTCCAGGTACTTCGGGCTCAACCAGAGCCGGCTCGACCTGGCCAAGCCGGACGCCATCGTGATGCATCCCGGTCCCATCAACCGCGGGGTCGAGCTCGAGCCGTCGGTGGCGGACGGTTCGCGCTCGGTCATCCTCGAGCAGGTGGCGCGCGGGGTGGCGATCCGCATGGCGGTCCTCTACCTCCTGGCGGGCGGCGAGTCCGGGGTGGCGGGCGTGGCGGGCGTGGCGGGCGTGGCGGGCGTGGAATGACCCGACGCCCCTGACCGGCTGTCCGGTTTTGGGTCCGGTTTTGGGTTGACGGGCGGGGCGCGAGCTTCTATTCAAGGGGCGCCTTGGATCTCTGTCTGCGCGGTGGCCGGGTCATCGACCCACGTCGGAACTTCGATTCCGAGGCGGACGTGCTCCTTTCCGGCGGACGGGTCGCGCGCATCGAGCGCGGCATCGCGGCGGGGCTGCCGGGGTCGACCCGGGTGGTGGACGTGCGCGGGCTATGGGTGCTTCCCGGTCTCATCGACCTGCACACCCACCTGCTCGAGCCCGGCCAGGAGTACAAGGAGGACATCGGCACCGGCACGGCGGCGGCGGTGGCGGGGGGCTTCACGGCGGTCTGCGCCATGCCGAACACCGTGCCGCCCAACGACTGCCGCGCAGTGACCCAGCTCATCGTCGAGCGCGCCCGGGCGGCCGGCCTCGCCCGCGTCTATCCCATCGGCGCCGTCAGCAAGGGCCAGAAGGGCGAGGAGCTGGCGGAGATCGGCGAGATGAAGGACGCCGGCATCGTGGCCATCTCCGACGACGGACGTCCGGTGATGAGCTCCGAGCTCTTGCGGCGGGCCATGGAGTACGCGCGCACCTTCGGGCTGCCGCTGATCCAGCACTGCGAGGACCTGACCCTGTCCGCCGGCGGCGCGATGAACGAGGGGCTGGTCTCGACCCGCGCCGGGATCCGGGCCCAGCCCCCCGCGGCCGAGTCGTCGATGGTGGCGCGCGACATCGAGATCTGCGCGCTCACCGGGGCCCGCTACCACGTGGCCCACGTCAGCACCGCCGAGTCGGTGGATCTGATCCGCGCCGCCAAGCGCCGGGGCCTGCCGGTGACCTGCGAGGTGACGCCGCACCACCTGACCCTGACCGACGAGGCCTGCGCGCACTACGACACCAACGCCAAGTGCAACCCCCCGCTGCGCTCCGAGGTGGATCGCCTGGCGGTGGTCGAGGCCCTCCGCGACGGCACCATCGATGCCATCGCGACCGACCACGCGCCGCACTCGCCGCTCGAGAAGGACGTGGAGTTCGAGCAGGCCGCCTTCGGGATGATCGGGCTCGAGACCGCCGTGCCGCTGTCGCTCGAGCTGGTGCGGCGCGGGGTCATCACCCCCGGTCGCCTGGTGGAGCTGATGTCCGGAAACCCGGCGGAGTTCCTTGGACTCGGATTGGGACTCGGCGCCGGCAACGGGAGCCTCGCACCTGGCACGGGCGTCGCAGACGTGACCGTGATAGATCCCGAGGCGCCCTGGGCGGTTCAGCCGGGCGGGCTCCGCTCCCGCTCCAAGAACACGCCCTTCGGCGGCATCGAAATGCGAGGGCGCGCGGTCATGACCATCGTGAACGGTCGCATCGTCTTCGCCGAGGAGAAGCGCTTTGGCTGAGACCGAGAAAAGACCGGCCCTGTTGGCCCTCGAGGACGGCACGATCTACCGCGGCACCGGCTTCGGATCCGACAGCGAGTCGGCCGGCGAGCTGGTCTTCAACACCGCGATCACCGGCTACCAGGAGGTCATCACCGATCCCTCGTATCGCGGGCAGATCGTGACCATGACCGCGCCCGAGATCGGCAACGTGGGCGTCAACGGCGTGGACTTCGAGTCCGCCCGGCCCTGGTGCGCCGGCTTCGTGGTGCGCGAGCTGTCCTCCGAGGTCTCGAACTGGCGCGCCGAGAGCACCCTCGGCGCGTTGCTCAAGCTCAACGGGATCCCGGGGATCAGCGGCATCGACACCCGGGCCATCACCCGCCGCCTGCGCACCTCGGGCGCGCAGCGGGCGGTGATCACCCGGCAGGTCTCCGAGCCGGCGGCGGCGGTGGAGCGCGCCCGGAGGCACCCCTCGCTCGAGGGGCGGGATCTCGTGCGCGAGGTGAGCGCCGCGGCGCCCTATGCCTGGGACGAGCCGCTGTGGAACGGGGCGGGCCGGGCGGGGGACCCTTTCGCGGACCGGCCCCCGACCCGCCATCACGTGGTGGCGGTCGACTACGGCATCAAGCGCGGCATCTTGCGGCGCCTGCGCTCGTCGTCGGCGCGGGTCACGGTGGTCCCCGCGCACACCAGCGCCAAGGAGATCCTGGCGCACAAGCCGGACGGCGTCTTCCTGTCCAACGGCCCCGGAGATCCGGCGGCGCTGCCCTACGCGGTCGAGGCCACCCGCGCGCTGGTCGACTCCGGCATTCCGCTGTTTGGAATTTGCCTCGGCCACCAGATCCTGGGGCAGGCGCTGGGGGGCAAGACCTACAAGCTCAAGTTCGGGCACCACGGCGCCAACCACCCGGTGATGGATCTCGGCACCCGGAAGGTGGAGATCACCTCCCAGAACCACGGCTTCGCGGTGGACGTCGACTCGATGGAGGGGCGCGCGGTGCTCACCCACGTCAGCCTCAACGACAAGACCGTCGAGGGGATGCGCCACGACCGCCTGCCGGTCTTCAGCGTGCAGTATCACCCGGAGGCCTCGCCCGGCCCGAACGACTCCGCCTACCTGTTCGACCGCTTCACGCGCCTGATGGACGAACGCCACCGCTGAGGGCGCCCGTCACATGTCGTTTCCATCGCCCATCTCCCTGGTCGAGCGGGTGGCCACCGTCTTCGCCGAAGGTGAGAACAAGCTCGAGGCCATGCGGGCCCGCGAGGAATACCTGGAGCGGGCCGGCAAGGTCTTCGACGACGACGCGGAGCTCTTCGAGGGGCGGATCGCCTCGTTCATCGAGTGGTACATCATCGAGCGGCCTTTCCAGGACGGACCCCCGCCCGCGATGCGGGTGGTGGCGGATCCGGAGGAGCGCTGGGGCTTCACCCGCGACGAGCGGCGTCGGGCGGTTCATCTCGCCACCAGCCTGCGCAGCCTGTTCGAGATCTCGGCGATGCCGCGCGAGGCCGGGGGGCAGGTGGAGGTGGACGATCTGCTGGGCGGTGGCCGCTTCTCGGTGCTCGAGCGGCGCAAGACCGTCGGGCTCGAGGTGGGCGCGATCTTCGAGACGCGCCTGTTCTGGGATGGCGAATCGGTGGTGTTCGGCAAGACCTTCCTCTTTCACCCTCCCGATGCCCGCGAGCAGGTCCTGCGGCTCGTCGACCGCACCGTGAAGGCCCGCGGCCAGGCGCAAGATTCCACGGAGTTGCTCTTCAAGCTATCGCGCGCCCACGTGAAGTGGCACCGCCTCGGCCACCTCTCCGCGGCCAAGGTTTACGGAATGGACTAAAAGCTTTCCGGGCCCTCTTGCCCGGCCTCGTCCTCGTCGCCGTTTTCGTTCCCCGTCCCATGCAGTCCCGTCGGTTCCCGTCCTCTCCCGTCCCATCCCGTGCGGTCGTGGGACGAGTACCAGGACGGGGACGAGGACGGGCAAATGGGCCCGGATTTACCGGGAGAGCCTGAACGCCCTCTAGTGCTGCAGAGCCTTTGAGGTCGCGAGATCGCGGCCGCGTCGAGCGTGCTTATTGTCCGGGGTGAGGGCCAGCGCGGCGCTGTATTCGCGGACCGCGTCGGAGAAGCGCTCCATCTTGAGGTAGGTGTCGCCGAGGAGCAGGTAGGCCTCGGCGGAGGGTGCGCCAGCCAGGGAAGCGCGGGCCGCGCGGACGGACTCCGGGAAGTTGCCCTTGGCGAAGGCGGCCTGCCCCACGGTGAGCCATTCCGCGCTGGAGGGGGCGGTGCTGCTGGCTCGGCCCCCCGGGGCGTCGGCGGAGGTGGCCGACGCGGAAGAGCCGGTCGAGCGCGCCCCCGGCCGCTCGATCGGTGAGCTCGAGCTCGAGCGCCGGGCCGCGAGCGCTCTCGGTGGCCTGGTGATTCCCGGGGATCTCGGGGCCTGGGCCGGGGAGGTCCCGGAGGCTGCTGGCTGGATGATCTCGAGCAACGCCATCGGCGGCGGCGCGGAGCGAGCTGGCAACCCGGCGCCCGTCCCCTGCGATGCCGATGCGAGTGCCGATGCCGATGCCAGTGGCGATGAGAGCCCGGGCTCCGATGCTGGACGGGGCAGCGGCGTGGGCTCTGCCAGCCGCGCGCGCCCGCCCCGCGCGGCCAGCGACCCCGCGCCCGGCGGGACCCCATCCAGCACCACCACCGCCGCCGCGCCGAGGCCTACGGTGGCGCCGGCGAGCATGATCCACAGCAGGCGCGGGCCCGGCCGCGCCTGGCGGCGCTTGGCCCTCGGCGCGGCCGCGGTCTTCTCGAGGGGGAGCGCGCGCGCCGGGATGGCCGCCGCGTCGCGAGCCACCAGGCATGCCAGCACGTCGTCCTTGAGCTCGGCCATGGTCTGCTGGCGATCCTCGGGTCGCCGCGACATCGCGCGGGTGATCACCCGCGCGATGGCCGGAGACAGCTCCGGGCGCAGCGCGCCGATCGGCTTCGGCTCCTGGTTGGCCTTGCGGTTGAACACCACCATGACGTCGCTCCCGTCGTAAGGCGGCACCCCCGCGAGCATCTCGTAGAGCAGCTCGCCGAGCGCATAGACGTCGGTGCGCGCATCCGCGGGCAGGCCCGAGATCTGCTCGGGCGCCATGTAGATGGGGGTCCCCACCGCGGCGTCCGGACGAGTGAGGCCCGTCTCCTCGCGCGATTCGCCCTCGCGTGCGCTCTGCTTCGAGATGCCGAAGTCCAGCACCTTGACGAAGTCCTCCCCGTCGCGCTGGGTCCCGAGCATCACGTTGGCGGGCTTGAGATCGCGGTGCACGATGCCAGCGGCGTGCGCCGCGACCAGCGCCCGGCACACCTGCGCCGCGATCAGCAGCGCCCGCTCGACGGGCAAGGGACCACCGCGCGCGATGGTCTGCTCGAGGTTGAGGCCGTCGAGGTAGTCCATCACGAAGAAGAGACAACCGTCCGAGGTCACTCCGGAGTCGGTGACGTAGACGATGTTGGGGTGGCCGATGCGCGAGGCCGCGCGCGCCTCGCGGCGGAAGCGCTCCACCACGTCCGGGGTGTGGCTATAGCTCGCGTGCAGGATCTTGACCGCTACCCTCCGGCCGATCTCCACGTGGTGGCCTTCGTAGACTCGCCCCATGGCCCCCTCGCCGCACAGCCGGCGCAGGAAGTAGCGCCCCCCGATGGTGGTGCCGACCCGCGGGTCCTGGTCGGCGGGGCGCTGCCACCAGGGCTCGGCCTGCGCGTTCGGCTCGGATCCTCCCGTCCTCGCCTCCGCCGCCGGTGTCGCGGTGCCTCCCCCGGCGCTCGGGGCCGCCGCCGGCGTCCGGTCGGTGGCGACAGGTGCCCGGGTCCGCGAGGTGGGCGGCGGGGACCCGAGCTTGGCGTCGTGCGCCTGCGCCAGCAGCAGGTCCCGCTCCTGTCGCTCCGCGGCGATCTGGTCCTCGAACAGGAGCGTCATGAAGCTCGCCAGGGTGGCGGCATCGGTCTCGGGCGCGGTCTGGGCCAGAAACGACGCCAGATCGGCCCGCAGCGCCTCCCCGTGCGCATAGCGGCGAGCCGGATCGGGCGCGAGCGCGCGCATCACGATCTCGTCGAGCTCGGGCGGCACGCGGCTCGTGATCTTGGAGGGCGCCTCGATCTTGGGATGCTTGACCCGCTCGAGCGCCTCGATCGTTGAGTCCCGTCCGCGCGGGGCGGGATCGGTGGGTGGCCGCATCGGGAAGAGCTGTTGGCCCGTCAGCATCTCCCAGAGCAGGATCCCCGCCGAGTACAGATCGGTGCGGCGATCGAGCGGCTCGCCGCGGGCCTGCTCGGGGGCGAGGTACGCCATCTTGCCGAAGATGATGCCGGGGGCGGTGCGCTGCTCCTTGAGCTTGGAGGTCGCGAGCCCGAAGTCGGTGAGCCGCACCTCCCCGCTGTAGGACAGCAGCACGTTGGCCGGCGAGATGTCCCGGTGGACGAGATTGAGATCGCGGAAGGCGTGCGCGTAGGCCAGCCCGCGCGCCAGGTCCTTGACGATGTAGGCCGCGACCTCGAGCGGGAACGCGACCCGCTTGGTCGCACAGCGGTTCCAGGTCGCGAGCAGATCCTTGCCCTCGACGAAGTCCATCGCGAGGTACGACTGGCCCTCCTCGCGCCCGGCGTCGATCACGCCGACCAGGTTGCCGTGCGACAGCCGGACCATCACCATCGCCTCATCCCGGAAGCGCTGGACGTTGTCCCCGGCGAGGAGATGCGGCAGGACCTTCTTGATCACGCACAGCTTCTCCATCCCGCGCTCGCCGGTCACCGCCAGGTCGAGCTCGCCCATTCCGCCCCGGGCGAGGGGCTTGAGCAGGACGTAGGAGCCGAACCGCCGGGGATAGCCCGGGGCGCTCACCACCCTCGGCCTCCCCGCCGCGCTTGGATCTGAAACACTCACTCGAGAATATCTACACCCGGCACGTCCACGGAATGGATCTTTTGGCGCCCCGGCCCACGACTCTCACCTCGGGACCCGGATCCTCCCATTTGCCCGTCCTCGTCCCCGTCTCACGAATGAACGCCACGGGAAACGGGGACGAGGACGAGGACGAGGACGGGGCTAGGTTCCCGACTTCGGTTCGCCCACATCCACCCACGACCATTCCCCGGAGGTTTGAGGTAACTTCATGACCCTGAGCATGTCCCAACTCGCCGGAAAGACCGTGGTCCTCGGGGTGACGGGGGGGATTGCCGCCTACAAGGCGGCCGAGCTCTGTCGCCTGCTGGTGAAGGCCGGGGCCCGCGTCCGGGTCGTGATGACGCCGGCGGCGACCGAGTTCATGGGCCCCCTCACGTTCCAGACGCTGAGCGGGGCCCCGGTCGGGCTCGCGCTCCTCGACAGCGACGCCGAGGCCCGCATCGGACACATCCAGCTCGGCGACGAGGCGGACGTGATCGTGGTGGCACCGGCCTCGGCCGACGCCATCGCGCGCATGGCGGCCGGAATGGCCGACGATCTGCTGACGGCGGTGGTGCTGGCCAGCCGGGCCCCGGTGCTGCTGGCGCCCGCCATGAACGTGAACATGTGGCAAAACCCCCTGACCCAGCAGAACCTCGGGCGCCTGGTCGGCACGGGACGGTTCCACACGGTGGGCCCGGATTCGGGCGAGCTCGCCTGTGGGTGGGTCGGGGCGGGGCGGCTCATCGAGCCTCCCGAGATCGTCGAGCGGGTCGAGCGCCTGCTGCGGCCACAGGATCTCGCGGGTCGCAGGGTGGTGGTCACGGCCGGTCCGACCATCGAGCCCATCGACGATGTTCGGTTCATCGGCAACCGCTCCTCGGGAAAGATGGGATTCGCCCTGGCCGCGGCCGCGGCATCGCGTGGCGCGGAGGTGACCTTGATCGCGGGGCCGGTGGCGCTGTCGCTGGCATCGCCGCCAGTGGGGGCCGCCCTCGGGGGCCCGGGCGCCGGAGGCCACCCGGTGGTCCGTCGCGACGTCGAGACCACGGAGCAGATGCGGGTGGCCTTGCAGGAGGCGGTGCCGGGCTCGGACCTCGTCATCATGGCCGCCGCGGTCGCCGACTTCCGCCCGGCCACGCGCGCGCCGGGGAAGCTCTCACGACGCGGGCGCGGGCCGTCGCCCGGTGTCAATCCCCTGTCCGTGCCCGTGCCCTTCGCCTCATCCCCCCCGCCCGCCGGCGGACCGTCGTCCACCTCCACCGTCGAGCTGGTCGCCAATCCCGACTTGCTGGCGGAGCTGGGCCGGAGCCGCAGGGCCGGACGCCCGATGCTGGTCGGCTTCGCCGCCGAGGCCGGCGGCACGGCCGAGGCCATGGTGGCGCGCGCGCGCGAAAAGCTGGTCGAGAAGGGCTGTGACCTGGTGGTGGCCAACGACATCACCGCCGCCGGCATCGGGTTCGGGAGCGACGAGAACGCGGTGACCCTGGTGTACGCCAAGAACCCGACCAAGAACCCGGGGCCGGTCGGGGACGCGCCGGTCGGGCTCGACACATCGATCGAGAGCCTCACGCGCGCACCCAAGCTCGAGATCGCCCACGCCATCCTCGATCGGGTGGCCGCGCGGCTTCCACCCCGGGACACCACGGCGGTCCCCGGCCGGCGCGCCTCTCGCACCCGGATCGGTGCCCCGCCCGCGCGGCCGCCGACCTTTGGCCCCGCCAGTGTCCATGGCCGGAGGCGCCGTGGCTGACCCCATCCTCAAGACCTACGCCTCGCAGGTCGTCCGTCACTTCGAGCTCGCCGGCATGCACCTCAGCGGGCGACAGAATGTCTCGCCCGGCGGCGCCGGGACGGGCGCGGCGGCTCCGCGCCCCTTCGCGCCCGGGCAGCTCGAGAGGGCCCCCGGCAACGTGCCCCCGTGGCCGGGAGCGACGGACGTCGATTTCCACGGCACCCTAGCGGCCATCTGGATCTGGGCGCGCCATCAGGTCCTGTCGGGCGAGCGACGGTTCGGGCGCGCGCGGGAGCTGGCCTGGGCCTTCATCGACGCCGCCTGGTTCGATTTCATTCCCGAGGCGCTCGGGCCGGCGGCCTCGGACGAGGCAGCCTTCGACTGCGCCATGGTCCTGCGCGCGGCGACGGCCGAGCTGGCCCTCGCCCCGGGCGGCAACAGCCTGTCGGCCGCGCGCGCGGCCTCCGCGGCCCGCGTGCTCGCCACTTACCTGTCGGGGCTCGAGGATCTGTCCGGCCGCGAGTTCCAGGACCCGGGGTTCCTGGCGTGGAGCCTCATCGAGTACGGGCGGGCGGTGGGAAACCGGGGCGTGCTGGCGGCGGGGCGCGGCTTCGTCGAGCGCGCCTTCGGCATGAAGGCGCCTCCCAGCTTTCGCGCGGAGGCCGAGTCACCGGGGGGACTGTTCGATTTTTCGTCGACCACCGCCACCCGGGTCCTCGCGACCCTGGCCAGCGAGGGGAACACGCCCTTCGTGGGCGCCTGGTTGCGCGAGCGGGTGTTGCCGGCGGTCCACCCGGGCTTCCTCAGCCGAAATCTCGACGAGAACTGCTGGAACGCCTGTGTCGCGGCGTTCCTCGGGCGGGCCTACGCCATCTCCACCGATCCGCGCTTTCTCGAGGGCTATCGCATCATATGCGCCGAGCTGGCCCGCCGCGACTTCGACGTCGACGGGGCGATCGCCTGCGATGGCCGGGACGAGACCCGCGGCGCCGACACCCTTGGAACCTTCTACTACGCGCTCGCCACCGATGCCCTGCTGCGCCAAGGGAGCGAAGGTGGCGGTGGCGGGGGCGGGGGTGGGGGACGCCCGGCCGAGGGCACCGCTGGTCGAGGCGAGCCCTTGGCCATGGGGCTGCAGCAGGGTCATGGCCGCCGATAGCGACGCGGGCACCGACGCCGAGGAGCTGCGACACCTGGTGGGCGCGCTCCGCGTGCATCTCGGGTTGCTCGGCCGTTCAGGGCTGCTCGGGGTGGCGCGCCGGCCCACCCCGCGACACGGGACCGCGCCCTCCACCGGGGAGGACGGCACGCACGCCGCCGCCGTGGTCGCGTCGGCGCGCCCACCGGCGGACCCACCGGTGGAACCATCGGCGCTGGCCGCGCACCGGCTCGTCGGCGAGCGACCCGGCGCCGAGCGACTCGCCGCCGTGCGCGTGGAGCTCGGCGATTGCCAGCGCTGCAAGCTGGCCGCCGGGCGCAAGAACCTGGTCTTCGGCGTCGGCAACCCGAGCGCCCAGCTGGTGTTCGTGGGCGAAGGCCCCGGGGCCGACGAGGACGAGCAGGGCGAGCCCTTCGTCGGCAAGGCGGGGCAGCTCCTGAACAAGATGATCGAGGCGATGGGCTACCGGCGCGAGGAGGTCTACATCTGCAACGTCGTGAAGTGTCGCCCCCCGGGGAACCGCAACCCGGAGCCGGACGAGATCGCGGCGTGCGAGCCATTTCTCAAGCAGCAGCTCGCCGCCATCGGGCCGCGCATGATCGTCACCCTCGGCAAGTTCGCCGCCCAGTGCCTCCTGCGCGACGAGACGCCCATCACCCGCCTGCGCGGGCGCTTCCGCACCTACGAAGGCATCCCGCTCATGCCCACCTTTCACCCCGCCTACCTGCTCCGCGATCCCTCCCGGAAGAAGGAGACCTGGGAGGACCTGAAGGCGGTCATGCAGGAGCTGAAGCGCCTCGGGCTGGAATTGGCATAGACTGTCCTCCTCGATGACCCACCCCCAAACCTTCGTCGTGGTGCTTCGCTCGCGGATGGTCCACCGGCCGCGCGTCTGGTGTACGCTCGCGGCGCTGATGGCGCTGGCCGTCGTCGGTGGATGCCGGCGTGGCGACGGAGCCGCGACCGGCCCGTGGAACCTCTCCCAGGTGACGGGGCGGGTCACGCTTCCGGCCCGGACCACCCTCTCGGTGGCGCGGCTGGCGAGCTCGGGCGCACCCGACAACTGCGCCGATGTGACCTGGGAAGCCGCCCAGGAGATCGATCACGATCGCCTGCGGGCGCGCGGCTTCGTCGTCCTCGCGTCGACCTGCGCGCAGACCTTCGCGCCGAAGGTCACCCCGCTCGCGTCCTGCACGCGCGCCGAGGCGGAGGATGGCAGCCACCCGCTCGGGCACGGCCAGGCCTCGTACTACGATCTCGCGACGCTGGCCGGCGATGACACCTACCGCGGCCAGTGCCTGGGAACCGGCGGCGACTGGAAGCTCTCCCCCGACTTCGAGGCGCGAAAGGCCAGGACCGGCGGCGACCAGCCCCCCCACCACGAGATCGACAGCCTCATGGAGCTCTTGCCCTGAAGCATCGAGCCCCGTGATCGCGATCGTGGCCGTGGCCGACTCCCGTGATCGTTGACGTGCACGTGCACGTGCACGTGAACACCCCCGTTGACGTGATCGAAACGGTTCAAGCAAACCCTCCCCGAGCCGCTGGCGATCACGATCACGTGGGCGTTCCCGTGCACGTCAACGTCAAAGGGATCGATCACGACCACGATCCACGGCCACGACCACGGGTCTTGGGCCGTGCTCTTGATTACGTCTCGAACCGCACCGGGGCGCCGGTGCGCGTCCGGATCTCGTCCTCGCCGACGCCCCCCGCGCGCTCGACGCACGCGAAGCAGGTCCCGCGCGGGTCGAAGACCCCGAGCTCGGTGATCACCCGGCTCACGCACGCGCGCGCGGTGGCGGGCAAGGTCAACGACAGGGCCAGCTTGGGCGTGCCGTCCTTGGCCGCGTGGCTCTGCAGCACCACCACCCGGCGGGCGCCCGCCGCCAGATCCATCGCGCCGCCCATGCCGGTGATGAGCTTGCCGGGCACGGTCCAGTTGGCGAGATCCCCGGCCGCCGAGACCTCGAGCCCGCCCAGGATGGCCAGATCGACGTGGCCGCCCCGGATCATCGCGAACGACAGCGCCGAGTCGAAGGTGCTGGCCCCCGGCAAGGCGGTCACGGTCTGCTTGCCGGCGTTGATGAGCAGGGGATCCACCTCGTCCGGTCGCGGGAAGGGGCCCATCCCGAGCAGCCCGTTCTCCGAGTGCAAGGTCACCTCCCACGAGGGCGCGATGTGGTTGGCCACCTCGGTCGGCATCCCGATGCCGAGGTTCACGATCTCCCCGCGGCGGATCTCGGCGGCGGCGCGGCGGACCATCGCGTCCTTGGTCCAGCTCATCGCGCCTCCCGGACGGTTCGAAACTCGATCACGTTGGCGTGCTCGGGCACGTGCACGATGCGCTTCACGAAGATCCCCGGCAGGTGCACGTCGTCGGGATCGATCGCGCCCACCTCGACCACCTGGTCCGCCTCCAGCACCGTCAGCGCCCCCGCCATCGCCATGAGCGGGCTGAAGTTGCGGGCGGTGCGGTGGAAGCGCGCGTTGCCGAAGGTGTCGGCCACCTGCGCGCGCACGATGGCGAGATCGCCGCGGAGCGGGCCCTCGAGCACGTGCAGCCGCCCGTCGATGAGGCGGGTCTCCTTGCCCTCAGCCACCACCGTGCCCGCCCCCGTCGGGGTGAAGAACCCGCCGATGCCCGCCCCGCCGGCGCGGATGCGCTCCGCGAAGGTGCCCTGCGGGGACAGCTCGACCGTCACGCTCCCCTCGAGGTAGCGCTCGGCCAGATCGGGGTTGCCGCCCACGTAGCTGCAGATCACCCGCCGCACCTGTCCCTGCTTGAGCAGCACCGCCAGCCCCTGGCCCTGGTTGCCGCAGTTGTTGCTGATGATGGTGAGCCCCCGCGGCCCGCGCCGCGCCACCTCGGCGATGCAGGCCTCGGCGATCCCGCACAGGCCGAACCCCCCCGAGAGGATCGACATCCCGTCGCGCAGGAGATCCGCCAGGGCGGCCTCGACCGACGGGAACAGCTTGCTCATGCCGCGGCCTCGTCGAGCGCCGCGCCGAGGCGCCGGACGCCCTCCGCGAGGTCGGCCTCCGTGGCCACCAGCGGCGGGGCCACGAAGACCAGGTTGTCGCGCCGGTGGGCGTGCAGGTGCTGGCGCCGGAGCCCGGCCGCCACCCGCGCGACCCGGGCCGCCTCGAGGGGCGCGCGCATGCCCCCCGGGGCCGTCAGCTCGAGCGCCCACAGCATGCCCACCCCGCGCACGTCCCCGACCTCGATGAAGGGCCGCGCCCGCTGCAACCCCCGCAGCGCCGCCCCGAGCTCGCTGCCCACCCGCGCCGCCCGGTCAATCAAGCCCTCGTCGCGATAGCTGGTGATGGCCGCCACGATGGCCGCGCAGGTGAGCGGATGGGCGTACGCGGTCAGGCCGCACGACAGCACGTGCGCGTCGAAGAAGCTCGCCAGGCGCTGGTTCACCACCACCGCGCCCCCCGGGGCGTATCCGCCCGTCAGCCCCTTGGCGAGGGTCAGCATGTCGGGCGACACCCCGTCGTGATCCACCGCGAACCAGCGCCCGGTGCGCCCGAAACCCGACAGCACCTCGTCCGCGATCAGCAGCACGTCGTGCCGGTCGCACACCTCGCGGATGTGCCGCCAGTAGCCGACCGGCGGGACGAACACCCCGTTCGCCCCGGTGACGCCCTCGAGGATCACCGCCGCCACCGTGCGCGGATCCTCCCGCCGCAGGACCGCGTCGAGCGCGTCCGCGCACTCGTGGTGACAGGTCTGGGGGACCTTGCCCATCGGGCAGTGGAAGCAGTCCGGATCGCAGAGCCGCACGACCGGCGACAGCGTATCCGCCTCGAGCGCGGCAATGGACTCGAGGAACGGCTCGCGCCGGGGATCGCCCGAGATCGCCAGCATGCCGAGGGTGGCCCCGTGGTAGCTGTGCGCGCGCGCCACGATCTTGCGCCGCCCGGTGAACAGCCGCGCCATCTTGATCGCGTTCTCGTTGGCCTCCGCGCCCGACAGGCAGATGAAGCTCTTGTCGAGCCCGGCGGGGGCCACCTCCGCCAGGAGCTCGCCCGCCCGCGCCTTGTCGGGGAAGACCGACGTGGGGTAGGTGAGCAGCCCCCGCTCGGCGGCGGCGGCCACGGCCTCCCGCATGCGCGGATGGGCGTGCCCGAGGTTGGCGTTCCAGGTCATGCTCCCGAAGTCCAGCCACTCGGCCCCGTCGGCGGTGATGAAGCGCGCGCCCGCCGCCTCGACGATCTCGAGCGGGACCGCCTGGCGCTGGGCCGCCCAGGTGTAGAAGACCGACCGCCCCTGGCGGGCCGTCAGGTCGTCGGGAAGCTCCGCGGTGTCCGAGGGGATCTCCCGGCTCACGGCAGCTGGACCCGACCGGCATGACCCGGTTGGCCGGCATGGCCCGGATGCGCGGTGGTCGTCTGGTCGCGGTACACGTCCATGCAGGCGGTCGAGAACACGTCGACCATGGTGCCCACCTGCTCCTCGGTCACGATGAGCGGCGGCGACAGCCGGATGGCCTTCTGCCCGCACTCGAGCACCAGGAGCCCGCGCCGGAAGCACAGCTCGGCGACCGCGGTGGCGCGCGCGTGGGTGTCGAGCTCGACCCCCACCATGAGCCCCACCCCGCGCACGTCGGTGACGCCGGCCGCGGGCCCGAGCCGGGCCGTCAGCTTCCGCCGCAGGCTGTCCCCGCGGGCGGCGCTGTTGGCGACGAGGCCCCCCCCCTCGAGCAGGTCGAGCGTGGCGAGCGCCGCCGCGCAGCACACCGGGTTGCCGGCGCAGGTCGAGCCGTGGCTTCCCGGCGGCCAGGTCATGAAGGCCGCGCGCGCCATCATCGCCCCGAGCGGCATGCCCGACGCCAGGCCCTTGGCCAGCAGCACCACGTCGGGCGCGACCCCGAAGTGCTCGGCGGCGAACATGGCGCCCGTACGTCCCATGCCCGACTGCACCTCGTCGAACACCAGCAGGATTCCGTGCGCGTCGCAGATGCGCCGCAGTCCGGGCAGGAAATCCGGCGGTGGCAGCAGGTATCCGCCCTCGCCCAGCACCGGCTCGACCACGATGGCCGCGACGTCGTCGGGGGCGACGAGGTGGTGGAAGAGATCGCGCTCGACGCTCTCGAGGTTGCCCCACTCGCCGTGGTACACGCCCGGCAGGAAGGGGCCGAAGTGCTTCCGGTACTTGGCCTTGCTGGCGGTGAGCGACAGCGCCCCGTAGCTGCGCCCGTGAAACCCGCCGCGAAAGGCCACGATGGCCGTGCGCCGGGTGTGCTCGCGGGCGAGCTTCAGCGACGCCTCGACCGCCTCGGTGCCGGAGTTGGTGAGGAAGGTCTGCCAGCCGCCAGGACCCTTGGCCCCCGCGGGAGCCGCGGCGGTCGGCTTCGGCAGCAGGCGCTCCGCCAGCTCCGCCAGGCGCTCGCAGACGGCACCGTAGGCGGGGTAGTAGAAGTCCGTGCCGCAGATGTGAATGAGGTTCGAGGCCTGCGCGCCGATGGCGGCTGCGACGGCCGGGTGACAGTGGCCGGTCGAGGCGGTGGCCACGCCCGCCTGCGCGTCGAGGTAGACGTTCCCGTCGAGATCCTCGACCATGCACCCGGCCGCGCGCTTGACCACCAGGGGGTAGCAGTAGATGAGCGACGGCGAGACGAAGGCGGTCTGGTGCTCGATGTGCGCCCGGGTCAGCGGACCGGGCGGCGGCGTCCGGATCGAGATCGATTGTTTCGACAGATCGCCGAGGCCGCCGTCACCGCCCCCGCCGAGCTCGGCGCGCGCCGGCGTCACCGCCGTCGCCGGCGTGCCCGCGCCCGCGCCCGCCGCGTCCGCTGCACGCCCCGCTCCCGCCTGCGCCGGGACCTGGGCGTCCGAATGGGCCTCCGCGTGCGCCTTGGCGCCGAGGTTCGCCGGCGTCACGCGCACACCGTCCGGCTCTGCTCGCGCAGGTAGCAGGGCAGGGTGTAGAGCCCGCCGATGTTCTTCCCGGTCGACCCGCTGCCCTTCCACCCGCCGAAGGGCTGCACCCCGGGCCAGGCGCCGGTGGTGGCCCCCGCCGCCCGGTTGACGTACACCACGCCGGCCTCGATGCGCTCGAGGAAGGTGTCGATCTCCTCCTGGCGTCGCGAGAAGATCCCCGCCGTCAGGCCGAAGTCACTGTCGTTGGCCGCCGCCAGGGCCTCGCCGAGGCTGCCCACGGTCTGCACCGCCAGGATCGGGACGAAGAGCTCCTGGCGCATGAGCTGGTGGTCGCGCGGCAGGCCGGTGAGGATGGTGGGCTCGACGAAGTATCCGTTCGCGAACTGCCAGTCGGTGAGGACCCGGCCGCCCGCGCGCACGTGCCCAGCCGCCTCCCGCAGGTAGCGCTGGTAGTCCTCGTGGCTGCCGCGGGTGGCGAGCGGTCCGAGGAAGGTCTGCCGCTCCAGCGGATCGCCGATGCGGGTCGCGGCCAGCTTCTGCTCGAGCCGGCCGAGCAGCTCGTCGGCGACCGCCGCGTGCACGTACAGCCGTGAGCAGGCCGAGCACTTGTGACCGTTCATCCCGAAGGCCGACCGATACACCCCGCTCGCCGCCGCGTCGAGGTCGGCGCTCTCGAGGACGATCGCCGGGTTCTTGCCGCCCATCTCGACGATGCACGGCTTCGGATACCGGGTCGAGAAGCGCTGGAACAGCCTGCGGAACCCCACCTCGAGCGAGCCCGTGAACGTGAGCCCGTCCACCCCGGGATGGTTGGCGAGGCCCTCGCCGACGACCCCGCCGCTCCCCGGAAGGCAGCTCAGGGTCCCGTCCGGCAGCCCCGCCTCCATGAAGATCTGACAGAGCAGCACGCCCGACAGCGGCGTCTCCGAGGAGGGCTTCATGATCACGGTGTTGCCGGCCAGCAGCGCCGCCGCCGTGGGCGCCGCCATCAGCGCGTAGGGGAAATTCCAGGGCGCGATCACCGCCCATACCCCGTAAGGCCGCAGGACGCTGGTGTTGTGATCGGTCTCGACCAGGCGCCCCATCTCGTGGACGTAGCCCTGGTTCTCGCGCATCTGCGCGTTGTAGTAGCCGATGAGATCCGCGGTCTCCTCGATCTCCCCCAGCGCCTCGAGCCGGTTCTTGCCCATCTCGAGGATCATCCAGGTGGCGAGCTCGAACCGGCGCGCCCGGATCAGGTCCGCCGCCTTCTGCAGGATCTCGGCGCGGCGCTGCCAGGGGGTCTGGCTCCAGGCCGGGAAGGCCGCCCGCGCCACCTCCACCGCGTGCACGACGTCGGCGGCGGTGGCGCTCGCCACCCGCGCGACCACCACCCGGGTGTCGGCCGGGCTGGTGCTCGCGTGGGTTTCGCGGTTGTGTCGGGCATCCCCACCGACGTAGACCGGCCAGGTGCGCCCGAGGACCTGCTGCACGCTGGCGATGGCCGCCTCGAATCCGGCGCTGGTGGCGGGATCGTCCGCGGACAGGCTGACGTAGGTGACCTTATCCGGTGCGGAGGGTGTCATGGTCCCGTTCATGATAGTACCTTCCCGCGTCGTTGACACGTTCGGAGCCGGGCCCGTAGGCTCTGCCCCTCCATGACCAAGGCCGAGCTCATCGAGCGTGTTTATGCGCGGAAGGACGTCCCGCGCGATCTCACCAAGAAGGCGGTGGGACAGCTCGTCGACTCCGTGTTCACCGAGATGGGCGATTACTTCATCCGCACCAAGATCACCCGCAACGCCGTCGTGAAGCTCACCTACCCGGGGTTCGGGACCTTCTCCAAGCGCCGCCGGCCGGAGCGGGTGGTGAAGAACCCGCAAAACGGGGCGCCCATCACGATTCCGGCGCAGTTCACGGTGGCCTTCTCCCTCGGCTCGGATCTCAAGTCGCTGATGAATCGTCCCAGGCGATGAGGCCCACCGCCTGGCCTCGGCCTCAGTCCCGCGACGAGAACGACAGGGACAGCGTGGCGGTCTGTCGGCGATACTCGACCACCGACTGTCCGAAGGCGTTGAGCGCGAGCGTGTAGCGCGCCACGACGCGCAGCGCGGGCGTCAGCGCGCGGCTGAGCTCGACCCGGAGCTGACTGCGGTTCTCGTCCTCGATCGACGCCATCGCGCTGCCGGTCGGGCCAGCCGCCAGCACCACGTGGTCGGGATAGGTCGCGTAGACCAGCTCGGCCCGGGCGGCCAGGAAGAGGTGGCCGGGCAGGGCGCTCGCCAGCTTGGCCATCCCGACGTGCCGGAAGACCGACTCGGTGTCGCTGTTCGATCGGTTCCACTGCAACGTGTAGCCGAGCCCGAGGAGCAAGGATCCGGTGCGCGTCAGGTCCACGTGGCCGGTCGAGAACTGATCGACGTGCCGGGAGCCCAGCGGATCGATCATCGGCGCACAATCGCCGGGCGTCCCGCACGTCTCGGGGGGGGTGGGGACCAGGCGGACCCCGGAGAAGCGCCGCAGCTCGACCGCCGCGCCGGCCGTGAGCTCCCAGTCCGCCTCCCCGTCCTCCGACTCCCGCTGCTGGCGGTACTCGATGCCGAGCACGGGGGCCTGGAAGTCGTAGGCGCGGTTCGGCTTGTACGTGAACCAGCGGTAGCCGAGGGCGAGGTCGACCTGACCGGGCGGGCTCGGGGGGGCGGGTTGACCCGCCTCACCGGACGAGGTGCCGAGGAAGCGCCCGAGGCGAAGGACGGGCGACAACGAACGAAAGTCGCGCGCCTCTCCCGACAGCTCACGCTCGGCCGGGGTGCCGGCCTGGACCGCCTCGTAGTAGACGGTGCTCGCGGCCACCTGGGTGCGCTCGCCCACGGCCGCGCCCCAGGTCCCCGCGGTCTCGACCACGAGGACGTTCTCGTTGCGCGCATCCGGTCGTTCGAACCCCTTCGCCCCCCCCAGCATCGAGAAGGCGACGTCCTGGGCCTGGCCGACCCGACCGGCGCTCGAGAGGCCGAGCACCAGTCGGCCGACCGGCGATGCGACCGGGGTGGCCGTGGTCATCCCGCGGATCTGCTCGACACGGTGGACGTTGGTGTCGTACTCGGCGCCGACCTCCGCCCGCACGATCGGGGGTGGATTGGCGGGTCGGCGCGCGGCCTCGTCCGGGGCCGATTCGACGGTGCCGGCATCCGCGGTCCGGGCCAGCGCGTTGCGGGCACCCGGAGCTCCACCCGGGCCGATGGCCATGATGCCGAAGATCAGGGCCGCCGCGGTCGGCATCACCGCGGCGCCGGAGGACAGCTTCGCGGACCGTCTACCGCGAACGAGGCGCGCCCGGTGGCGAAACGGCATGTGGGCGACAGTCTATCGCAGCTCGCGCCGAAGCCCTGATTCTCGCGACGTTTTTGGGGTGAAAATCGAGTCTCGGTGGGGCCGCGTTCAGGGGCGTTGCCCTGGTCCGGGGTGGGCAGCGCGGCGGGCGGCGTCGGCCTCGGACTGCAGCTGGCGGGCCCGGGCCCGCAGCGCCGCGAGCGCGCGCTCCGTCGCGGGAAGGCTGGCGCGCGCGGCGCCCCCCGAGCCCTCGAGCCGGCGAATCTCCGTCAGGGTCACCGGGTCGAGCACGTCGCGGAACTGCCCGGCGAGGGAACCGGCCGCGTCCGGCCCGCTCGCCGGTCCCGTGCCCGATGGCTGGCTGGTCGAGGTCGTGGATTCGGCGCCGCCGGCCGCCACGACGGTGCCGATGCCCCGAACGGAGGTGTCCGTCGTCGTGGCGCCGCTCGTCGGCTGGGCAGACGGGGGACCTGCCCCTGACGCGGTGCTGGCCGCTCCGGGAGGCGCGGCCAAGGATCCAGGGCTAGCTGGGGCCGCGCCCGAGGTCGCCGGCGTCGCCGCGCCCGAGGTCGGCGCCGTCGCCGCGCCCGAGGTCGGCGACACCGCCGCGCCCGACGTCGGCGATACCGCCGTGCCCGACGTCGGCGACACCGCCGTGCCCGACGTCGGCGATACCGCCGTGCCCGACGTCGGCGATACCGCCGTGCCCGACGTCGGCGATACCGCCGTGCCCGACGTCGGCGACACCGCCGTGCCCGACGTCGGCGATACTATGCCCATCCCGGACCCCGGGTTGGTCGCTGCGCCCCTGGTTCCCATGCCGGTCGAGCTCGATACCGGGGCTCCGCCACCCGAGAGCGTCGCGTTCGGCATCTGACTACCAACGGGTTGCGTCGCGCCTGCGGGGTTGGACGCGCCAACGCTGCTGGCCGCGGCGCCGATCGGAATCCGGCGCTTCGACTGCTCGAAGGGAGAGAACGGATCGAGCTCGAGCTCGCCTGCACGCCGCCGCAGCTCCTGGCGGCCGCGCAGCGAGAGCACGCGGTGCTCGAGCAGGTCTGCCTGCTGACCGACCCGCCGGGCCTGGTCGGCGAGGATGTCCGCCTTGGCGTCGAGGACATCGCTGTCGTCGGCGGCGCTCGGCTGTGGGGTTGCCGACAGGCGAAGTGGGGCTCGGGGCTCGCTTCCCCCCGCGCCAGCCGTGGTCCCCCCGTTGCCACCGCCGGACCGGTTCGCGGACCTGTTCGCGCTGCCCTCGAGCTCCGTCAGGCGTCGGGCCTTCGCCTCGGCGTCCGCCATCTTCGACCGCAGCGCGTAGTCCTCGCCGAGGCTCCGGCGCTGCTGCTTGAGGGCATCGATCTCGCGGTTGAGCTGGTCGAGCTCCCCACGCAGGCGGGCCCGCTCGCCCTCGGACGCGGAATCTCCCACCGCGGCCGCGCGGACCAGCCCGGCGGCCGCCGCGGCTCCTCGGCTCCCGCTGTGGGTCTTGGCCCGACCTTCGGCGCCCCGACCGTCGGCTGCCTCGACCAGCGGCGACGCCAACAGGGACGATGCGACGAGCGCGAGCACACCCGCCCACACCGCCGCGAGTGGGCGTGACGAAAGCGGGGCTCTGGGGGATGGCCGGTGGTGCATCGGGTTGTTGAGAATCCTCGAAACCACGAAGAAGCAACCATCGTACCATTGCGTGAATCTCGGCCCGGGGCGCGGGTTGGTCGCCGGATCCGCGGCTTTGGTGAGGCTTTCGCACCGGCCGACCCCCGGCGAGGCCGCGCTCGGCCGCCGGGCCGTCCGCGCCCACCCCGAATTGGAGATGGGCTCCTCAGTTTTCTGACGAGAGCGCCGAGAAAGCTGGGGGGCATTTGGCGCTCCGCGGGGGCCTTTGACATGCTGTTCGGATTGCGATTCAAGAAGGATCATGGCGGCCCGGGGACGCCCGGAAGACGCGCCTCGGCGCGCGCCCGGCACGCGTGGATTGGCCTTGGATGCGCGCTCGGCCTCGGGCTTTCGGCCTGCGCGACCACGCCGCCGACTCCACCCGCCACGGTCCCGGAGGCGGGGCGCACCGCATCGGACTTCTATCCGATGGAGCCGGGCTGGAAGTGGGCCTACGATCTCGAGAAGGAGGGCCAGCACCTCCTCGCGGTCTATGCCGTCCTCGAGCGCACCCAGGACACCGCCATCGTTCAGGCCGGGCAAGAGCGCCTGATGTACGCCATCACCCGCGACGGGGTCGCGCAGAAGGACGGGGTCACCGTCGGTGACTTCGTCATCAAGAACCCCATCGTTCTCGGTCGAGAATGGCCGGTCTTCGCCGGCACCGCCAGGATCGTGGCCGTCGATCGCAAGGTGACCTTGCCCTCGGGTGAATACGATCATTGTGTGGTGGTGGAGACCGTGCGCACCGATCCCACGCGCCTCGCCCGGACCACCTTCGCCCCCGGGCTCGGCCCCATCGCCATCGAGACCCAGGTGCAGGCGGCGGGGCGCTTCGTCACCACCATGAAGGCCAACCTGCGGGGGACCACCCGGCCGGGTCAAGATCCGCTCGTCTCCTCGGGGGCGGGTGGTGGTGAGGCCTGGTTGGCCACCGGTGGTGCGCCGAACCGTTCCGTGAACTGACCGAGCAGCCGCGCGCAGTCCGCCTCGGGGGTGGTGGACGTGCCGAAGCGGATCCAGCGGGCGCCGTGTTCGACGGCCCGGGCCAGATCCGCTGCCGTCGCCTCGGGGGGCGCCGCCAGGTACCGGCGCAAGGTGAGCGCGAGGTCCGCTCCGCTGTGCGCATAGAGCAGCATGGCGCTGCGGCCCCGCGGGTACGCCTCGAGCGCGTCCGAGCGCACCTGGAGCACGCCCGGGGTCTCGGGAGCGGCCGCGGCGCGTTCCACCATGGAGATCCACGGGCCAAAGCGCACGGTTCGAGGCTACCACGCAGGCCGGCTCCGGTCTGGTGGGGACTCCGACGGTGAGATGGGTGGAATCGGGCCCGATCCAGATGACGATGGCCCAGCCGAGCCGCCGAAGGCGCGGTAGGCTAGCCACACCAACCCCAGCTGTGCGCCCCGTGCCTTGCCACAGCTCCCACCCCAGAACGAGGCCACGATGAGCACAGAAGACAGCTCAGGGTCGATCGAGTCCGTGTCGCACGAGGTCCGCCGCTTCCCTCCCTCTGCCGCGACCCGGGCTCGGGCGCTGATCGACGAGAAGAAGTACGCCGAGCTCTATCGTCGCTCGGTGGAGGATCCCGAGGGCTTCTGGGCGGACATGGCGCGGGCCGAGTTGACGTGGTCGAAACCCTGGACCCGGGTCCTCGACTGGCAGCCGCCCTTCGCCCGCTGGTTCGACGGGGGCGAGCTGAACGTGGCCGCCAATTGCCTCGACCGGCACCTCGGCGCGCGCGGCGACAAGACCGCGTTGCTGTGGCTCGGCGAGCCGGGGGATTCGCGGCGGATCACCTACCGTGAGCTGCACGCGGAGGTGTGTCGGTTCGCGAACGTGCTGCGCGCGCAGGGCATCGTGGCGGGCGATCGGGTGGCCATCTACATGCCGATGATCCCCGAGGCCGTGGTGGCCATGCTGGCCTGTGCGCGGGTGGGTGCGCCGCACACCATCGTCTTCGGTGGATTCTCGGCGGATTCGCTGCGCGATCGAATCAACGACTGCGGGGCGAGGCTCTGCATCACCGCGGACGGCGGCTACCGGCGCGGCAAGATCGTCGCGCTCAAGGCCAACGTGGACGCGGCCCTGGCCGGCACGCCCACCATCGAGAAGTGTCTGGTCGTGCGCCGGACCGGCGAGCCCATCCCCATGCTGGAGGGACGCGACCTGTGGTGGCACGAGCAGATGGCCACCGCCAGCCCCGAGCACGTCGCGCCTTCCCTGCCCGCGGAGCAGCCGCTCTTCATCCTCTACACCTCGGGCACCACCGGGAAACCGAAGGGCATCGTGCACACGACCGGGGGCTACCTGCTCGGGGCCCACATGACCACCAAGTACGTCTTCGACCTGCACGAGGACGACATCCACTGGTGCACAGCCGACATCGGCTGGGTGACCGGCCACAGCTACGTGGTCTACGGCCCGCTGTCGGCCGGGGCCACCACCGTGGTCTACGAGGGCGCCCCGGATTTCCCCGACAAGGATCGCTTCTGGGACATCATCGAGAAGAACCGGGTGACCGTGTTCTACACGGCGCCCACCGCCATCCGGGCCTTCGTGCGCTGGGGGACCGAGTTCCCCGAACGGCACGATCTGTCGTCGCTGCGCGTGCTGGGCTCGGTCGGCGAGCCCATCAACCCCGAGGCGTGGATGTGGTACCACGAGGTGATCGGCAAGCGCCGCTGTCCGATCGTGGACACCTGGTGGCAGACCGAGACCGGCGCCATCATGCTGACCCCGCTGCCCGGCGTGACCACCACCAAGCCCGGGAGCTGCACCCGCCCTTTCTTCGGCGTGGTGCCGGAGGTGGTCAAGCGCGATGGCTCGCGGTGCGCGGACAACGAGGGCGGCTTCCTGGTCCTGAAGAAGCCCTGGCCCTCGATGCTGCGCGGGATCCACGGCGATCCCGAGCGCTACGCCAAGCAGTACTGGTCCGACATCCCGGGCACCTACTTCACGGGCGACGGCGCCCGGCGCGACGAGGACGGCTACTTCTGGGTGATGGGACGGGTGGACGACGTGCTCAACGTCGCCGGCCATCGCCTGGGGACCGCCGAGATCGAGAGCGCGCTGGTGTCGTTCCCGGGGGTGGCCGAGGCGGCCGTGGTCGGGCCTCCGCACGAACTGAAGGGCCAGGGCATCTGCGCCTTCGTCACGCTGAAGGCGGGCGTGGCCTCGTCGCCAGAGCTGAAGGCGCGGCTGTCCGAGCACGTGGTGCGGGAGATCGGCGCGCTCGCCCGCCCGGACGACATCCGCTTCACGGACGCGTTGCCGAAGACCCGGTCCGGCAAGATCATGCGGCGCCTGCTCAAGGAGATCGCCACCAACGGGGTGATCAAGGGGGACACCACCACCCTCGAGGATCTGAACGTCCTCGGCAAGCTGGCCGCCTCCCGCGACGAGGAGTGAACGGGATGCCCGGTCTCCGGCCTTGGGCACGCCGGAGACCGTGAATTCCGCCCTTCGCCGGTAGGCGTTCGATGTCGCGGCCACGGCGGCTCGGGACGGGTGCGTCCAGCCGGGCGTTTCATGGTAGAAACATCGTGTCGGTCGGTGTCGGTCGGCAAGCGACAGGTGCGATCAAGCCCCGAGCCCATGTCCAGCTATACGAAAAGGCCTGCGGGCGGCGCTGCGATCCCCGATCGCCAGACCCAGATCCAAACCCCGATCCCGACAACGACGGCCCCGGGATAGGGCGATGGGCGGACCGGACGAGGCGCAGCTCGCGAGGGCCAAGCGATTGCTTGCCTACGAGAGCGCGCCCGGTGGGTGTTCGAACGGGTGCGCCGGGGCGGCCGGGCGCGTCTACGACAAGCTCACCACTCGGCTCGGCCCCCTCCTCGGTGCCGCGGGTGTCCAGGCATTGTTCGCCCGCAGCGCCAGGCTGGCCAGCCGCGATCTGGCGGTCGTGGCTGGCGTCGGACTGCTGGAGAGCTCGACCACCCTCGCCGCGTTCTTGCAAGGTCTCGAGCCCGGAGTCGCTCAGCAGGCGGCGGAGGCGCTCATCGGAACTTTCCTCTCACTCATCACCACCTTCATCGGCGAACGGCTGACGCTCCAGGCTCTGCGGAGCGCGTGGCCCACAATCGAGGATCCGGCACCTGACCCGGCACCCAAGGAGAACAAAGAATGAACGACCGTGTTGCCATCCGGAAATTGCCTTCCGGGGTGCCTGGCTTCGACGAGGTGCTGGGTGGCGGAATTCCAGAGTTTTCCTTGAACCTGATCGCCGGAGGTCCAGGCTGCGGCAAGACGACCCTTGGTCATCAGATCATGTTCGCGAACGCCAGCGCCGAACGGAAGGCCGTGTACTTCAGCATCATCGGGGAATCGCCGATCAAGATGCTCCGCTACCAGCAGCAGTATGCCTTCTTCGACGCGGCCAAGATCGGCGACGGCTCGGTGCGGTTCATCCACCTCGGCGAGCAGGCGCTCGAGGGCGGGCTCTCGAAGGTGCTGGAGACCATCAGCGAGGAGATCGAGCGATCGAATCCGGGGATCGTGGTGGTGGACTCATTCCGCGCCATCGTGCGGGGCACCCTGGCGGCGAGGCCCGGGGGCCAGATGGAGCTGACGGACTTCATGCAGCGCCTGGCGCTGGCGCTCACCAGCTACGAGGCCACCACCTTCCTCATCGGCGAGTACGACGAGGGCGAGCATGACAGCGCGGTGTTCACCGTGGCCGACGGGCTGGTCTGGCTCTCTCAGCCGATCGATCGCAACTCCGTGGTGCGCAAGCTGCAGGTGGTCAAGATGCGCGGACAAGGGCAGATCCCGGGGCTGCACACCGCCCGCATCAGTGACAGCGGGTACAGCATCTTCCCACGGCTGCTCGAGCCGCCGGAGATCGCCGCCGAGCGCCCCCTGTCTCATCGCGTTCGGACGGGTATCCCGGGCCTCGACGGGCTCATGGACGGCGGTATCCCCAAGGGTTATTCGGTGCTGGTCACCGGTCCTTCCGGCTCGGGCAAGACCGTGCTCTCCAATCGGTTCATCGTCGAGGGCGCCAGCCGTGGGGAGCACGGGGTGGTCGCCGTCTTCGAGAAGCGCCCGAACGACTATCTTCAGACCACGCCGCACGGCGAGGAGTTCGAGAGGCTGGTCCGTGAGAAGAAGCTGGAGGTCCTCTATCTCCGGCCGCTCGATCTCTCGATCGACGAGACCTTGCTGGAGCTACGGCACGCGGTGCAACGCCTGGGTGCGAAGCGGGCGGTGATCGACTCGCTGTCCGGCCTGGAGCTGGCGCTCGCGCCCACCTTCCGGGCCGACTTCCGCGAGTCGATCTACCGGATGATGGGAGCGCTGACCGGGCTCGGTGTCACGGTGATGGCGACGGTCGAGCTGGCGGACTCGTACGTCGATCTTCGCTTCAGCCCACAGGGCATCGCGTTTCTGACCGACGCCATCATCATCCAGCGCTACATCGAGATCGACGGGCAACTCAGGCGCGCCATGGCGGTCGCCAAGCTGCGCGCCAGCCAGCACAGCAAGGACCTGCACGAGTACGAGATCGGCCCGGACGGCGGGATCGTCCTCGGTCAGGTGCTGAAGGGGTACCAGGGTCTCCTCACCGGGAGCCCGGCGAGGAGCGGGGACAGGGACGTGCCGTGATCGGGTCCGACTTCCAGACGTTCGAGGCGGTCGGCGCCCTGGTCGTGGTGCTCGACGCCGACGACCGGATCGTCTACTGGAACCAACCTTGCTCGGACTTGACCGGCTACGCCGTCGAGGAGGTTCGCGGGCGCCGGCTGTGGGATTTCCTCCTGATTCCGGGAGAGGTCGAGCCGGTCCGGTCCGTGCTGGGACAGCTGCGGACGGCCCAGCGCCCGAGACCCTACGCGAACTACTGGCTCACGAGGACCGGCGAGCGTCGCTGGATCGCCTGGTCCCACACGGTGGCCAAAGGCCCACGTGGAGAGGCCCGCTACTTCATCAAGACTGGAATCGACCGGACCGAGAGCAAGCTGGCCGAGGACAGGCTGGCCGGGATCATCGGCATCGCCGCCGACGCGATCATCTCGATCGACGACCAGCACCGGATCGTCATGTACAACCGCGGCGCCGCCGCGATCTTCGGCTGGTCCGCCGCCGAGGTCATCGGCAAGCCGCTCGACATCCTGTTGCCCGAGCGCGTTCACGGCGTCCATTCCCGGCATCTTCGCGGCTTTGCCCAGGGTGACGAGATCTCCCGCCGCATGGGCCAGCGGGCGAACGAGATCGTGGGGCGCCGGAGCACCGGAGAGGAGTTCCCGGCGCAGGCCGCCATCTCCAAGCTCGACGTGGGGGGCAGTCAGGTGTTCACCGTCGTCCTGCGGGACCTCACCGAGCAACGCCGCCTGGAGCGGGAGCGCGAGCTGGTCGCGGATCTGGGGACGTCGCTCGAGAACACGCTCGACCACCAGGACACCCTCACCCGGATTGCGCGGTTGATGGTCCGGGACCTGGCGGATTTTTGCATCGTGGACGTGCTCGAGGACGGGGCAAACCCGCGGCGGATGAAGGCGGTGCATCGCGACCCGACCAAGGCGGTGCTGTGCGAGCTCTTCCAGCGGCTCTCCGTCGAAGGATGGCACGCGCGCGTGTTCTCCTCGGTGGTCGCGACGAAGCGAGCGTGCCTGGTGACGGAGCTGTCGGCGCGGCATGTGGAGCTGGCCGCGCCGAGCGACGAGTATGCCCAGGCGCTGCGTGAGCTCGCCCCGCGATCGCTCATCGTCGTGCCGCTGTTCGCCCACGGGAGGCTGCTCGGGACCCTGGCGCTGGTTTCGACCCACCCCGCGCGGCGCTACGAGCAGAGGGAGCTCCGCCTGGCGGAGGAGCTGGGGCGCCGCGCCGCGCCGGCCATCGACAACGCCCGTCTGTACGAGGACGCCCGGCGCGCCGCCGACGACCTGCGTGAGGCCAACGCCCAGATGGTGAGCGCGACGATTCGGGCGCAGGAGGCCTCGGAGGAGGCGGAGGCGGCGAAGGTGCGCACGGAAGGGCGCGAGCAGGAGCTGCGCGAGATCGCCCAGTTTCGCGAGATGTTCATCGGCATCCTGGGGCACGACCTCCGCAACCCGCTCGGGTCGATCGGCATGGCGACGGGCCTGTTGCTCCGGCGCGGCAACCTCGATCCGCCAGCCGAGCAGCAAGTCGCTCGCATCATCAAGAGCAGCCAGCGGATGACCCGGATGATCTCTCAGCTCCTCGACCTCACCCGTTCCCGGCTGAAGGGCGGGTTCCCGCTCGACCTGAAGCCCACCGATCTGTGCGAGGTGTGCCGGGGCGTCGTCGAGGAGTTCGAGGGGGCCATCCACCTCGACGCTTCAGGCGACCTGACGGGCACCTGGGACGCGGATCGCTTGACGGAGGCCCTCTCCAACATCGCGGGGAACGCCATCGAGCACGCCACGCCCGGGACGGCCGTGGTCGTCAAGGCGCGCGCCGACGGCCCCGAGGTCGTCGTCGAGGTCATCAACCGGGGAGCACCCATCCCGGCGGACGTCCTCCCTTTCATCTTCGAGCCCTTCCGACGCGCCCGGCAGCGCGCGGTCTCGCGGGCCGGAAACCTCGGGCTCGGTCTCTACATCGCCAAGCAGATCGTGGACGCCAGCTGCGGCACGATCGCCGCATGTTCCGTGGACGGCGCGACCACGTTCTCGATGCGCCTTCCCCGAGAGCCGTCCCTGGGTGGTGGCGCGAGGGATCCGGGAAAGTGAACGCGCTTCAGTCCCGCGAGGTGTAGGCCCGCGAGGTGCAAGCTGGAGCGGGCGTCCTGCCGGAGCCCGACGGTTGCCGTCCCGGTCCGCCGGTCGGGGGACGAACACGAGGACGGCGACGAGGGACGGCGACGAGGACGAGGACGAGGACGAGGACAGGTGATGGGGACAGTCACCTTGCGGGTGGGGTGGTCTTGCGGACCGCAGGGAGGCCCGTGCGGCCGAGGATCACCGGCAGCACCTTGCGCTCGGTGATGAGCTCGAAGTGGCCGATCTGGGAGGACAGATAGAGCAGCTTGGCGGAGCGGGCGGCGGGCGACAGCTCACCGAGCTCCGCCGGGACACGCGGCGCCCGGACGGTGTAGGGGAGCGAGGCGGCGAAGGGCTCCGCCCACTTGGTGGTGCCCTTCACGATCATCGTCATCTTGTGGGCGCGCGTGCCGTCGAGCCACCGGCGAAACGATGCCTCGTTGCCGTAGAGGGCATCCACCAGCACGACGTGCCGGATCTCGGGCTCCTTGAGCCAGCGCACGATGGTCCGATAGGCGGCGGAGTGTCCCACCACGACCCAGGGACCAGGCGGAACCTGCAGGCGCGCCCCGCGGCAGGCGCGGGCCACCAGCGTCGACAGCCGCGTCCAGGGGGAGTTTTCCGTGCCGCTCTGCGGGGCCTCGGGCACGATGAAGAGGGCGTTGCGCCGGCTGGCGGCGAACTGCTCGCCGAGCCCGTGCTCGTGCCAGGCCTGGTCGACGTTGACGTAATACCCGTGGACGTAGATCACCACGCCGGCGGTGGCCCGGTGGTAGCCGGGCGGGCGAAAGACGTGCACGGGGCCCCTGGGGGTCTCCACCCGAAAGTGGGTGCCGCCGGCCTCGGCCTCGGACGAGGTGGTGCTGGCGGTGGTCTCGGATGGCCGACGGACCGGGGCGGACGGGGGAGCGGCGCTGTCTCCGGGGGCCGACGCGGGCGCCGCCGGCAGCGCCTGAGTGGGGCCCGAGCTCGAATCGGCGTCGGCCAGGCTGATCACCCAGGCTTCAGCATGGCCCCCGGTCCGGCCCATCCCGCGGTCCGCCACGTGCAAGCATCCCGCGAGGACCGCCGACGCAATCACGGCACGCGCGGGCGGGTGATGAGCAGGTGGTTGTGCAGGGCCCGGTCGGGATAGCCGAACCGGAACGACAGGGGTTGCGGGTGGTCGGCCCACAGCGCGAGGAACCGGTCGGTCGCGCGCTTGCCGGAGCGGAGGAAGGGCCCGTCGAAGCGCCCGTAGGCGATCTGTTCGAAGCCGGCCGCCTCCGCGTCGTCGGGAGGGATGCCGGTGCTGTCGGAGATCATCCACGCCATGTGCGACAGAAGATAGTCCCGAATCTGGGAGAATTCCTTCCACCACAGGAGATAGCTCGCGGCCTTGGTGATGGCGGTGATCTGCCCCTTCGATTCGAGGTAGCGCAGCACCCCCGGATCCTCGGTCAGGTGGCGGTCATCGAGGTTGGCGGCGATGTGGCGGAAGACCCGCTTGGGCCCGCCGGCGCGGGGCCGGAACTCGATCTCGAGGTGCTGAAACGCCGTGCGCTTGGCCCCGCCTTCCGCGGCGTCGGCCGCGTCGACGTCGGCGGCGGTGAGGTACTGCAGCTCGCCCGTCGGTGCGAGGCGGAAGTACTTGAGCGACATCACCTCCATGTCGTGAATGGCGAGGGCCGCGAGCGCATAGGTGAGATCCCCGGGGATCTTGCTGCGGGCCATCGCGCCCATATCGATGGTCTTGGAATGGGCCAGCTCGAAGAGGTGGTTCACCTTGGCGCGGACCTCGCTCAGGATCGGCGCGAGATCCCCCGGGGACAGCCGCTCGATGGCGCGGGCGTCCCCGGCGGGCTCGAGCGAGAGCGTGGTGATGTCGGTGGCGGCAGGGAAGACCACCAGGACCGTCAGCAAGTCGCCCCCGCCAAAGGGATACACCACCTCGGGGGGCAGGTTGACCGGCACCACCCTCTCGAAGAAGGGCTTGGCCCGCGAGAGCCACTTCTCGCGCCAGCGGTCCTCGAGGGTGTGCAGGGCCGCGCAGTGGGCCTCGACCGTGTGCGGGTCGAGGCCAGCGGGAATGTCGCCGGTGACCCCGCAGGCCGCCACCCGCGACAGCATGCGCGCCGGGACCACGAAATCGCGGGCGGCGCTCGCCGGCGCCGGCGCCGGCGAGGGCAAGGCGGCGGCCGGAACGGGTGGGACGGCCGGGGCCGGGGTGTCGGCGGCGGCCACGGGGGAGGGTGAGACCGCAGCAAGAAGCGCGGCCAGCGCAATGGCTCTTCCGAGCATGGGTCCGAAACTATACTCTCGCTGTCGTGTCCTCCTATTTTCTACCAGCCGTGCGCGCGTTTCCGCGAGCTTCGGGCGCGCCTGCCCCGCGGGGGGGGCCTTGAATCCGGGGCGCAGCCTCGGCCTCTGGACCGGGGTGGGCCTGCTCATCGCGGACACCATCGGGGTCGGGGTCCTCACCAACACGGGGTACATGGCGGCGCGGCTCGGACCGCGCGAGATCTTGCTCGCCTGGCTGGTGGGCGGAGTGATGGCGATGGCAGGGGCCCGCTGCTACGCCGCCCTGGCCGAGGTAATCCCACAATCGGGAGGCGAGTACCGGTACCTCTCGGATCTCCTGCATCCGTTCCTCGGGACCCTGGCGGGCTGGACCTCCTTGCTGGTGGGCTTCTCGGCTCCGGTGGCGCTCATGGCCTCGACGGCGGGCCTATTCTTCACGACCCTCGTCCCCTCGGTCCCGAGCGGGGTGGTCAGCGTGAGCTTGATCCTGCTCGCGACCCTGGCCCAGGGGTTCGACCGCGGCTGGTCGAAGTCCACCCAGGATGTCCTCGCGATGCTCAAGGTGCTGCTGATCGTCGGGTTCGTGGTGGTCGGGCTCGCCCTCGGAACGAACCGGGTGCCCACCTGGCAGGCGGTGCACGCGACCGGGCACTTCCCGGTGCGGGCCTTCGCCGTCTCGCTCGTGTACATCG
>Ga0265318_10000329_pt1 | contig 37856 bp, 32 predicted proteins | sample 4821metaG_FD_192431 | JGI IMG/M metagenome (GOLD analysis project Ga0265318, IMG submission 192431) | Rhizosphere microbial communities from Carex aquatilis grown in University of Washington, Seatle, WA, United States - 4-8-21 metaG | ecosystem: Host-associated > Plants > Roots > Rhizosphere >... | reverse complement strand
AGCTTGATGTACGTGTCGTTCATCCGGGCGGACACGTTCCAGTCGATGAGGCGGATGTCGTCCCCCGCCATGTACTGGCGCACCTCGGAGAACGAGATGCCCCGGCCCTTGAAGACCGAGTGGTACTGGCCCGCCATGCGGTCCCGCACCAGGCGCTCGGTCACGATCTCGATCTTGCGGATCTTCCGCAGCAGCGCCGACCGATCGGTGCGAGGGGCCACGGCCTCCTCGGCCGTGGGCTCCGCGCGCGCGTGCGGTCTCGCGCCGTCGATCGCGCGCGGAGGCTCGGTGGGGGAACGCGGCACGCCTGGGCTGGCAGCGCGCCGACGAAACAGCGACAGGGGCATCGAAAGTGGTGACCTCACGGTTCGGGGCGGGCCGGGGCCGGGGGCTAAGGCACCTCGACGTGCTCGAACAGCTTGCGGACCACGGTCTCGGAGGTGATCTCCTCGGCCTCGGCCTCGTAGGTCAAGATCACCCGGTGCCGGAGCACGTCCACCCCGATGGCCTTCACGTCCTCCGGGGTCACGTAGCCGCGGTGGCGCAGGAAGGCGTGGGCGCGCGCCGCCAGGTTGAGATAGATCGATGCGCGGGGGCTCGCCCCGAAGGAGATGAAGTCCGCCAGCGCGCCGAGGCCGTGCTCCTTGGGGGCGCGGGTGGCGTGCACCAGGCTCACGATGTAGTCGCGGATCTTCTCGTCGATGTACACCTGCCCGACCACCGAGCGGGCCTCGGCGATCTCCTCAGGGGTCGCGACCGGGTCGGCCTTGACCGTCACCCCCGATGTCATCCGGTCCATGATCGCCCGCTCGTCCTCGCGGGTCGGGTACCCCACCTTGATCATGAGCATGAAGCGATCGAGCTGGGCCTCGGGCAACGCGTAGGTGCCCTCCTGCTCGATGGGGTTCTGGGTGGCCATGACCAGGAACGGGTCTGGCAACGGGTGGGTGGTGTCGCCGATGGTGACCTGATGTTCCTGCATGGCCTCGAGCAAGGCGGACTGCACCTTGGCCGGGGCCCGGTTGATCTCGTCGGCGAGCACCAGGTTCGCGAAGATCGGCCCCTTCTTCGAGATGAACTCCCCGCGCGCCTGGTTGTAGATGACGGTCCCCACGATGTCGGCCGGCAGCAGGTCGGGCGTGAACTGGACCCGCGAGAAGCGCATTCGCAGCGCGTCGGCCAGGGTCTTCACCGTGAGGGTCTTGGCGAGGCCCGGGACGCCCTCGAGCAGCACGTGCCCGCCGGTGAGCAGGCCGATGAGGATGCGCTCGATCATGGTCTTTTGACCCACGATCACCTTGCCCACCTCGCTCGTGAGCCTGTCGACGAAGGCGGACTGTTTCTGAACCAGCTCGTTGATGACCCGGACTTCCATGGTGACGAATCTCCTCCTCCTCGGCTGCCCGAAAAGCGCGGCGAGCTTACAACCGTCCCGCCATCCGGACTATTCCTTCGAGCCCACCCTTGGTGCCGGGCCGGAACTGTGTTAGCCATACCGTCCGCCATGAGCAGCACCCGAGACGAGGACGCCCGGAACAAACGTCTGTTCGACATCCGCACCGTCGAGCGAAACATCAAGAAGGGCCTCATCACCCGGAAGGACTACGAGAAGTACCTCAAGTCGCTGGCGGACGTGTCGGCCCAGGTGGCGCCCCCGGACGAGGGCGATCTGGATGACGACGACGATGACGACGACCTGGACACGGACTCGGCGACGGACCAGGACAACTCGGTCCCGGCCTAGCTGACGAGAGCCGGGCGCCGGTCTGTCGGGAATCGCGCCGGTGCCCGGGGGATCCGGAGGGCCAGCGAGCGCGATCCCGTGTTCGAGTTCGAGGGGGGGCCAGCGGGGCGAGCGCGAGCCGCTCGTCGAGCTCGGACGCGCTGGCCTTCGGTCCGTCCGATCCGGGCGTTGAATACCGGCCTTGTCCTGCTTACAGTGGGGACATGGCCGAAGGTAAATCGCCCGAGGACAAAGCTTCCAGTGGATTCACCGTCACGGACCGCCGCGCGTTCGCCGAACGCAGCGAGTCGACGGGGTCGCCGGTCGCCGAGTCGCCGTCGTCCTCTTCGCCTCCGGCTCAGGCCGACACCTCCGACCCGTTGCTGGGAACGGAGGCCGTGGATTTTCACACCTTCATCCTGTCGCTCGGCAGCTCGGCCCTCCTGCACCTCGGTGAGCTCGACCAGCCTGGGGGCGACCCCAGCACCCCCGATCTGCCGCTCGCCAAGCACACCATCGACATCATCGCGATGCTCGAGCAGAAGACCAAGGGCAACCTCACCTCCGCCGAGGCCCACCTCATCGAGAGCCTCCTCTTCGATCTGCGCCTGCGCTACGTCGAGCGCTCCAGCTCGAAAGCCTGAGGCTCGGGCGGCCGAAGGCCCCCTGACGGGGGGTTGAGTGACGGGCGGCGGTCACATGAAGAAGCTGGCATGGAGGATGTCCGAGAGGACATTGCAGAGAGCGTGGAAGACCGCCCCCGCCGCCAGCGACCTGGCCCGCACCCGCATCCAGCCGAACACCAGCCCTGGAAAGAAGACCGACAGGCGTTGCGGGTTGAAGTCGACCAGGAAGTGCCCGAGTGCGAACAGCCCCGCGCTCGCCGGCAAGGCCCAGCCCACCCGCGCTCCGAGGATCGACCAGCGGGGCTCCCATCTTTCCTCGAGCTTGCCCATCAGGTATCCGCGGAAGAAGAGCTCCTCGGGGATGGCCACGACGATCAGCTGACTGAGGGCCGTGCCGAGCGCCGCCGCGGGGAGCCGGACGTGGCCCCCGGTCCAGCCGAGCCACCCCACCGCCGTCGGACAGAGGGCGCCGAGTCGCGTCGCCGCGCTGCCGGCGGCCGGCGCGCACACCGTGCCGTAAAACCAGAAGAAGGCCGCGACGAAGGCGGGAAAGGTGACCAGCACCGTCGCGCCGAGCACCGCCAGGTTGGTGCGCCCCGGGAAGACGTCGAGCCCCGCCTGCTGAAAATCGAAGTGCCGTCCTTGTGAGCGTTCCGCCGCCACGGGCGCGTAGAAGAACATCACGGCGATGAAGGCGTGAAGGTTGCCGCGCAGGAATGGCACCCCCCGCGCCATCCAGAAGAGACCGCTGGCCACGGCCGTCACGACGAGAAAGGTCACCACGGGCGCGCGCAGGGACGGCGGCGGCACCGTGCTCAAGACGACGTCGTCGACAGGCCCCGCACCGCGGCGTCGGCGCGCAGTGTGGAGCGCGCGAGTCTCTCGATCGCCTCCGCCCGCGGTGCCGGCGTGGTCCCGGCGGTGCCGGCGCCACGAGCCGCATTGCTCGCCTGAACCGAGCGCAGGAGCGCGTCGAGCTCGTTTCGGATGGCCACGATGGCCTCTCGGCTGATCCGCAACGCCTCCCGCAGCTCGAGATCCCGGGCGCCCCGTCCTGCAGTCGCCGTCGTCGGGGTGTGCGTCGACGTTTCTGGCAGAGAGATTCCCCGCGACCGGGCCGACGTTCCTGCCGTGCGCCGCGTGCGCGCGGGGGCCGCGTGGGTCCGCGCTGAGACGGTGGGTCGCGAACGCGCACGCATGTGCCCAGAAGGATCGACGACTCCCGGATTCTGTCAACTTTCCCTGGCCGGATCTTGCCTCTTCCTCTTCCCCGTCCTACGACCGGACGGCAAAGGGGAACGAGGACGAGCGACGATGACGAGCGACGGCGACGAGCTTGCCGGTCCTAGGCGCTTCCGCCTCGAGATGTTTCAGGCGCTTCGGGAATGATGTCCGAGGCAGCATCGCCCTGTCCCGGCCCGGGCTCACCTTCGGCACGGCGCCGTGCCTTCTTCTTCTTCTTCTTCGGCGCCGTGGCGGCGAGCGGTTGCCCCCCGCGGAGACCTGCTGGCTGTGGCTGCACCGGCAACAGGTACCGCCGCGCCGGATCCACCACGATCCCCGGTCCGAGCGCGGTCCGCCCGATGAGCATTGGAAACAACATGTCCCCGCGATCGGTCAGCGTGACCCGAATTCGCCGCTCGTTCGAGCCGAGCCGGATCGCGGTCTCGATCACCGGCCGCCGCTCGCTCCGGCCCGAGGTGTCCTTCACCTGCACGTGCTCGCGCACCGGGGCGCGCACCACCAGGGTCTGCCGCCCGTTCCGGCCAACGTGGGGGATGGTGATCTCGAGGATCGGCCGCCGGTGCGGCCCGGCCGTCCCGACCGAGCGCATGCGCGAGACGTGGAGGGCCGACGTGCGCGCCCCGGTGTCAATCTTGGCCTTCAGCCGATCGATTCCCAGGAGCGGAAGCGACACCCGCTCGACCCAGCCGATGCGGGTCGTGGGCTCGGCGAGGGGGAGCGGAGTTCTCGACGGACGGGCGGTCCCGCCACCGCCTGGGTGCACCCCACCCCCGATGCTCCCCCCGGCCAGCCGGACCAGGCGCGCCCGTGCGGCTTTGCCCCCGCCGACCAGCCGAAAGAGGGTGGCGCCCCGCCGGATGCCGAGCCGCCCGGCGCGCGCGTCCGGCGCCTCTACCACCACGGCATCACGCGGGGCCACGATGCGGACGGGCGTGCGGGACATCGCCGGCGTGACCTCGGCCAGCACCTCGTCGCGCTTGACCGCCTGCCCCGGGCCGGCCAGGACCTCCGTCAGCCCTCCGGCCCCCGCGCCGAGGGCGATGAGCCGCGCGAAGCTGGCGGGCCGGCGGGCCGGCCGAGCGGCCGCCGCGACCGCCGCGGACGCTCGCCCTTCGGGCAAGGGTCGCGCGAAGGTGGCCGCCGGGATGAGGCCGACCAGCTCCCCGAGCCGGCGCAGGGCGCCGAGGAGGACGGCGATGGATTCGGCAGTCGCCTCGCACTGGGGGGCCACCAGCTCGATCAGCGTGTTTCCCGCGTCGAGGGCGGCGGCGCCGAGCGTGCCGGGCGTGGCCCGGGCGTGCACCACGAGCGGCAGGCCGGCGTGCAGCGATAGCCGGCGAAAGCGCGGATCGTCGACGTTCCCGCGCACCATGGGGACGCTCACCCGCCCCGGCTTCGGGGCCGTGAGCAGCACCACCACCTGAGCCCCGACGCAGGTCTCCGAGAAGATGGTGAAGGCCTCGCGTTGTCTGCGCGAGCCGCCGACATCCCCGGGGAACTGCCAGAGCTCCGCCTCCTTGATGGGGCGTCCTCCGGCGGCGAAGCGACCGCCCGGCCGCAAGACCGGGATCACGACCACGCTGCCCTCGAGCTGGGCGGCCGCGATGTCCACCGAGAATGCGGTGGCCGCCGCGGCGGCGGCGGCCTCGAACCCCCGAGGGGCGGCCAGGATGGTCAGCCTCGGGCCGGCCCGCAGGCCAACCGTCACGTGGGCCGGGATGCGGCTTCCGCCAGGCCTCGCCGACGCCGACTTCGCCCTCGGCTTCGGCCCCACGACCTCACCGTCAGGACGGCCCGCGGGCCGGGCGGCGGGCCCGGGCCTCGCGGCGCGCCCGGGCAGCACGAGGCTCACGGTGCGCGACTCTCCCGGCTCCACGGAGACGCCCCCGACCCGAACGGCGCGTCCCACGGGCTCCGGGTGCATCTAGTCCCCTGTCTGAGAAATGCGTTGCATGAGTCGTCGACAAGCCGGGCTGGCCGCAAGGCGCGACGACGACGCGTACCCGTAGGTACGGTGAGGAGGAGCAACGCAGCGGCCGGGCTGGATCGTCGTCGAAATATGTGACGGATTTCTCAGACAGGACACTACGGCGTTGCCAGCCGCTCGATGTCGGGGCTCTCGAGGACGCGCTTCGGAGCGCCGCGCCGGGCGACGGCCAGCATGGCCTTTCCGATGTTCTCGGTGGTGGTGACGTGGCTCGGCAGGAGCCACTTCAGCACCGGAAAGAGAGGCCTCGTGAAGACGTACAGCGTCCGGTACAGGCGGGTCCGCGACACGATCCCGTGCATCGCATGGATGTAGGCGGGGCGGAACATGAAGGCCCCCCCGGTCTTACGGGCGTCCCCGGTCTCCGCGCTCTCGCCGACGTTCGCGAACGGCAGACCGAGCAACGTGTTCTCCGTCTGGCCCTTGACCCGCGCCCACATCGAGCGCCCCTGGCCGGTGCTGTCCGTCCCCGCCCCGCTCACGAAGACCAGCACGGCGGTCGGGCTGTGTTTGACCAGCGCGCGCCCGGCGGCCAGCGCGTAGTCGTAGGTGATCCTCCGGTAGTCGGCCTCGCGCATGCCGGCCGACGAGACGCCGAGACAGTCGAAGCAGGCGTCCACCCCGTCGAATTCGTGCTCGATCGCCGTCAGGTCAGCCAGATCCCCGTGGACCACCTCGCGCAGCTTCGGGTGCGCGGCGCCGGTGGCCCGACGGCCCACCGACACCACCGCCGTCACCTCGGGGTCGCTCAGGCACTCGCGCAGCACGCCCTGGCCAATCATGCCGCTCGCGCCGAAGAGCACGATCTTCATCGCGCGGTCTTCATCGCGCGGTGGTCCCGCCGCCGGGCGCGCTGGCGAGCCGAACCGCGGAGTACTCGGGGTGCCCTGGACAGCTCGGGGGATTGAGCTTGCGAACCTCGAGCCGGAACCGCGCCTCGGGCGCCAGCGCCTGCAGCGCATCCAGAATCCGCCGCGCCAGCGATTCGAGCAAGCGGTGGGGCTCGCCCGTCCCGATCTTGACCACCACGTCCGCGAGCACGCTGTAATCGAGGGCGTCGGCCAGCCGATCCGTGGTCTGACCGCCGTCGCCGTCGATCTCGGCCTCGAGATCGGCCTCGAAGCGCCGCAGGCTCCGCCGCTCGATCGCCGTGGCGCCGTGGCGCCCCTCGAACCCCAGGCGCCGCAATACGACGATCATCGTGACTCCGCCTGCATCGCGCTCGCCAGGGCCTCGCCGTCGCTGCCCGCCGGCGCGCGATCAGCGCGCGCCGGCGCCAGCACCAGCACCGACCTTGGCCCCGCCGCCCGTCTCGGCCTCCTCGGCCTCCTCGGCCTCCGCCTGGGCCTCCTTGCGCAGCTTGCGCTTGATGATCTCGCGCTTGACGGGGCCGCACTGGTCGATGAGCAGCCGCCCCACCAGGTGATCGTGCTCGTGCTGCAGGGCCCGCGCGAACAGTTCGGCGCCCTCGACCTCGAACGGGTTCCCGTCCACGTCGAGCGCGCGCACCCGGGCCCGCATCCCACGCTTGACCGGGATGTAGATCCCGGGAAACGACAGGCACCCCTCGTCGCCGGTCTGAAACTCCTCGGAGATGGACACGAGCTCCGGGTTGATGAAGACCTTCGGCCCCGAGTCGTCCGCGCCCCCCGCCACCGGGCCGTCCACGATGAAGAGCCGCAGCGGCGCCCCGACCTGGATGGCCGCCAGGCCGGCACCGTTCGACGCAAACATGGTTTCCGCCATGTCAACGACGAGGCTCCTGAGGGCGTCGTCGAACGCCGTGACCTCCTGCGACTTCTCGCGGAGCCTGGGATTCGGGTAGCGCAAAATCGGTCGTATGGCCATGATGTCTCGGTGGGTTTTCTGTTTCGACGGGAATTTTGAGGATGACACTTGACCGTCGACCCCGCAAGGCGCCATCCAGCACGCGCCAGCGCCAGGCGCCAGCGGATAGACCCGGCGGATAGGCAGGGAGGGATAGACAGCGTAACGCTTTCCCCCTAAGAATCAGGCCCATGGTGAATTCGTTTGGAGCTCGGTCGACGCTCGAGGTCGGTCAACGGGAATATGTGATCTATCGCCTGTCGGCGCTGGCCACCGCCGGCTTCAATCCGGCGCGCTTGCCATTCTCGTTGCGTGTGCTCCTCGAGAACCTCCTCCGCTGCGAGGACGGGCGGGTAGTCAAGGCCGCGGACATCCGGGCGCTCGCCGGATGGAACCCCAAGGCCGCCCCCTCGGAGGAGATCGCCTTCATGCCGGCCCGCGTGCTGCTGCAGGACTTCACCGGTGTACCGGCGGTGGTGGATCTGGCCGCCATGCGTGACGCCATGAAGCGCATGGGCGGCGACCCGGGTCGCATCAACCCCCTCTTGCCCGCCGAGCTGGTGATCGATCACTCGGTGCAGGTCGACGAGGCCGGCCACGCCAACGCCTTCTCTCTCAACGCCAGCATCGAGTTCGCCCGCAACCGCGAGCGGTACGCCTTCCTGCGCTGGGGCCAGTCGGCCTTCCGCAACTTCGCCGTGGTCCCCCCCGACACGGGCATCGTGCACCAGGTCAACCTCGAATACCTGGCGCGCGTGGTCTTCACCACCGACCCCGCGCCCGGCGCCGCGCAGCTCGCCTACCCCGACACCGTGGTCGGGACGGACTCGCACACGACCATGATCAATGGCCTCGGGGTGCTCGGCTGGGGCGTGGGTGGAATCGAGGCCGAGGCCGCCATGCTCGGGCAGGCGGCCTCCATGCTGATCCCGCAGGTGATCGGCTTCAAGCTGCACGGCAAGATGCGCGAGGGGTCGACCGCCACCGATCTCGTGCTCACGGTGACCGAGCAGCTTCGGAAGAAGGGCGTGGTCGGGAAGTTCGTCGAATTCTTCGGGCCCGGGGTGCGCGCGCTGTCGCTCGAGAATCGCGCCACCATCGCCAACATGGCGCCCGAGTACGGCGCGACCTGTGGCTTCTTCCCGGTCGACGCCGAGACCCTGCGGTTCCTGCGCTTCTCGGGGCGCAGCGAGGAGCAGGTTGCGCTGGTCGAGGCGTACTGTCGCGAGCAGGGGCTGTTCCTCACCGCCGAGTCCCCCGAGGCCGAGTACACCGACGTGGTCGAGCTCGATCTCGCCCAGGTCGAGCCGAGTGTGGCGGGCCCCAAGCGCCCCCAGGATCGGGTGAGCCTGTTTTCCACCAAGAAGTCCTTCGAGCACGCGCTGCCGTCGCTGACCAAGGCCAAGAAGCCAACCGTGGCCGCCGCGCCAGGTGGCTCCGCCGTGCCCGCCGCCGCTGCGGCCCTGCCCGAGCTCAAGCACGGCTCGGTGGTGATCGCCGCCATCACGAGCTGCACCAACACCTCGAACCCGTCGGTGCTGGTGGCGGCCGGCCTCCTGGCGAAGAAGGCGGTGGAGCGCGGGCTCGCGACCAGGCCATGGGTCAAGGCCTCCCTCGCCCCCGGCTCGAAGGTCGTCACGGAGTATCTGGCCGCCGCCGGCCTGACGCCCTTCCTCGATCGGCTGCGCTTCAACCTGGTCGGCTACGGCTGCACCACCTGCATCGGCAACTCCGGACCGCTGCCGGCCGAGGTCTCCCTGGCCATCGAGCAACGCGATCTGGTGGTGGCCTCGGTCCTCTCGGGCAACCGCAACTTCGAGGGGCGCATCAACCCCGACGTCCGCGCCAACTACCTCATGTCGCCCCCGCTGGTGGTGGCGTATGCGCTGGCCGGGCGGATCGACATCGATCTCGACAAGGAGCCGCTCGGCACCGGCGCCGACGGCGGCCCGGTCTACCTCAAGGACGTGTGGCCGACCAACGACGAGGTCGCGGCCGCTGTCAGCGCCGCCGTCAAGCCCGCGCAGTACCAGTCGAGCTACGCGGTGGTCTTCGAGGGCGACGAGCGCTGGCGCAAGCTCGACGTCCCCAAGGGCGAGACCTTCGCCTGGGACGGCGGGTCGACCTACGTCAAGAACCCGCCGTACTTCGACGGCATGCCGCGAATCCCGGGCCCCATCGCCGACCTGGCCGGGATCCGCGTGCTCGCCGTGCTCGGTGACAGCGTGACGACCGACCACATCTCGCCGGCCGGCTCGATCAAGAAGGACGGGCCCGCCGGCAAGTACCTGATCGCGAACGGCGTCGATCCCAAGGACTTCAACTCCTACGGGGCGCGGCGCGGGAACCACGAGGTGATGGTGCGCGGGACCTTCGCCAACACCCGGCTCAAGAACCTGCTCGCCCCCGGGACCGAGGGCGGGGTCACCCGCCACTTGCCGGGCGGCGAGGCGATGTCGATCTTCGATGCCTCCGAGCGCTACGCCCGCGAGGGGGTTCCTCTCGCGGTGCTGGCGGGCAAGGAGTACGGCAGCGGGTCGTCCCGCGACTGGGCAGCCAAGGGGCCGAAGCTGCTCGGCGTGCGGCTGGTCATCGCGGAGAGCTACGAGCGCATCCACCGGTCGAACCTGGTGGGGATGGGCATCGTTCCGCTGCAGTTCCAGCCCGGGGAGAACGCCGAGAAGCTGGGCCTGACCGGTGAGGAGATCTTCGAGACCGTCGGGCTGCCGGCCGCGCTCGCCGGCAACTTCTCGGCCGGCCTACCGGTGCTGGTCCGGGCCCGTCGCGCCGACGGGACCACCACGGAGCTCACCACCATCCTGCGCATCGACACCCCCCAGGAGGTGGTCTATTACCAGCACGGGGGCATCCTGCCGTATGTCCTGCGGCAGCTGGCCCAGGCGACCCCGAGCTGACGGGCGGGCCGCGAAGAGGCAGCCGCCCGCCGTGATCCTGAAGAGCAGCACCCACCCGCGGTGGTTCGCCGCCGCGAGCCGCGACCTGCAGGCCCTGCTATCGGACCACCTGCACTGCGAGCGAAAGGCGGCCGAGAACGCCCTCTCGCTGGTGCGACGGTATCCCCACCGGGCCGATTCGGTGAACGCCCTCGGGCGCCTGGCCCACGAGGAGACCAGTCACGTGATCCAGGTCGCGGAGCGCCTCGCCGAGCGCGGGTGGCTGCCCCGTCCCGACACGCCGAACCTCTACGCCCGCGCGCTCTTCGCCGAGGTGCGCGGCTGCGAGCCCGAGCGGCTGGTCGATCTGCTGCTGGTGGCGGCCTTCATCGAGGCCCGCTCGCACGAGCGCCTGAGCCTCCTCGCGCGCGGGTTCGTGGAGCACGGCGAGTCGGAGCTCGGGTGGTTCTATCGCGGTCTCGCCAACGCCGAGGAACGCCACGCCGAGACCTTCCTCGACCTCGCGGCCAGGCTGGTCACGGGCGACGTCTTCGCCGCGCGCCGGGACGACTTCGCGGGGCGCGAGGCCGAGATCCTCGCTGCGCTGCCCCACGCCGCCCGCATTCACTGACCGCCGCCGAGGGGACCGGGTCCTCGGATCGGGTCAGCGGGCGCCCGGGTGGGTCCCGAGGTTCGGATCGTAGACCGGATGTCCTTCGAACACGTGCTCCGCCTTGATGTAGCGCACGGTGCCCGAACGGGAGCGCATCACCACCGAGTGGGTCACCGCGCCGGTCTTGGTGTAGCGCACGCCGCGCAGCAAGAAGCCGTCGGTGACCCCGGTGGCGGCGAACATGACGTCCCCGCCCGCCAGATCGTCGATGCCGTAGATGCGCGCGGGATCGGTGATCCCCATGCGGGCCGCGCGATCGACCTCGTCCTGGTTGCGAAAGCGCAGGATGCCCTGCATGTCGCCGCTCGCGCAGCGCAGACCGGCCGCGGCCAGCACCCCCTCGGGGGCGCCCCCGATCCCCAGCAGCACGTCGACCCCGGTCTCGTCGTTGGTGGTGGCGAGCGCTCCGCCCACGTCACCGTCGGAGATGAGGCGGATGCGCGCGCCCGCCCGGCGGACCTCGGCGATGAGGGCGTCGTGCCTCGGGCGGGCCAGGATGACGGCGGTGAGATCCGAGACGGAGACGCCCTTGGCCTCGGCGATGGCGGCGAGGTTGTGGGTCGGGCTGCGGCGGATGTCGACCGCGCCGCGCGCCACCCTTCCGACCGCGATCTTCTCCATGTACGTGTCGGGCGCGTTCAAGAAGTGCCCGTGCTCGGCCATGGCCACCACCGCTACCGCATCGGCGAGCCCGTCGGCCACCAGGTTGGTCCCCTCGACCGGGTCGACCGCGATGTCGACGGCGGGCGCGTCGAGGCCGCCGTCTCCGAGCGCCTCGCCGATGAAGAGCATGGGGGCCTCGTCCCGCTCGCCCTCGCCGATCACCACCGTGCCGCGTACGTGCAGGTAGCCGAAGGTGGAGCGCATGGCCTCGGTGGCCGCCCGGTCGGCCTCGTCGCGCTGGCCGAGGCCCACGTAGCGGGCGGCGGCCAGCGCCGCGGCCTCCGTGACCCGAACCACTTCGAGGGCGAGGTTTCTGTCCATTCTCTCGAAGGGTATCCCCGCCCGCGCTCGCCGGTCCAGGAAATCGTCGCCGGCTCGGCGAACGCCTCGGGCCCGTCGACGCCTCTGGTTTGTTACGTCGAATGCGCCAACTTGAAACGGAAAGCCGTTCAAGCTCTGGCTACATTCACCTCGCAGTTGGGGAATGACAACGAGTCAGAGCGGGTACCGGGGGGGAAGATATTCGGGGGCTTCACGGGGCCATTGCTGAGATCGGGTTGGGGCCAGGTGAGTCGGGTCGGGGGGCGTCGGGTTAGTGGGTTTTCGTGATCTTGGCAAGGCCCCGTGGACGGTCGGGGTCGTACCCTCGTCGGCGTGCGGTTTCCGCCGCGAGGAGCTGGCCCGGAACCACGCCCGCAATGGGCGAAAGCCACTCCGGCAGGGCGTTCGAGAACGGAAGGAACGCGGTGGGCGTGCTGCCTGCGCTGGCAAAGATGGGGGCCGTGGGCTCGACGTTGGAAACAATCGTCAGGGGGGCTCCGCGGTGGCCGATTTCAGCCAGAAGCGGGGCAAGCTCGGGGAGGGTGGGGCCAGCGACGGCCAGCACGATCGTCGGGACCTGCGCGTCGATGACGGCGATCGGACCGTGCCACAGATCCGGCGGGGCCTGGGCCTCGGCGGACAGATAGGCGGTCTCCTTGAGCTTGAGCGCGATCTCGAATGCCGTCGAGAAGTTGAATCCGCGGCCGACGACGAAGAGTCGCGTGGTGGTCGCGTCGATGAGCACGGCGGCCCGCGCCACCACCTCCGGCGGGCAGAGCGCGAGGGTCTCGTCGACGGCGTCGGGGACCCGCGCGAGCTCGGACCATCGTTGCGCGCGATCGCCGCGGTCGCCGTCGTCGTTGTCGTCGTTGTCGTCGTTGTCGTTGTTGTCGTTGTCTTGGGGGGCGCCCATCGCCGCGCTCAGCATGGCGAGCGCGGTCAGCTCGGCGGTGTAGGTCTTGGTCGCGGCCACCGCGTGCTCGGGCCCGGCGTGCAGCGGCAGGACATACCGGCAAGCCCGCGCCAGCGGTGATCCGAGCACGTTGGTGAGCGCAATCGTCAGGGCCCCCTGGCGCGCGCCTTCCGCGGCGAGCGCCGTGATGTCCGGCGACTCGCCCGACTGGCTGATGCCGAGCAGGAGCGCCCCGCGCAGATCGGGAGGCGATCCATAGAGCGTGAGCAGGGAGGGCGCGCCCAGGCTGACCACCAGGCGGTTGTGGGCGCCGAACAGGTACTTCGCGTAGCGAGCGGCGTTGTCCGAGCTGCCCCGCGCGGCCGTCACGACGAAGCGCGGCGCGAAGGCGCGCACCGCGGCCCCGACCTTCTCGAAGGCGGCGCGGTCGGACAGCAGGCGGCGCAGGGTGATGGCCTGGCCGCGAAGCTCACGTTCGAAATGCGTCGACATCGCCGCCTCGAACGAAGGCCAGCTGCCCGCCGACGAAGGTGACGAGGACGTTCAGCTCCGCGTCGAGCAGGACCAGATCCGCCGGGTCGCCGACCTCGAGTCTCCCGGCCCGGCCTCCGAGCGCGCTGCCGGGCGTGGCGGTGGCGAGCCGCAAGATCTCGGCGGTGCCGAGCGCGGTCGCCGCGCGCACGTTTCGCAGCGCCTGGTCGAGCGGGACGGTCGCGCCCGCCAGCGTGCCGTCGGGGAGGCGGGCCGCGGAGCCCTCAAGCCGCAGCGTCTGGCCGGCGAGCCGCGCGACGCGCGGAGCTCCCGTCCCCGGGGCCTGGTCCTGACCCTGATCCTGACCGGGCGGAGGGCCCGACGGCAACCCTGCCGCGCTGATCGCGTCCGAGACGATGGCGCGTCGCCCAGGAGGCTTGGCCGCGAGACCGAGCTTGAGGACCGCGCGGTGCAGGTGCAGGCCATCCGCGATGAACAGGGCCGTCACGCGATCGTCCGCCAGCGCCGCGCCCACCACGCCCGGCGCGCGGTGGTGCAGTGGCGGCATGGCGTTCCACACGTGGGTCGCGAACCGCGCTCCGGCGTCGATGGCGCGGGTGGCGAGGTCGAAGGAGGCGTCGGTGTGTCCGAGGCTGACGCCGATCCCGCGCGCTGTGAGGTCGCCGACGAGCTCGAGGGTTCGTTCGCGCTCCGGGGCCAGGGTGACCAGCGCCACGCCGGCGCCTCGTGCACGCCTCGACGGTGCCGCGGCCAGGATCCGCGCGAGCCCCTCGGCCGATGCCGCCTCGATCGCCGCGCGATCGTGCGCGCCCGCGCGCGTCGGAGCGAGCAGGGGCCCCTCGAGGTGCAGCCCGCCGATTCGCGCCCCGGGCGTCTGTCGCGGCCCGGCCGCCCGCTCGAAGGCGGTGAAGGCCTCCGCGTAGTCGCCTTCCGGGCGGCTCACCAGCGTGGGCAGGAAGAGGGTCACTCCGGTCTCGGGGAGTCTGCCCGCCAGCGCCACCAGGGCATCGGCATCCTCGCCGACCTCGAAACCGAAGCCCCCATTGACCTGCAGATCCACGAAACCCGGCGACACGATCGGCGCGCCGAAGCGCACCGTGGGCAGCGGCGCGCCGCTCGCGATCGGGTGGCGGGCGGCCACCCGGCCTGCGTCGATCACCACTGCCGTCTCGCCCGCATCGATGCCACCGTCGACCAGCCGGCCGAGAACCGCGAACGAAGGTGGGGGATGTGGCATGTCGATGGCGGGCAGGGCAGCGGGCTCCGAGCCCGGATCGTAACATGTCGCGCCGCGATCCAGCCGCGTCACACGGCCCGGCTCGGTTGCTGCCGGTTGCCGCGGCCTTGCTGCTGGCCTTGCTGCTGGCTTTGCTGCTCGCAATTGCTGCTAGCATTGGCCTCTGGTCGCACCATGCCGCGTTCGGGCCATTTTCTGGCAGCAGCGGAATCGCCGGGCTCACCGGTGACGGCCTGGCTCGGGCCGACCAACACCGGCAAGACCCACCGCGCCATCGAGCGGATGCTCGAATGCCGGACCGGGATCATCGGTCTGCCTCTGCGGCTCCTCGCCCGGGAGGTCTACGATCGGGTGACCGCCCGGCTCGGCGAGCGGGCGGTCGCGCTCGTGACCGGCGAGGAGAAGCGCGTCCCGCCGCATCCCCGCTACTGGGTGTGCACGGTCGAGGCCATGCCGGCGCCCGAGGCGCTGCCAGGCGGGGCGGTCGAGTTCGTAGCCATCGACGAGATCCAGCTGGCCGGCGATCGCGAGCGCGGGCACGTGTTCACCGACCGCGTGCTGCACGCCCGAGGCACGCGCGAGACGTACCTGATGGGCTCGGACACCATCCGCCCCCTGCTCCGTCGCCTGGTTCCGGCGGCGACCGTCGAGGGCCGTCCGCGCCTCTCGGCCCTGACCGGCGCCGGGAGCCTCTCCGTCGGGGCGCTGCCGCCGCGAACCGCGGTGGTCGCCTTCTCGGCGGCGCGGGTGTACGAGCTCGGGGAGCGCCTGCGGGCGAGGCGGGGCGGCGCGGCCATCGTGCTCGGCGCGCTGTCGCCCCGGGTGCGCAACGCCCAGGTGGCCATGTACCAGGCCGGCGAGGTCGACTACATGGTGGCGACCGACGCCATCGGGCTCGGCCTCAACATGGACGTCGAGTGCGTGGCCTTCGCCGATCTGCACAAGTTCGACGGTCGCAAGCGGCGGGCGCTGCAGGACGCGGAGCTGGCCCAGATCGCTGGCCGGGCCGGGCGCCACGCCAACGACGGCCGGTTCGCGACGCTCGAGCCGCTGCCGCCGCTCGCGCCGGGCACCACGCGGGCGATCGAGCGGCATCGCTTCGCGGCGCAGACGCGGGTGTACTGGCGGCCGCACGTTCTCGACTTCTCGTCCCTCGGGGCGCTCCAGGCCAGCTTGCGGCAACGACCGACCGAGGGCCACCTGGTCGCGGCCGACGACGCCGAGGATCTGCGCGCGCTCGACCACCTCGCGCTGGATCCCGAGGTGGTGGCGCGCGCGGGCGGCCCGGCGGCGGTCGGGCTGCTGTGGCAGGTCTGCCAGGTCCCCGACTTTCGCAGCATCAAGTGCGACGATCACTTCCGGCTCCTGCGGTCGCTCTACCTTCAGCTCGCGAGCCCTGCCCCGCGGTTGTCGAGCGACTGGATCGCCAGGCACGTGGCGCCGCTCGCCGACGTGGAGGGGGACATCGACACCCTGCTCGGGCGGATGGCGGGCATCCGGACGTGGACCTACGTCTCGAACCAGGCGAGCTGGCTGGCGGACGCGGAGCACTGGCAGGACCAGACCCGGATCATCGAGGATCGGCTGTCGGATGCCGTGCACGAGCGGCTGGTCGAGCGCTTCGTCGACCCGCGGGCGCCGAGGCGCCGGCGGGCGCTCACGCAGACGCAGAGCCAGAGCCACACCAAGAGCCACACGACGTTCGCCGAACAGTTGCGCGCGCACATCGGCCACGTCGGGCCAGACAGCTCCGGTGACTTGAACGGTGACGTGGCAGAGGGCCCTGTCCGCGACGATGCCTGCGTGCACGCCTGGGTCGCGGCCCCGCACTCCGCCTTTCGCCTGGAGGCCGACGAGCGCATCGCGGTCGACCGCGAGATCGTCGGGCGCCTCGGACGTGGCGTGGATCTCCTGCGCCCGGAGATCACGCTCGTCACCGAGCGGGCCCTCGGGGCGGGGGCACGCCTGCGGCTCGGGCGGCGCTTGCTCGCCTGGGCCCGCGACCTCGTCGCCGAGCTGGTCGCCCCTCTGCGCAGCGCGCGCGACGAACCCGAGCTGTCGCCGGCGGCGCGCGGGTTGCTCTACCAGCTCGAGCAGAGCCTCGGCACGGTGTCGGCGCGGGACGCGCTCGAGCAGCTCGAGGCCCTCGATCCGGCCATGCGCACCCGGCTCGGGCGGCTCGGCGTCCGGCTCGGCCAGCACGTGGTCTACGTGCCGGCGCTGCTCGCCCCCGGGGTGATCCGGACCCGGGCCGCCCTGTGCAACGCCTACCTCGGCGGCAACGCCGGCCCGCGCAGAGAGCGCGTGCGCATCGAGGCACCGCGGCCGGGCGCAGTCTCGTTGCGGGTCGAGCCAGCCGTGCCGGTTCCCGCCTACGCGGCGATCGGCTACCCGGTGTTCGGGGCGCGCGCCATCCGGGCCGACCAGGTCGACGCCGTCGGCGCACGCCTGCGCGGCCACGCGCGCGCACACGACGTGGCGAGCCGGCTCGGCTGCCCGCCCACCGAGGTCGAGTCGGTGCGCGCGGCCTTCGGCTGAGGCGGCTGGCGGGGGGCCAATCCTCAGGGCCGAATCGCCAGGGAGTCGAGCAGCAGGGTCATGCTGGGCTCGGTCAGCTCCACCGCGCGCCGGAGCCGCTCGACGTTGCGACCGAGGCGCATGGGGTCCAGATCGACCGCGTAGGCGTGCCGGAGGAAGTGTCGAAAGCCCAGCAGATCCTCCCAGTCGCGCTCGGCTTCGGCGGGGAAGAGGGGTGGGCGGATGCCCGGCAGGGACAGGGCGGCGTCGCCGAGCAGGGCTCGGTGCCAGCGCTCGCCCGAGCGTTCGGGCAGGGCGCAGGGCGCGTTCAACGGCCAGCAGGATCTGTTCGAGCGCCTGGTAGGCATGATCGATCGCCAGGGCCACGAACGCCGCCTCCGGACCGCTGCGGGCGGGATCGACGGATTCGGCCCGCGCGAACTGGCGCCGCACCTCCCGCCAGTCGCGCGCAACCTCGGACTGGATCGCTGCGAGGCGGACATCGGTGGGACTCACAAGGGAGAGCCTTCGCGCAAGGCGCGCTCGACCAGGGTGGCGGGCGCGCGCTCGAGCTCGACCACGTGAACGGGCCGATCGGCGACCCTCCAGACGGCTGCCGCCAGCGCATCGGGATCGGCGCAGCCCTCGACCAGCAGGTCCACATCGCTGCGCTCGCCGGGCTCGCCCCAGGCGAACGATCCGAACAGCCAGACCCGGCGGCAGTCTCCCGCCGCCCGGGCCTCGGCGACGGCCTTGGACACCGCTGGCAGGACGACCGCCCGCCGGCACTCGGCGGCGGCCTCCTCGCGCGCGAGATCCTCCTCGATCACCGCCACCACCCGGCGACGGAATGCGGCGAGCAAGGCGCGATCCATGCCCAATCATGAATCGAAGGGGCGCCCACCTGCAACCTCTTGCCCAACCTCTGGCCACCGACCGCGCCCTGGCTTCTCGGAAGTTGAGTTGTGCCCGGCGCTCCGGTAACAAGGACGGATGCTGCGCTTGTGCGGGGTCACCATCCTTCTCGGCGGCTGGCTGGCCGCGGTGCCGCGAGGCGGGTGGTGCGCCGCCCCGTCGGGAGCGCCGGCGGCCATGGCCGCGCCGGCGGTCGGGGCCCCACCCGCGGGATCCGTCCCCCCAAGCGCACCCGCACCGGCGGCCCGTGCCGTGACCAAGGAGAGCGCCATGAGGACCCCCGGCTCCGCGTTTCCGTTCCCCGTCGACGAGAAGGTCCTGCCAAACGGGCTCCGCGCCTACGCGGTCCACTACGACTCGCCGGGCATCGTCGCCTACTACTCGGTGGTGCGCACCGGGAGCCGCAACGAGGTCGAGCCGGGCAAGTCGGGGTTCGCCCACTTCTTCGAGCACATGATGTTCCGGGGCACGGAGAAGTACTCGCAGGATGCCTACAACGGGGTCATCAAGGAGATCGGCGCGGACTCGAACGCCTACACCTCCGAGGACCTGACCGTGTACCACATCCTGGCGGGCAAGGACGCGCTCCCCCGCATCGTCGAGATCGAGGCCGATCGCTTCCAGCACCTCGCGTACAGCCAGCCGGACTTCGAGAAGGAGGCCCGCGCCGTCCTCGGGGAGTACAACAAGGGGGCCTCGAGCCCGATGCAGAAGCTCTACGAGGCCCTCTACGACGCGGCTTTCACCGCCCACACCTACAAGCACACGACCATCGGCTTCTTGAAGGACATCGAGGCCATGCCGCAGCAGTTCGCGTACTCGCGCCAGTTCTTCGACCGCTACTACCGCCCCGACAACATCACCCTCATCGTGGTGGGGGACGTGGACACGGCGTCGACCTGGAAGCTGCTCGAGGACCACTACGGCGGCTGGGCCAGCGGTCCCCCGCGCCCTGCCGTGCCGCGGGAGCCGCCCCAGGCCAAGGAGGCGCGGGTGTCGCTCGGCTGGAAGGGGGCCACCTTGCCGACCATGATGATGGGGTTTCACACCCCGGGCTTCTCCACCACCAACGTGGATCTGGCGGCGCTCGACGTCCTCGCCGAGCTGCTCTTCGCCGAGCGCGCGCCCCTCTACAAGAAGCTGGTGATCACCGAGCAAAAGGTCGAGTCACTGGCCGGCTCGAACGACGCCCACGTCGATCCCAACCTCTTCACGGTGCTGGCGCGGATCAAGAAGCCGGCCGATATCGCGTCGGTCGAGCAGGCCATCGAGGCCGAGGTGAATCGGATCGCCGAGGAGGGGGTCGACGGCAAGACGCTCGGCGAGGTGCTGTCGCACGTGAAGTACGCCTTCGCCGGGCAGCTCTCCACCGCCGACAAGACCGCCAATGTGGCCGCCCAGTTCGTGGCGCTGACCGGCCACCTCGACGCCATCAACGCCTACTTCTCGCTCTACGACAAGGTCACGCCGGCCGACGTGCGCCGGGTGGCCAGGCAATACTTCACCCCCGCCAATCGCACGGTCGTGGTGCTGAAGGCGGATCCGTGATCCCGCCCGCGCTCATGCTCCTGGCGCTGGCAGCGGGCGGCGGGGCGAGCCCGGCCGCGGTGCCGAACGTCCGCGTCCGCGTGCCCGTGCCCGTTTCCGCTCCCGCCCCTGCCCGAGCTCCGAAATCCACCTCGAAAGGAAAGGGAATGCCGCGCACGGTGTTCATACCCTCGCCGAACAACCCGCTGGTGGCGCTGCGGCTCTACTTCGAGGTCGGCTCCTCCGATGACCCGCCCGGGAAGGAGGGCCTCGCCGCCCTCACCTCCGATGTGCTCGGGGAGGGGGGCACCCAGAAGAGAACCTACGCCGAGGTGCTGGACGCGCTCTATCCGCTCGCGGCCCACATTCAGGTCATCGGCGACAAGGACTCCCTGGTCTTCGAGGGGACCGTGCACCGGGACAACCTGGCGGCCTTCGCCGATCTGCTCGCCGAGCAGGTGCTCACCCCGCGCTTCGCCCCGGAGGACTTCGCGCGCACCCGCCAGAACGCCAGCGACTACCTGGCCAAGACCCTGCGCGGCAACAACGACGAGGAGCTCGGCAAGCAGGCCTTGTCCACCCTGATGTACCCCGGTCACCCCTATGCCCACCCCACCTCCGGGACGGTGGCGGGCCTGGCGGCCATCACCGTCGACGACGTGAGGGCCTTCTATGCCTCGCACTTTGCCAGGGACCGCCTGATCGTCGGGGTGGCGGGCGGCTATCCAGCCGGCTTCGCCGAGGCCTTCGCGGCCCGGTTCGCCGCGCTCCCCGCCGCGGGTGCACCCCGCCCGAAGTTGCCGGCGCCGCCCGTCCGCAACAAGGGGGACAAGAAGCACGCCGAGATCCTGCTGGTCGAGAAGGACGCGCGCGCGGACGCCATCTCCATCGGCTATCCCATCTCGCTCACGCGCTCCGATCCCGACTTCTATCCGCTCACGGTCGCGCGGTCGTACCTGGGAGAGCACCGGACCTTCAACGGCGTCCTCATGAACCGCCTGCGCGGAGATCGGGGCCTCAACTACGGCGACTACGCGTACATCGAGAGCTTCATCCAGGACGGCTGGTCGACCTTCCCGCACCCCAACGTCCTGCGGCGACAGCAGCACTTCGAGATCTGGCTCCGGCCCGTGCCCCCGCAAAACGCGCTGTTCGCCTTGCGCGGGGCGGTCTACTACACGCGCCAGCTCATCAAGAACGGCATCCCCGAGGCGGGCTTCGAGTCGACCCGCCGCTTCCTCGGAAACTACGCCGATCTGTGGACCCAGGACGTCTCGCGGCGCCTGGGGTACGCCATCGACGCCAAGGTGTCGGGGAAGGATCTTGTCCACGAGCTCAAGGCGCGCCTCGCGAGCATGAAGAAGGCCGAGGTGGACCGGGTGATCCGCAAGTACTTCCAGCTCGACGACTTCTCGGCGGTGATCGTCACCGACAAGGCCGCCGAGGTGCGCGCCCGCCTGCTCGATGGCAAGCCGTCGCCCATGACCTACGACACGGCCGGGACGGCCGCCGCCATCCTCGAGGAGGACAAGCACATCGAGGTCGAGCCCTTGCCCGTGACCCCGGACTCCGTGCGCATCGTTCGCGTGGAGCAGCTGTTCGAGCGTTGAGGCGGCCGGAGGGGATGGCAGGTGCCGCGGCACGCCCGGTGACGAGCCCGTGATCGGGGTGTTCGATTCTGGGTTCGGGGGACTCACGGTGCTGCGCGCGCTGGTGGATCGCCTTCCCGGCTACGACACCCTCTACCTGGGGGACAGCGCCCGCTCGCCCTACGGCACGCGCAGCGCCGAGGCGGTGTACGCGTTCACGCGCGAGGCGGTGCACTATCTGTTCGCCGAGGGATGTCCGCTGGTGGTCCTCGCGTGCAACACGGCCTCGGCGCGCGCCTTGCGGACCCTGCAGCAGCGCGAGTTGCCCCGCGCCTTCCCCGATCGCCGGGTGCTCGGGGTGGTGCGCCCCTCGGTGGAAGCCCTGGCGGGCCTGCCGCCCGGGGCCCTCCCGGGCATCACGACGCCGGCGGGGGTGGCGGGGGCGGTCGCGGTGCTGGGGACGCCAGGGACCATCGCCTCCAACTCCTACGGGCTCGAGCTCGCCCGGCTGGCCCCGGGGCTGCGGTTGGTCCAGCAGGCCTGTCCCATGTGGGTCCCGCTGGTGGAGAACGATGAGCTGACCGGGGAGGGGGCGGAGTACTTCCTGCGCAAGTACCTCGAGCCGGTGGTGACGGCGCCCGACCGCCCGAGCCGCATCCTGCTCGGCTGCACGCACTACCCGCTGCTCCTGCCGGGGATCCGCGCCATCGTGCCGGCCGACATCGAGATCCTGCCCCAGGGCGAGCTCGTGGCCGAGCGCCTCGCCGACTGGCTGGACCGGCACCCCGAGATGGAGCGGCGCCTCGCCCGCGGCGGCGCTCGTCGTTACCTCACCACCGACGATCCCGACTGGTTCGCCGCCCACGGCGCCCGCATCCTCGGCACCGAGATGGTCGCGGAGAAGGTCCGGCTGCCCCCCCTCGATTGAGCGGGCTCGATTGGGCTCGATAGAGCGATGCCTCGCGGGTGCGGGGCCGGCGCTCAGGTCTGTTCCCGGACGACGGTCTGCTCGGCGGCCTCGATGTCGCCCTCGGCCAGCTCGATCACCACGTCGACGAAGTCGGCGTGCAGGTCCGGCGCCGCGGCGTCGTCGGCGTGAGGCGCGGTGCCTTCGCCGGTGTTCTCGCCATAGCCGGCCCGGGGGGCGCTTCGCCGCTCGCCCACCCGCCGCTCGCGCGGAAAGATCCGGTGATCCTCGAACTCGCCCCGTCGCTCGGTGGCGCGGCGCTCCCGGGCCAGGGCCTCCCGGATGGAGGGAATGGTGCTGGGGATGGTGTGCAGCCGCGAGATCTTGCCGGAGCAGCTGTGGCAGATGGGATGGGAGCGGGCGTGGAGCTCCACCATCCGCAGCTCGGTCCGGCGGCGCTCGCCGCAGACGGAGCAGGCTGCCCCCGCGCCCACCGGGCGGGCCTCGCCCCAGCGCGTGTAACACCCCCAGCACCGTCCCCGCCGCAGCTCGGTCACCTGGGCGTGGCAGACCCCACACGGCATGGTGGGCCGATCAACGATTTCGACGCTCATGATCCGAGTAAAACGCCGCCCGGGCGCGGGAGCAAAAAATTCACCGGTGTGGCCGTGTTATTCTCGAACGAGGTGGCCGCCACCCGCACCGGGTGGCGATGCCGGGTCCCATGCTCCGTGTCCTTCTGGTCGAAGCCCGAGACAGCGCCCGCAGGCAGTTGCTGCTGGCGCTGCGCAGGGATGGCATCGAAGCCGAGGCCGTTCCGGGAAGGGCGGAGGCGGGGCGAGCGCTGGCGGAGATCCGCGGCGTGGATGTCGTGCTGCTCGGTATCGAGACCACGTCGATCCCGGAGATCCTGCAGACAATCCTGCACACGACCCCGGAGAGCTCGGAGGGGACCGTCCGTCCGGCGGAGCTGGTCGTTGTCCTCGCGCGCGAGGACCAGGAGGAGGCAGGCCTCGCGGCCATCCGGCAAGGCGCGACGGACTTCGTCTATCTCCCTTCTCCCTCCGCGGAGAGCCCGACCGCCCTCTGGCTCACGCTGGCGAAGGTGGCGGCCCGCCGCGCCGCCGCGCTCGGTCCGGCACCCGGCGGCGGCGCCGCCGGCATCGACGCGCCACCGGGGGGGTCACAGGGGCCGAGCCGCGCACGAGATGCGGGGGCCACACCGACCCAGCCGGGGCCACCCCCCCTCGTCGGCGCCTCACCGGGGATGACGGCCCTCGCGGCGATGGTTCGCCGACTCGCCGCCGCGCGCGCCAGCGTCCTCATCGGGGGCGAGTCGGGCACCGGCAAGGAGCTGGTCGCACAGGCCCTCCACCGCGAATCTCCGTGGGCGCGCGGGCCCTTCGTGCCCGTGAACTGCGGCGCCATCTCGCCGGGGCTCGTCGAGTCGGAGCTGTTCGGGCACGTCCGCGGGGCCTTCACCGACGCCCACCGCGACAAGCGCGGTCTCTTCGAGAGCGCCCACGGGGGGACCCTCTTCCTCGACGAGATCGCGGACCTGCCGCTCGACCTTCAGCCGAAGCTGCTGCGCGCGATCCAGGAGGGCGAGATCCGGCGGGTGGGCGATGTCGAGGATCTCCACGTCCAGGTCCGGGTGGTGGCGGCCACCGCGCGGGATCTTCTGGCCGAGGTGGGCGCGGGGCGCTTTCGCGAGGATCTCTACTATCGGATCGGCGCCCTGTCCCTCCAGATCCCGCCGCTGCGCGAGCGGACGGGCGACATCCCGTTGCTGGCCGAGCACTTCCTCGAGCGAGCCCGCCGGCGCCTCTCCGTCGAGGTGAGCCGCATCTCGTCCGAGGCCATGGAAGCTCTGATCCGCTATCGATGGCCGGGGAACGTCCGCGAGCTCGAGAACACCATCGAGCGCGCCGCCGTGATGTGTGGGGGAATCGAGATCGACGTCGCCAGCTTGCCCGAGCGCCTGCACCCGGCCGTGACCCCGCCCACGGCGCCGGGGCGCGGGGGGGCGGGAGGGGCGGGCGCCGCTGGCGGCGTCGGCACCGTCGGCGCCGCGGCTTCTCCGCCCGTCGGCCCACCCGACGTCGAGGACCTGTCGATCAAGCGGGCGGCTCGGCGTTCCGAGGAGGAGTTGATAGGGCGTGCCCTGGCGCGGACCGGCGGGAACCGCACCCGCGCCGCCGAGTTGCTGGAGATCAGCCCCCGCGCTTTGCTCTACAAGATCAAGGAATACCGAATCTTCGATAAAGGGTTGCCGCCAAATGGCGATGGGGAAGGCGATGGCAACGTGCGTGACCCTGGCAGCTCGACCGACCCCTGACCCGGCGACCGGGCCACGGATTTTTTTCGGAGAGGCAATTTGCCAGCGCAAATTACACTTTTTTGACGCCAGTTGTGTGCCGGCTACGATGTAGGACAATATGGGCCTCGTCATTACATCGCGAGCCAATCCTGGGCGGGCGTGGGTCGACCAGGTCCAGGGCGTGTGGAGGGATCCGCGTGGCGGTTGAGTGTGTCGGCCTCGACATCGGGTCGAGCGCCGTGAAGGCCGTCGTGCTGAAGCTCGGGCGCAAGGGCACGCGCCTCGTCAGCTTCGGCATCGAGCCGCTGCCGCCCCAGAGCATCGTCGACGGCATGATCATGGACCAGGCCGCGGTGGTGGACGCCATCGTTCGCCTGAAGAGCGCCCTCGGAATCAAGATCAAGGCCACCGCCACCGCCATCTCGGGCCACTCGGTGATCGTCAAGAAGATCCAGCTGTCCATCATGACAGCCGACGAGCTGGCCGAGCGGATCCCGGTGGAGGTCGAGCAGCACTTCCCGTTCAAGCGCGACGAGGTGGACATCGACTACCAGATCGTCAAGCCCTCCGGAGCCGGTTCGGCCAGCTCCGGTCCCGGCCGGCCCGGCCCCAAGGGCACCATGGACGTCATCTTGGTGGCCGCCAAGAAGGAGATCATCGCGGACTACATGCAGGTGGTCCGGGACGCCAAGCTCCAGCCGGCGGTCCTCGACGTCGCGGCCTTCACCATCCAGAACGCCTTCGAGGCGGGGTACGGTGAGGCCGCCACGCAGGGGAACATCGGCCTCTTCCATGTCGGCCACGCGCTCACGCACATCAACATCATCTCGAACGGGGTGAGCGTCTTCGCGCGCGACGTGACCGTCGGCGGTGCGGCCTTCACCGAGGAGCTGCAGCGCCGCCTGCACGTCGACTTCGAGGCCGCCGAGGGGTTCAAGCTGGCCCTCGGCGATCCGGAGGCCCAAGGGGGTGACGGCGCGGGGTCGGGCGTCGGGACCTCCTCCGGCAGCGCCAGCGGGGTCCCGCCCGCGGTGGCGGAGATCCTGAACGAGGCCGCCGAGGGGGCGGCCGCCAAGCTGCAGCGCTCGCTGGATTTCTTCCTGGCCTCGGCGCCGGAGTTCGCGCTGTCCAAGATCTACCTGTCCGGAGGCAGCGCGCACGTCACGGGCCTGGTGCGCGCGATGGCGGCGCGGTCCAAGATCCCCGTCGAGATCCTCGACCCGTTCCGGCGCACCCTGATCGACACCCGCCGGCTCGACGGGCAGTTCGTCAAGCACCACGCCGCCGAGGCCGCCGTGGCCTACGGGCTCGCCCTGCGCAGCCCGGGAGACGCCGCGCGGTGATTCGCATCAACCTCATCGGGGCGCGCAAGAAGACGCGACGGCGCGACGCCGGAGAGCGCGCGCTCGCGGCGATGGGGGCCGCCGTCCTCCTCGGCCTGATCGGGTCAATCTGGCTGGCCGCCAGCGCCAGCGCCGAGCTTCAGCGCCGCGTGCGCGAGAACGACGCCGTCAAGGACGACATCGAGCGTCTGAAGGGCGAGCTCGGAGACTACGACAAGGTCAAGGAGCAACGCCAGGACCTGCTGAAGCAGCACAAGACCATCGACGCGCTCAAGACCGGCCGCACCGGTCCGGTCTACCTGCTGCGCGAGCTCTCGGAGATCCTGACGCCCCACAAGGGGCCGTCGTTCGATCGGATCACCTACGATGAGCGGCTGCGGCGCGATCCCAACATGGGATTCAATGCCGGCTGGGATCCCCGGCGCCTGTGGCTGGAGAGCTTCGAGGAGGTCCAGCACAAGGTGCGCATCCGGGGCTCCGCCCGCACCAACGAGGACGTCGCCGAGTTCCTCAAGCGCCTGCAGCTCTCGGTGTTCTTCGCCGAGGTGACCCCGGAGTCCACCAGCCAGGTCGCCGAGAGCGTGGCCGCCGGCGGGGCCCGCCACGTGACCTTCAACCTGTCCGCCCGGCTGGTCTACTGATGCAAGAGCTCCTCCACAAGCTGCTCAAGCTCAGCCCACCGAAGAAGATCGGGGTGACGGTCGGCGCCATCGTGCTCTGCTTCCTGCTCACCTATCAATTCTCGTACTCGGAGACATCGACCCGCATCGATTCGGCCCGAGCCCACGCCTCCGAGCTGCAGGACGAGCTCGCGAGCTATCGCAAGCGCCGCGGAGAGTACCTCGGGTTCACGACCGAGCTCAAGCAGCTGGAGGAGGAGCAGCGCGAGCTGCTGCGGGCCTTGCCCAAGCGGGCCGAGATCCCGACGTTCCTCGCCAACATCCAGGAGCAGGCGGAGCTGGCCGGCCTCGAGGTGCTGAGCGTCGAGATCGGACAGGAAGTGCCACAGGACCAGTACCTGAAGATTCCCGTGAAGATGGAGGTGCGCGGGGGCTATCACCAGCTCGCGCGCTTCTTTCGAAACGTGGGGGAGCTGCCACGCATCGTGAACGTCGAGAATCTGACCATGGGACCCGACCGGGACAAGGTCGCGCCGCAGGGCGATCCGGAGGCGGCCGCGGCCGCGCCCAAGCTCCGGGCCAAGTTCGTCGCGGCCACCTTTCGCTTCAACGAGAAGACCGCGGGAGGCGGGACGTGACCGCTCGGCGAGCGACCCTGGCCGTGCTCGGAGTCTTCGGCCTGTGGACCGCCGTCGGCGCGCGCGCCAGCGAGGGTGGCGCGGGGACGCCGGCCTCGGCCGGGGGAGCCGGCACGGGCGGTGCCGGGAGCGACGGGGAGGCGGCCACCGCCACGCGACTCGCGGCCTTGCGCAAGAAGGTGCTCACCGACGACGACTTCCTCGAGAACGACGAGACCAACCGCGATCCCTTTCGCTCGTACATGCACCTGTTCGCCGAGCATGGCCAGAGCAAGACCCGCAAGATCCCGGCGCTGTTCGAGCGGGTCGGGCTCGAGGAGCTGACCCTCATCGCCATCGTCTCGGGCGACGACGATCCGCGGGCCATGTTCCGCGACGCGACTGGCTTCGGGCTGGCGGTGAAGCCCGGGGATTTCCTGTCCCGATCGGGCGCTCGCGTGAGCAAGATCCTCTCGGACCGGGTGATCGTGGAGCAGACCGAGACCCGGGAAACCGGCGAGCCCCGGGTGGTCGAGCGGGCCATCTTCGTCAATCCCGGAGGTGCTCCGTGACCCGCGGCCAGGATCTCATGAGGCCGGCGCCCTGGATCGGCTCGCGCTCGCGCGTCTGGCTCGGGCTCGGGGCGCTCTTCTTCGTGACCTGTCCCGTCGGCTTGGCGACCTGGACCTGGACCGGTCTCGGGCGGGTGGCGCTAGCCGCCGGCCTCGACGACGTCCCCGGCATCGGGGGACCGTCCCCGGGCCCCGCCGGTGCGGGCGGCCCCTCGGGAACCTCCGCAGGCTCCACGAGTGGCACCTCGTCGAAGATCACGACCTCGAATCCGCGGGTCGAGGCCGCCAATGCCTCCTCCGCGCGGGGCACGGCCGGTCGAGGGCCCGAGGTCGGAGCCTCGGCCGGCCCGAGCGGCTCCGAGCCCCTCGGCGTCCTGCGTGGCGGGCGGCGCCGCTACGGCGGCCGGCGCATCGATCTCGACTTCAAGGGGGCCGACATCCACAACATCCTGCGGCTGCTGGCCGACGTGGGGCAGGTCAACATCGTGACCTCCGACGACGTCAAGGGCGAGGTCACCATCAAGATGCGCAACGTCCCCTGGGATCAGGCGCTCGACGTGATCCTGCGCTCCAAGCTGCTCGGGCAGGTGCGCGAGGGCAACCTGATCCGGGTGGCGCCCCTCACGGTGCTCGAGAAGGAGCTGGAGCAGGAGATCGCGCGACAAAAGCAGCTCGCCGACGTGCTGCCCACCGAGACGCGCATCATCGCCGTCAGCTACGCCGACGCCAAGAGCCTGCAGGAGCGGGCCCGCGATCTCCTGACAGGCCGCGGCCGCATCTCGGTCGACGAGCGGACCAACCAGCTCATCGTGTCGGACGTGGTCGCCAACCTGAACCTGGTCGAGGATCTGGTGCGCAACCTCGACACCCAGACCTCGCAGGTGGTGATCGAGGCGCGCATCGTCGAGGCCAGCTCGACCTTTGCGCGCCAGCTCGGCGTGCAGTGGGGCGGCTCGGCCTTCCGGGACGCGGCGCACGGCAACGCCACCGGCCTGTCGTTTCCGAGCGACGTGGCCATGGCCGGCGGGGCCACCGACGCCACCGCCCCGCAGGGCGGGCTCGCCAACCTGGCCGGCGCCGCCGCCAGCCCGAACTACGCCGTCAACTTGCCGGCCGCGGTCGGAACCGGCAGCGGCGGCGCCCTGGGACTGATGCTCGGGTCGGTCGGCGGGGCCTTCAACCTGAACCTGAGGCTGTCCGCCATGGAGAACACCGGACAGGTGCGCATCCTGTCGTCGCCGCGCATCTCGACCATGGACAACGTCGAGGCCTCGATCGAGCAGGGCGTCTCGATCCCCATCGCCATCGTGAGCGCGCAGGGCATCCAGACCATCTTCGTTGACGCGAAGCTCAACCTCACGGTCAAACCCCACGTGACCAACGAGGGCACCATCATCATGAACATCCACGTGAGCCGCAACGAGCCCGACTTCGTCAACACGGGGGCCCGCGGCGATCCGACCATTCGCAAGAAGGAAGCCAAGACCGTGATGCTGGTGCGCGATGGCGACACGGCCGTCATCGGGGGCATCTACCAGCGCAACTCGGGGCTGAGCTATGCCAAGGTGCCGTTCTTCGCGGACCTGCCCATCATCGGGTTCTTCTTCCGCAACCGCCGCGAGAGCGACGATCGGACGGAGTTCCTGGTCTTCATCACGCCGCGCATCGCCAACCGCGGCGAGTCCCTGCGGGCCCCGGCCGCGTCGAACCGCTGACCACGCGGGCCAGGGGGAAGGCGACGGGGACGGCGACGGGGATGGGGATGGGGATGGGGAGTGTTCCCTCCCGGGTCCGGGCCTTCGGGTAACATCGGGCGGTGGCTCTGCCCGCGACGACGACGCGCCTCGAAGCGCCCATCTTCCTCATCGGATTCATGACCTCGGGAAAGTCCAGCGTGGGGCGGGCGGTGGCCGAGCGCCTCGGATGGGCCTTCCAGGATCTCGATCAGGTGGTGGCCGCCGCCGCCCAGGCCTCGGTGGCGCAGATCTTCGCGAGCGAGGGCGAGGCCGGCTTTCGTCGCCGCGAAACCGAGGCCGTGGTGGTGGCGAGCGGCTGGACGCGCACCGTGGTGGCCACGGGCGGGGGGGCCGCCTGCCACGAGGAGAGCCTCCGCCTCATGTTGCAGACGGGGCGGGTGGTGGCGCTCGAGATCTCGGCGGAGGAGGTGGTGCGTCGCGCGAAGGGCGGGGCCGGACGGCCGCTGCTGGCGGGCGCCACCGATCCCCTGGGGGTCGTGACGGAGCTCCTGCGCGCCCGCGCGCCGTTCTACGCCCGGGCCCATCACCGGGTGGTGACCGACGGCCTTGCCATCGACGCGGTTGCGGCCAATGTTCTCGAGGTGCTAGAAACCTGGTGTTGAACGCCCCACTTCGCCTGGGCGGCCGATCCGGCACGCTGGCTTCGTTGTTCGTCGGTTAAATACCTTCGGGTATTCGCCCTCCTCACGCCTCGCCATCGTTCCGGCTTGGCCGCCCAAGGCTTGCGGCTCGTTCAACACCAGGCTCCTAGAGCACTTGCCCGTCCCTCCCGAGGACCGACCGCCCCCCCGAACATGAGCTTCTCGACCGTCATCCCCGTCCCGCTCGGCCCGCGGGCCTATCAGGTCTCCATCGGCCTTGGCGATGTGGCCGAGGCGAGCCGCCGGGTGCTGGCGGCCGCGGGTCAGGTGAGCGGCGTCGCGGTGCTGATGGACGCCACCGTCGGGCAGGTGTCGGCCCGGGCCGGCGCGCTCGTCGCGGCGCTGCAGGCGGCGGTCGGGCCGGGCGTCCAGGTTCGGCGCCGCGATCTCCCCGCCGGCGAGAGCTGCAAGACGCTGGCGGAGATCGAGCGCACCGCCGAGTGGTTGGCGGCCGAGGGCTTCGACCGCGGGGCGCTGGTGGTGGCGATCGGCGGGGGAGCGACCAGCGACCACGCCGGCTTCGTCGCCGCCATCTACCTCCGCGGCGTCCGCTTCGTGGCCTTCCCGACCACGCTGCTCGCCATGGTCGATGCATCGGTGGGCGGCAAGACGGGCGTGGATCTCACGGCCGGCAAGAACCTGGTGGGCGCCTTCCACCAGCCACACGCGGTGGTCGCCGATCTCGCGTTCCTCGAGACGTTGCCGAGGCGCGAGCACGTGGCGGGCCTGGCCGAGGTCGTCAAGTGCGGGCTCATCGCCGACGATTCGTTGCTGGACGTGCTCGAGACGCAGGCGCGCGGCCTCGCGAGCGCCACCGCCGACCCCCACCTCGCCGAGGTGATCGCCGGTGCGGTGCGCGTCAAGGCCGAGGTCGTCAGCGAGGACGAGCGGGAGTCCGGGCGGCGGGCGATCCTCAACTTCGGGCACACCGTCGGGCATGCCCTCGAGGCCGCCTCTCGGTACGCGCTCCTGCACGGGGAGGCGGTGTCCCTCGGGATGATGGCCGCGCTCACCCTCGGTGTGTCGCTCGGGATGACGCCCCCCGCGCTCGCGGCGCGGAGCCGGACGCTGCTCGAGGCCCTGGGGTTGCCGGTCGACTTCGAGCACCGGCTCGACGCCGGCGTGCTCGGCCGCATCGACGTCGACAAGAAACGGCGGGGAGGCTCCGTCCGCTTCGTGTTCGTCACCGCGCCCGGGTGCTGCGAGCTGCGCGAGCTCCCCCTCCCCGAACTGCGCGACCGCCTGCTCTCGTCCGCCGTCGCCGCGACCTGAGACGCTCCGCGCCATCCCGGCAAGACGCTGCGCGGCGCGAGCGCGCCAGGAACGGGACGAGACGCGGGGCGGCGATTCAAGCCGGTGTCGGAAGGTGACGACGGGTTTCTTGTCTTGTTGCGCGCCCGAACCTACGATTCTCGCTTGTCACGCTCGTCACGCCTGTCACGCTTGCCGCCGCTCGCGTGGGCCGCGACGGTCACCCTCCTCGCTTCTCTGGGCGGCTGCGCCAACGCGCCCACGACCCTGGTGATTCTCCAGAACCAGAAGGTCATTCCGGACACCACCACCGGCCTGTGCACGCCCACCACCGACATCGATCTCCCGCTCCTGTCGGGGACCTACGACGTGGATCTGGACCAGGATTATCCGTACTACGTCTACCCGCTGGTGCAGAGCCGGCTGCCCTCGCTGATGACCGCGGGGGGGATCGAGCGCAACTCGGTGGTCATGTCCGCGCTGCGCATCGAGATCCAGGCCCCCGCTGGCCTGGATCTGACGTGGCCCGCCGGGTGTCCAGCCACCTTCGATGCCCCGGCGTCGCTGGTGGTCGATCCGCAGTCCTCGCGCGCCCTCACCGCGCGGGGGTTCTTGCCCTGTCACGCGCAATACCTGCGGCAACTCATCAAGCAAGGCAGCATCCCCGCCAACCCTTCCCAGCCCGTGTACTTCACGCTGTCCATGAGGGCGCTCGCATCGCGCGACGGCGCGGAGCTGGACTCGGAAGCGTTTCCTTTTCAGGTGGGGGTGTGCGCGGGGTGCTTGCAGGCCTACTTCCCCGATACGCCCATGTGCCTCGACACGCCCAAGCCCAACCCGAAGCCGGGCAACCCGTGCAACCCGGCCCAGGACGGCCCGCAGGTCCTGTGCTGCGTGGATGCCAAGGGCGCGCTCCTCTGTCCCGCGCCCGACGCCTGACGCCCGAGCGGCAGCGAGCCGCGTCCCCGATACAACGACGGACCGACGCCCTTGACCCCACCCGGCCGACCGAGTACAAGCGCCCGGCGGTCCGCCACGGCGCGCATGTCCACATTCCGCGCGACCGACCGGCCGGCTGGCCTGGCGCCCCGGTTTCGCGCCGAGTTAAGAAAGGACGAACACCGAGTGCCGACGCCGAAACGAGAAAGGACGCCAAGCCCCATGAGCAAGCGCAAGGACAGCAAGAAGCCCACCACCGAGGCGCGGCCCGCCATCACCGCTTCCGGTCTGGACCTCGTCGCCGTGCGCGAGCTGGCCAAGATCGCCGGTGAGTTCGACCTGTCCGAGATCGAGGTGGATCCTTCGGGGCACGTCCGGGTGGCGCGACGGCTCGGCGGCTCGGGCGGCGGGGATCTCGGCGGTTACGGGCTGCCAGCCCTGCCCGCGGGCGGGGCCCACCCCACCATCGCGCTCGCGCCGCCGCCCCCGGTCGAAGGGCCGAAGGATCCGGGGCTGGCGATCAGCTCGCCCTTCGTCGGCACGTTCTACCGGGCACCCTCGCCGGAGACCGCCCCCTTCGTCGAGGTGGGACAGGCCGTTCGCAAGGGCCAGGTGGTGTGCATCGTCGAGGCCATGAAGCTGATGAACGAGATCGAGGCGGAGACCGACGGCAAGGTGGCCGAGATCCTGGTCAAGAACGGGGAACACGTGGAGTACGGGCAGACGCTGATTCGACTGACCTCCGCCTGATGAACGGACGGATAGCCGCGTGTTCAAGAAAGTCCTGATAGCCAACCGGGGCGAGATCGCCCTGCGGGTCATCCGCGCCTGCCGCGAGATGGGGATCCGGACGGTCGCCGTGCACTCGGTCCCCGACGCCGATTCGCTGCACGTGCGCTTCGCCGACGAGAAGGTCTGCATCGGACCGGCCTCCGCCCGCCTCAGCTACCTCAACATCCCGGCCCTGATCAGCGCCGCCGAGGTGTCGGGCGCGGACGCCGTGCACCCAGGGTACGGGTTCCTCTCGGAGAACGCGCACTTCGCGGAGGTGGTGCTGCGCTGCGGGCTGACCTGGCTCGGCCCGCAGCCGGAGGTCATGCGCCTGATGGGGGACAAGGTCTCGGCGCGCGCCGCCATGAGCAAGGCCGGGGTCCCGATCTTGCCTGGCACCGCGGTCATCGAGACCGACGCCGAGGCCGAGGCCGCCGTCGAGCGCATCGGCTTCCCGGTCATCATCAAGGCCTCCGCCGGGGGCGGTGGGCGCGGCATGAAGATCGTCGAGGACCGGTCGCGCCTGTCGGCCCAGCTCGCCGCCGCCCGCTCGGAGGCGCAGGCCGGCTTCGGCAACCCGGCCGTGTACCTCGAGCGCTACATCGCCCGCCCGCGGCACGTCGAGGTGCAGGTCCTCGGGGACGGCGAGCGCGCCATCACCCTCGGCGAGCGCGAGTGCTCGATCCAGCGCCGTCACCAGAAGCTGGTCGAGGAGGCGCCGTCGGTGGCGCTGGACGACGCCCGCCGCGCCGAGCTCCTGCGGATCGCGCGCAAGGCCACGGAGTCCCTCGGCTACAAGACGGTGGGCACTCTCGAGTTCCTGCTCGACGAGGACCGCAACTTTTACTTCATGGAGATGAACACCCGGATCCAGGTCGAGCACACCGTGACCGAGGAGGTCTTCGGGGTGGACCTGGTCCGCGAGCAGATTCGCCTGGCCGCCGGCGAACCCCTGCGCCTGCCAGGGGATCTGCGGCCCCGCGGTCACGCCATCGAGCTGCGCATCAACGCCGAGGACCCGGTGACCTTCGCACCTTCTCCCGGGCGGATCACCGCGCTCAACCTGCCGGGGGGCCTCGGGGTGCGGGTCGACACCCACATCTACCAGCTCTACCTCGTGCCCCCGTACTACGATTCGCTCCTGGCCAAGCTGATCGTCCACGCGGAGACCCGCCCCGCCGCCCTGGCCCGGTTGCGCCGGGCCCTGGCCGAGTTCGTCATCGAGGGCTGCAAGACCAACCTCGACTTCCACCGCCGCCTGCTCTCCAACGCCGACTTCGTGGCCGGACGGCTGGACACCCGCCTGGTCGAGCGCATGACCTGAATTGCAAGCGTGGCTTTACTTGAGGGGTGGGGCCGGTAAGCTTTCCACGGGGGCCCCTTCTGAGCAAAAAAGACAAATACATGGTCGCCGCTCAGAGGTTCGTCGAGCGGGGCCAGCTCGACAAGGCGCTCGCCGAGCTCGGCAAGGTCGTGCAGGAGGACCCCAAGGACACCCGCACGTGGCTGAAGATGGCGGAGCTGCACGCCAAGCGCGGAGCCACGGCCGAGGCGGCCGAGATCTACGCGCGCACCGGCGACCTGTACACCGAGCAGGGATTCACCCAGAAGGCGGTGGCGGTCTACAAGAACGTCCTCAAGCTGTCGCCGACCACCGTGTCGGCCCACCAGAAGCTGGGGGCCATCTTCAAGCAGCTCGGGCTCTCCTCCGACGCCGTTCAGCAGTTCGAGCTGGCCGCGGTGGGGTTCCAGCAGTCCGGGCAGTTCGCCGAGGCGGTGGAGGCCCTGCGCCTCGCGGCCGAGCTGCAACCCGACAACGTCGTGCTGCGGGTGAACCTGGCCGAGAGCGCGTCACAGGCGGGGCTGACCGACGAGGCCGTGCGTGAGTTCGGGGTGGCGGCCGACGCGCTGAAGGCCGCCGGACGCACCGAAGAGTACATCCGGGTGTGCGAGCGGCTGCTCTTTCACCGGCCGGAGGACGTGATGCGGACCCGCGAGCTCGCCGAGACTTACATCTCGCGCGGCAGCCCGCGGCTGGCCTTGCCCAAGCTGCAGACCTGTCTTCGGATGGACGTGCGCGATCCGGCGACGCTGTCGCTCTTGGCGCGGGCGCTCGAGCAGCTCGGCCAGAAGGTCAAGGCGGTCTCGGTCATCAAGGAGCTGGTGCGGCTCTTCGCGGAGCTGCGCCGCGAGCCCGAGCGCGAGGCGGCCATCCTGCGGGGCTTGACCCTCGATCCGGGCGATCCGGAGCTGCAGGCGCTCGCCAACCAGACCCACCTGCGCGGCGCCCAGCAGCCGACCCCGTCGCCGGTGTGGCGCGGCACCCCCAGCCCCGACATCGGTCCGGCGGCCAGCGTCCCCATCCCGGTGGGGGCCTCGGGCCGGGTCTTCTCCGCGCTGGAGGGGCTCGGCGAGGCGGCGCTGGCCACGCCATCCGCCCCATCCGCTCAATCCACCATGGCGGGGTTCGCCGCGGTGGGCACCTCGGTCGGGGCCGCCGGGCTCGAGCGCGGGCCGAACGGGGCCCAGGCCCTCGCCAGCCCCTCTCCCGCCATCAGCCGGATCATGGCCGAGAGCGAGGTGTTCGTGAAGTACGAGCTGCTCGACCGCGCGGCTACCAATCTCCGCCGCGTCTTCCAGATCGAGCCCCTGCACCGGGAGGCGCGCGAGAAGCTCATCGAGGTCCTCGTCGACCTCGGTCGGCACGGGGACGCGGCTGCCGAGCTGGTGATCCTGGGCCAGCAGCTGTCCGCCCATCACCCGGCCGAGGCGCGGCGGCTCGGCGAGCGCGCGCTCGGCTTCGCACCGGCCAGCCCGGAGGCCGAGGCGCTGGTGCGCAGGCTCGGCGGGCCGCTCCCCGGCCGGACGGTGTCTCTCGACGATCCCGAGCTCGAGGATCCGCGCGCCTGGAAGCTCGACGAAGATGACGACGCCGGCGCCGACGCAGGGGCGGCGGATCCCAACGCGGATCTGCTCACGCCCCCCGTGGTCGAGGCCGCGCTGATCGGCATGGACGTCGACCTGGACATGCACGTCGACATGGACATGGACATGGAGGTCGATCTCGATCCGACGGCAGCCACCCGGTCTCTCGGGATCCCCCTGGCGGATCTGGAAGCCGCCGATGTCGCCGCTCTGGGTTCCGAGCCCGAGCACGCCCGGCTGGTCCCGTCGCACACCACCTTCGATGTCGAGGACGAGACCGTCGCGGCGCGCGGGCGGATGCTCGACCTCGATCTGGACGACGCGGAGTCCGGGTCGGGCCGATCCGACGAGGAGGGAGGGATCGCCTTCGAGCTCGACATCGGGACCAGCGACCTGCTGGCCGTCGAGCTGGTGGAGGCGGAGGCGGAGGCGACGCCGCCGCCGGTGAGCAGCGACCATCGAAAGCCCGCCGCCGCTGCCGCGGCCTCGGCGCCGCTCTTGCCCCTGCCGGGGCTGGTGGCAGCGGGATACCAGCGCGAGCTCGAAGAGCCGGGTGAGCCGGAGCCGCCCGACGAGGATCCGACGGCCTCGCTCAGGCGCCGCCCGCCGATGGCCGCGCTCGAGCTCGCCACCTCCGAGCGCGTCGAGGCGGACGTGGAGACGGTCGTCGAGCGCGACGACGCGGCCCGCCTCGGGGGCCGGCGTCTCTCGCCTGGCGGGCGGGCGGATGGGCGGGCAACCGGATCCCGTGCGGCATCCGCGGAATCGGCGCCCTCCACCGCGCGCACGCCTCCCCCTCTCCTCGCCGGGAGGACACCGCCGCCGGCCTCGCAACCGTGGGGAGCGAGCAGCCCCGAGGTGGAGGGGGTGGAAGCGGAGAGGGACCAGGTGGAGCTCGGGGCGGAGCTCGAGCAGGTCTCGTTCTTCGTCGATCAGGGTCTGTTCGACGACGCCGGGGTGCTCCTCGACGAGCTGCGCCAGCGTTTTGGTCGCGGCCGGCGCGCGACGGTCCGGCTGGCCGAGATGCAGGAGGAGCTGGCCGCGGCCCGGCACCTGGCGACGGGCGCGGCCAGCGGGGAGATCGTCGCGTCGCCGGCTCACGGCATCTCTTCGCCGACCTCTTCTGCTTCGAGCTTCCCCCCTCCAGGCTCCGACGCAGAGGACGACGACGACGTGGCGACCTCGGTGATCCGCACCGAGGAGCCCTCCGATCCCGGCGAGAGCTACCTGCGCCTCGGCCTCTTCGACGCCGCCGTCGACGAGTACAAGAAGCTGGCGCGGGATCCGGTGCGGGAGGTGTTCGCCCTGACCCGGATGGGCGACTGTTTTCAGGCCAAGGGGACCTTCACGGAGGCCATCCTCCGCTACAAGCGCGCGCTCAACTGTGACAACGTCAGCCGTGAAGAGGCCCGGCTGCTGTACTTCCAGCTCGGCATGACGTTCGAGCGGCTGGGTGACATCTCGGAGGCCCTCTATTTCTTCGAGAAGGTCGCCAAGCGAGATCCCGGGTTTCGCGAGGTCTCGCGCAAGGTCGCCGAGCTCCTCCCGCGAAAGGTCAAGCGGGCGTGAACGACACCGCCGTTGCCGCGCTCGAGACGCAGGCGGTGGCCTACTTCCACGGGCTCCAGGATCGCCTGGTGGCCGGGCTCGAGCGCCTCGACGGGCGCAACTTCGCCGAGGACGTCTGGGAGCGCCCGGGCGGTGGCGGGGGGCGCTCGCGGGTGCTGGCCGACGGCGGCCTCTTCGAGAAGGCCGGCGTCAACTACTCCGATGTCTTCGGTGAGCTGCGCCCCGACTTCGCCAAGCACCTGCCGGGGGATGGCCCGACCTTTCGGGCGACCGGCGTGTCGCTGGTCCTGCACCCGCGCAACCCCCACGTGCCGACCGTCCACGCCAACGTGCGCTTCATTCGCCGGGGCAACGCCGCGTGGTTCGGCGGCGGGACCGATCTGACCCCGTACTACGTGGTCCGCGAGGACGCGGTGGACTTCCACCGGCTGCTCAAGACCCTGTGCGACCGGCACCACGCATCGCTATATCCGCG
>Ga0265318_10000326_pt1 | contig 38049 bp, 29 predicted proteins | sample 4821metaG_FD_192431 | JGI IMG/M metagenome (GOLD analysis project Ga0265318, IMG submission 192431) | Rhizosphere microbial communities from Carex aquatilis grown in University of Washington, Seatle, WA, United States - 4-8-21 metaG | ecosystem: Host-associated > Plants > Roots > Rhizosphere >... | reverse complement strand
AACAGGCCCTCATCGCCGTCGCCAGAAAACTCCTCGTCCTCGCAAACCTTCTCATCGCAAAGGACCGTCTCTGGATGCAATCCGCCCCCAAATCCGCTTGACTCCCAACACAGATGCTTCCCTCGCATCGACGCTGGCGCGCCGATGCTCGCCGGGGATGACATCTTGGGCTTAAGTCGCCGCCGGCAACGTCACCGTCGCGGTGAGGCCCTGGCCCGGCGCGCTTTCGATCGTGAAGGTGCCGTCATGCGCCTCGGTGAAGGCTTTCACCAGCGTCAGCCCGAGGCCCGCGCCGCCGGTGTGGTCGGTGGTGCCCTGGCCGCCCTGCTCGAAGGGCAAAAGGATGCGCTGGATGTCGCGGACACCGGGGCCGTTGTCCGACACCCGCAGCACGACGCATCCGTCCTTCGCCTCCGCAGAGAGCCGCACATGGCCGCCGCCTTGCGTGAAGCTCACGGCGTTGTCGACGAGCTGGAACAGGATCGAGGTCAGCGCGGCCTCGTCGGCGTCGACCATCAGCCCGGCCGGCACCGCGTCCGCGTTCAGCGTCACGCCCTTCGTGGCGGCGCGCGCCTCGTAGGAGCCGAACGCCGACCACATCAGCGCGGCCGCGTCGATCCTCACACGGCGAAGCTCGTAGCGTCCGGCGGAAAGCTTGGTGAGGTCCAGGATCTGGTTGATCAGCCGAAGCAGGTTGCGTCCGCCGTCATGGATGAGGCCCGCATATTCCTTGACCTGCTCGGGCGTGAAGCGGTCCCCTAAGGTGAGCATCAGGTCGGAGAAGCCGATGATGGCGTTGAGCGGTGTCTTGAGCTCGTGGCTCATGGTGCGCATCAGCGTCGTCTTGGTGTTGTCGGCGCCCGCGACCGCTTCGTCGAAGCGCCGCGTCAGGTCGGCGAGATAGTCGGCCTGGGCGGCCGCGGCGCTGCGCGTCTCGGCGAGCGCGCGGGTCTGCTCCTCCAGCGCGGTCTCGGCGCGCCGGCGGTCGGTGACGTTGGTGAAGACGACGACGCGGCCGCTATCGCCCGTCAGCCGGTCGCGCATCAGATAGGCCTCGCCGTTCGCGAGCTCGACCATCATGACGCCGGCGGGCGCGCGATGCGCCTCGAGCCGGCGCGCGATCCAGGCCTGGCGGTCCTCGCCGGCGGCGAGCAGGTGGCTGTCATAGGCGTGCGTGATCAGGTCGGCGAAACGCTTGCCGATGATCTCGGATGCATGGGCGCGGCCGTAGAACGAGGCATAGGCGTCGTTGCACATCGACAGCACGTCGTCATGGTCGAAGAAAGCGAAGGCGTCGGCGCTGAGCGCCACCGCGTCCTCCAGCCGCGCCTGGGCGCGGCGCGCATAGGTGACGTCGCTCCACAGCGCGATCCAGCAGCCGCGCCGCGTGCGCCTGGCCTTGATCTCCACCACGCGCCCGTCGGACAGGCGGATGTCGAGCGGACGGTACTCGCCTTCCTTGAGCTGGGCCCTGCGCCGCGCGACGAAAGCGTCGACGTCGCGCGCGTCGGGGCCTGCGATCTCGCCGCCCCGGACCTCCAGCCGCACGAGCTGCTCATAGGTGAGGCCCACCAGGCGCTCGCGCGCGGGCAGCGAACGGAACAGGTAGTTGTAGTGCTGATTCGAGAAGATGAGCCGCTCGTTCGAATCGAACAGCGTCACCGCCACGCGCAGGCAATGCAGCGCCTCGGCCAGGGCGGGCGCGGCGGCCTCGTCCAGCCCGGCCGAATCGAAGGCCGCTGCCAATGCGTTCTGCACTCGTAGATCCCCACTCGACGCCCCGATTGTTGCGCAATGGAATTGCCGAAAGGTTAGGGATACCTGCCAAATCCCCATTCGTCATCGCCCGGCTTGTCCGGGCGATCCATTTTTTCCGTCCCTAAAATTGGGTCGCCCGGACCCTGCGGGCCGGGCGATGACATCTTATTTTCAAGTTGAACCAAGACCCACTCGACTCGTACCGCCCGAATCGCGCCAACATCGTTAGCGAACCGTAAAGGCGAGGGCGATCAAACCTTGCGAATTAACGAACGAATTCCCGGGGTGTTCAAGTTTCGTTAAGTTTGCGGGACCACCATCTCGCATCATTCGGGCGATTCAAGGCGCATTCGGTTAATGGATATTCACGAAAACCCTTCTGCTGCCGCCGGCGCCGGGGAACGCGCGCTGCGCAGGGTTTTCGTCAGTATACAGACGGCTAAGGCGGGCATCGGCGCGGTGCTGGCGGCGGCGTTTTTCGTCCTCGTCCGACGCCCGGATGCATATGAGTGGGCGGCGCTCATTGGCTTAACGGCGCCCGCGATTTTGGCGGCACTGGCGTTTACGCGGGTCCCGCTCCACTGGCTGGAGCAGGCGTCGCTGGCGATCTTCGCGGGCCTCGTGGGATACCTCGCGGTGCTGACCGGCGGCGTCGCCTCGCCCTTGATCGTGTGGCTGGTGCTGGTGCCGGCGGAAGCCGCGCTCGCCGGCGGCCGTCCCGACGTGCTGCGCGCGGCCGGCGCTTCTGCGCTGGCGTTGCTCGCGGTGGCAGGGCTGCAGGCGCTTGCGATGCTGCCCGCGTCCAGGATGCCGCTTCCGATCTGGGAATTCACGGCGGTCTCGGTCTTTGCCGCCGTCGTGCAGGCGGGCTTCGTCGCCGCCGCCGCCCAGGACCGCCAGCGTGCCGCCGACCGCGCCGCGGCCGAGGGCGCCGCGATGTACCGCTTCCTCGCCGACAACGCGATGGACCTGATCACACGCCACGCGGCCGACGGGCGCATCCGTTTCGCGAGCCCCGCGGCGCAGAGCCTGCTTGGGAACCCGCCCGAGGCGCTGGTCGGGCTGGCGCCCGCGGCGCTGGTGCATCCCGACGATCTGCGCGCGATCCAGGCGGCGTTCATGGAATCGAGCTACTTCGCCCGCGCCGCCACCGCGGAGATCCGCCTGAAGCGCGCCGACGGCACGTATGTCTGGGCCGAGATCCGCTGCCGCCCCGCCGCCCAGATCCACGGCAAGGCCGCCGACATCGTCGCGGTCACGCGCGACATCACCGAGCGCAAGAACCACGAGATCGCGCTCATCGAGGCGCGCGACCAGGCCGAAGGCGCCAACCGCGCCAAATCCTCGTTCCTGGCGAATATGAGCCACGAGCTGCGCACGCCGCTGAACGCGATCCTGGGATTCTCGGAAGTGATGACGCACGAGATGTTCGGGCCCGTGGGCAGCCCGCGCTATCTCGAATATTCGCGGCTGATCCACGAGAGCGGCGCGCATCTGCTCGAGCTCATCAACGGCATTCTCGACATGTCCAAGATCGAGGCGGGCAAGTTCGAGCTGTCGCCGGAGATCTTCGACCTCGACGAGACGGCGCAGGCCTGCATGCGCTTCGTGCGCCAGCCGGCCGAGCGCGCGGGCGTGGCGCTCAAGCTCGCCATCGCGCCGTCGGTGGCCACGATCTTCGCCGACAAGCGCGCGATCAAGCAGGTGCTGGTCAACCTGCTCTCCAACGGCGTCAAGTTCACGCCGCGCGGCGGCGAGGTGCGCGTGACCGCGGGCCTGGACTCGCGCGGCGTCGAGATCGCGGTCAGCGATTCCGGCGTCGGCATCTCGTCCAAGGACCTCGATCGCCTGGGGCGGCCCTTCGAGCAGGTCGAAGGCGAGCATGTGCGGGCAAAGGAAGGCACGGGGCTGGGGCTGGCGCTCGTCAAGGCGCTCGCCTCGATGCATGGCGGCGAGGCGACGATCGAATCCACGCTCGGCGTCGGCACCACGGTGCATGTGCGTCTTCCCTACGCCGCCGTCGACGAGAAGGGCGCGCGCGTGGCGCCCGGCGACGCCAAGATCATCCCCTTCAAGGGCGCGGCGTAGGTCAGGCCACCCGCATCGCGGCGGCGGAAGGGAAGCGCGGCGGATCGCCGTCGATCTCGACGGGGGCGTAGCGGTCGAACGCGATACGGCATTCGGCGCGGCCCTGGGACATCGCGTGCAGGGCATGGCGATAGAAGAAGATCGTGGCGAGCGGGGCTTGCGCGTCTATGAGCATGCGGTCGGGCTCCTGTCGCACCCCATAGGTCGCGCCGCGCGCATCGAGATCGCCGAGCACGCCGCCGACGATGTCTTCGGGCACGGCGATCTCCAGGCGCATCTGCGGCTGCAGCAGCACGGCGGCGTCGCGGACGGACGGCTCGCGCAGCGCCGCGCGGGCCGCGATGTCGAAGACGCGCGGATTGGAATCCATCTCGTGATAGGCGCCGTGGACGAGCCGCGCCTTGAAGCCGCTCAACGGAAAGCCCGCGATCGGACCCGCCGCCATCTGCGTGCGGATACCCTCTTCCGCCGCGACGACGAGCGCTTCCGGCAGGCAGCCGGGCGGTATTTCGTTCTCGAAGGCGAAATCCAAGCTCTCCGGCAGCGGCTCGAACACGAAGGAGACGAGCGCGAACTCGCCGTGGCCGCCCAGGATTTGCTTGTGGACGTAGCGCACCGCGACCGGCCGGCTCAGCGTCTCGCGATAGATGGCCTGCGGCGCGCCCGCAATAATCTTGAAGGCGCAATGGTCGGATAGTTCGCCGACGGTTTCCTCAAGCCGATACTCGTCGGGGCCGCGCAGCATCATCATGCCGGACTCGCCGTCGGTCGTCGTGCACAGATCGGCATGGCGCAGCAGGAGCGCCGCGAGCGCGAGCTCGAAATTCTCGCGCGGCGTGCCCGGCTCGGGCTCGAGCGCGACCTCGATCAGCAATGACGTTTCGGCTGTCATGGCCTATGGTAGCCGCGATGCAGCCGCGTCTCAAATCCGGCCTCTTCGTGCGCGCGCTCATCCGGCGCGCGGAGGTGAACGGCGCGCAGGCCTATGTGCTGCGCAAGGGCTCGGAGGAAGCCGGCGCGGTGTTCATCAAGGTCGCACGGCTGGACGGCACCGCCATGGTGCTGAACCAGGCGCTCGCCGGCGAAGGCGAGCGCGTCTGGGCGCGGCCCTTGGGCGAGAGCGCCGACGAGGCCAAGGTCGCCGCCTATTTCGAGCGCCAGATCAAATACGATCCCGACATCTGGATCGTGGAGATCGAGGACCGCCAGGGCCGCACCTTCGTCGACGAGAAGGTGGTGTGAGGGGCTGTGATTGCCGCAGGTCCGGCGCGAGACTATCCTGCAAGGAGCGGGCGTTTCGCGGCCGAGGGAGGGCATCATGCGCATTGTGCCGTTGATTGCGGTGGTTGTCGCGTTGTCGGCGCCCTGCGGTGCCGCCGTCCTGATCCCGGTGCCCGCGGTTCCGGGCAGCACGGAGACCGATGTCCACGGCATCAACGACAGCAACGTCATCGTCGGCGATTATTTTACGGCCGACGGCGTGGAGCACGGTTTCTACGGCACCCTCGACGGCACTTACACCACCTTCGACTATGCCTCCGGCATCGAGCCGCGCGGCATCAACAATGAAGGGCTCATCACCGCGCTCTCCTATCAGGCCGACGGTCCGCCCATCGAGCTCGAGCGCCTGGCGAACGGCACGATCCTCAACATCACGAAGGACGGTCAGCAGATCTACGGCGTGGTGCAGGGCATCAGCAACAAGCACGGTTTCTTCGCCGGCGACATTCGCGGCAGCGGCGACGGCACGATCGATGGCTACATCGGCAGGAACGGCCGCTACAAGGCCAGCGTGGTGCTTCCCTTCAGCGTGCCGCAGACAAGCCCGCGCGCCGTGAACAAGGCCGGCACGACCGCCGGCTGGTATGTCGACAGCACCGGGCCGGTCTACGGCTTCATCGCGGCGCCGGGCGCGTTGACGGTTCTCAGCTATCCGGACGCCGCCACGGTCGAGACGTACATCACAAGCATGAACGACAAGGGATTGGCGGCCGGTTCCTGGGACGCCGGCTCCGTCAACGTCACGCATGCCTTCGTGTTCGACATGCGCCGCGACCGCTTCACGCCGTTGGACGTTCCGGGCGCGACGACTTCGGGGGCCGCAGGCGTGAACAATGCGGGCCTCGTGGCGATCGCCTCGGACGCCGGTCAGTTCATCTATTGCCCCAAGCCGGCGGAGCAATGTCCCGCCGGCGGCATGCAGCTGCGAGACGCGCCTTCGATACCGGCCGCCGTCCGGCAGTTCGCGGGATTTCGGATGGTGGGACGTCCGTCGTCCGGGAAGCGCGCCCTTCCCGCGATCGCGCGGCCGCGACGGATGTTCTAAAACGTCGCGGGGCGCGGCGGCGGGTGACAATCCCGGCCGGGCCTGCTACTCCCCGCCGCCCATGAGCCAGACACCTGCCACCGAAGCCGCGCGCCGTAGAACCTTCGCGATCATCTCGCATCCCGACGCGGGCAAGACGACGCTGACCGAGCAGCTCCTGCTGCTCGGCGGCGCGATCCATGCCGCGGGGCAGGTCAAGGCGCGCGGCGAGGCCAGGCGCGCGCGCTCGGACTGGATGAAGATCGAGCAGGAGCGCGGCATCTCGGTCACCTCGGCGGTGATGACGTTCGAATACGAAGGCGCGGTGTTCAACCTGCTCGACACGCCGGGCCACGAGGATTTCTCGGAAGACACCTACCGCACGCTCACCGCGGCCGATTCCGCGGTCATGGTGATCGACGCGGCCAAGGGCATCGAGGCGCAGACCTTGAAGCTGTTCGAGGTCTGCCGTCTGCGCGACATCCCCATCACCACCTTCATCAACAAGATGGACCGCGAGGCGCGCGACACGTTCGAGCTCCTGGACGAGATCTCCGACCAGCTCCAGCTCGACGTCGCGCCCATGGTGTGGCCCGCCGGCATGGGGCTGAACTTCAAGGGCATATATGATCTCTATACGGACGATTTCGCGGTTTTTGGAAACCTGGTCGGCGAGAGCCGTGTCGGGAGCAACGCGCTGGCGGCGCTCCTGCCCGAAGACGTCAAGGCCAAGCTGGACGAGGACGTCGAGCTGGCGCGCGGCGGGCTGGCGCGGTTCGATCCGGCCGCCTACCGCGAGGGGCATCTGACGCCCGTCTATTTCGGCTCGGCGCTCAAGCGCTTCGGCGTGCGCGAGCTGCTCGACCAGCTCGCGCGCGAGGCGCCGCCGCCCCGCGTGCAGCAGGCCAGGGACCGCGCCGTGCATCCTTCCGATCCCGACGTCTCCGGCTTCGTCTTCAAGGTCCAGGCCAACATGGACCCCAACCACCGCGACCGCGTCGCTTTCCTGAGGCTCTGCTCGGGCAGGTTCCGGCGCGGCATGAAGCTCAAGCAGTCGGGCACGGGCAAGTCGATCGGCGTGCACAACCCGATCCTGTTCTTCGCCTCCGAGCGCGAGACCGTCGACGAGGCGTGGCCCGGCGACATCATCGGCATCCCCAATCACGGCACGCTGCGCGTCGGCGACACGCTGTCGGAAACGGGCGACGTCGTCTTCACCGGCATCCCCAATTTCGCGCCCGAGATCCTGAGCCGCGTGCGTTTGGGCGATCCGATGAAGCAGAAGCATCTGGCGCGCGCGCTCACCAGCCTGGCGGAAGAGGGCGTGACGCAGGTGTTCAAGCCGATGCTGGGCAGCCAATGGGTGGTGGGCGTGGTGGGGCCGCTGCAGCTCGACGTCCTCAAGTCGCGCCTGGTTGCGGAGTACGGGCTCGACGTCGATCTCGAGGCCTCGCCCTACGACACGGCGCGCTGGGTCGCGGCCGAGCCGGCCGAGATCGAGAAATTCACCGCCGCCAATCGCGGGCAGATGGCGTCCGACCGCGACGGCGCGCCGGTGTTCCTCGCCAAGAGCCAATGGGAGCTCGGCTATGTGGCCGGCAAATTCCCGAACGTGAAATTCGCCAAGACCCGCGAGCGCAGCGAGGTGCATGAGGAGAATTGAGCCGCGTGACGCGCGTCACGGTCGAAACCACCTATGTGTGTAATTCTTCCATCCTCAACCAATGGAGGAAAACATGTTTTACCGTCATATCGCCTGCGCGGCTTCGTTTGCGCTCTTCGCCGTTGCGTCGCCCGCCTGCGCCGGGGCGCTTCATGCCAGCATGAAAGCGGGAGGGACCGGCGCGTTGCGGGTGGACGTCGGCACCTTCGGGACCTCCGGTAGCTCGCTCGTGCCGGCGGGCTATTGTCCCGCGAATGATGCCGATATCCGGCGCCAGAACACGGCGATCCAGTTTTCGCCGGCGTTCTCCGCTCCGCCGGCCATCGCCATCGGCCTCAACGAGGTGGACGCGGGCGACGGCCGCAACATCCGCGTCAACGCCTATGCGATCAACGTCACCAAGGATGGCGCCACGCTGGTCGTCGAGACGTGGTGCGACACCGATCTCTATTCCGCGTCGGGATCGATCGTCGCCGTCGGCCCGCGATAGCGCAACCTCAGCCGCGTGCGCGCCAGAACGCGGTCAGGCGCCCGGCGCCGGCCTCGGGAATGTCGTCCCAGCCGGCGAAGGGCGCGCTGCCCGCAAGGACCGTGATCGCCGAGCCGGCGGCGCGGTCCAGCCCGGCGCCCTTGCACGTGATCGCCAACGCCTGCGCGTCGCGAAGGATCATGCGCGCGGTCGCGTCGGGCAGCGCCAGCGCTTCGGCGAAGGCTCCGGCGAACGCGCCGTTCATCATCCGCCGGGCGGCGCAGACGAGCGCGGACGCGTCGGCGCGCAAGACGGGGCCCGGCTCGTCGAGCGCCGCGTTGCGCCTGAGGATATGGGCGCGCGCCGCGGGCGAAGCGTCGAGGAAGAGTTCGTTGAGGAGGGCGACCGGCAATTCGTCGTGGTCCGCGAGCCGTTCGGCCAGGCCTGCGCGAACCTCGGGGGCGGCTTCGCGCACCGTCTTCTCGAACAGCGCCTCGAAGGGGCCGCGCATCGCCTGGACATAGTCGGCCGGCCAGTCGACGAGCAGGTTGGCCAGCTCGTCGAGCAGCGCCGCCCGTCCCGCGGCGCCCTGGGCCGCGAGGTCGAGCAGGGTACCGAGGCGTTCGCGCGAGGAGGTATGCGGCATGGGCGCAAGCCTAAGCCCGCGCCGTTAAGGTTTGGTTGGCGGTTTTGGAGCGGGGCAATCAGTGTTGAAGCAAGCATCATCCTCCCCCGTCCTTACGGGGGAGGTGGCGAGCGCGTAGCGCGAGGCGGAGGGGGACTCACCCCATAGGCGCTAACTTTAGAACAAATTCAGACGGGTTTGACCGAGCGGAGCGCCATGCTTCGAGGCCCGCCTTCGGCGGGCACCTCAGCATGACGCTACTGCTGCAGCAGGTACGTCACCCTGAGGCGCGAGCGCAGCGAGCCTCGAAGGGCGACGTGCCGCTTGTTGGCGCTCTAAGTTAGCGCCTATGGGGACTCACCCCCTCCGGCGCTTCGCGCCACCTCCCCCGCTGAAGCGGGGGAGGATGAGACCCTAACTCGCCCCGGCAGCGGTCGCGTAGAGCATGCGCTCCTTGTAGGCGATGAAGAGGCGCAGGTGCTTGAGCTGCTGCAGGCCGAGATAGAGGTCGGGGTGGCCGTAGCAGTACTCCATCATCATCGGATCGCGCTCGGTGAGGAGCGCCCTTGCCTTCTCGTGCGCCCCGCCGTTACAGCCGCCGCTCGTGTCCTCGTAGATAGAGAGCGTCGGATTGGTGATGCCCAGCCCGTCGACCGAGATCATCTTGAAAGTGTGCGTCCCGGCCGCGTTGTCGAGTCCGAAATCGTCATGCGCGATCTTGCCGTTGAGCGCCGCCACCTCCCGCGTCGAAAGTTCGACATTGATGTTCTTGTCGTCCAACGTCATCGGGATGACGAACTCGACATCGCCGCGCAGCGTCATGGGAACGGCGGCCACCGGCGCGGTCTTGGTCCAGTAGACCACCTGGCCCTTGCAATGATCGGGCGAGAACAGGTTGAGCTTGTTGTGCGCGAAATCCAGCTCGATGTCGAACTGGTTGAGCACGTCCATGGCCAGGATGCCGACGACGCGCGGATCGCCGGGCGAATATTTCGGGATGATGCCCATCCAGGAATCGCCGTGCGATCCGCCGAGCTGAAGGCTGACCTCTCCCTTCTCGAAGACGCGCTGGTCGCCGATATAGATGGTCGTGGTCTGCGCGATCGCCTGGCGGTGCAGGTCGAACTTCTCGGCCACCGCTTCGGAGACGCCCGAGACGATGCCGTCGAGATCCAGCGTCATGTAGCCGCCGGTCTGGCCCTGCAAGGTGACCGGCACGATGATTTCGCCGTTGCTCTCCACCACGTCGAGCGAGGCGAAGAGCTTGAGCTGGCAGTCTTCCGCGCGCGCGGACGTGGCGGTCAACGCGAGCGCGAGGCACGCGGCAAGACGCATGTTCATTGAGTTTTCCCCTTCGACGGCGCCACTCTAACCAAGCGCGACGACGCGCGCGAGTCCCGCCTGCATTGCGTTAACGTTGCTTGATCTTTACGCGGCACCGTGACGCGGATCGCGTCTCAGTTCCCCACCACGGCCCAATTGTCGGGATAGAAGCCATTGAAGGCCGTGCGGATCGCGACCGAATAGGCGCCCATGTCCTGGAAGACGATGAAGTCGCCCGCCGCGATCTCGCCCGGCAGCATCAACGGCCTGGGCAGGACGTCCAGCGTGTCGCAGGTGGGTCCGTAGACGCGCAGCGGCTTCTCGGCCCCGCCGAGCGGCAGCACCCGGCTCTTCGCGTCGAGCGAATAGACCTTGTGGTGATAGCCCGCGGTCCAGCCCGGCAGGGTCAGCTCGTCGAAGCTGCCATAGACGCCATCGTTGAGATAAAGGCTGTCGTCCCTGCGCAGGATCACCTGGGTGATGAGCGAGAGCCCCTCGGCGATCAGCGCGCGCCCAGGCTCGCACAACACCGGCGGATGCTTGGGCCCGAAGGTCGCGAGCGCTTCCTTGATGGTGTCGAAATACCAGTGATAGGGCGGCACGTCGTTGCCGGGATAGGGGCCCGGAAAGCCGCCGCCCATGTCGAGCGCCGCGATCTCGATGCCGGCGAGCCCCGCCGTGCGGCGCGCCATCTCCACCGCTTGCGCATAGGAGAAGGGCGAGAGGCATTGCGAGCCGACATGGAAGGTGATGCAGGGTGCCGCGCCGCAATCCGCCACGCGCTTCAGGAGGCGGGCGGCGTCGTCCGGCGTGGTTCCGAATTTCGACGACAGTTCGAGCAGCGCGCCGCCGAGCGGTGTGGCGATGCGCACGAAGATGCGAAGCTTTTTCGGTTCCTTGATCTCGCCCAGCAGCTTGTCGAGCTCGTAGTCGCAATCGACGACGTAGTCGGTGACGCCGAACCTCTCGAACGCCGCCTTGGCCGCGCCCACGCTGCGCACCGGCGCCATGAAATGGCAGATGCTGTCCGGGAAGCGTGCGCGCACCAGCTCGATCTCCGGCAGCGAGGCGGTGTCGAAATGGCGGATGCCCGCGGCGAACACCTGATCGAGGACCTGCGGCGCGGGATTGGCCTTCACCGCATAGAGCGTGTCGCCCGGAAAGGAATCGAGAAAGCGCTTCGCCGCCGCCTGGAAGCGCCCGGGATGCAGCACATAGACGGGCTCGACCGGCTTCAGCCGCTCGATGATCTTCTCGATGCTCGCAAAGCGCGGCAGCTCGACACGCGTGTTCGCGCTCATGGGGACGCCTTCGGAAAACACGGCGCCTCTTTGGGGCAAGCGGGTGGCGGGGTCAAGGCAATGCGGTCTCGGCGTTGACGCAAAGCTTTCCTCTCCCCTCGTGGGAGAGGACGCAAAATCTTACGTTTAGCGTAGCGCAGCGGAGCTAAGCGTTAGATTTTGCTGGTGAGGGGGAACCAGTCTTGGCTCCGGCGACTCACCCCTCACCTGAAAAATCAAGGGCTTGGTCTTCGCTTCGCTCAGCCCAAACCCGTGATTTTTCTTCGTCGCTACGCTGCCGCTAGCGACCCCTCAAGGGGAGAGGACATCTCGCCCGGCGCTCTTCCGCTGCGAAGCGGATTACGGCTTGATGCAGTTCCAGTCGTCGGCGGTTTCCTCGATGACGACGGTCACGTAGCAATAGCCGAGCTTGTAGTTGAAGCAGCGGCTCTTCACCTTGCCCTTCAGCGGGACGTGGCGGATGTCGTCCTCGCCGGGGAAGTCGACATAGTCGCCGACATTGGGGATGAGCGCGAACTGCGTCTCGTCGACCTCGACGTCGACCGGGCGATGCATGGTCGTGTTGTCGACCAGGTTGGTCGCGCCCTTGGGCAGCAGGCGGTAGTCGATTCCGTACTTCATAATAGTCCATCCTCGCCGAGCGGATTGCTCTTGCCATCGTGGCCGCGACGCGGGCCAAGTCAATCGGGATTTTAAGGTTTTCCGGGCGTCGGCGGCGCCTTGGGCGGCGGCACGCCTTGCTTCGGCCCGTCGAAGGCCGCGCGTTGCTCGGGCCGGAGCGCAGAATAGAGCGCATCGGTGGCAGGCTCTTCCTTGCGCAGGGCGTCGAGTTCCGCAGCCATCACCGCGATTTGATTGCGCATGCGCTCGGGGACGGGAGTATCGAGCCCGGTCGGCAGCGCCCGGCAGGGCAGGCTGCGCACGGCTTCGAGATGAACCTTCCGCCAGGCTTCGAACACCGGCTCCTGCGCCGCATCGAGCTTGAGCGCCGCTTTCAGGTGGCCGGTCTGGGCCATGTCCATCTCGACATGCATGCGGCAGACCTTCTCGGCATCCGCATCCTGCGGCGGCGTCACCTTCATGATCGTGCCCGCGGGCGGATCGGCCAGCGCGGGGGCGCCAAGGGCAAGGGCGGCAAGGACGCAGAATACGGAGCGGCGCATCGAAAAATCCCTCTTCGTCGCAACTCCTCTAATTGGAATCGCTGCGAAGGTCCACATGCCGCCACCCTCTCCCCGATCCGGGAAGAGGCTCCCAATTCGGGAAGAGGGTGCGCGGGCATTCGTGCAAACCGATAAAGCCCGGTTCCGGCGCGCGCACGGCGTCCGCGCGCGCCGGACCGTCGCTACGGGACGACCTCGAAGAGCACGCCGTCGTTTTGCGCGCCGCCGGTGAGGGTCACGCCCCAAAGGTCGCCCGAGCCGTCGAGAATGACGCCCGCCACGGGCTCCGCGCCGTCGGTGCACACCATGCTCACGACCGTGGAGCAGAAATCATAGACCGTCGAAAAGGTCGACGTCCCGGTGTTGTAGTCAAAGACGTTGCCGCCGTTGTTCGCGTTGCCGCCTTCAGTGGTGGTGCCGTAGACGTTTCCGGATCCGTCCAGGATGGGCGCCCAGCCGGGGAACTCGCCGTCGCTGCAGCCCGTGGTCGGGCAGAAGCTGTGCAGGACGGTTTCGCACCAGAACGTCGCGCTGCCGCCTTCGGTGCAGCTTCCGTTGGTCAGCTTGAACAGGATACCGCCGCCGAACCCGGGATGGCCGCCGCCGCCCTCGAAGGTCGTGCCGAAGAGATGCCCGGTCGAATCCATCACCACGCCTTGGGGCGCCTCGCCGTCCGGACATTTCGTGCCGTTCGCCCAGCAGAAATTGTAGAGGATCGTCTCGGTCCAGGCATTGACCCAGGGATCGGCTCCCGGTGTCAGTTCAAAGGCCGTGCCGTCGATGTTGCTGCCGCCGAATTGCGTCGTGCCCCAGATATTGCCGGAGCCGTCGACGACGAAATTGCCGGTCGGCTGGAAGCCGTCCGGGAAGGGCCCGCTGACGCTGCAGCCGGCGCAGAAGGAATGGATCACCTTCTGCTGCCAGATCGTGCCCGACACCGGGGGCTTGATCTCGAATGCGGTGCCCCAGCCGGTCGTCGAGGCCGTGTCGTTGCCGCCCTCGTAGGTCGTGCCGTACAGGATCGAGCTGCCGTCATAGAGCGAACTGCCGTTTCCGATATAGCTGAGACCTGCGAAGGGGCGCTGGCCGTCGAGGCAAAGCGAGCCGCTCTTGCTGGCGCAGAAATTGTAGAGCGTCGTCAGCGTCCACGGCGTGCCCTTGACGAGTTCGAACACCGTGCCGCCGTTGTTGGCGCCGCCGCCCTCGGTGGTGCCGTAGAGATTGCCGTTCGTGTCCATGATCAGCGGCCCGGTCGGCCCGCCGCCGTCGGCGCAGCTGGCGAGCGAGCAGAAGCTGTAGAGGACGGCGTAGTTGCCGTTGTTTGCGTTGTAGCGGAAGACGACGCCGCCCGAACCGTTGGCGCCGCCGTCGGACGTCGTGCCGTAGTACTTGTTGCCCTGACGCAGCAGCGGGAATTCGGTGAAGTTGCCGTCGGCGCAGGAGGTCTGCGCACAGAAGGAATATTTGACGGACTCGGTGCCGGCCTTGCCGGGCGCAACCGGCGCGGTCGCTGCTGCGAATATCAAAGCAGCGCCCAGGCCGAGCTTGTGAAGGGTTCTCATCCGATGTTCTCCTTGGTCAGCCCCAACCTAGGATCGTGTAACGGCATTTTCTACTTTAGACAGATACATCGCGCGGGCAAGGCGCGGCGGCAAAAGTGATAAGCGTGGCGCTCCGGTTACAGCATTCCATTTGAATCGATTGCGGAGAAAAACTCTCCCCCGCGACGTTGCGCGGGGGAGAGAGCGTCGTTTCAAGGTGCGAATTTGTAGACGACGCCGCCGGGCGTGCTCGCGCCCGTGGCGCCCATGATGGTGTCGCCGTAGAGATTGCCGGACGCGTCCATCATCACACCGGCGCCGGGATCCTGTCCGTCGGCGCAAGTGCTGCTCGTCGGGCAGAACTTGTAGAGCACGCTTTCGCTGGTGCCGTTGTATTTCCAGATCGTGCCGGCGCCGCCCGCGACGATGGCGTGGCTGCCGCCCGTCGCCGTCGTGCCGTAGAGATTGCCGGACGCGTCCATGATCAGGTCGCCGCGCGGAAAAGACCCGTCATTGCAGCTGGCGGCGCTGCAGAAATTGTACTTCACGCTCTCGCTCCAGGTGCCGCCGCTGTCGGTGAGCTCGAACAAGGCGCCGGCGCCCGAGCCGCTGCCTCCGCTGCCGCCGATCTGCGCCGTGCCGAAGATGTCGCCGGCGGCGTCGAGCAGCACGCCGGTCGGTTGGCCGCCGTCGCTGCAGGGCGAGGCGTGGGTGGAGCAGAAGGTGTAAAGCGCGGTCAGTGAGCCCGAGGCGAGCTTGAAGACGATGCCCTCGCCGCCGCCGCCGCCGACCTCGGTCGAGCCCCACAGCACGCCGGCGCCGTCGAGGATCATCTGCCCGATCGGCCGCTCGCCGTCGCTGCAGCTGTAGCACAGCTCCGCGCAGGCGGGGCAGAAGGTGTGGAGGACGCTCTCGGACCAGGTGCCGCCCGAGAGCGTGAGCTCGAAGATCACGCCGTTGCCGTAGGAGCCGGCGCTGTCGCTGCCGCCGACATAGGTCGAGCCGTAAAGCGGCGAAGTGCCGTCATAGGACGTGCCGCTCGCCTGGCCGGCATAGGTCAGGCCCGAGAGCGGGTCGTCGCCGTCGTCGCATTCGACGTCGCCGACCTTGTCGGGACAGAAATTGTAGAGCGTCGAAAGCGACCATGTGCTCCCGCTCTTGCTGAGCTTGTAGACCTTGCCGGCGTCGTTGACGTTGCCGCCCAGGTCGGTCGTGCCGTAGAGATTGCCCGAGCCGTCGATGACCAGACGGCCGGTCGGGCTCTCGCCGTCGCTGCAGACGGTGGGATGGCCTGCGACATGGGTCGAGCAGAAATTGTAGATCACCGAATAGGTCGAGCTGCTCAGATCGTATTGGAACACGACGCCGCCGCCATGGCTGCCGCCGGCCGCGACGCCATAGAGGATGTTGCCCGATTTCAGAAGCTGCGATTGCGGGATTTCGCCGTCGGCGCAGGATGCGAGACTGCACATCGTGTGCAGCACGGTCTCGGTGCCGGCCGCGCAAGGCGTCGCGGCGAAAGCGAAGCCCGCGGCGAGCGCGAGCGAGAGGCAGAGTTGGAATCGCTTACTCATGGTTGAACTCCCGTTGAGAGCCCCTAACCTTAAGTAGCGTAACGGCATGTTCTACTTTAAACAGAAGTAACGCATGGGCAAGGCGCAACGGAAAAAGTGATAAGCCTGTCGCTTCGGTTACAGCGTTCGATTTGAAACGAATGCGCGGTGAAAAACTCTCCCCCGCGACCCGCGCGGGGGAGAGAAGAGTTGCGCGAATGCTTCTACGACGGCGACAATTCGAAGAGCACGCCTTCGCTCGAACTGTTGCCGCCGAGCCCGGTTGGTCCGAACAGGTTGCCGGAAGCGTCGAGGATGACGCCCGCGGACGGTTCTTCGCCGTCGGCGCAGGTGCTGCTCGTCTTGCAGAATTTGTAGAGCACGGTCTCGGTCGCGCCGCTCTGCGTGAAGACCGTGCCGCCGCCGCCGCTGACGATCGCATTGCTGCCGCCGCCGGCCGTGGTGCCGTAGAGGATGCCGGAGGAATCCATCACCAGATCGCCGTTCGGATAGGCGCCGTCGGCGCATCCGGCCGAGCTGCAGAAATCGTGCTCGTCGGTCTGGCACCAATAGGGCCCGGCGCCGCCGGACTCCGTGCAGCTTCCGGACGCCAGCTTGAACAGCAATCCGTCGCTATGGGCGCCGCCGCCGGACGTCGTGCCGAAGATGTTGCCCGATGCGTCCAGGATGATTCCGCCGAACGGGAACGTCCCGTCCGAGCACGTGCTCGACCAGCAGAAGTTATAGAGCACCGTGCGCGTCCAGCTCGCGGTCCACAGATTGCTGCCGCTTGGGGCGAGCTCAAAGACGATGCCGCGGCCCGAAGTGCCGCCGGTGATCGTGGTGCCCCAGAACTTGTTGTTCGCGTCCATCACGAAATCGCCGAACGGCCTGACGCCGTCGCCGCAAGGCGCGCAGCTCTCGGTGCAGGTGGGACAGAACTCGTAGAGCACCTCTTCCGACCAGGCGCCGCTCGTATTCTTCAGCGCGTACACCGTGCCGTTGCCGTAGGAGGCTTCCTCGTCGTCGCCGCCGACATAGGTCGCGCCGAACAGCAGCGACGTGCCGTCATAGGCCGTGCCGCTCGCAGCCCCCGCGTAAGTCAGTCCCGTCATCGGAGCGTCGCCGTCCTCGCAGACGATGCCGCCGATCTCATCGGGGCAGAACTTGTAGATGTTCTTGTATGTCCATGAGCCGGCGCCCACGGGCTTTTGCAGCTCGAACACGGTGCCCGCGTCGGCCGCGTTGCCGCCGTACTCGGTGGTGCCGTAGAGATTGCCGCTGGTGTCGATGATCAGCTTGGTGGACGGAAACGAGCCGTCGCTGCAGACGGTCGGATGGCCCACGACGTGCGTCGAGCAGAAATTGTAGAGCACGGTGTAGGTGCTGGTGCCGGTGTCATAGGAAAAGACGATGCCGCCGCTATGGCTGCCGCCCTGGGCCACGCCGTACAGGACGTTCCCGGATTTCAGCAACGGCACCGCCACGGCTTCTCCGTCGCTGCAGCCCGTACTGGCGCACATCGAATGCAGCACCGACTGCGTCCACGTCGTGGCCGATGCGTTCGGCGCCGCGAAGAGGCCTACTGCTGCGAGCGACAGGCCGATACAGAGAGTTCGAATACTCATGATTGCACTCCTTGGTCCAACCCCTTAACCCAAGGTAGCGTAACGGCGTTTTCTACTTTAGACAGATTGGCGCCGCGGACAAGAACCGCGCGCAAAAAGTGAAAAGCGTGGCGCGGGGATTACATGGCGCGTCTTTTTACCTCCCCCTTGTGGGGAGGTCGAAATTTGCGGAGCAAATTTCGGGTGGGGGAACGGTGCGAGGCGATTTGCCCCCACCCGAAAAATGCTTCGCATTTTTCGACCTCCCCACAAAGGGGGAGGTTATTTCGACGCTCTCAATTCCCTGATCGTCTTGGCGCCGTCGGCCGCGGGCTGATACGGCGCGCTGATCTCGCGCATCGCGTGGTGGAACGCAGCGAGCGTGAAATCCTGGCGCACCTCGAACGCGTCGAAGCCCACGCGCGCCATGAAGGCGAGCTGGTCGGGAAGGAAATCGCCGACGCCGCGGATCTCGCCTTTGTAGCCCAAGCGCGTGCGCAGCATCCGCGCCCAGGAGAACGCGCGCCCGTCGCGGAATTTCGGGAACTCGAGCGCGACCGCTGCCAGCCGCTTCAGATCGGATTTGAGCACCGTGGGATTCTCGTTCGACGCCAGCCTGACGCCGACCAGCGCGCGGTGCGCGAAGAGGTTCTCCTTCTCGCCCTGGAAGCGCGCCAGCGTGACGATGACGCCCTTCTCGTCGGGGAACGCCTTGCCGTCGGGGACGAAGAAGAACGGGTCTTCGATGAATTGTCCTCCCTTAATAAGCGGCATGGAGGTCCTGCCCGTATGCGACGTTCTTGAAGGGGACGATGCCGACGCGGCGATAGGTGTCCAGGAAGCGCTCGCCGGGCTCGCGCAAGCTCAGATAGGCGCCGATCACGCGCTCGACCGCGTCCACGATCTCGTCGCGGCCGAAGGCGGGGCCGAGGATCTCGCCGATGCTGGCGTCTTCCGCGCCCGAGCCGCCGAGCTGGAGCTGGTAGAACTCCACGCCCTTCTTGTCGACGCCCAGGATGCCGATATGTCCGGCATGATGATGGCCGCAGGCATTGATGCAGCCGCTGATCTTGATCTTGAGCTCACCGATGTCGTGCTGGCGGCCGAGATCGGCGAAGCGCTCGGAGATCTCCTGCGCGACGGGAATCGAGCGCGCATTGGCGAGGTCGCAATAGTCGAGGCCCGGACAGGCGATGATGTCGGTGACGAGGCCCGCATTGGGCGTGGCCAGGCCCAGCTCGTTCAGCCGCGCATGGATCTGGGGCAGGTCGCGCTTCCTCACATGCGGCAGGACCAGGTTCTGCTCATGGCTGACGCGGATCTCGGCGATGCCGAAACGGTCCATCAGCTCCGCCAGTGCGTCCATCTGCGCGTGCGTGGCGTCGCCGGGAACGCCGCCGATGGGCTTCAAGGAGATCGTGGCGATCACGTAGCCCGGCGCGCGATGCTGGGAGACGTTCGTCTTCACCCAGTCCTCGAACGCGGCGCCGCCTGTGGGCATCTCGTCGGGAAGCGTCTCGAACGCGGGCGGCTTGAAATAGGCGTCGATGCGGTCGAGTTCCGCGCGCGGCAGCTGGAGCGTGCCGCTCTTCTTGATCTCCTCGAACTCCACCATCGCGCGGCGGCGCATCTCTTCGGGGCCGAGCGCGTTGGCCAGGATCTTGATGCGCGCCTTGTAGAGGTTGTCGCGGCGGCCTTCCTCGTTGTAGACGCGCATCACGCTTTCGAGGAAGGCGAGGATGTCCTGTTTCGCCACGAAATCGCCGATCACGTAGCCCAGATAGGGCGTGCGTCCCATGCCGCCGCCGACGAGCACTTTATATCCGGTCTCGCCCGCCGCGTTCTTCACGATCTCGACGGCCATGTCGTGGAACTTCAGCGCGGCGCGGTCGTGCGCGCTGCCCGACACCGCGATCTTGAACTTGCGCGGCAGGAAGGAGAACTCGGGATGCAGCGACGACCACTGGCGGACGATCTCGGCGATGGGACGCGGGTCCTCGATCTCGTCCTCTGCCGCGCCCGCGAAATGATCGGCGGTGACGTTGCGGATGCAGTTGCCGCTGGTCTGGATCGCGTGCATCTCGACGCTTGCGAGCTCGGCCAGGATGTCGGGCACGTCGACGAGCCGCGGCCAGTTGAACTGGATGTTCTGCCGCGTGGTGAAGTGGCCGTAGCCCTTGTCGTATTTGCGCGCGATGTGGGCGAGCATGCGCAGCTGGCGCGCGTCCAGCGTCCCGTAAGGCACCGCAACGCGCAGCATGTAGGCGTGGAGCTGCAGATAGAGCCCGTTCATCAGCCTGAGCGGCTTGAACTGGTCCTCGGTGAGTTCTCCCGCGAGCCGGCGCGCGACCTGTGCGCGGAACTGCTCGACGCGCTCGGCGACGAACCGCGCGTCGAATTCGTCATATCGATACATCGGGTTCGTCCAGCTTATCCAACTTACCTCCCCCTTGTGGGGAGGTCGAAAAATGCGAAGCATTTTTCGGGTGGGGGCCTGAGCCTCGCGCCGTTCCCCCACCCGAAAAATTCTTCGCTGCGCTCAAAGTTTTTCGTCGGTACGCTGTCGCTACCGACCCCCACAAGGGGGAGGTTAAATCATCGGCTTGCTTGCCGAGATCCACTCTGACACTTGGCCCGGCCGCCCGTATGATCTCGCGCTCCTTCACCGGGCTGCCGTCGGAGCGCAGGTCGAAGAGATAGACGCCCACCACGCTGTTGTCCGCGACGAAGCTCTGCGCCGCCGCAAGCGCCGCGTCGGCGGTGGCGTCATCGGCCAGCACCTCGCCGTCGTCCAGCGCCTCGACCCACGCGCCCTGCTTCCAATAAACCACCGCGCCGTCCTTCAGGCGGTTGGCGGTAAGCATCTGGGGAGCGGGCGCGGCCATGGCTGATAGCTCACACTTCCAGGGCTCGAATTCAAGGCATCACAGGAACCTTGTGTTGTTTTATTTTTTATACAAGCTGTTAGAGTAAAATATAAGCTGGCCTTCCCCTGGGAATCTCACGATCCTGTGCGATGCATATATAAGTGATGCAGTGGTGCCGGGGGGGTCATGGACGAGCGTGAGATCACAGGCGGCGAGGCGGCGGCCCATCTGGCCATGAACGCGTCGACCGACGAGGCGCGCGAATATCTGCGCGAGCAGGCTCGTCTCGCGCGCCTGCAGAGCGAGCAGATCGAGGAAGAGAACCTCACGCGAAGGCGCATGCTCAAGCTCGAGCATACGAGCGCGTTGTTCAAGCTTTCGCTCGAGCTCGCCGTCGCCGCCGTCATCACCATCGCCGCGATCGCGTTCGGCGCCGCGCTGTGGAGTGCTGCGACCGACAACGGCCTCGTCGTCGAATCCTTCGCGGTGCCGCCCGATCTCGCAGGGCGCGGCCTGACCGGCGACGTCGTCGCGGCGCGCCTGCTCGACAGGCTGCAGATGCTGCAAGGGGCGACGCAGTCCAACCGCGCGCCCTCGAGCTACGCCAACAATTGGGGCAGCGACATCAAGGTGCAGATCCCCGACACCGGCGTCTCGATCGGCGAGTTCGTGCGCCTGCTGCATACCTGGCTCGGCCATCAGACGCGCATCAGCGGCGAGATCTGGCGCACCGCGGGCGGCATCGCCGTCACCGCGCGCGCGGGCAGCGCAACCAGCCCGACCTTCACCGGCACCGACGCCGATCTCGACAAGCTGATCCAGAAGGCGGCCGAGTCCGTCTATCGCGCCACCCAGCCCTACCGCTACGCCGTCTATCTCGCCAATGCCGGCCGCACCAAGGAGGCGCAGGCGGCTTACGAGAGCCTGATCGCGACGGGCTCGGACCAGGACCGCGCCTGGGCCTATGTCGGGCTCGAGAACATCTACACAAGCAAGGCCGATTTCACGAGCGCGCGCGCCGCGCTCGAGAACGCGCTCGCGATCAAGCCCGGCTTCGTCCTGGCGCTGATCAACCTGTACGGCATCGACAGCCAACTCCAGCGCGACGAGGAAGAGCTCGCGATGGCGACGAAGATCGCCGAGCACATGAATGGCCCGCGCGATCCCGACATCGGCGAGCTCGCCTGGAGGCACGGCGTGTTCGCGGCGCAGAACCAGCTCGCCGGCTCGCTCGGGGACTTCATGGCGCAGGCCGAGGCCAACCGGGGGCTGCAAGCCTTGCCCGAGTTCCTCGGTCAGGTCGAGAACAACCGCAGCAACGACCTGGTGACGCGGGCTTTCCTTCACGACGGCGCGGGCATGCGCGGTGCCTATGCGCGGCTGCCGCCGACGTCGAATCCCGGCATACTGGTGCAACGCGCGGGCAACCACTCCCTCGCCGAGCTGCTGCTCGGAAATCCGCGGCCCATCATCGCGCTCAAAGCCAGGTTCGAGGCGTTCTTCAAGAGCCAGGGAACGGCCGGCGCCGTCGCGGAGGAACGCCAGCTCTGGCCGATCTTCGCCCAGGCGCTGGCGATGACGGGCGACATGAAGGGCGCGCATGCGCTGGCCGACAGATCGCCGCTCGACTGCACCATCTGCCTGCGCGAGCGCGGCATCCTCGACATGATGGACCGCAATTGGGGCGGCGCCGACTACTGGTTCGCGCGCGCCGCCAAGGACGCGCCGTCGCCGCCCTTCGTCTGGACGGATTGGGGACGCATGAAGCTGCGCCAGGGCGACGCCAGGGCCGCGATCGCGAAGTTCGAGATCGCGCATGAGAAAGGCCCGCATTTCGCCGATCCGCTGGAGATGTGGGGCGAGGCCTTGATGCTCGACCATCGCGCCGACCTGGCGCTGCCCAAGTTCGAGGAAGCGGCGAAATACGCGCCGAACTGGGGACGGCTGCATCTCAAATGGGGCGAGGCGCTTTCCTACAGCGGCGATCATGCGGGCGCCGGGAAGCAGTTCCTCATCGCGGCCTCGCTCGGCCTTTCGCCCGCCGAAGCGCGCGCCGTCGAACATTGGATCAAGCATGGCTGAAGAAGATGACGCAACCGCGCCGGGCGCGGCCGGCAGCGACGGCCTGGCCGCGCAGATGGCGATGGCTGCGCCGCACGGCGCCGCGTCTCAAGCCTATCTGCACAAGCACGGCATGCTGCTCGACCTTCAGATCGAGAACCTGAAGAAGCTCGATGAATACGAGACCTCGCATCTGCGCTGGCGGCGCTTCAACGACCAGATGCGCGGCGTGCTGCAGATGATGGCGGCTGCGGTCGCGACGCTGATCGTGATCGCCATCGGGGCTGCTTTGTGGAGCGCGCACGAGGCGGACGGCGTCATCATCGAGGCGTTCTCCGTTCCGCCCGATTTCGCCGCCAAAGGGCTCAGCGGCCCGGTCATCGCCAAGCGGTTGCAGGACCGTCTCGCCGCGCTGCAGGCGGCGACGTTCTCGTTGCGCGCGCCGTCCAGCTACGCAAACGATTGGGGCGACGACATCAAGGTCCAGATCCCCGACACCGGCGTTTCCATCGGGGAACTGAATCGCTATCTGCGCGGCTGGCTCGGTCACGAGACCCATATCACCGGCGAGGTCTGGCGCACGTCGGACGGCATCGCCGTCACCGCGCGCGCGGGCGACGACGCAAGTCCCGTGATCGCCGGACGCGAAGCCGAATTCGACAAGCTCATCCAGAGCGCGGCGGAAGCGATCTATCGCCGGACACAGCCCTATCGCTATGGCATCTATCTCCTCCAGGCCGGGCGCCTGGATGAGGCGAAGGCCATCTTTGCCTCGCTGGCGCGCTCGGGAATGCATGCAGACCGCGCCTGGGCGCATATCGGGCTCGCCGCCGTCCTCGAAGCGAGAGGCGACTTGCGGGCGGGGCTGGAGGAATACAGGAACGCCGCCGGGGAAGCGCCCGATTTTCCGCTTGCCTGGGGCGACGGCGCCAACACGGAAGTAGATCTCGGCCGTGACGAAGACGCGCTGATCGATACGCGCAAGGCATTGTCGCTCGGTCTGGGTGGAAGCGGGGCAGCCATCAATCCTTACTACATGGAATCGTTTGCTCTGGGAGCGAAGTCGTCCGTTGCGGTCTCGCTGGGCGACAATACCGGCACGCTCGCGCTCGACCGCCAGCTCCAGTCGATGGAGGACCGCAAGAGCTGGGAAAACAGTTTCGAGAACGATCTTGTCGCCTGCGCCGGGATGCACGATGCGCATTGCGCGCGGAGGGCCTGGGCGCGCCTTCCATCCGCGGACGCCTATTCGGGCACCTCCGCCGGCGTCGCTCTCAACCGCGAGGGCGCACTGGCCTTGGCGCAAACGCGTCTCGGCCAATGGCGTGAAGCCGAGGGCACGCTCGGCCTGATCGCTCCGGAGGTGGACAAGGCGGGAAAGCCGCTCGCCTGGCTGCGCGATACCTTCGTGGCCCCGCTGCAGGCTTTGACACGGGCCGAACTCGGCGACGCGGCACGGGCCCGCGCGCTGATCGCGACGACGCCGCTGGACTGCGAGCTGTGCCTGTTCGTGCGCGGACGTATCGAGGAAGCGGCGAAGAACCGGCGGGGCGCTGCGTATTGGTTCGCGCGCGCCGACGCGTTCGCGCCCTCGTTCCCCTTCGTCGATGCCGAGTGGGGAAAGATGCTGCTCGACGATGGCGATGCGTCGGGCGCGATTGCGAAGTTCGAGATCGCCAACAGGCGCAGCCCCGGTTTTGCCGATCCGCTCGAATATTGGGGCGAGGCCTTGATCGCCCGGAACCGCTCCGACCTCGCGCTCGCGAAGTTCGAGGAGGCGGATAAGAACGCGCCCAACTGGGGCCGGCTGCATCTCAAATGGGGCGAGGCGCTCAAGTGGTCGGGACATAGGGACGAAGCCCTGAAGCAGTTCGATATTGCATCGCAGCTCGATCTCGCGCCTTCTGAGAAGCTGGAAATCATGCGCATGAAGGGCGAGCATGGCGGATGACGATATGGACGGCGGCGCAAAGCCGTCCGGGCGCGCCGATGCGGCAGTCCATGTCGCGCTGAGCGGCGCGGGCGCGTCGCAAGAAGCTCGCGAATATCTGCGCAGGCAGAACAGGCTTGCGGAATTGCAGATTGCCGATCTGGAGCGCGAGGACCGGCTGCGGCACTGGTCTCTGCGCGTGCACCACATCAGCGACGTGATCAAGGTGATGTTCGAAGTGACGGCCGCGCTGATAGCGCTCGCCGTCATCGTCATGATCGCCGCGGCGATCTGGTCCGCGGCCCATGACGACAGCGTCGTGATCGATGCGTTCCGGGTACCGGCGGACATCGCGCAACGCGGAATGAGCGGCGACGTCGTCGCGAACCAGTTTCTCGACCGGCTGGCGCAACTGCAGGCACAGACCGATTCCAGTCGCGCGCCCGGCACCTACGCCAGCGACTGGGGCAACGAGATCAAGGTCGAGATCCCCAATACCGGCGTCTCGATCGGTGAAGCGTATCGCTATCTCGCGGGCTGGCTCGGCCATCAGACGCATATCTCCGGCGAGGTGTGGCGCACGGAAAACGGCATCGCGCTCACGATCCGGACGAACGGCAACTCCAGCATGGAGTTCGAAGGGCGCGAGCGCGATCTGGGCCGGCTTCTCATGCGCGCGGCCGAGAGCGTCTACGGTCAGACGCAGCCATACCGCTATGCGGTCTATCTGACGACTCACGGGCGCGGCGCGGAGGAAGAGAAGATCCTGCGCAATCTCACGACTGACGGACCGGATAGCGAAAAGCCATGGGCCTACACATTGTGGTCTTTTTCCGCGACGGGTGCGGAAGCCCGGCACCGGGCGGGCGAGGCGGTCGCGCTTGCCCCCGATCTTCCGCTCGCCCTGAGCAATCTTTCCGATTTCGAAGCCTGGGCAGGGCATGACGAACGCGAGCTTCAGATGTCGCAGGCGACACAACGCGCGTTGAACGGTCGCGGCGCGACGCTTGTCATCCCGCGCGCTGCCGCCGCGATCGGTGTCCAGTCGGATGCCAATATTGCCGAAGAGGTTGGAGATTTCCCCAGGGCCGTTGCGGCCTACGAGCTGCTTACCCGTGCCGCGGATTTCGAAGGGTCGCGTTCGGTTGCGCACATCATGGGGGCGGCGGACGCTGCCATCGGCCACGATGTCGCGCGCTCGCGTCAGCTCCTGGAAGCGAACCGCGACGTGAACCAGATTGCGCATGCCGTCATCGGGTATGGCTGGCAGCTTCCGAATTTCCGCTTCGCGCAGTTCGAGCAGTTCGCGGCGGTGGGAGACTGGAAATCGGCACGCGCGGATATCGAAGCAGCTCTGGCGACGCGGGAGGAAGGCCTGGCTGAGCAAACATTTCTTCCGGCACAGGCTTGGCCGTGGCTGGCGCTCGCGCAGGCGAAGACCGGCGATATGGACGCCGCGAGACGCGAAATCGCAAAGACGCCGCTCGACTGCTACCTCTGCCTGCGCGTGCGCGGACAGATGGACTCGCTTGAGAAGAACTGGAACGGCGCGGCGTACTGGTTCGCGCGCGCGGCGGTGGCAGCGCCTTCGATCCCCTTTGCCTACGCCGATTGGGGCGCGATGCTGCTGGCCAAAGGCGATCTCGACGGCGCCATCGCCAAGTTCGAGACCGCACATGAGAAAGGTCCGCACTTCGCCGATCCGCTGGAGATGTGGGGCGAGGCGCTGGTCGCCAGGAACCGCTCTGACCTCGCCGTCGCGAAGTTCGAGGAGGCGGGCAAGTACGCGCCGAACTGGGGCCGGCTGCATCTCAAATGGGGCGAGGCGCTGTGGTATGCCGGAAGGCGCAGCGCGGCGCGCGCTCATCTCACGGCTGCGGCCAGCCAGGATATTTCCAATGCCGAAAAGGACGAATTGAAGCGACTGGAGGCCTCGTGAGCGACGACCCGGAGAAAGTTGGAAGAGGCGGCCAAAGCGGCGAGACTCAAACGAATTCCTCCGGCTACGCGGTCGAATCGGCGCTCGGGAGCCTTGAGCTGCGCTATCGGGAGCGCTGGCTGTGGACGCGCAACGTCAACAATTTCATGAAGATGCTGTTTGCGGTCGTGAGCTGCGCGATCGTCGTTTTCCTCCTGGTCTTCGTAGTTTTGCACGAGATATCCGCTCGCGGCATCGTCGCCGAACCTTTCAGCATCCCCAAGGACATTGTCGAGAGCGGCCGCGACAGCACGGGGGTGACCAAGGAGTTCATCGACAAACTCAACGACCTCGTGCGCGGCTCCGAGCGCGCCGCGTTTCGCCCAGGCGAGCAGTACCGCGGCGATTGGGGCGACGACCGCAAGGTCGAAATTCCCGAGACGGGATTGTCCATCATGGAGCTGGAACGCACGCTGCGCCGCTGGCTCGGCCACGAAAAGCACATGAGCGGCGAGATATGGCGGTCCGATAAGGATAAGAAATTGAAAATGATCGTGCGGCTCGACGATGGAGGCGTCATCGAATGCTGCGATGAGTCCGACGCCGTGCTGGACAAGACGCCCGAAAGCAAGGCGACCAAGGACGAGCTCGACGAGTTGTTGCGCCGGTCGGCCAAGAAGTTTCTGCGCATCCAGCAGCCGTTCTGCTATGCCGCATGGCTGGTCCAAAACAACGATGCGGCCGGGGCCCTGGACTTCGTCCGGCCGATGAGAGCGGAAGGGCCGAAGAGCGATCGTCTTTTGGCGACACAGTATTATGCCAACGCGCTCACGATGACGGGCGACAACCGCCGCGCAATGGAGCTCAGCGAAGCGGCCGTCCATGACGATCCGCTGGACCCTGGCGGCTACTACGTGCTGATCGGCGCGGAGATATTTCTCGCGCGCGATCGAAGAATATTGTCCGACTCGCAAAAGATCGACCTGCTGTTGAGAGGGAACTCGCGCGGGCTCCTGCCGACGGCGCAGAAGTCCATGCGCGCGATCACGCGCGAAGTGATGTCGGACTTCCAGGGCGATTTCAGCGGCGCGCATTCCGCCGCCGAGGATATGAGCCAGTATTCCTGGTACGATTTCGACACCTATGGCGATCTGATGATCGCCAACACGCTGGCACGCGATCACGACACGCTCGACGCCGATCACGTGCTGAAGCTCCACGATGTTAGGGGCGGCGGCAATTGGACGGACGCCACGGCGCTCAAAAAATCGATCGTCACCAGCCTCGCCTTGCCGTGGTTTTTCGTCCAGGCCGACAGGCAGCACTGGGCCGCTGCCGCGGACGACCTCGACAAGGCGGAGCGCGATACGCGTGCCGAAAGAGACGTCAGCGATCTTCGCCACACGTTCCTGTGGCCCTGGCAAGCCTATGCCTGGGCGAAGCTTGGCAGGTTCCAGGCGGCGCATCGTCTGCTCGATCTCACTCCGGAGGACTGCACGCTTTGTCTGGAGATGCGTGGACGTGTCGCTGCCGAGAAACGCGACAGCCGGTCGGCCGCCGATTGGTTCGAGCGCGCGGCCCTCGATGCGCCGGACGTTCCATTCGCGACGACCGACTGGGGGGAAATGCTCCTGCGCGATGGCCATCTCGATGCGGCCATCGCGAAGTTCGAGAGCGCGCATCAGAAAGGCCCGCATTTCGCCGATCCGCTTGAGATGTGGGGAGAGGCGCTGATCGCGAAGGACCGCTCCGACCTCGCGCTCGCGAAGTTCGAGGAGGCGGCGAAATACGCGCCGAACTGGGGCCGGCTGCATCTCAAATGGGGCGAGGCGCTGTCTTATCTCGGCAGGAAGGACGATGCGGCGAAGCAATTCGCGCTCGCGAGGTCGCTGCATGACTGAAGAAAACCAACAATCGGGCCGCGCCAAAGGCGATGCGAGTGCGGCGCTGCTGGCGGCGGCGCTGGGCCGGGTGTCGGACAATCCCAGGATCGACGCGCTGATCGAGCGCCAGATCGCGCTCGCAGATCTGCAGATCGAAGACCTCAAGCGCGACGACGCGCTGCGCCGCTGGTCGCTGCGCTTCGCCAATGCGAGCGCGGTGATGAAGGTCGCGTTCGAGGTCGCCATAGCCTTCATCGTGCTCGCCGTCGCGGTGTTCATCGCGGCTGCGATCTGGAACGCCGCGCATGACGACGGGCTGGTGATCGAGGCGTTCCAGGTGCCGCCCGACATGGCGGCGCGCGGGCTGACCGGGCAGACGGTGGCGAGCCAGCTGCTCGACAAGCTCTCGGCGATGCAGGCGGCGACGGACTCGGCGCGACCGCCGACGTCCTACACCAACAATTGGGGCAACGACATCAAGGTCGAGATCCCCAACACCGGCATCTCCATCGGCGAGTTCAAGCGCTATCTCGCCGCCTGGCTCGGGCACGAGACGCATATCGACGGCGAGGTGTTCCGCGACGCCACGGGCGTGACGGTGACCGCGCGCGTCGGCGGCGGCGACGGCGCCTCGTTCCACGGCACGGAAGCCGATCTCGATACGCTGCTGCAGAAGGCGGCGGAGAGCATCTACAAGCGCACCCAGCCCTACCGCTACGCGACTTATCTCATGTTCGACCTCAACGGCCAGAAGGCGACCTGGACCGGCGCCATTCCGATATTCCACCGGCTCGCGGCCGATCCGAGCCCGCTGGAGCGCTCCTGGGCCAATATTGGCCTTGGCAATATCGAACGCTACAACCAGAGCAATTTGCGCGCGTCCCAGGATTATTTCCACCGCGCGCTCGACGCCAATCCGCGCCTTGCGGTCGCGTTCCTCGATCTTTCCGGAAACGAGTTCAATCTCGAATACGAGGAGCAGGCGCTCGGCGATGCTGAGACCATGGAGCAGATCATCCAATCGCCGGATCCGGGTGTCACGGGGTTGACGATCGACTTTTATCACACGGAAAACCTCGCACTGATCGCGCAATACCGTGGCGACTTCGCGCAGATGGCCCGGATCAGCGAGGCCGGCAAGCAGCTTCCGGCCGTGGTCGACGACGTCCGCTATTTCTGGATCGCTGCGGCGGAAGCGGCGGCTTTCGCGCATGACGCCCGGCGCGCGCGCGCCAATGTGGGATATCTGCGGCCGGCGCCGTCGGAGGTGCAACTGCGCGCCGACCTCGCCTGCGCCGGTGTTCTGATCGAGTCGTCTCTGGAGAACGACCGCGCCGTGACGGCGCTGGAGCCGTCCTGCGAAGCGCAGCAGCGCAAAGACTATGCGAGCTACGACAACGATACGATCCTGCCGCGGGACTGGCTGCCGTTTCTCGCGCTTGCCAAGGCCCGGCTCGGCGATGCCGCCGGCGGCGAGAGGCTCATCGCGACGACGCCGCTCGATTGCGATCTGTGCGTGCGCGTCCGCGGCGACATCGCCGCCCTGAAGCACGACTGGAACGGCGCAGCACATTGGTTCGCGCTGGTCTCCGCGCGCACGCCGCACATTCCTTTCGCAGACAACGAATGGGGCCGGATGTTGCTGGCAAAGGGCGATCTCGACGGCGCCATCGCCAAGTTCGAGAGCGCGCACAAGAAGGGCCCGCATTTCGCCGATCCGCTGGAGATGTGGGGCGAGGCGCTGATCGTCAAGAACCGCTCCGACCTCGCGCTCGCGAAGTTCGAGGAAGCAAGCAAGTACGCGCCGAACTGGAGCCGGCTGCATCTCAAATGGGGCGAGGCGCTGACGTGGTCGGGACGCAAGGACGAGGCGAAGAAGCAAATGGCGATCGCCGCGCGGCTGGAGAAAGAGCAATGAGCGCTATTTTTACCTCCCCCTTGTGGGGAGGTCGACGCGCGCAGCGAAGCGAGCACGTCGGGTGGGGGGAGCTCTATCCGGCTTGCACCGCTCCCCCACCCGAAAAACGCTTCGCGTTTTTCGACCTCCCCACAAGGGGGAGGTCAAAAGAGACGCATGTCTGAGGATAAATTCAAGGATCGCGCGATATCGTCTACCTCCGCACGCGCCGCGCTTGTCGGGCTGCTCGCGGCTGCGATCTTCATCAACTATATCGACCGCGGAAACCTCGCGACCGCGGCCCCGCTGATCAAGTCCGAGCTGCATCTGACGAACGTGCAGATCGGGGTGATGACGTCGGCGTTCTTCTGGACCTACACGCCGGGACAGTTCGTCGCCGGATGGGTCGCCGACAAGCTCGGCGGCTATCGCGCGCTGGCGCTCGGCTTCGCGATCTGGTCGCTGGCCACCGCATTGACGGGGCTGGCCGGCGGCTTCGCGAGCCTGCTGGCGCTGCGCGTGCTGCTCGGCGTCGGCGAAAGCGCGGCGTTCCCGAGCATGTCGAAACTGATGGCCGAGAACCTGGCCGTGGAGAAGCTCGGTTTCGCCAACGGCTTGATCGTCTCCGGCGTCGCTTTCGGCCCGGCGTTCGGCACGCTCGCGGGCGGGCTGATCCTGGCCGCGGTCGGATGGCGCACGATGTTCCTGCTCTTCGGCCTCGTCGCGATGCTCTGGCTGATACCGTGGCTGGCGGTGGCGCGGGCGGTGAAGCCGCAGCGCCATGTGACGGCGTCGATCCTCAGCCCCCCGCCGCCGCTCATGGTGCTGCTGCGCCAGCGCGCGCTGTGGGGCGCGACACTCGGGCATTTCTGCGTCAACTACTCGCTCTATTTCGTGCTGTCGTGGCTGCCTTTGTGGCTGGTGCAGCAGCGCGGCTTCTCCATCCTCGCCATGGCGAAACTGGGCGCGGCGGTCTATTGCGTTCACGGCGTGAGCGTGATCGCGGCGGGATGGATCTCCGACCGGCTCATCGACCGCGGCGCGTCGATCAATCTGGTGCGCAAGGCGATGACGGTGTCGAGCCATCTGGGCGTGGCGGCGGGGCTCGTGGGCTGCGCGCTCGGCCGGCCGGACGTCGTCATCGCGAGCCTGTTCCTCTGCGGCGCCTTCTTCGGCTTGAACGGGACATGGCCGATCGCGCAGACGCTTGCCGGTCCGCGCGCCGCCGCCAAATGGGTGGGCGTGCAGAACGGCGTCGCCAACACGGCCGGCATCATCGCGCCCGTCGTCACCGGCAAGATCGTCGACGTGACCGGATCGTTCGAGTTCGCGTTCCTGGTCGCGGCCGCGGTGTCGCTCTTGGGCGCGATGGGCTGGGGCGTGATCCTGCCGCGCGTCGCGCCCGTGCGCTGGGAGGAGGCGTGATGGCCGCGCTCGATACGATCGCACCGCCGCGCGCGCGCACCTTCTTCGGCCAGCCGCCGGCGCTCGGCTTCCTCGCCTTCACCGAGGCCTGGGAGCGCTTCTCCTATTACGGCATGACCTCGCTGCTGGTTCTCTATATGAGCCAGGCGCTGTTCATGCCCGGCCATGTCGGGCACATCGCGGGCTTCGCGGCGTTCCGCGCCGGGCTCGAAGCCGTGTTCGGCAAGATGAGCACGCTCGCGCTCGCCTCGCAGACCTACGGCCTCTACACCGGCTTCGTGTACCTCACGCCGGTGCTCGGCGGCCTGATCGCCGACCGCCTCATCGGCCGGCGCAATGCCGTCGTCGCGGGCGCGGTCCTGATGAGCGGCGGCCATATCGCGATGGCGTTCGACCAGTCCTTCCTGATCGCGCTGTTCCTGCTCATCACCGGCTGCGGCCTGCTCAAGGGCAACATCTCGACGCAGGTGGGCCAGCTCTATGCCGAGGACGACGCGGCCGGACGCACGCGGGGCTTCTCGATCTTCTCCATGGCGATCAATGTCGGTGCCGTGGCGGGCCCACTCACTTGTGGGCTCCTGGCGCAGCTTTACGGCTGGCATGTCGGCTTCGGCCTGGCGGGCGCGTTGATGCTGATCGCGCTGGCGACCTATCTCGCGGGCTATCGCTACCTGACCGAAAGCGCGCGGGGGGCGGCCGTGCGCGAGCCCGCGGCGCCGCTCGACGCCAGGCAGAAGCGCGCCATCGCGGCGCTCCTCGTGGTGATGGCGATCACCATCCCGCATTCGATCGCGTTCTATCAGAACACCAATATCGGCCTCATCTGGATCAACGCCCATGTCGACCTTATGGCGGGGCATTTCCGCATGCCCACCGCGTGGTTCGGCGGCGCCATGGATTCCTTCATCAGCATCGCCTGCGTGCCGTTCCTGTTCGCGCTGTGGCGCTTTCAGGGCCGCCACGGCGGCGAGCCCGGCGAGATCGCCAAGATCGGCATCGGCGCCGCGCTCGCCGCGATCGCCAATCTGGTGCTCGCCGTGTCGGCGGCGCTGTTCGATCCGGTCTCGCCCCTGGTGCCCGCGGCTTACGAGATCATCCTCGGCGTGGCGTTCATCTGGCAATGGCCGACGCTGCTCGCGCTGGTCTCGCGCGTGGCGCCGCAGCGCCTCAAATCGACACTGATGGGCGTGGCCTTCCTCACGCTGTTCGTCTCCAACACGATCATCGGCCGCATCGGCGCGCTCTACGAGCATATGAGCCCGGCCCAGTTCTGGACGATGAACGCCGGCATCGCCGCGAGCGGCGCCGTGCTGGCATTCCTGCTGCGCAAGCCGCTGGGACGGCTGTTCGCGGAGGATGGGAAGTGAGTTTTTACCTCCCCCTTGTGGGGAGGTCGAAAAATGCGAAGCATTTTTCGGGTGGGGGCAGCGGTGCAAGCCCCCCACCCGAAATCTCTCCGCTTCGCTGCGAGATTTCGACCTCCCCACAAGGGGGAGGTAAAAAGGAGCAAGATGACCTTCTCCTCCCGCCGTACCATCCTGCTCTACGCCGCCGCGATGATCGCGGTGCTGGCGGTGGTGTCGCCGGCGGTGGGGCTGTTCGTCGTCCCGATCTCGTTCCTCTTGAAGAACAAGCTGCATCTGTCGGCGAACGGGCTGGCGACCTTTACGCTGTGGGCGGGGCTGCCCGCCTATTTCGCGTTCGTCTTCGGCATCGTGCGCGACTATTGGAGCCCGTTGAAGCTCGGCGACCGCGGCTATTTCATCCTCTTCGGCGCGCTGGCGGCGGCGCTGGCGCTCGGCTTCTGCTTCCTGGGCGAGCCGCAGGCGGCATTGCTTGCCTACGCCATCGCGGCGACCCTGATCTATCTCTTTCTTTGGGGCGCGTGGAACGGGCTTTCCGCCACCATCGGCCAGCGCCACGCGATGTCGGGCGAGATGAGCGCGGTGTGGAACTTCGTCGGCACCATCGGCTATGCAACGGCGCTCGCGGGCGGCGGCCTGCTGAGCGGCTACATGGAGACGCTCGATACGCGCACGGCGCTTCGGCTTCTCTTCGTCATCGCCGCGGCGATCATGGCGCTGATCGCGGGCCTCGGCTTCTGGAAGCCGCGCGCGGTGTTCGACGGCCTCGGCGCGGGCCGCGTGCCGCAGCGCCGCGATGTCGTCGCCGACGCCGCGCGCCTTTTTCGCCACCGCCCGATCTATCCCGCGCTCCTCATCTGGTGCCTGTGGAACTTCTCGCCGGGCGGGCAGACGGTCCTGCAGTATCACCTCGCGGACCAGCTGCACGGCAGCGACGCCGATTGGGGCGACTACAACGCGATCTTCTACGCCGCCTCGCTGCCGGCGTTCGTCATCTTCGGTTTCCTGAGCACGCGGCTGCGGCTCGGCAGGCTGCTCTGGATCGGCGCGCTGTGTGGATTGCCGCAGATGCTGCCGCTGCTCTTCATCCATACCGCGCACGGCGTGCTCATGGCCGCGGTCTTCGTCGGCCTGCTCGGCGGGATCGCGACGGGGGCCTATATGGACCTGCTCATCCGCGCCTGTCCGCAAGGCCTCGAAGGCACGATGATGATGATGGCGTGGAGCCTCTATGCCGTGTCGGTGAACTTCGGCAACCTCTGGGGCACCAGCCTCTACGAGCATTACGGTTTCGCCACCTGCATCGTTGTCACCACCGCCGTCTATGCCTTGATCTTGCCTTTGGTCCTCCTCGTCCCCAAATCCGTGACGGCGGTGAAGGACGAGGGGTAGGGCATGATATCCTTGCGCAATGTGGCGATGGGGCTCGGGGTCGCGATCGCGTCGGTCTATGTGGCGGTCTTCCTCCTGCTCGCGTTCTTCCAGCGCGACCTGCTTTTCATCCGCGGGCGGCATGCCGACCCGATCGCACCGCCGTACCACGCGCGCACGCTGAGCGAGCGCGACGGCACGCGGCTCACGATCTGGGAAGCCGAACCCGCCACGAAGGGCGCGCCCGAGATCGTCTTCTTCTACGGCAATGCGGGCACGCTGTCCGATTTCACCCTCATCGGGGCTGAGCTTCACGACGCCGGCTTCGGCGTCGTGCTCGCCTCCTATCGCGGCTATGACGGCAACAACGGCACGCCCACGGAAGAGGGCCTGCTGAACGACGCGCGCGCGATCCTGGCCGCGCTGCCCGAGGACCATGGCGCGGTGGTGCTGTGGGGCCAGAGCCTGGGCACCGGCGTCGCCGCGCACATGGCGGCCGAGCGCCGCGCCGACGCGCTGATCCTGCAATCGCCCTATACGTCGATCGTCGACGTCGCCGCGCGGCGCTTCCCGCTCTATCCCGTGCGGCTGGTGATGGAGGACCGCTTCGACACGCTCTCGCATGCGCCCGCCACGAAGATCCCCGTCCTCATCATGCACGGCACCGAGGACGAGACCGTGCCCTTCGACATGGGCGAAACCCTGTCGCGGACATTCCCCAAAGCGAGCTTCGTGCCGATCCTGGGCGGCAGCCATAACCTCACCGATGCGCAGGTGCTGCCGGTGGCGGAGAGATGGCTCCTTCACCTCCCCCTTGTGGGGAGGTCGAAAAATGCGGAGCATTTTTCGGGTGGGGGATAGCGCGAGCCGGGCCCCCACCCGAAATCTCTTCGCTACGCTACGAGATTTCGACCTCCCCACCCGGCTCCGCCTAAAGGCTACGCCGCGGCCAGAAGATTCTTCTGGCGCGCCGTAGCGAAAGCGTAGGCGGCAAGGGGGAGGTTAGGCTAGCTTGGTGGTGGGACCAGGGGCGCGAGCGATGATCGAGAGCACTGCCGCGCCTCCGCTCAGGCGGCATATCGCTGCGGTCATCGCCGGCAACGCGCTCGAGTTCTACGACTTCCTCACCTTCTCCTATTTCGCGGTCTATATCGGCAGGGCGTTCTTCCCCGCGAGCGATCCGATGACGAGCCTGCTCACGGCGCTGGCGACGTTCGGCGTCGGCTTCGCGACGCGGCCCATCGGGGCCGTGGTCATCGGCGGGCTCGGCGACAGGATCGGCCGCAAGCCCGCGACGCTTCTGTGCTTCGTGATGATGGGCGGCGCCATCATCGGCCTGGCGCTGACGCCGTCCTATGCCAGCATCGGACCCGCGGCATCGGTGATCGTCGTGCTCCTGCGCCTGGTCCAGGGCTTCGCGCTGGGCGGCGAGGTCGGGCCGACGACGGCGATCCTGATCGAGGCGGCGCCTCCCGGGCGGCGCGGCTTCTATGGCGCGCTGCAGGGCGCGTCGCAATTCGCCTCGACCTTCTTCGCGGGCGTGATCGGCTTTGTGCTGACGTCCACGCTCGCGCCGGACGTCTTCGCGGTCTATGGCTGGCGCATCGCCATGCTGATCGGCGCGGCGGTCGTTCCCGTAGGCGTGTTCCTCATGCGCGACATGCCGGAGACCGCGCCCGCACGGACCTCCCAGCCGGAGCGCCGCGCGCTCCTCAAGAGCAACGCGCGCGTGATGCTGATCGGGCTGGCGGCGCTCGGAAGTGCGACGATCGGCGTCTATGTCCTGCTGTTCATCCCGAACTACGCGATGCAGATCCTGCACATGCCGGCGCAATCGACGTTTGCGGCGACGATGCTCGTGGGCTTGTGCGGGGCGGTGTTCGCGCCGCTCGCAGGCGTGTCGTCCGACCGCTACGGCCGCAAGCCCGTGATGATCGCGCTCGCGCTCGCAACCCTGATCCTGATCGTGCCGGGCTTCGCGCTGCTCGCGCATTTCCGCAGCTGGCCCGCGCTGTTCGCCGTCGCCGCGATCCTGTCGTCGCTCCATGCCTCGGGCGGATCGGTCGTGATCATGGCGATCCCCGAGGCCCTGCCGCCCGCGGTGCGCTCCGGCGCGAACGCGACCGTCTATGCGCTCGCGATCGCGATCTTCGGCGGCAGCGCGCAATACGTCATCGCCTGGCTCGTCAAGCACACGGGCGACGTGCTGGCACCCGCCTATTACTGGAGCGCGGCCGCGTTCATCGGACTGATCGCGATGACGCTGCTGCGGGAATCGGCGCCGGGGAAGGGCAAGACTTAACCTCCCCCTTGTGGGGAGGTCGAAAAATGCGAAGCATTTTTCGGGTGGGGGAGCGGTGCAAGCCCCCCACCCGAAATCTCTTCGCTACGCTGCGAGATTTCGACCTCCCCACAAGGAGGAGGTAAAAAGGGGGCAAGCGTGGTGCAAGCGACAAGCGATACTCCGCGGCGGAGCATTCCGCTGCGCTTCGTCGCGGCGGTGTTCCTGGGCAACGGGCTCGCGTTCTACGACTTCCTCACCTTCTCCTATTTCTCGGTCTATATCGGGCGCACCTTCTTTCCCTCGCATGATCCGTGGCTCAGCCTGCTGGCGTCGCAGGCGACGTTCTGGATCGGCTTCGTGATGCGGCCCGTGGGCGCGGTGGTGCTCGGGCCGATGGGCGACCGCAAAGGTCGCAAGCCCGCGATGCTGCTGACCTTCTTCCTGCTCGGCGTCGCGATCCTGGGGATGGCGCTGACGCCGTCCTATGCCGCGATCGGCCCCGCAGCGCCGGTGCTCGTCATCCTCTTCAGGCTGGTGCAGGGCTTCGCGCTCGGCGGCGAGGTCGGGCCGACGACGGCCTACATGGCCGAGGCCGCGCCGCCGGAGCGCCGCGGCTTCTATCTTTCGCTGCAATACGCGACGCAGGATTGCGCGACGCTGCTCGCAGGCCTCGTCGGCGTCGCACTCGCGAGCGGCCTCAGCGACGCGCAGCTCGAGCATTGGGGCTGGCGCGTGGCGCTGCTGATCGGCGCCTCCATCGTGCCGTTCGGGCTTTGGATGCGCTCGCGCCTGCCCGAAACGCTCGCGCCCTCAGCGCCGCAAGCCGAGGCGCCGCGCGCGCCGCTTCGCGAGCGTCTGGGTTCGATCAGGCCCTACGGCCGCGTCATCGTGCTCGGAATCCTCATGCTCACTGCGGGCACGATCGGCAGCTACACGATCGGCAACATGACGACCTATGCGCTGTCGACGCTGAAGCTTTCGGCGGCGGTGTCGTTCGGGCTCACCATCGTCAACGGGCTGTTCTCGATCGTGACCGAGGCGGGGAGCGGCTGGCTCTGCGACCGCTTCGGCCGCAAGCCGGTGATGATCGTGCCCGGCGTGCTGCTGCTCGTCTCGATCTTCCCCTGCTTCTGGGTGATGAGCCACGCGCACAACCTGTGGCAGCTCTACGGCGCCGAGACGGTGCTGGTGGCGTTCGCGGGCGTCAGCTCCGTGCCCGTCATCGTCGCGATCACCGAGCAGCTTCCGGCAAGGGTGCGCTCCGGCGCGGTCGCCATCGTCTATGCGCTGGCGATCTCGCTGTTCGGCGGCTCGACCTCGTCGGTGATCACGCTGCTCATCCGCTTCACCGGTAGTCCGCTCGCGCCCGCCTGGTACTGGAGCATCGCGATGGTGGTCGGACTGGTCGCGATGGTCCTGATCCCGGAAAGCGCGCCGGTAAAAAGAAAGTGACCTCCCCCTTGTGGGGAGGTCGAAAAATGCGCAGCATTTTTCGGGTGGGGGGACCGGCGCAGCCCCCCCCACCCTACGTGCTCGCTTCGCTGCGCGCGTCGACCTCCCCACAAGGGGGAGGTAGGATTCGAGATCAAACGAGGGGCGATCATGATCCGTAGACAGATTCTGCTTGGGCTGGCGTTCGTGTGCGCAGCCGCA
>Ga0265318_10000325_pt1 | contig 38213 bp, 32 predicted proteins | sample 4821metaG_FD_192431 | JGI IMG/M metagenome (GOLD analysis project Ga0265318, IMG submission 192431) | Rhizosphere microbial communities from Carex aquatilis grown in University of Washington, Seatle, WA, United States - 4-8-21 metaG | ecosystem: Host-associated > Plants > Roots > Rhizosphere >... | reverse complement strand
GACCCAATACGCGGAGCCCTACCTCGCGGATTACGCCGAGCGCGGAGCCAAACAGCTCGAGTTCTGGAAATCCCAGAACGGCAAACAGGGCGGCGACCCCGCCAAGTTGGCCCGGGCGCTGATGACCATCGCCGCCCAAGAGCAGCCCCCGCTTCGCTTCATAGCCGGCGCCGACGCGATCGGGACGGCCGAGCATACGATCGCCACGCTTCTCCAACAGATCGACGCACTCCGCGGCCTATCGACCTCGCTCGCGTTCGACGAGGCGGGCCGCGCCGGCGGCGCTGACACCAACGAGAAGCCCACGGAGAAGACGCCATGAGCACCGAGAAGCCCCAGAGCGCTGTGCGCAAGTCCCTCGGCAACTTCGCGCCGAAGCTCGTCGAGCTGACCGAGGATGTCCTGTTCGGCGACGTCTGGGAGCGACCGCAGCTCTCGAAGAGGGATCGCAGCTTAATCACCTGCTCGGCGCTGATCGCGACGGGCAAGACCGAGCAGATGGACTTCCACTTCCCCAATGCGATCAAGAACGGCGTCACGCAGGAAGAGCTCGTCGAGATGATCACGCACCTCGCGTTCTACGTCGGTTGGCCGAACGCGATGTCGGCGGTGAACCGCGCCAAGGCGCTCTTCGAGACACCGGAGGTCACATGATTCCCACGCGGTCACTCGGACAGGGCTTGAAGGTCTCGGCGATCGGCTACGGCGCGATGGGGCTTTCGTTTGGTTACGGCCCACCCACCGAGAAGGAGCAGGCGGTCGCCGTCATCCGCGCTGCGTTCGAGCACGGCGTGACCTTCTTCGACACGGCTCAGGTGTACGGCCCCTTCAAGAACGAAGAGCTCTTGGGGGAGGCGCTCGCGCCGTTCCGTGGGCGGGTCGTCATCGCAACGAAGTTCGGTTGGAACATCGACCCGGAGACGGGTGAGCACCGCGGCGGTGTGAACAGCCGGCCTGAGCTCATTCGACAGCTCACCGAGGGGTCCCTTAAACGCCTGCGCGTGGAGGCGATCGACCTCTACTACCAGCACCGCGTCGACCCCAACGTCCCGATAGAGGAGGTGGCGGGGACGGTGAAGGACCTCATCGCCGAGGGGAAGGTAAAGCGCTTCGGTATGTCGGAGGCGGGCGTGAAGAACATCCGCCGCGCTCATGCCGTGGTGCCGGTCACCGCCCTCCAGAGCGAATACTCCCTGTTTTGGCGAGAGCCCGAGGGGCAGATCCTTCCGGCGCTGGAGGAGCTCAGAATCGGTTTCGTCCCGTTCAGCCCTCTTGGGAGGGGCTTTCTCACCGGCAAGGTCGACGAGACGACGCAGCTCGATGCGAGCGACTTCCGGAGCACGGTGCCTCGGTTCTCGCCGGAGAACCGGAAGGCGAACTACGCGATCGTCGATCTCCTGAAGCTCATCGCGATGGAGAAGAAGGCCACGCCCGCTCAGGTCGCGCTCGCGTGGCTGCTCGCCCGCAAACCGTGGATCGTGCCCATCCCTGGGACCACGAAGGTGAATCGGCTCGAGGAGAACCTCGGCGCGGCGAATGTCGAACTCACGAAGGACGACCTGCGCACGATCGAGGAGGCCTCTGCGAGCATCGTCCTTCATGGCGACCGGTACAACGCCGCAGCGCAAGCAACGATCGATCGCTGAGGGTTTCGGGCGAAAAGCGTCCCGGTTTGGTCGCGCTCGGGTTTGGCTTCTTGCCGTTTCGCCAGGCTGTCCGGTTCTGGCGGGCCGAAGGGTCGCTGTCGCTTCAGCAGGCAGTGGCCGGAGCGGCGCCTCGAGTCGCGCGCTTCCGGACAAAGGTTCGTAACGCCTTGGAAGCGTTTGGGGCGCGCGCTACCTTTTTTCGCGTGGCCGACCTCGATGCGCTCTACCGGGAGCACGCGCCCGCGATCACGGCGTCGCTTGCCCGGTCGTTTGGCGCGCGTCGCCTCGACCTGATCGAATCCGCCGTCCAGGACGCCTTCGTCGCCGCCCTCAAGACATGGGGGACCGACGTCCCGGAGCGCCCGGCCGCGTGGCTCCAGGTCGCGGCGCGGCGTCGCGTGATCGATGCCATCCGGCGCGCGGCATGGATTGCCTCGAGCGAAGCGCTCGACGAGCTCGAGGCGCCCGTCGCCGCGGCCGATCGCGACGAGGATCTGTTGAAGATGATGTTCGTCTGCTGTCATCCGGCGATTCCCCTCGAGAGCGCGCTGGCGCTCGCGCTGCGCACCCTGTGCGGCTTTCCGGTGCCGGCCCTGAGTCGCGCGTTGCGGCTCGACGAAGCCGCCGTGGAGAAGCGCCTGGTGCGCGCGCGCCAAGTGTTGCGAGAAGAGCAAGTTCAGTTCGATCTCGACGGCGTACCTGATGGCGAGCTCACCGCGCGCCTCGATGGCGTCCTGCGCATGCTCTACGTGCTGTTCCTCGAGGGCTACAGCGCTCATGCCGGCAACACGCAGATAGACGGGGATCTGTGCCGCACCGCGATCCGCCTGAACGCAATGCTGCTCGCGTCCCGGTTCAAGACGCCCCGCGGCCACGCGCTGCATGCGCTCTTCCTGCTGCAGACGGCTCGCCTGATCTCGCGCGTCGACACGGCGGGCGACCTCATCCCGCTCGACCAACAGGACCGCGCACGCTGGGACCGCGCCATGATCGCCGAAGGGCTCGAACACCTGGGGCGCGCCGCGACGGGAGACGTGGTGTCACCGTTCCATCTCGAGGCTGCGATCGCGGCATGCCATGCGCTCGCGACGACCTATGCCGCAACCGACTGGCTGCAGATTGTCGCGCTCTACGATCAGCTTCTCGCGCTCACGCCATCACCGGTCATCGCCCTGCAGCGCGCGATCGCGGTCGGGCGAGCCAGCGGTGCGCGTGCCGGGTTACGCGCGCTCGAGGGCCTCGTCGGAAATGACCGCCTCGATGAAGATCCGGTGCTGGCAGCCGCGATCGGCGAGCTCGAGGCGCAGCGCGGCGATGTCCGCGCTGCGCGCACAGCATATCGCCGCGCCCTCGAGCTCGCGGGCACCGCGCCCGAGCGCCGCTTTCTCGAGGAGCGCCTCGCTGCGCTTTGACGAGGCCGACCCACAGCGACGGCCTCGGCTACGGCGTCGGAAACGCCCCCAGCATTCGCACTTCGGTCGCGCCGCCGATCTCCGAGTACGGCGATTCGCCCGCGATTGCGCAGGCCTCGTCGAGGTTGTTGACGCGTACCAGGAAGTAGCCGAGCACCGCCTCGCGCCCCTCGGCGAACGGCCCGTCGATGACTAGGCCGGCGCCTTTGCGGCGCACGGTCTTGCCGCCACTCGGCTCGAGCGCGCCGACGCCTGCATAGACGCCGCGGCGCTTTAGGTCCGCGGCCCAGTCGACGAGCTTTTGGAACAGTGCCTTTCCGTCGGCGCGCTGCGCCCAATCGCCCTCGTCACGAAAGATCAAGACTGCGGTCTTCCGCGTGTCGGGATCCTTGCTGTTATCGGGTGACATTGCACGCTCCTTAGGCGGCCTTTGGCTGGGTTACCCGGTCCGTCCCGAGGTACGCGTCGAGCCAGCCAAGGACCTTCTCCCAGATCTCCGCGTTTCCGTAGGCCGCCTCACTGCGGCCGATGAACCCCTCGTCGCGCACCGTCACGCGGGTGCCAGTCTCTATGCGCTCGAAACGATACGTGATGGTCGTTTCCCGCGGCCCCTGAAACGGGTGCTTGTCGAAGCGTCGGGTCATCACGACTTTGCGGGGAGCATCGATTTCTGCGAACTCACCGCTCCCCACGACGGTATTGCCGTCCTCGAGCTGAACCAGCTGCGTCCATTCACCGCCAACGCGAAGGTCGGATGTGAACTTCGCCGTCCGGTATACACCCTTGAACGCCCACCACTTCTCGACTTCATCGCTCGTCAGAGCGCGAAAGACGCGCTCTGGGGCCGCGTCGATGTCCGCCACCGCGATGATGACTCCGCCAATGCCGTCGGCCACCGCTCGGGGGGCCCTCTTCGCGGAGCTCGGCATCCTGAAGTCAGCCTTTGCCGCTTTCGGGTACGGCTCGCCAGCACCGGTCATCATGTAGCTGGCGAGACTGCGCAAGAAGTAAGGCCATGCCTCGTCGCATCGTTCATAGACTTCGTTCATCGCGGGGTACCCCGAGTGGACCAAGTGGACCCGGGTCCCGGTCGGCGTCTCGCCGAGCGTGATCGCGAGCTTCGTGCCGAGCCAGTCGGAGTTGTTCTCGTGCGCGATGCACGTCATCGCGATGCCGCTTGCGTCGCAGCGGTCGACTCGGAATGTGACGGTGCGCGTCTCGGTCGGTACCGCGAAGCGAAAGGTCGCTTGCCTGCCGTCGAAGTCCGCGTCTTGAGCCCACCAGGCGCGGTAGCCGGCCTCCGTAGTGATGGCGGTGCGAACGCGGGCGAGCGGGGCGTCGATGTCGATCGTGCTGTCAATGGTGAACATGGTTGTTGTCCTTTCACCGGGTCGTCGAATGAGCCGCCAGGTTCCGGACAATGGCTTGTAACCAATCGATATTACACGACTTCGGCGGGAACCTCCAAACTGGTGCAGCAGCTCTCGCTGCTGGCCCCACAGTCGTCCAGGCCAGGACCGCTCAGACCTTCGCAGCTCGTGCCACTGGTCGTGGACCCCGTGCAGGCCCCGCCGCTGCATGTGCCGCTGGCGCATGGCCAAGGCGTGCCCCACAGCGCGGTCACGCCGCAGGTCTGCACCGCCGAGTTCCCGGCGATCACGCCGCAGATGGGCGCCGATGAGATACCGGAGCAAGTCGTGCTGCCAGGAACGCATTGGCCCATGGGCTGAGGCGGGCATTCCCCTGCGTCGCCGGAATCGCCTCCGCCTTCAGACCCGGAGAATTGCAATCCCGAGTCGCCCACACCGCCGGACCCAGAGCTGCTCCCACTGCCGCCGCTACTCGACGCTGCCCCGCCCGAACTGTTCGACGCGGAGCTGCCGTCCGCCCCTGAACTTCCGCCAGTGCCGCCCCCGTCGCTGGCACCGCCATCCTCAACTTTTGGCCTTTCCTCAGAATCGAGAACGCGCCCGCAAGCCAGGACGCCAAGAGGCGAGACCAACGCGACAAGAAGACGAAAGTGTCGCATCGGGCAGAGCGCCCTCCTCCGCCATATCGCTGCGTCCGCCCACCGCGCCACACTGTAGCGTAGCAGCGCCGCCCAGAACCGGGGGAATCAACTTTGACGCGTTAGAGGCGGGAGTCGGCGAGGACCGTTGGAGCGTGGCCTTCTTCACATGCAGCCACGCCGGAGTCCCCCCGAAAAGGAGGACCCCAAGACCGGGTTCCCTCTGGCCGTGCCATTCTCTCGGCCGCATGAACTCCGTCCGTACGCGCGCCCGAATCGCGCTCTCCGTCGCGGCCATCCTGCAGGCGAGCTGCTCGAACAACCAAAGCGCTGTGGATTCGGGGGCTGCCGGGGATGCCGGCGCCTCGGATATCGCGACCGACGGTGCCCCGGAAGCGGCGCCCTTCGACGCGTTTTCGCCTACGGATGCCCCGAACGACGGGCCCGCCACGGTTACCGATACCGCCGACGAGACGAAGGGCTCGATGGGGCCGGCGGGCAACGTGTGCCCCGGGGGATCCAGCGACGCTTCGACGACGGGCGTGATGACACTCGCCTCGGGACTGGACGGTCCGAGCAGTATCGCCGTGGATTCGACCGGCGTGTACTGGACCGACGAATATGGCGGGACCGTCATGAGCGCTGGCTTGGACGGCGGCCCTGCGGCCACCCTCGCCTCGGGTCAGGACGGCCCGAACAGCCTCGCGGTTTACGCCGGACAGGTCTACTGGACGAACGGCGGCGACGGCACGGTGGCGACGGCACCAGTCGGCGGAGGCGCAGCCGAGGTCCTCGCGTCGCTTCAGTTGCAGCCCACCGGGATCGCCGCGAGTGGAGCGGGGGTGTTCTGGGCAAACTACGACGGCGACTCGGTGATGAGCGCGTCGATGGCGGACGGCGGCGCGAGCAGCACGGTCGCGGCATTGCAGGGTCAGCCCGCGGCGGTCGCAGTCGACTCCGTGAACGTGTACTGGGTCGACGAGGGCTCGGGCGCGGTGATGAAGGCGCCGCTCACCGGCGGCCTTCCGGTGCCCCTCGCGATGGGACAAGGCAATCCGAACCAGATCGCGGTCGACTCGACCCGTGTGTACTTCACCACGTCCGAGGACGGCGGCGTTGTCCTGGAAGTCCCCCTCGACGGCGGCAGCGCCACGACGTTGGCCTCCGCCAGCAGTCCGCAGGGCCTCGCGGTGGACACGAACTACGTGTACTGGACGGACTTCGGCCGCGGCGCGGTCATGAAAGCGCCAGTCGAAGGGGGGGCCCCCGTCGCGATCGCGCTCGGGCAACCATGCCCTGGGGCTATCGCGGTGGATTCGGCGAACGTCTATTGGACGAATCGGGGAGCGGGCCACGGGGCGGGAACGGTGAACGCGACGTCGAAGCGGTGACGGGCGGGGGACGCCGGTCGCCAGGTCGAACGGGCTCCACGACACCTGGAAGAACTCTTCGTCGACCTCGGCCTCTGCTAGAGCACTGGCCCTATACCTCGTGGCCCACCGAAGGCCGTCGTGGACGTGGACGTTAGGAACCCATGAAGAAATTTGCGGTCTTAGTCGGGTGTGCATCGCTTGCCGCGTGTCACCGCCACGCTCCCGACAAGGAGGAACCGGTCCCTTCGGCGAGCGTCATCACGATCGGGGTTGCACCGGGCGCCTGCCCGGACGTCTCGGCGTGCGAGAAGGAGTGCGATTCGGGCTCGGCCGATCGTTGTCGAAGACTGGCCGCGACGTACGCGTTCGGCCAGGGGGTCGAGAAGGACGAAGCGCGCGCGACGACGCTCTTCGAGCAAGCTTGCGACTTGAAGGATCCCTCTGCGTGCGTGTTCGCGGGCCAGATGTACGAGTACTCCCATGGAGTCGACAAGAACGACGTCAAAGCCGCGCGCTTCTACGAACGGTCCTGCGACCTTCAATGGGCGCCCGGTTGCTATAACCTCGCCATCATGTACGAGCGGGGAACCGGCGTTCGGCAGGACCGCGCAAAGGCGGGAGACCTCTATCAAGTCGCCTGCACGGCGGGCGCGAAGTCGTCCTGCGACAAGGCGCGCGAGATGCACGAGCGGCTGCCTCCGTGGATGGGAGACGCCGCCGAGTCTCGCTGACTCACCACCGAGTCATGCTGACTCACGACCCAGTCTCGCGAACTCACGACCCAGTCTCGCGAACTCACGACCCGGTCTCGCGAACTCACGACCCGGTCTCGCCGACTCACGACCCGGTCTCAAAGTCTCAAAGACTCACCACTCCGTCACGCTGACTCAGCACTCCGTCACGCTGACTCGCGGCCGAGCTTGCCTTGCTCCCGGCCGAGCGTCGGTCATTCACGCGGCGCAGCAAGCCGCCGCCTGGAATTGCGCTGTCAGCGTATTCAGCAAGGTGCCGTGCACTCGGCGTGAATCGGCGATAGTGTGCGGCGATTGCACTTTGGACGGTTGCGCGACGTGGTCGTCCATCGGGAGGCGAGATGTTGGTGAGTGTATCGCGGCTGCTTCTCTTGGGTTGCCTCTGCCTTGTCTTGATGGAGGGATGCGGGAGCAGCGGCACGGCCCCGGTGTCGGTGTTCGGCGATGCTGGGGTCGACGTTGGCGCCCCGCCCACGGACCAGGACGCGACCGAGGGGGTCGATGCTCCGCCGCCATTCGTCCTCGGCTCGGACGGAGGGCTGACCATCCCCGGGGACGCCTGTGTACCGGGAAGCTGCGACGCCGCGGCACCGTACTGCGGCGACGGCGCGATCGAGCCGCCCGAGACCTGCGACGACGGCAACGACCGCCCGGGCGACGGGTGTTCGGGCGCATGCCAATTGGAACCGGGCTGGGCGTGCCCGGTGGCTGATCAGCCTTGCGTCAAGATATGGGTCTGCGGGAACGGTCACGTCGATCCCGGCGAGGAATGCGACGACGGCAATACCGTCGCGGGCGACGGCTGCTCGCCGACTTGCCAGGTCGACCCGGGCTACTCGTGCCGGAACTATTTCGGCGCGCTCTCGTGTCTGAGCACGACAGGCGTCGCTTGCTGCAGCTCGCTGTCCACCGCAGGGCAGGGCTGCGTCGGCGGCTCGTGCACCAAGCTCACGGTCAACGTCTGCGGCGACGCGGTTCTCGCGGGAACCGAGCAGTGCGATGACGGCAATATGGTCTCGGGCGACGGGTGCAGCACCACCTGCCAGGTGGAAACGGGCTGGACGTGTCCCACCCCGGGGCAACCGTGCAAGCGGATCGAGTACTGCGGAAATGGCCTCCTCGAGCTCGATATTGGGGAGCAGTGCGACGACAGCAACATGGTCTCGGGCGACGGGTGCAGCGCCACCTGCCAGGTCGAACCGGGGTTCGTGTGCCCGACCCCCGGCCAACTCTGTGTTTCGACCGTCGTGTGCGGGGACGGGCGGCTCGGCGGAAACGAGCAGTGTGATTCGGGACGCTTCAACGGCACCGGCGGCTGCACCTCGATGTGCACGCTCGCTGCGGGTTGGCTTTGTCCCACCCCAGGGATGGCCTGCGTCACGGTCTGCGGTGACGGAATCGTCGCCGGCAACGAGCAATGCGACCAGGGCGCTCTCGACGGCACCGGCACGGGGTGCAGCGCGACGTGCACGATCGACTCCGGTTTTGCGTGCCTCACGCCCCCAGCTGCCCCCGATGCGGGCGGTGTCGCGAGCGCGGACGCAAGCTCCGAAGGAGGTTCCGACGCCGGCGCGGCGACGCAATCGGTCTGCCGCAAGACCGTCTGCGGCGACGGAGTCGTCGAAGGCGCCGAACAGTGCGACGACGGAAACCTGATTCCGTACGACGGTTGCTCGCCGACGTGCACGCTCGAACCCAAATGCAACGGCCAGGGGCAATGCTCTTCCGTGTGCGGCGACGCGTTGGTCGAGCCGCCGGAGCAGTGCGATCTCGGAGCACGGAACGGAAAACACGAGGGCTGTGGCGCGACCTGCAAGCTCGAGCCGAGCGACGGCTTCTATTGCGCGAACGCCGCGCAGCCGCCCGCGCAAACCCTGGCAATCCCGATCCTGTATCGGGACATGCTTTACCACAGTACGCCGCAGCAGACGGGTGTGCCGGGACGATCCACGACCGTTCTCCCGATACCGGCGCCTCCGTCCGGAGGCCACCCGGACTTCAACTGCGGGCAGGGCCATTGCGGGGCGGACTCGGTGTCTCTGGGCGAGGTCCAGACGGCACTGGGTGCGGACGGCAAACCGGTGTTCGCCTCGGTCGGAAATCCGCAGACGCTCACGGATCCGGTGACCTTTTGCTGGTGGTACCACGACACGGGCTGCGGCGACGGCGGCGCAAACCCGTACGCCAAGCCCGTCTATCTGGACCTCGCGGGCAACCCCACCACTCTTACCCTCGTGCAAGGAGCTTCCGGCACGTACACGTTCGCGAGCAAGCAGTTTTTCCCGATCGACGGCCTCGGGTGGAATGCGGGTGCGAACCCGCAGCTCGACACGGACTGCGAGAACATGTTCACCGCGGGTGCGGTGCCCGCGGCTCGGAACTTCTCGTTCACGAGCGAACTTCACTACGTCTTCACGTACCAGGCGGCCGTCGCGGCCAGCGCCGCCCCGGCCGTCTTCAACTTCATCGGCGACGACGACGTCTGGGGGTTCATCAACAACCACCTCGTCATCGACCTCGGGGGCGTCCACAGTCCCGACAATGCCAGCTATACGCTCGACACGGTGAACGCCGCGGCGCTCGGCCTCGTCGACGGAGGGTGGTACTCGATCGACCTATTCCAGGCCGAGGCTCACGTTTGCCGATCGACCTACGCGCTCACGCTGAGCAATTTCGCGCACATCGTCAGCCAGTGCCACGACGTCTGCGGCGACGGAATCGTGGCTGGAAGCGAGCAGTGCGACCCTGGATCGGCCCCGAGCGATGGAGGCGTTCCCGATGCGAGCGCCACCGGCGGAGGCGGGTCCGACGCCGGATCTTCCGGCGTGTACGGCGGCTGCAACCACGACTGCACGCTGGGCCCGTATTGCGGCGACGGGATCGTGCAGAGTCCCCCCGAGCAGTGCGACGACGGCCGCAATCTCGTGACCTACGGTGGGGCGGCGAAGCAATGTGGCCCCGGCTGCAAATGGGCTCCCTACTGTGGCGACGGCATCGTGTCGAACGGCGAGGCTTGCGACAGCGGAGCCAACAACGTGCCGTTGACGGGCAATCCGTACGGAACGGGCATTTGCACGACGGCCTGCACGATCGCGCCCCACTGCGGAGACGGCGTCGTGCAGGGCGCCAGCGGCGAACAGTGCGACGACGGACCGAACAACGGCTCGAGCGGCAGCAACTGCGACGCGACCTGCAAGCTCAAGTGCGGCAATGGAGTCGTGGACCCCGGCGAAGACTGCGACCAGGGGACCAAGAACGTGGACCCGGGAGCGATGCCCTACGGTCCGGGCATTTGCACGACAGTATGCCGTTTCGCGCCTTCGTGCGGCGACGGCATCCTACAAAATCCTCCCGAGCAATGTGACTACGGTACCGCGGGCAACACCGGGAGCTACGGCGGCTGCAACCCCGACTGCACCCTCGGTCCGTACTGTGGCGACGGGGTCGCACAGAATCCGCCGGAGGCATGCGACAACGGCGCGGGCAACGTCGTTGTCGCGGCGGCCTATGGTCCGGGCGTTTGCACGACGATGTGCACGCCTGGTCCCTTTTGCGGCGACGGCGTCGTGGAGAGGCAGTTCGGCGAGCAATGCGACGGTACACCGGCGTGCTCGCCCACGTGCATGAACGGCCCCGCGAAGTGAACTCCGCTCTTCGCGGGCGGCCCGTCGGGGCTAGTGCGCCGAGAGCACGGCCGAATTGAGCGGTTTGAAGTTGGCGCCCGCCGGGTAGCCGTAGCTCACCCATCGCGTGAACTTCGGATTCGTCTCGTCGTCGTTGTTGTCGGTCGGCCAGGTCGCGTCGTTGCCCCAGCCCCATATCGTCACGCCGACGAGCGGAGTCGGGGGCGGATTGCCCGTCGCGCCGGCAAGGGCCGCCGTGATCGTGTGCACGCCATTGTTGCATCGGCCGACCGCTTGAAAGTCGCCCGTCGACAGATCGGCGCGCGTCATCTCGTAGACGCCGCTGCTGCCCACGGCCTGCCACCCGCCGAGCACGCCGGCACAATCGAGCGTCACGTCGGGCATCGCGTTCGTTTGCGGATCGCGGACGCGGACGATGACGAGGTTGGTCTCGGGATACGTCGGGTCCGTGAAGAACGTGTATTGAGGCAGGTATTGAGCCGGCGGTACCACGTTCAGAAACTCCGGATCGCCATATCCCTTGAGCGGCCCGTCGCCGGCCGGCGCCAGACACGGAGCCATCCCGGCTTCCGTCATGACCGACGTCCCGCAGCCCCCGGTCATGTACGACGCAAGATAGAACGGGTGGCCCGCGTCCTGGCTTCGTACGACGAACGGACCGGGCGCCTCGAACTCGACGAGCTGCTGGGCGTCGATTGAGTCGGGCGCTCCGACCTGGGGCGGGTCGTACGTGAGCTGCGTGCCGTTCACCGCGCCCACGACTCTCCAGGGCACGACCTCCTCGGTCGAACCGCGATTGCGGTAGCGCACCGCGACGTATTCGCTGCCGAGCGCGCGAACCGGGGGAAGCATTTGTTCGCCGTGATCCGCGCGCACCGTCGTCACCGGTACGTCCATGAGCGTCGAGCCGCCGAAGACCGCAACCGGCTTGTCGGCCTGGACCGCACTCCCCGTCAGCTCCGCGGGCTGGGTGAACTGAAGGTACTCGCCCTGGTTGAGGGCATAGGTGATCGACGCGTTGGCCGCGGCCCCGGGCAGAGTCGCGCCGGGGACGATGTCCACCGTGGGCTTGATGGTCACGCTCGTCGCGTCCTGGCTGGCGACGATGACGGTCGTCGGGCCCGCGCGAAGATCGTTGATCACGTTGGTGAGCGGAGCCTTGTACGCGTCGGCGACCACGTAGTTCGTGTCCCACGCGCTCGTGGGTAGAAGGAGCGTCGCCCCCGTGACCCGCGCCTGACCGCCGCCATAAGGAAGCATCTGGTAGGCGACGATCGGGACGTTCGTTTGGATGCGGAAGGCCCTTCCCTTCATTGTTCCGTGGAGCGCGGCGTCGCCCACCACCGCCGGCGTAACGCCAGGCGGGCAATTGGCGAGCATGGCCGGGTCCGTGGGCGCCCCGTTCGGGTCGTTCGTATGGTTCGGGTCCCGCGACAGAAACAGAATCGCAATCTGGTTGGCCGGCAGACCCACGTTCGGGTCGAACGGTCCGTACGTGATTCCCGTGCCGGTGCCCACGGGGATCCGTGCGAACTGCTCGATGGGAGGAAGGGGCTGACCTCCGAGCGTTACCTGGAGTTTGGCCGCTTCGCCCGTCTTCCACTGATTGACGACGAAGACGGCATAACAAACGCCCGTCGCCTCCGGTGTCGTATCCATTTCCACGGCGTAGAAGTCGCAACCGTTGGATGTGTTGTTGCCGAGCGAGTCGACGCACGGGTTGATGCACGCGGCGCCCGCGTCGCGGCTTTCGCATTGCTCGAGCAGGCCGCATTGCGTGACGGCGCGGTTACACGAGTAGACGTGACTCAGGTCGCTCGGATCGCAATACGTCGTGGGGGAGCATTGGTCCGGCTCCGCCGTAGCGTCTGCGACCGCGTCGCGCGTCGCATCGGCTGCGTCTTCGGGCGCGGCCGCGTCGATCGAAGCGGCGATCTCCCCGGGCACGAATAGACCCGTACGCGCGCCGCACGCGACAATCACGCCGACCGCGGCGAGGACGCAGACGACCGAAATGATGTGGCGACGCCGCACGCTCTCCATCGTAGCAACTTACGGCGGACCGACGAGCGGCACCGTCTTGCGACAGCCGTGGGAAGGCTTGCGACAGCCGTGGGAAGGCGGCGCCCGGCCGCAAGGCCCGCGGAATCGTCGGCAAACTATTTTGGAGCAACTTGACCGGAGCCGCGTTACTCGTGGGCTGACGTCGTCGCCGAAAGGAAGAGCCATGCATCGAAAGCACGAACCGCACACTGCCCCGTCATCCGGCCGCGCGAACGCCGGGGGACCGCGCTTTTCGTCATGGGGGGCGCCGCTCCTGGCGGCGACGATTGCGGCGGGCTGCGCGAACACGTCTTCCACGGCCCCTGCGCACAACCCGGCGGAAGAAGCGGCGGCCATGGAGCGAACACGCTGCGGGCCCGACCTCGACGAAGCGGCGCTGGCGCCCGTGCTCAATCGCCAGGCCGTCGAGTCCGCGGAGCCGCTTTACACACGGGAGCCAAGCGGAAAGTCCGGCGAGGCGTCCCGTCTCTTCGGAGCGGTCATCCGCATCCGCGCGATTCAAGGAGTAACCGCCGAGTGGCTGGATCGCGCGCTCGAGTGCCACAGCGCCCGGCGTGTGCTCGGACGAATTCCGGAGAACGTCATGCCGAACGATCCCTTCTGGCTGCCGGGCAGAATGGTGGACATCGACGCGCAGTCCGCGCGCGACGGCTTCCAGGTGGCCGTGCGCGGGTACAGCGTCGACGACGCGCAGGAAATCCTCATCCGAGCCAACGCGTTCGCGGCCGGCAAGTAGAAGCGGCGCCGTGGGGCGACCGGTGGCGCTCGCGGATGAGCGCTCCCGCGTGAGAGACCTCGCGACTTTCGCGGACTTGCTTGTGCATCCCCCCGTTTGCAAGCATCCTGCGGCCCGCGCAGATGGCGACTTCGAACCGGACGACGCGTTGCACGACCTGTCAACGCGGGCCGTTCTCGGACGGAGTTCGGATCGCGCGTCGATCGAAAGGAAGGCTTGCTTGACCCGGACCAGTCCCATTCACGTCGAACGATGTCTCGGCTTCGCCATTGTTTCGGCGCTCTCTTTCGTCGGCGGATGCTCGTCCTCGTCCAGTACGCAGCCGACCACCCACGACGGCGGGCCCGACGCATCGGTGGGGGCGGGTTCGGATGCGTCCCTCGAAGCGGCTTCCGACGGGTCGAGCGAGGCCGGTGCACGCGCCGGAGTCCTCGTGAGCGGAAGCGGAGCTCTCTGCTCGGGGACTCCTTCGCCGGCTGAAGCTTCGACGGTGATCACGATCGACGGCGCAAGCCCGGGCCGAACGTTCGACTTCATCGGCGGCCTGAGCGGAGGCGGCGGCACTTCACGACTGCTCTACGATTACCCGGCGGCCCAGCAGAGCGAAATCCTCGATTACTTGTTCAAGCCCGGCTACGGCGCCTCCCTTCAATTGCTGAAGGTGGAGATCGGCGGCGACTCGGACACCACCAACGGCGCCGAGGCCAGCCACGCTCGCAGCGCGACCGACCAGAACTACCATCGTGGGTACGAATGGTGGTTGATGCAGCAAGCGAAAGCTCGCAACCCGGACATCAAGCTCTCCGGCCTCGAGTGGAGCGCACCGGGCTGGTTCAACGGGGGTTTCTTTTCGCAGGACAACATCGACTACATCGTTCACTGGATTCAGAATGCGCAATCCGTTTACGGATTGACCATCGACTACATCGGCGGTTGGAACGAAAATGGGTACTACGCGCCCTGGTTCGAGAGCCTCAAAGCAGCTCTCGTCGCGAATAATCTGAGCACCAAAGTCGTCGCGGCGGACGCCTATCAGAACTTGGACGTCGCCACCGACCTGAAGAACGATTCCGCGTTCAACGCGGCGGTGGACGTCGTCGGTGTACACTATCCGTGCCAGAACCAATCGACCGACTGCGGAAGCTTGCCCAAGCTGTCGGACGCCCTGGCGCTCGGAAAGCCGCTCTGGGCGAGCGAGGAGGGCTCCGGCCCGTTCGACGACGGCGCCTTCGCCATGGCCCGCGCGTACAATCGCCACTATATCCAGGCGAAAATAACGGCCAGCATCAACTGGTCCGTCGTCGGGTCGTGGTACGCGAATCTGCCCTACGCGGGGGTCGACGGCCTACTCTTGGCCAATCAGCCGTGGTCGGGGTCGTACGTCGTCGACCGAGAGATCTGGACGACCGCGCACACGACCCAGTTCGTTCGCCCGGGGTGGCAGTACCTCGACACGGGGAGCGCCATCGTGAGCGGCGTCGGTAGCTACGTGACGCTGAAATCGCCGACCACGAGCGATTGGAGCCTCGTCCTCGAAACGCTGGACACCGGAACGCCGACTACGTTCGAGGTCGTCGAGACCGGGGGCGTCTTCGCGGGGCCGGTCCACGTATGGGCGACCGACCTCTCGGCCCTGACGACGAGCGCGTGGTTCGTCAAACAAGCGGACGTGACCCCGAGCGGCTGCACGTTCTCGTTTACGGCTCAGCCGAACCACGTCTACACGCTCTCCACCACGAGCGGGCAAGGCAAGGGGATCACGACGCCGCCGCCTCCGGCGGAGATGCCGCTTCCGACCGCCGACGATTTCGAGAGTTATACGGTCGGCGCGATGCCGAATATTCCGAAGTATTTCTCCACGGTCGAAGGCGCGTTCGAAGTAGAGGCTTGCGTCGGTGGGCGGACGGGGAAGTGCTTGCAACAGGAGATCACGGCGCTTCCGATCAAGTGGGGTAGCGCCGCGTTGCTCGACCCCGTGACGATCGTGGGCGACCCGCTCTGGGGCGATTACCGGGTTTCGGTGGATGCGCTTCTCCAGCATTCGGGGTCGGTCGACCTCATCGGGCGCATCACCGCACAGAATCAGAGGGGCGGCGGCGTCGAGGGGTACCACCTCCGCGCGAGCGACAGCGGATCGTGGACGCTCTTCGCGCAGGACGCGCAGATGACCAATACGATGCTCGCGACCGGGAGTGTCGCGTTCCCGCTCGGCTCATGGCACACGCTGGCGCTCGATTTCAGCGGGACGACCATCACGGCTTTCTACGACGGCGCGACCATCGCCACGGTCACGGACACGACGTACGCCGGGGGCAACGCGGGCCTCTCCGCGAGCCAGTGGAACGACGCGCAGTTCGACAACTTCACGGCAAAGGCCAACGCGACCACGACGGCGAGCGACGCCGGGGAACGAGGCGCCGCGTCCGCCCCGGTCGCGTGCACCGCGAAGCCGCCCGCGGCGGGAGACGCCGGGGTGAGCCTGATCACCGACTTTTCGGTGCCCAACGGCGACGGCGGTCCCGGTAGCTCGGTGAACTTCGGCGCCTACTCCTCCGGTCCGGGAATCTTCGGCGGCGGGACTTACGCCTATCCGGCCCTCGGGCCAGGGGTCGATTCGTACGCCGACCTCGACGCCGGCATCTACTGCACGACGCTCGGCAGCAAGAATTCGTTCGTGGCGACGGCCACGCCCGGCACTGGATTTGTCCTCTCGGGCACGGTGGCGACATTCACCGGCGTCGGCCTGTACCTCTACCAATGCGTCGACGCATCCGCGTTTCAAGGCATTCAATTCACCATTTCTGGAGACGTGGGGAACGAAAGCCTCGAGGCCGGATCCCCAGACCAGATTGCGTTCAGCATCTCCATGGTCGCGAACGGCGGCCCGCCCCAAGGCCCTTGCACGCTCGGCGGGTCGTGCGCGCAGCCAACTTACGCGGTCACGGTTTCCCCCCAGCCGACCACGATCAAAATGCCGTTCCGAATGCTGACCGGCGGGGCACCGATCTACGTCTTGGATCCTTCGCAAATCGCCGGGATCCAGTGGGCGTTACCCTGGCCATGCACCACCAGCCCGAGCGTGTACCCGACGAACATCACGATCAGCGACGTGGCCTTCTATTAGCTACGAGCCTGAGAGAGGGGTCCCTCGATCTCGGTACGCCCCGGACTGAAGTTTGAGAAGTCTGGGGCCTCGAGAAACGAGGGATTGCCCGCCGGACCTACTTTGGGGCCCGCATGATCCCGGAGCTATTGGCCCAGTACACGGAGGCTGCGTCCTGCGCAATCGCGTTCGCGTTCCCGCCCGACGCGAACTGCGTCGCCACCCCGCCGGTCGTGGGAACTTTCATGACCGTCGCGCCCGACCCGTCGATCCAGTAGACGTTGCTGAGATCCGCCACGAGGTCGATCGGCCCCGACGCGGTGGCAAGCTGCGTCGGCGACGAGATTCCGCTGGTCGGTACGCGCGACACGCTGCCGCCCGCCGCGTCGGCGTAATAGAGATTGCCGCCCTGGAGCGCAAGCCCGACCGCGTTCATGTTCGCGCTGCTGGCAAGCGTAGTGTAATTGGTTCCAGTCGGCGCGACGCCGATTGGCTGAGCGTAGACTCCGTTGCTACCAAAGCCCATGCTCGCCCAATAGACTTGCGTCGCGTCGCCAACGATGCGCGTCGGCTCCGCCCCATTCCCAAAGCCGCTAACCAGGCCGGGCGCGTTCGCCGTCCGGAGCTGTTCTTGCCAGATGCCGCCGGACTGCACGTAAGCAAATATGGAGTTGGTGAGCGTGTCCACGAACAGCGGAGAGACGACGTCTTGTACGTTCGCTACCGGTATGACCGGCGAGACCGTGCTCAGGTTTCCGACGGGGGCGAGCGAGAGAAAGCCGGGGCCGGAGCCGCTATTCGTGTTGTAGCCTCCGAAGTACACGTCCGTTCCATCGGTGGCGATGGACATGGCCCCTGTCGCCGCTACGGCGGCGGTCGCGTTCCCGCCGGCGACGGGCACCGACGCTAGCTCTACCCCGTTGCCGTCCGTGTACAAGTAATAGACTCGGACTCCGTCGGTCGCGAGGGCGAACGGGGCCGTCGCCGACGTGAGGAGATACGGCTGACAGACGCCGTTCGTGCACGCCTCACCTCGCGACGCCCCAGGACACGCGTGTCCGCACGAGCCGCAGTTGTTTGGATCCGTCTGGACGTTGACGCACGACGTGCCGCAGCTGGTTTGCAGCGATGGGCAGCTGCATGTTCCGCCGCTGCAACTCTTGCCGCCCGTGCACGTGTTTCCGCACGTCCCGCAATTGTGCGGATCGGTCGACGTAGTCACGCACGTTCCGCTGCAGTTCACGGTCCCCGCCTGACACGAGCAGGTCGTTCCGCTGCACACGAAGAGGCCCGTGCACGTGTTGGGGCAGGTCACGGTCCCGTTGCATCCGTCCATTGCGCTGCCGCATTGCTGCCCGGCGCACGCTTGAGCAGTGGTCTTGGGCGTGCACTGGCATGTGGTGCCGCTGCAAATGTAGGGCTCCGTGCATGTGTTGGGGCAGGTCACGGTCCCGTTGCACCCGTCCGGTGCGGTGCCGCATTGATGTCCGGAGCAGGCTTGGGCAGTGGTCTTCGGCGTGCACTGACACGTTCCCGGCGTTGCCGTCGTGCTGCACGCGTACGGAGCAGTGCATCCCCCGCACGAAAGAGTCGTGCACCCGAGCGTCGAAAGCGAACCGCACGTGAATCCCATCGGGCAACTGGCGGGGCACATCGTGTTTGCGCACGTGCCGGCGCCGCTGCACGTCTCCGGCGCCGTGCAGCCGGGCAAGCACGTGACCATGTTGCCGCATCCGTCCGGCGCCTGACCACACACCGCACCCGCACAGGGGGACGGATTGGGCGTGCACTTGCAATTGCCCGTGCCGTCGCAATGAGACGACCCGCCCGCCGAAGCCGGCGCGCACGCGTGCCCACACGTTCCGCAGTTGTTGTCGTCGCTTTTCAAGGAAACACAGGCGCCGTTGCATGCGTTGGGAGTCGCGCCCGTACAGGCGATGGTGCATGCGTTGCCGTTGCACGCGGCGCTTCCGGTGCCAGAGCTCGGTGCCGCGCACGTCTTGCAGGCGGCGCCTCCCGCGCCGGTTCCGCACTCCGTAGGGGTCTGTGCCGTAACGCACCCGCGGCTATCGCAGCATCCAGCGGTGCACGAGGTGGCGTCGCACGCGGTGCACGCGCCGTTGTGGCAGATCTGGCCGGACCCGCACGATTGGCCCTCGTCGACCGGCACGGCGTTCTGGCACGCGGGCCCAGCGGAGCACGACTCCACACCCACCGAGCACGTGTTGCCGCCAGGGTTGCACTGCGTGCCCGCAGAGCACGCCACGCAGCTGCCGCTCCCATTGCATACGCCGGTCGCTCCCCCGGCAGCGACACACGATATGCCCGCGGCCGCAGCGGTCGTTTGATCCGTGCACGTCGCCACGCCGCCCGCGCATGCCGTGATCTTGCCCACGTGGCAGGAGTTGCCGGCTGGCGGACACGCGGCGCCGACCTCGCATGCCGCGCAATCGCCGCCGTTGCAGTAGAGCCCCGTTCCGCAGGACGTCCCGTCGGCGACGTTTCCCGCAACGGCGCAGACGGCGACACCCGAGCCGCAGCTGTAACTCTTCTTGACGCATGGGGTGGTCGTGTCGGAGCAGTCGCCCCCCGCGTTGCACTCGACGCATTGGCCGGCGCTGCACACGTGCCCTCCCGCGTCGCCGCCGCCGGCCCCGCAGGGCGTTCCGTTGGCGACTGGAGTCGTTTCCTGGCAAACGCGCCCGGCATCGGTGCAAGCCCACATGCCGTTCTGGCAGTCGTTCGGGGCACACACCCCGCCGCCCACGCACGCGGGAGGCGTGATCGTCTCGGTCACGTCGGGCTCTCCGGCGGCATCGAGGCCTCCACCTCCACTGGCCGCGCCTTCGACCCCGGCGTCGCCTTTCTGTCCCGTCGTCGCGTTTGCACTGCCATCACGCGGGTCGACCCCGGGCGCCGTGTCGTGCGCGGGCGCGTCCTTCGCATTCCCGTCGCTTCCCCCCGCGCCCGTGGACGGCCGGCCGTCCACCAAAGGGGCGCCATCGAACGCTCCGTCGGTGATCGTTCCCCCTTCGACCGTTGCGTCGAGGTCGACGTCGTGGGGCTGGTTTCCGAGGATGTCGTTGCACCCAGCGCCCAGCATCCCGAGCAAAAGTGCCAGCCGGCAGTGGGTACGGGTCAGCATGGTCTCCGATTCCTCGAGCGGGCGGTGTGCGCTGGCGGCGTTTTCCCGCGGCAGTGACGCGACAGTCAAGCGACTTTGCTCGACAGCCCTCGGACCGTACCGCGTTCCCATCGGCGGACCCCGTAGCCCGAACGGGTGACACCCTCCGCGAAAAAGCTCGCGCCTTACCCGTGTCACGGCCCGACTATCGGCGGACGGTGATGCGATACCCTACTCCCGGCTCGGTCAAAAGGTACCGGGAAAGACCGCCGTCGGGCTCCAGCTTTCGGCGAAGCTGCGCGACATAGACACGCAAGTAATGAATCTTGGTCGCGTGGCGCGGGCCCCAGGTCGCATCGAGGAGCTGCTGATAGGTCACGATGCGACCCGCATTGCGCATCAACTTCGCGAACAGCGTGTATTCGATGGGCGTGAGATGCACCTCGCGACCCGCGGCATGGACCAGGCGGCGATCGAAATCGATTCGAAGCTCGCCCACGGCAATGGTCGATTCTTCGGGTGACGTCCGAACGGTCTGCCGGAGCCAGACTCGGATGCGAGCCAGGAGCTCGCCGTTGGCGAACGGCTTCGTGACATAGTCGTTCGCCCCCGCGTCGAGAACGGCCACTTTGTCGCGCTCTTGCCAGCGCGCCGAGACTACCAAGATCGGTGCGGCCATCCACTCGCGCAAGCGCCGCGTCACGTCGACTCCGTCCGCGTCCGGTAGCCCCAGATCCATCAGGACGAGATCGGGACTCTCTGCCGTGGCGCGCGCCAGCGCCTCCGCTCCGGAGGTCGCTTCCAGCGTATCGAGCCCACTTCCCCGCAAGATCGTTCGAAGCAACTCTTGCATGGGCCGCTCGTCGTCGACGACGAGCACCAACGGGGTAGATCGTGGCTCCGCCTTGGACGCCCCGACCGATGCTTCAGTGTGCGAAAACATCTCCCACTCCGGGTGGCGCCGAAGGCGGGCGATCGAGATTCAGGATCCGCCTCCGCGCACGATGGAGTGTAAGGGACTGTTTCTAAACGTTTGCTAAAGACCGACGATGCATTCTTTGCAGAATTTTGACCGCCGGCCTCTTAAACTCACTTTGTCTTTCGACACACACTGGAGGTCAATCGTGAAGACTCACATCCGTTTTCTCGCGTTCGCGGCAATTCTCGCTCCCAGCGTACTCCTCGGCTGCCAAAGCGCCGAGCCGGCTCGGAGCCCGGCGGACCAAGCCGCTGCCGTGGAGCGTACCTATTGCACTGCGGACTTCAGCGACAAGCAACTGACTCGCGTACTCGACGGTTCGGCCGTCGAGCGAATCGAGCCCGTGTACTCGGGGTGGGCGAGCAAGGGTAGCAACCCGAGGTTGCGGGGAGCGGCCATCGTCGTACGGCCCGTTCAGGGTGAAACGGCCGAGTGGCTGAATCGCGCGCTCGAATGCCACAGCGCTCGTCAGCTCGGATCGTTCGCACGAGGCTCAACCGTTCCCGCCGACCCCTTCTGGCTCAGCGATGCGCTCGTGAGAATCGAGGTCGCGTCGTCCGGAGACGGGTTTCGGATTCAGTTGACCGGCGAAACCAGCGCGGACGCGCGCGAGATCCTCGCCCGGGCACTGGCGATGCCTCGCTCGGAGAGCCGCACGGCAACGTTCGATGCGCGCTGAGGGCGCCGCTCGTTCATTCGCTCGCGGGCCAATCGACGGAATGCCTGCGTCCCGAGCCCGCTAGCCGCCGCCATTCCAGCGCCTCCTCTTGCATCACCCGGACTTCGTCCACGACGGCGTGGCGTAACGATTCGTCAGGCTGATCGTCGGACCACCGCATGACGGTTCGTTTGAGGGCGAGAGCCCTCAAGTGGAGTGGGGATGTACGTCCGTCCAACGGAACGCCGCGAAGCTGGATCGCGAGCTCCGAAAGCAACCGCTCCGCATCTTGCTGGTCCATAGCGAGGTCCGAAGGGGGCCCCAGACCGACATCTACGAAGGTCGACATTTTGTGCTCCTCATTCTCCGAGGGGTCCGCATTCTCAGCAAACGAACGGGCGCGAATCTTCCCGCAGGCGACGGCGGCGCGCCCTCGGACCAGAAAAGGTTAGGTGCCGACCGAATTTCGGTCGACGCCGCTCGTGCCCGGGGCGTGACCGCCGGTCGGAAACCCGCGGAGAAGAGGCGCGCAAAGCGGACGCGCGTTCAGGAGGCGCTCGTTCAGGCCCGAGTCGACCTCCGAAAATCGGCCGGCGTTTGAAAACAGGAGGGCCCCGTCACGACACGACGATTCTCATTGGCGTACGAGCGCCTGGACGTCGTGCTCGTAGGCGGTGAGTTCACGACCCGGATACGTCTTCGCCAAGTGCTGGAAGATCGCGTGAGCGACTTCCGGAGTGACGACGGTTTCGACGCGGACATTGCCCGTGACCAGAAATCCGCCTTCGCGCACTCCATGGCCACCGCGACCGCTCGCGGTCACCAAGGTGTAACCCTTTACGCCGATGTGACGGAGGTCGGTCTCGAGGCGATCCCAGAGTTCGGACGCCGCAATGATGGTGACGAGCTTTGCCTTCTCCGTATTCGAGCTGGTTGTCATGTCGTTTGTCCGACGCCTGGCTATCGGCCTCGAAGGTCGTTACCACAGCGGCGCATGGAATCAACTTCCGCCTGCGGCGCGTCGTGGCCTCCGGCGCCACCCGCTCGCGCGCGAGTCGAGGCCGGCCGCGAGCAGAGCGATGCGCTCTTTTGACTTTAGGAAACATTTAGTCGCGCGCCATTACGTTCGAGGGGCGGAGGACGTCGATCATGAAACTCACGTCGTCGCTTCGAACCCCCTATCGTTCGAGAGCCATCGTTCCCCTCGAGGCGACGAACGTGCGGGAAGACGCGCGCCTCGAGAGTGCGATCGTGGTCACCCAGCTTGCGCTCATGGCCTTGTGCGCCGTGCGCGCAGGCACCGATTTGTTTTGCGGGCCGCTGACGATCGAGGGAGGTATTGCCTCCTTGACCTTCGTCGCGCTCGCAGCCGCTCTCCTCGCAAAGGCCATTGGCCGGCTCGTGGGCGACGGGGGCGCGCAAAGGAGGCGTACACGTGCATTCTTTGCGTCGACCCGCCGCGCTCGCTCGAGCGAACATGCAGAGCCGAACTAACGCCTGCTTGCGCACGGCCCCAAACGGTGGTTCTCCTTATCGCATTCGCGCAAATTGGCCGGCGCGACAGGTGCAGCGCACGCGCCGGCCACGGAGCCGCTCGCGGTCCAGTCTTTAGACACTTTTTAGAGTTTGTGACCTAAACGAATCGTGACCTAAAAAGTTGGGGCGAGGAAACACAATGGACATCGTGTACGTCGCTTTCACGGTCTTGCTCTTGGCCCTCTCGTTCGGCTTGATACGCCTCTGCGAGCGAGTCTGAGCACCGACTCCGAGGAATCCACATGCCGATCATGTACGTCGTCGGGGGAGTCATCTCGTTCGGGCTCCTCATTTATCTCTTCGTCGCATTGCTCAAGCCGGAGGCACTCTCGTGAGCTGGCAGGGATACGCGCAGATACTCGTTTTTTGCGTCGTGCTCGTCGCTACGGTCAAGCCCCTCGGCGCGTACATGGCGCGCGTTTACGAAGGCGAACACCTCCTCCTCGACCGGGCACTCGGTTGGCTCGAGCGGCTGATCTACCGGCTCGCCGGATTGCCGTCCGAGCCCGAGGCCCGGGAGATGAAGTGGACGACCTACGCAGGGGCGATGTTGCTCTTCAATGGTGCTGGCATTCTCGCCGTGTACGCTATCGAACGCCTCCAGGGTTTTTTGCCGCTCAACCCGCAAGGCTTCGGGGCCCCGACCCCGGACCTCTCTTGGAATACCGCCGTGAGCTTTGCCACCAACACGAATTGGCAAAGCTACGGCGGAGAAACCACCATGAGCTACTTCACGCAGATGATCGCGCTCGCCGTGCAGAATTTCGTCTGCGCGGCGAGCGGCATGGCGGTGATGGTCGCGCTCATCCGAGGAATTGCCCGAAAGACGACGGCGACACTGGGGAACTTCTGGGTCGATCTCACGCGCACCACTCTTTACATTCTCGTGCCGCTGGCGATCGCGTTGGCACTCGTCTTCGTCTCGCAGGGGGTCGTCCAGACGTTCGGCGCGTACCAGTCCGTCGCGCTTCTCCAGGCCACGAAGGACGCCGACGGCCATGCCCTGACCGACCAAGTCATTGCCCTGGGGCCTGCGGCGTCGCAGATCGCGATCAAGATGCTCGGTACGAACGGGGGCGGATTCTTCAATGTCAATTCCGCACACCCCTTCGAGAATCCCACGCCGATCTCGAACTTTTTCAACATCTACGGGCTCCTGGTCATCCCGGCCGCGCTGACCTACACGTTCGGCAAGATGGTGAAAGACACCCGGCAAGGGTGGACCATTCTGGCGGCGATGTTGCTGGTGTTCCTGCCCCTGCTCGCGCTCTGTGTCGCGCAAGAGCAGGCCGGCAACCCCGCACTCTCGCCGCTCCACGTCGACCAGGCTCCGAGCTTGCTCCAAGCCGGCGGCAACATGGAGGGCAAGGAAGTTCGCTTCGGGATTTCGGCGACGGGCCTTTTCGCGACCGCAACGACCGGGGCCTCCTGCGGCGCCGTCAACGGAATGCACGACTCGTTCACCCCCCTCGGCGGTCTCGTTCCGCTTTGGCTCATGCAGCTCGGGGAGATCATCTTCGGCGGCGTCGGCGCGGGGATGTACGGCATTCTCATGTTTGCGATTGTCGCCGTGTTCGTCGCGGGACTGATGGTGGGACGAACGCCCGAGTACTTGGGGAAGAAGATCGAAGCCCGCGAGATGAAGATGGCATCGCTCGCGATCTTGTTTCCCGCAGCCACGATACTCATTCTCACGGCGGTCGCCGTCATCGCCGAAGCCGGCAAGAAGGGCGTATTCAATCCGGGCCCGCACGGTTTCAGCGAGATTCTCTATGCTTTTTCGTCGGCGGCGAACAACAACGGAAGTGCCTTCGGGGGCCTCAGCGCAAACACTCCTTTTTACAATACGCTGCTCGGAGTCGCGATGTTCTTGGGCCGTTATTTCGTCAAGATTCCCGTCTTGGCGCTCGCGGGGGCCCTTGCTCAGAAGAAGCTCGTCCCGGCGAGCGCCGGAACGCTTCCCACGCACACCCCACTCTTCGTGGTGATGCTCGTCGGGACGATCGTGATCGTCGGGGCACTGACGTTCATCCCGTCTCTCGCGCTAGGGCCCATCGTCGAGCACCTGCTCGCGAGATCGTGAATTGGAAAAGCAATCATGAATACGAACAAGCTCGCGATAGAAGCACCCTCGGGGGCGACCCCTTCGACGCAATCCTCGCCCACGCCGACCGCTCAGCCGGGCAGCCCGGTGGAACACGAGCGACACCGCCGGCGCGGTCAGGCGCGACCCCTCTTCGAGCCAGCGATCGTTCGACGCGCAATCGTCGAGAGCTTCCGCAAACTCGACCCGCGGCACCAGGTTCGAAATCCCGTGATGTTCGTGGTCGAAGTCGGGAGCCTCCTCACGACCGGCCTTTTCTTGCAGTCTCTCGCCGGCCGAGGGGAGGCACCAGCCGGGTTCATTCTGGCGATCAGCCTCTGGCTCTGGTTCACCGTCCTCTTCGCGAACTTCGCGGAGGCGATGGCCGAAGGGCGCGGCAAGGCTCAAGCCGATTCGCTCCGCAAAGCTCGGAAAGACATTCAGGCCAAGCAGATTTCCGAACCCCGCCGCGACGCCAGCCAGAGCCCCGTCTACGCCTCGCAACTCCGGAAGGGCGACCTCATTCTGGTCGAAGCGGGCGACTTCGTCCCGGGAGACGGAGAGATTGTGGACGGCGTCGCGTCGGTCGACGAGAGCGCGATCACCGGAGAGAGCGCCCCCGTCATCCGGGAGAGCGGCGGCGATCGAAGCGCCGTCACGGGCGGCACGCGGGTCCTCTCCGACTGGCTCATCGTGCGCGTGAGCGCCAACCCCGGCGAGACGTTCCTCGATCGGATGATCGCGATGGTGGAAGGGGCGAAGCGCCAGAAGACTCCCAACGAAATCGCGCTCGACATCCTCTTGGCGGCGCTGACGATCATCTTCCTCCTCGCCACCGTCACGCTTCTGCCCTTTTCGCTCTTCAGCGTGGAAGCCGCGAAGCAGGGAATACCGGTGACAATCACCGTGCTCGTCGCGCTGCTCGTGTGCCTCATTCCGACCACGATCGGAGGCCTGCTGTCTGCGATTGGCATCGCGGGAATGGACCGCATGATTCAGGCGAATGTCATAGCGACGAGCGGCCGCGCCGTAGAAGCGGCGGGGGACGTCGACGTGCTCTTGCTCGACAAGACCGGCACGATCACTCTCGGCAACCGACAGGCGACCGCTTTTCTCCCGGCCCCCGGTTGCACCAAGGAATCGCTGGCCGACGCAGCGCAGCTCAGCTCACTCGCCGACGAAACGCCCGAAGGGCGCAGTATCGTCGTGCTAGCCAAGGAGCAGTACCAAATTCGAGAGAGAGACGTTCGTGCCCTCAAAGCGACGTTCGTGCCCTTCACGGCACAAACGCGCATGAGCGGCGTCGATTTGGACGGTCGCGAAATCAGGAAGGGTGCGGCGGACGCCATCGAGGCGTACGTCAAGGCCAAAGGGGGCTTCTTCCCCGCGGAGGTCCATGCGCACGTGACGTCCGTCTCGAAGACCGGGGGGACACCGCTCGTCGTGGCAGAGGGTGCGAAAGTTTTTGGAGTCGTCCAGCTCAAGGACATCGTCAAGGGTGGCATCAAAGAACGCTTCGCCGAACTCCGGAAAATGGGGATCAAGACGGTGATGATCACCGGCGACAACCCGACCACAGCGGCCGCGATCGCCGCGGAATCCGGCGTCGACGACTACCTCGCCCAAGCCACTCCCGAGACGAAGCTGGCGCTCATTCGCGAGCACCAGAAAGGCGGGCGCCTGGTCGCAATGACCGGCGACGGCACGAACGACGCGCCTGCGCTCGCGCAAGCCGACGTCGCGGTGGCGATGAACACCGGAACGCAGGCCGCCAAAGAAGCGGGCAACATGGTGGATCTCGATTCGAACCCGACGAAGCTCATCGAGGTGGTCGAGATCGGAAAGCAGCTCCTGATGACGCGCGGGGCCCTGACGACGTTCAGCATCGCCAACGACGTCGCCAAGTACTTCGCGATCATCCCCGCCGCGTTCGCGACCACGTATCCCGCCCTCAACGCACTCAACGTCATGCAGTTGGCTACGCCGCAGAGCGCGATACTGAGCGCGGTCATCTTCAACGCGCTCATCATCATTGCGCTCATCCCTCTGGCCCTGCGCGGCATTACGTACCGCGCCGTCGGCGCGTCGCGGCTGCTGCGTGATCACCTGCTCGTCTACGGCCTCGGGGGCATCGTGGCTCCCTTCGTCGGCATCAAGGTCATCGACCTATTTCTCGTCGTCCTCCACCTAGCCTGAAGAAAGACTCGCCATGGTCTCGCAAATCCGCGCCGCGCTGGTCGTCTTTGCCGCGCTCACGCTCGTCACGGGCGTCGCCTACCCCCTCCTCGTCACGGGAATCGCGCAGGCCGCGTTTCCTCACCAGGCAAACGGAAGCCTCGTCGTTCGCGACGGCAAGACCGTCGGCTCGGAGCTCATCGGCCAGTCATTCGACGACCCGAAGTACTTCTGGGGGCGCCTTTCCGCGACGAGCGACTCGAACGGAAAGGCCCTCCCCTACAACGGCGGCTCCTCGGTGGCATCGAACCTAGGTCCGACCAATCCGGCGCTGATCGACGAGGTCAAGGGCCGTGTCGACGCGCTGAAGTCGGCAGATCCGGACAACCGCTCGCCGATTCCCGTCGACTTGGTGACCTCGTCGGGGAGCGGACTGGACCCGCACATCACGCCGGCGGCCGCCCTCTATCAGGTGCACAGGGTCGCCAAGACCCGGCGTTTGGACGATGCACGGGTGCGGGCCCTCGTCCAAGAGCACACCGAGGAGAGGCAGCTCGGCATCTTAGGCGAGCCGCGAGTCAACGTCCTGGAGCTCAACCTCGCCCTCGATTCGATCGAGTCTCGCTGAATTGCGGGTCCAAGGCGCGCGCATGTAGCGCGCGAACGCTGCCGTCGGAAGCGGACTTCGTGCCCCCAGTTGCCAGGGCCCAGGTCTGCCCCCTAAACTGCGGCGGACGCGCGTGCGCCCCGAGGATCCTCCGATGTGCAGACGCCTGGCAATTCGTTTCACCGCTGGTTTTTCGGCGCTTTCGACCGGCCTGGCTCTCGTAGCCGGCTGCGCTGCCGAAAGCGGTGCAGAAGGACCCAGGAGCCCCGACGACGCCGGCCACCCGCTCCTCGGCAACCGGGGCCCGGACTTTTCGAGGAAGACCGTCACGGGCGACAGCACCGTCTCGCTTCGAGCGCTCGAGGGAAAGGTGACCATCGTCGATTTCTGGGCGACGTGGTGCGAGCCGTGCAAAAAATCGTTCCCGAAGCTCGAAGCGCTGAACGCGAAGTACAAGGAAAACGGCCTTCGGATCGTGGGCATTTCGGAAGACGACGACACATCGGGCATTCCCACCTTCGCTTCGGAGCTCGGGACCAGGTTTCCGCTCATCTGGGACGAGAACAAGTCTATCGCGTCGAAATGGCAGCCCAAGAGCATGCCGACGACGTTCGTGGTGGACCGCAAAGGAACGGTGCGGTTCGTCCATCTGGGCTACCACGCTGGGGAAGAAGCCGAGATCGAGCGCGAAGTGAAGAGCCTCCTCTAGCCCGCATTTAGCCCGCATTCGTCAACCGCCATGAACACAACACGCAAAGTGATCATCATTGGTTCTGGTCCGGCCGGACATACCGCCGGCGTCTACGCGGCGCGAGCCAACTTGCGGCCGATGCTGTTCGAGGGCGTCGTCCGTGGAGGCATTGCCGGTGGTCAGCTCATGATCACCAACGACGTTGAGAACTATCCCGGATTCCCGGACAAGATCGCGGGGCCCCAGCTCATGCAGGCTTTCCGGCAGCAATCGGAGCGACAAGGCTGCGAGATCGTCTCCGAAGACGTCCACCGGGTCGACCTGTCCGCCCGCCCGTTCCGGATTTGGGCGGGGGACGACAACATCGAGCATCGCGCCGAGTCGCTGATCATCGCCACGGGCGCGCAAGCCAAGTGGCTGGACATCGAGAGCGAGCACGCCCTCAAAGGTCGCGGAGTCTCCGCCTGTGCCGTATGCGACGGAGCGTTCTTCCGGGGGCAAGACGTGATGGTCGTCGGGGGAGGCGACACCGCCATGGAAGAGGCGATGTACCTGACGGGTCTTTGCCGAAGCGTGACGCTCGTGCACCGGAGGGAGTCGTTTCGCGCGAGCAAAGCGATGCAATCACGAGTGCTCGCGAACCAGAAGATCGTACCCGTATACGACTCGGTCGTCGACGAAGTGCTCGACGTATCGAAGGGCGAGGTGACGGCAGCTCGGCTGAGGAACGTCAAGACGAACGCTTCGACGGTCGTCTCCGTCACCGGGCTCTTCGTCGCAATCGGGCACACACCGAATACCGATCTTTTTTCGGGGCAACTCGAGCTTCATCCGAACGGCTATATCCGGACGAAACCAGGGACCACCGCGACCAGCGTCCCGGGGGTGTTCGCAGCCGGCGATGTACAGGACTTCGTCTATCGGCAGGCGGTCACGGCGGCGGGCACGGGCTGCATGGCAGCGCTGGAAGTAGAACGGTGGCTCGGATCGAACAGCGGTCAAGAAGCCTAGGGGGCAGAGCACGAGACGCTCGGTCGGGTACCGGGCGAGCCGGCTCTCTCGACGGGGCTTTCGATGTATCGTGCCTGAATGGAGGAGTCTCCCGAAAGGGCCGAAATACGGAGCTTGCGGTTTGACTAACCCAAACAGGGTGACGCTGCTGACGCAGCTCTTGCTTGCTCTGGGCTCGCTCGCCGCTCTTCCCGTCGCATTGTTCGGTGTCGCCCAAGCGCGGGCGGCGGCCACGGCGGCCGCCGATCTCGCGGATCGGGAAACCCTGCTCGCAAGCACCTCGCTGGCCCGCGAACTCGGATACCTCATCGAGGCGCAAGCGAACGTAACGCGAACGTTCGCAGGGGAGGTCGCTGCAGCTGGAAAGTTGGACATGGACGTCCGGGGCTCGCGAGCGGCGCAGTATCTGGACGTTTTTCCGGGACTGTACGGGGCCATGATCCTGGACTTCGATGGTCTGTCGGTCGGCGGCATCGTGGTGGAGCCGGGTGGTGAGCGGAGGCCCGCCGCCGGGCGATTCTACGGTGACCGATCCTGGGTCGCGGACATCAGGAGCGGCCGAGCCTTCTCGGCCGAGCTCGTGCGGTCTCGCTTGTCCGGAAGGCCAGGCGTCAGCTTCGCAGCTCCTGTCGTGAACGGGGCCGGCAATATCTTGGGCCTGGTCGCGCTTGGCATCGAGCTCGAGCCGGTGCAGCGCGCGCTCGAACGCGTGACCGAAGCGGCACCCGGGCTCACCAGCGTCGTTCTCGATGGCTCGGGCCGCGTCGTCGCGGTCGCCGGCTCCGGTCGGGTAACCCCACTCGAGAACCTGACCAACGTGCACCTCTACGATTCGCCGACGGGCGAACTCGAGAGGCGCGTGGGCCCGAGCGAGACCGGTGAGCTACGTCGCGGGACCACGGCCCTGGTGCAGTCGAGCGTCGTCCGATGGTGGGTCACGACCACGTTGCCGAATTCAGCCGTCCGGGAGCGGGCCGTCAAAGCGCTGCTGACGATGGTGAGCTTCGCGCTGGGGGCCCTCGCACTTGGCCTCGGCGCCGCCATTCTCCTTGCCAAGGCGATTGCTCAGCCGGTCACGAACCTCTCGAGCGTGGTGCTCTCGATCGGAAAAGGCGATCTGCGCGCTCGGCCCGAACCGCCGAAAGCATGGTACCCGCGCGAGCTGGGCGAGCTCATCGAATCGATCGACGGAATGCTCGTGCAACTGCACGCTCTCATCACACAGGTCCGCCGCGCGGTCGTCGCCATCGCGGAAGTCACGAAGGCCCTACGGCAGGCGAGTGCGCAAATGCTGGGCGACAGTCGCCGGCAGCACCAAGCTGTCCACAAGAGCTCCGGCGCAATCGTGCAGATGCGCGACTCCATCGGCCACGTGGGCGACGGCGTGCAGAGTCTGTCCAGAACGGCTTCCGAGACGATCGATGCCATCCTGAGCCTCGACCGGCAGATCGGCCGCATCTCGGGGGGCGCAGAGACGTTGGCGGAAACCATCGACGGCGCATCGCTCGAAGGCGATCACATGGAGCAGCAAGTGGCCGCGGTTGCCGAAAACACGGGACAGCTCTCAGAGAACGTGGAGAGAACCAGCGGTTCGCTACGCCTGCTGACCGAGTCCATCCGGCAGATCGCCAGCAGCGCGCAGATGGGAGAGTCGCTGGCGCGCGATGCGCTCGCGGCCGCGAAGGTTGGTCGGGACGCGGTAGACGAAACCATCGGTTCGATCCACGAAATCAAAGAGCGATTCGGGGCCGTGGGCGATGCCGTTCTGCGTTTGTCGCGCCGCTCGGAAGCGATCGGCGAAGTCGTGCGCGTAATCGACGAAGTCGCCGGCGCGACCCGCCTACTCGCGGTCAACGCGTCCATTATCTCGTCCGAAGCGCGAGAACACGGTACGGGATTCGGAGTGGTGGCCGATCGGGTGCGTTCGATGGCGGCGGAGACGACGGCATCCACGAGCCAGATCACGGATTTGATCGCATCGGTGCAGGCTGACATTCGTCTCGCCGTGGAGGCCGTCGAATCCGGTCAGGAGACCGTCGGGGCCGGCGAGCGACGCTCTACGGAGGCGGGAGCGCGCTTGCGTGCGATCATCGAGAGTGCGGGTCAGGCTGAAAAAACGGTACAGAAGATCGCCGAGGCCAGCCGCGACCAGGCGCTCCGAGTGGACTTGGTCACGGCCGCCGTAACCGAGGTCCACGACGCGACGCAACGGATCTCGGCGGCCGCCAAGGCGCAGCGCGAGGCTCAGGAGAAGATGGCGGTCGCGGTGGCCAAAGTGCGATCGGTCGGCGACGACGTGCGAACCTCCACGGTTGCTCAGCGTCAGGAGAGCCGAGCGATGACCACCGCCGTGCGCGCGATGACCGGGAGACTGCAGACCATCGCGCAGGCCAGCGAGGCCCAGAATCGGGAGCGCGACCGCATCCAAGACGCGCTCGCGGTATTCGAAGGCGCCGCACAAGGCAGCCTCGAACATGCGAGACAACTCGACGACGTCATGCGGACGCTCGCAGAGCGCCTCGAGCAGCTCGAAATGCAGCTCGGCGCTTTTCGTGTCGACTGACCGCTCGCCGGATACCGCCCCCGTGAAAGTATTCGCCGTAACCGGACGTCGACATCGCCCGACGATGGCCATGCTACAAGAACTTGGGCAGAGACGAACCATGACGCTCCGGAACGGCTCACGAATCGCCGCGTCGAGCGCATGCATCTCGGCCTTCGCTTGGGGTTGCAACTCGTACACTCCCGAGATCGAGCTCTGGCCCGCCGCGCTCGACGCCTCGTCCACCTCTGCGCTTACGGCGTTCTCCGGTTACGATGCCACGTCTGCCGGGAACCCGACGGCACCGCCGGCGCCCACGTCGCCGGTCACGAGAATCGCCGACGCCGGGGCCGCCGGAGACGGAGCGGGAGGGGTGGGCTCGGCGACGCCAGTTCCGATTGGAATGGACTCGTCTTCCAGCGCCGGTATGGGCTCCGGCGGGAATCGAGTCGTCGAAGCCGGCGTCGTGGCGGATTCGGCGGTGCACCATGCTATCGATGCCGGGACGCCGCGGGCGCACGCGCTCACCGTAGCCGTCACCACCGTGGACGACGGCCAGGGCTACAGTCCCGCGAACGTCGGCGCCATTTGGATTGCCCAGAGCTCCGGAGCGTTCGTGAAGACGCTCCAAGAGTGGGGAAAAGCCCGGATCGATCACATCATTCTTTGGAATCAGGTCACGAAGGCGGCTGGCTTGTCACGCAACACTGTCGATGCCATCACGGGCGCCAGCGCGTACACCTTCGGACCTTACGTGGTCTACTGGAACTTTACGGATACCACGGAAAAGGTCGTGCCGGATGGCACGTACCGCGTGTACTTCGAAACCACCGATTTCAACGTGCAGGGCCCGAACACGTTCGTGGAATTCACGAAAGGGCCGACGCCGTCTACGCTCACCTTCCCGGATACCCCATCGTTCACCAATATCGAGCTAATCCTTTCGCCATGACCTGCAAAATCGTTTTCCTGACCGCGCTGTTTCTCGTCAGCGGGTGCGCCGAGGTGAAACCGTACGAGCGCGGGCGCCTCGCTCACCCCACGATGCTACTGGGCGACATGGCACGTCCTGGGGCCGCTCACGTCTACGCGATTCGTGAGGGCGCCGTCGGCGGGGGTTCGGGCGCGCAGGGTGGATGCGGCTGCAACTAACGCGAGTTTTGCGCGCCAAGGTCGAGGGACCAGAGAATTTCGTCGAGCGGCCCACGGCGAAGCGTTGTTTCGGATGACCCGACCGCGGACGAGAGTGCGCGCTGCATCATTCGCGGCGCTCGTTTCGATTCTCGGCGGAAGCGACCGGGGGTTCGCCGCCGACACGAAGAGTACCGATGGCGGTGGAACTCCCATCACGGCCAAAGCATCGACGGAGATTTCCGGATACACGGATAGCGACAACGTGAACGTGGTGAGCCCATCGATCGCGGCGACCGTCTCCGACGTTCTCGCGGGATGGTCCTTCGGCGGCCACTACCTCGTCGACGTCGTGTCTGCGGCCTCGGTAGACATCGTATCGACCGCGTCCAGCCGTTGGGTCGAGGTGCGGCACGCAGGTTCGGCCGAAGGAAGCGTGAAGTTGGGCGACGCCACGCTCGGTGCCAACGGAGTCGTTTCCAGCGAGCCCGATTACCTATCGCTGGCGGGCGGCGCCACGCTTTCCGTGGACCTCCTGAACAAGAACGTGACGCCGTTTCTTGGGTTCTCCTACGGCCAGGATCAAGTCGGCCGAACGGGCCTGCCTCGCAATTTTTGGCGAGAGAAGGAAATCGTCAGCGGACAAGCGGGAGTGACGTTCGTCGTCGATCGGTCGACCATTTCGAGTCTCCAGGGCGAGGTAATTCAAGAAACCGGATACCTCGCCAAGCCCTACCGCTACGTTCCCCTCTTCTCGCCCGCTCAAGCGGCGACTCTCCCCGCAGGCGCGTCCATCGCTACGGTGAACGCGACGCGCCTCGACGTCCGGCCGGCAGAAGAAGTCCCCTCTGCCAGGCGTCGCTTCGCGATCACGTCGAGGCTTGGTCGCCGCTTCGACGCAGCGACCCTCCGCCTCGACGAGCGAGCCTACGCAGACACATGGGGGATGTTTGCGTCCACGACCGATTTCCGGTTCATCTTCGACATAGGCAGGCGCCTGACAGTCTGGCCGCACCTTCGCTTTCACGCGCAGAATCAGGTCGTCTTCTGGCAGCGCGCGTACGAAGGGGTCTCCGAGGCCAATGGCGCGGTCGGTATTCCTGCGATACGCACGGGCGACCGTGAGCTCAGCGCGCTCTACGCGGGCACCGGCGGGGCGGGAGCCACGTTCAAGCTGGTAGAAGACATCAACCGGCCTTGGTCGCTCATATTCGAGGCCGACGCGAGCTACACGCGCTATTTGAATGCGCTCTACATCACGGAACGCCGCACCTTCTTCAGTACACTCGCCGTAGAAACCGAATTCTAGAGCACTAGGCTAGCCCCCGTCTGGGGCTTTCGGCGGCTCGGGTCTCGAAGTATCGAGAACCATGTTGCAAGCGCCCGCGTCGCCTTCTCCGGTGAGCCATCCGACGATGCAAGTATCGAGCGGGTCGCCGACGGTCACGAGCTGACCGCCCTTGTGCTGCTCGATCCCTCGCGCCTTGCGGACCATCGTCAGGACATCGGGCCCCGCCTGGTGGAGCACGACGCTCGACATCGCTTCGGGCTCCAGCCCAACGATCGAGGCGTATGTCGCGCCGTATTCCGAGTCGCTTGTCTCTTGCGTCAGCGGATCATAGGTAGGATCCAAACGGAGCCCGTAACGCCCATAGAGGCGCATGTTGCGTCCCGCTTGGCCGTGGCAATCCAGCGTCCCGCAATTGAGCTGCATCGCGTCGGCCACGGGCGGAAAAGCCGCTCGCGAAGGAACCGATAGGTGCGGAACGGCATCCGCGTTGGAGAAATCGCACGCAACTGCCGACATGGCCCACCCAACTGCAAGGCCGTGCACCAAGTGGCGTCTTTGCGAATTGCAGTGGGTCGGATCCCGCAGGCTCATTGGCACTGCCCAGGGGGTGGGCTTTGGGTGGTAGGATCGTCGAGGAGATAGACAGGTCCGGGCGACGAAGGACCGACCGTCCCCGTGTGGCAGCCCGCGCAAGATCCTTCGCGGTGCGCGGGCGAGTCCATGTCTCTTTGAATTCGCCCGGCGCGCAACGAGGCCCAGATGGGATACGCGGGAGTGTACTGGTCCAGCGTCGCGAAGAAATTGCCCGCGCAGTTCGTGGTGGCGGTAAACTCCGTCCCCGCTGCATCGATGATGATCACCGAGACGTTGGCGACGGGCTTTTGACCACTGATCGTCATGTAGACCGTGCCCGCGGAGCTGAAAGGCTTCGCCTCACCGCCCGGCTGATGACAGAGCAGGCAAGGTTGACCAGGACGATGAAGGGGTCCCCGGGGGATGTTGGGGTCTTCCGGCCCCAGCGCCGCAATGGCATTGTCCTGGACCGGGTCGCCGCAAGACACCATCGGAAGGGCAAGCGCATATCCCATCCATGCACACGCGAATCGGAGGGCCCTCACCGCTCTTCGGTAGCATGAGATACGTCCTGCGGTCATCGCGGGGCGCAGCTCGCAGGGCAACTTGGCGACACTGGGACCCTTTTGGTGCTACGCACGGGGATGATGCGTCAAGCGCTCGCGCGCATGAAGGACACCAGAATTCTACGGCACCTGGGGACCGCATTGCTCTTGCTGGCTTGCCGGTGCTCGCTCTTCTTGAATGTGGACGGCCTCGACGACGGCGGTGCCGGCGAGGCGGGCGTCGACGCAACGAGCGATACGGGGGGATCCCCCGCGGCGGGGGACGACGGAACGGTCGCCGAAGCCGCGGACGATTCCTCGCCCGATCTTCCGAGCGACGAGGGCCAGGTCCTCGACGGCGCGGGGGACGATGGAACGGTCGACGCGCCCCCCGCCAACGCCGAGGCAGGCGTATTCGACGCCCCGATCGGGACCGCAGCGGCCGACGGCCCGAGCGACGCGGCTCCGGACACCGCGAGCTCCCAAGCGGCGGACGCGCAAGTGGATGGCCCCGCCGACGCCGGAATGCCGGACGGACCTGCGCTCGGCGGCGAGACCGGAGCACCGGACGCGACGCCCGACAGCGCGGACTTCACGGTGACTGGGCTCTTGGCCTACTACCCGTTCGACGAAACGGGAGGCACGACGTCGGCCGATGCGTCAGGCAACGGCCATACGGCCGTGATGCAGGGCGCGACCTTTTCGCCGGGTATCGAAGGCAACGCCGCGACGATGAGCGGCTCGATGCAATATGTCATCCTGCCGCCCGGAATCGTGAGCGGACTGACATCATTCTCGATCTCGGCCTGGTGCTATTTGAACGACACGTCGATGAGCACGCGCATCTTCGACTTCGGTTCGGGGATGACGACGTACATGTTCTTGACCCCCGAGACGGTTCGATTCGCCATCACGACGAGCGGGTTCTCCGGCGAACAAGACATCCCCCAAAACATTTCGGGCCCCTCCGTTCCCCACGCGACATGGACTCACGTCGTGGTCACCCTGGCGGGCACGACGGGCACCCTCTACTTCAACGGCGCCGCTCAGCCTGTCAACAGCGCCATGACCCTGACTCCGGCGAGCCTCGGGACGACCTCGGCGGACTGGATCGGTCGCTCCCAGTACACGGCCGACCCGTATCTGGACGGCAAAATCGACAACTTCCGAATCTACAGCCGCGCATTGAACGCGTCCGAGGTGATGGCTCTCTATGCGATGAAACTCTGACTTCTTTGCAGCTCGCAAAGGAGCTTCTGCCATTCCCGCCCCGAGTAGGATCGACATCATGAAAAATGCCACCGGGTATGCGATGCTTGTTGTTTTCCTCGCGGGATGTCCTCCAGCAAGCCATTCCGACCACGAGCCGCCGCAAAAGCCGTTGGGAATGTGCACAAAGGAGGGCCAAAACTGCGAGTACTCCCCGGGGAAAATAGGGCTGTGCACCGCAAGGCCCGACGGTTGTGATGACGGCCCTTGCTTGTCGTGTATGTCGCTCCACTAGAGCACCGAACGGTTTGGCGGACCGAGGATTTGCTGCGAGTTTCAAGCAGCGCGAGGCGCGACGACGAGAACTACTGGAGTAATTTGAGGAGGAGCAACGAAGCGATGCGAGGAAAATCGCGGCAAAGCCGACGGGAGTCAAACCGTTCGGTGCTCTAGCGGCCTGTCCCTATATCCCCTGGCCATCGAAGGCCGTCGTGGCCGACCCCGTCGACGCACAGAAGCTGCGGTATCGTGTAGCGCCGCAGGCGTCAGCCGAGCGCGGCGGAGGCGGGGTGACGACGAGCTCGGCGTGCTCGCCTCGGGTGACGGGGATGGAGACGCACCGATTGCAGGGGCCGCGCGGGCGACACGCCGGGCAAAGGGGCTCGTGCACGACCTGAGACAGCGAGTTCGCGACATCGACACAGAAGCGAGCGGAGGTGGTGGTAAACGGGCCTCCGCACCGGCCCATCGACCGGGATGCAGGAAGGCAAGAAACTACCAATGAGCATTCGAAGCGTTTTGCCGCTGTTGCCGCTATGCATTCTGTCGGCGTGTGCAGCGAACACAGACACCGGGTCGGCGGGCGAGAGCACCGGGGTCACCGCGCAGGCTGAGCTTACCGCGCAGGCCGAGCTGGGAGGCAACCAGGGCAACGACGACCACCAGGGCGATGAAAACCGGCGCGTGCTGCTGATCTCGATCGATGGCATGCACCAGAGTGACCTTGACTGGTACGTCGCCAACCACCCACACTCGACGCTTGCCAAGTTGGTTCGCTCCGGCAGCGAGTACACCAATGCGGCGACCTCCAACCCGTCGGACTCCGACCCGGGTGGCACCGCGCTGATGACCGGCGGTAACCCCAAATCGACCGGCGTCTTCTATGACGTCGAGTACAGCCACAAGGTCGACGAGGCAGGCGCTGCCTGCACCCCGGGCCAGCCGGCCACCGGTGGTGACGTCATCTATGACTCGCCGGATGACGCGCTGGCGAACGTCCCCGACTTCATCGACCCCGCGAACGGCACCTTCCCGTCGTTC
>Ga0265318_10000324_pt1 | contig 38224 bp, 52 predicted proteins | sample 4821metaG_FD_192431 | JGI IMG/M metagenome (GOLD analysis project Ga0265318, IMG submission 192431) | Rhizosphere microbial communities from Carex aquatilis grown in University of Washington, Seatle, WA, United States - 4-8-21 metaG | ecosystem: Host-associated > Plants > Roots > Rhizosphere >... | reverse complement strand
GCGCCGGGGGCTACAATCGAGGCAGGCTGGGCGGCTGGCGCAGCGGGCGGGGGTGTTAAATTAGCAGGCTGCTGGCTCAAAAGCGGGAATGCCGCGCCGTTTGGGTTCAATGGGGCTTGGTCCAGCTGAGTCGCCAAGTCCTTCGACAATCGGGCCTGTTTGCCTTCAAGGCCGCGTGTGAGCGGCGCGCGCACGCCTGTCAGGTGTGTAAACTCGGCTTCCGACAGCTTTCCAGCGCCGTACAGCATGAAGGCCGCGTTTGCGGTGTCGTCAGCAATTTGCTGCGCGTCCTCTGTCGTCAGGCTGCTGGGGTCGGTCAATGCTTTCTGGACTCCAACCGAAATACTTCCGCCCGCCTGTCCCGCTCCCTTAGCCATGTCGTAAACCCATTTTGCGCGCTGTACGATGCCAACAGGAGTAGCTGCGGCAGCCGCTTGAAGCGATCCGCCTGGGGATCCAAAGAAATCCGCCAAGCCGGATACTGTCTTGGCAACGGCGGACGCCGGCACGGTAATCGCCTTTGGAACGCCCAATATACGGGACACGTCAGCGCCCGAAGGGATGTCCTCCGGGCCTACGCCAAGCGCTGTTGCAATTCCAGGCTTTGAGAATGGATCTGGTGTGGCTTGTAAGTTTGGCGATGGAGTTCCGCCTTGGATGGCGGTTTTTTCATACGACTGTGCCGCTCCCAGTGCCAGCTGGCCTTGTGGATGGTCCGGCGCAATCGAATCAAATACGTCCGGCTTGTTCGGCGCAATCTGGTCGAATACATCGCCGCCCGTTGCCGGCGCCGCTACTTGGTCGAAAATGTCGGGCATGACTCAAAACGTGTAACCGGCCTGGGTCGCCATCTGGCGGGCTTTATTTTTGTCCCCGCCGGCCTGCTGTAAAAACTGCCTCGCGGTGTCCGGGTCAAGTTGTTTTGGCTGCCCATTCGTCGTGGTTGGCTGTCCGGTAAAGTCCGGCAACTGGCTTTCAGCGGTCGAGGTTTGCGTTGCACCTGCGGTTGGCGCAAGGCCAAGCTGATTCAGAACGCCCGAAAATCGTGGGTCTTTTGCCAACTGGCCGACCATTGTCTGATCGGCACCGCCGGACGCAACATGAAATGAATTTGTCGAGAGCGTCGGCGGCACGGCTGGGGTGACATTGGTTCCCCATAACCGGCCCGGCGTGCGGACTTCAGGAGATCCCGGGTTTTTGGTTGTGATGGTCGGCTGCGCGGTGGCATTGGTTCCCATCACCAAGCCTTTGGCGTAAATCTCGGCTTGGGCTGGAGGGACTCCGTTTTGAACAAGTTGGACGAACGTGTTTTGCAGCTTACCTTGCAACGCCTGCGACATCGTGAGCGGTAACGGCTTGGGCGTCATACCAAGCATTGCCGGGTTGTTCGGTATCGGCTGCGACTGTTCAACTGACTTGATGACGTTGGCCGGCAAATTGGCGGCAATGGTTGCTGTGCTGGCGGCATTTGCGGCTGGCGCGCCTTTGGCTGATTGAGCCGCCGCAAGCTGTTCATCTGAAAGAGCATCGCTTCCTGTGGGCATCTTTCCGCCATTCATTGCGATAAAGTTTTGCGTGAAGTCACCGGGATTGTTTCGCCCCAACTGCTCCATTGTTTCAAAAGTTTTCAACGCTTCGTCAGGCTTGTCGGCTGCCAACTGGCCGAAATCACTCATAGCATCACTGGCAGCTTGGCGCCGAGCTTCGGGCGTGGAATTTGGATCGGACATGATTGGTAAAATTCTGGCCAGCGTTTTACTGAATTGGGTGCCGGATGAAGTCTTCCCAAACTCCGTTTCAATCGCTTGCTGAATTTGCGCTTGTCTGGCTGCCGCCTCTCCGGCAGCCGCCTGCTCCTGCTCCGCGTGCGCTTGGTAGAACTGTCCTTGTGCCGCCCGGTTTGCGGCCATTGCCCGCATCATGGGAAGTGAAGCAATCCCGCTGCCGATGGTTCGAGCCGCGCCATAGAGCGGGGCCGTCTGCGATTCCCAATATGGACTTGGCATAAATTTACCAACCTCTTGTGTATTGCGATGCAATGGTTGACCAAGGGCTCGTCGCCGCGTATCCGGCGTTCACTGGGCCGGCTCCGGCAGACATGGTGCTCATTTGAGCGCCGGTCGGAGCCGCCTTTGCTGCGCCTGACGGGCTCACCGCCGCGCCCATCATCGACAATCCACCCAAAGTTTGAAGCAACTGACCCCAGCCGGAAAGCTGGTCGCCGGACTGCAAGGCGACTTGCTGCTCAATCGGGTAGATGCTCGCGGCGTTTCTGGACTCTGCGCCGATGGTGGAAAGCTTTCCTGAAGTCAGCGCGTTCTTTACGCCCTGTTGAGTCTGCCAATCACCATAGCCGCCTTCAGTGGCCTGGGCGCGGGCTTGCAAGTCAGACCATGCATTTCCAGCGGAGCCGGAACGGGCTGCGGCCTGCTCGGTTGGAGTCCCGCCGATGATTTTATTGCTCGTGGCGGGTTGGCCGGGCTGCGCTGTGAGCGGAGCGCCGGCGGCTTGCAGCGCCTGAAAAGCTGAAATCCGGTCGCCGGCTCCGGTCGCCATCTGTTTTTGAGCGACCGGCTCCGTGCTTTGCGCCAGTGAATTATTGACTTGGGTTTGGGCGTTCCGTTGGAAGCCGGCTTGCTGGGCGACCTCCTTGGCGCGTTCGCTCGCCAACGAGCTTTGCGCGCGGGCGTTGCCGGCAATCTGCATACCGGTGCCGGCGAGAGATCCAGCGAGGCCAAGAGCGAGTAATGGAGCGTACATAAATTATCCCACGACGTTTGATGACGGTTGACCGTAGCTTCCCATGCTCAACATCTGCCAAATGTTGGACGTGTTCGGGTTGTAGGTGTTGGCCTGCATGTTGGACAGGTAGGTGTTCGCCCAATCGCTGAACATGTTACCAACCGCCGGCAATGCTGTCGGGGCGCGAAGTCCGGCGGTCGCCGCTTCAGTGGAAGTGGCTACCTCGCCGGGCGTGGCGCCGGCCTGGACCTGGCCGACGAGCTGATTGCGCTGGGTGGCAACGTTCTGGCGCAAAGTGTTCGACTGGTCCTGCGCGGTGTTGGCGATATTGGATTCACTCTGCGCCAACTGCTTGTTGAGCGAGGTGTTACGTTGGACCGCTGCGCCGCTGTTCAAAAGCCCGTTCCGGGCGAGCGCGTAAGTGAGGTTGTTTTTTGTATTACGAAATTCACCCATGACCTGCGGTGTCGCGTAACTTTCATAATCCTTCGCGGCCTTGGCGTAGAATTCGGGCCCGAACTGGGAAAATTGCTGATCGATGGTGGAATTGCCTTGATCGATTTGAGCCTGGGTGGCGGCTGCCTGTTTTGCCGCACCGCCGTCGCCTGAACCTTTATACATGGGATACCTCCTTGGCCGGTACCGGGTCCGGCGTGTCGTACATTCGCAACTTGTGTTTTGAGTTCATCACCTGGGCGAATTCCCATCCACCGGCAAGGTGTGCGAAATAAAGGAAAATGTCGATGTCGGCGCATCGTATCGCCGGAGCCATCGCCCGTTCTTGGGCGTCCTTGCTGCCGGCAAACTGGTCACCCGCGATGTTGCGGGAAATCGCTGTGACAAAAAGAGCCTTGAACGCATCAGCATTTTTAACATAGTACGGGTTTTCCAGTAGCGCCACTGTGAATTGCTCAAGCGCCTTTAGAGCGAGCAATTTCTTGTCCGCCGGCCATCCGCTGTTGTCGAGCAGGTCGTCGAAGACGTGCTCGAAATTCCAAAACGCCCAAGCAGCTTTGAACAGGTCGTCCCGCTCCTGCTCGTCTTTTCTGTGACACGCAATCTCCCGCAGCATGATCAGCCCGCGCCCGATCTTGGCCGTCTCAGATGGTTGCGTGCAGTAATCCTTTGGGGTGAGCGCGTTGGTCATTGCTGTCCTTTTTCTTCCTCCATGGTGTAGTGAACGAGAGCGTTTGCAAATCGCGCGTAACCGCTGCTGTTCTCGGCGCCCTGAAGCGCGAAATGTGTGGCGTGGCGCGCCAGCGGTATCCGCCCAAACTTGAAAGTTGAAAGTGAATTGTTGTACACGTTCTTGAAACTGGCCGCGTCGTAATCGCTGGCGAAGTTAACCGCCCAATCACCTTGGAAGGCGGCGTCGATGGCGGAAAAGTATTTCCGCGTCCCGGGCGTGTCGGCGCTGAGGAATGGAATGGTCCACGACAAGCCGCAGTTGTCGTAAGCTTGGTTGCTGGGCCCGCCAAACTGGATTAGAAAATCACCTGAGCGCGCCCAGACCTGACCTTGGTACACGAGGAATTTGACCGGGACAAACAGAACTGTCTGGCTCAATGATCCAGTGAAGGCGTTTCCGCCCGCTCCGGCAGCGCCTTGAACAGTGGCGGTTGTCGCGCTGGCTACGAACGAGCCCTCCGGCGTGGCCGGCTGATTGATGATCACAGAGGTTCCGCATGTGATGGACGCTTCGTTTGCGCCCGGCTTCCATGCGTAACGCTGGCCGATGGTCAGCCCGGTGTAAGTCAGTGTTGGGATGGCTGGATAAGTACCAGCCGGAGCTGTTACCGCCAACTGGTAGGACGGCGTGTAGGTTCCCCATGCAGCGATTGAGCTGCTGGTGAAATAGCTGAAGGTGTAAATCGTCCCCACGCTTCCGTCGGCATTCGGAACATACAGCCAATAGCGGTTTGCGGAAGGGTCAACAATGCCACAACAGGTCGCCTTTTGCGCATCGGTGAGCGCTGAGAAAAGCGGCTGCAAGATGGCGTCTATCGGCGTGCCAATGTCGGCAATGATGGCGTTGTTGCTGGCATCCCGGACGCGGACTGAGCGCACGCCGGAGTCATAGGCCATGTAAACGTCCATGTCGCCAACCGGCTGGACTGACAGCGCGGCAAATGTGCCGATATTTGGAAGCGTCTGCGTGATGGCGTAATTCGCCGGGTCTGGATCGGTTGCCCAAATCTGGACGTAACGACGGGAAGCGAACAAGAGCTTTCCCTGGTACGGAGCGCAAGCGATTAGCGATTCCGGCGACGAGTAAAAGTCCGACATCGTTATGAACGAATTTCCGGCTGCGTTTGGATCGTTCCATGTGGATGGAAGCGCAATCGCTGAAAAGTACGCCGTCGGGCCGGCGAGCAAGTAAACCTTTTGATTGAACGTGAAGCAGAACGTGCCGACAACGCCGGTCACATTGCCGGCTCCAAGGCCAGTGACGTTTCCGGCCCCGACTTGAGTTTGAAGCCCACTCAGCGCATCGGTAAACGTCAAAGTCGCGGTGTCGCCAATCGCCCAAATTCCACCGATTGAAATTGTGTATTCCTCGCCAAGACCGCCAAACGAATTGACGCCGCCAGAGAATCCTTGATCGGTGTTCGTGATGGTTATGGTCTGGGTGGCCATGGATCAAAGTATTCCAGGATCTGCCGGAACGTAAAAGTTTACCGTGTCGCTGGTGGTTGAGCTTCCCGCTGAATCCTTGACTACGCAAGTCCAGCCTTCAATCACCGCCGGACTTTGACCGCCAAAAACTCCCCGGGCGGTCCACACCGGATTGGCGACTGTCCGACTGGAACAGTTGACCCGGTTTCCAGATACCGGCGACCAGGCGTAGGTGTAGGGACCAACCCCACCGGATGCGATCACGCTTGGTTGCGGTTTCGCCGCCATGATGAATCCGGTGACATGCGGAAAGACAACCCGGTCCGGGGCAATGAAAGTGGCCGACGTTGAGCTTTCGTTCACGATGACAGCACTGTCGTTACCCACAACGAATGTAACCGAGGTGTAGGTGATAATCGGCGTCGTCATTGAGTCCGTACTCACGACCACGGCTTTGGACAAATAAATAACATTCCCAATGCCACAAGCCAGCCAACCGCTTACGCCTGCGTGGGCATTAATGTTTGCAACAACCCGACCAACCCACTGGGCAATCGTCTCCGTTGGGTGGCCGCCATCCTGCCAAGTGATGGCTGCGGTCATCAAGTTGGTTGCCCCAACCGCTGTTTGGGTGATGACGCTTGTGCCTGAAATGGTAGGAGTGGCAGAGAAGAAAGCTTTGTAAACGCAAACGTTCCCGGCACTGGTTACGGTGATGGCTGTTCCGTTGGGCGTGATTCCCGCTTGTGTCGCCGACAGGTTGACAATCCCATTTTGGGCTGTGGCCGTGTATCCAGTGAGCGACGATTGATTGTTGATGGCGCTGGCGACGTCGATTGCGGTCTGAGTGTTGTTCTGGTTGTACTGAACATAGCTGCTTAAAAGATTGGTCGAGCCCGCAGCGACCTGCGTGATTTGGTTGGTGTCCGGTCCACCATTGGCCAGGGTCGCCGCCCCCCAAGCTAAGTTTGCCGCCGTGGTTGATACCGGAATTGAGTTCCCGGGCGTTCCGCCAACAATCGCTGTCACTGTGAAAGCGTGTGCCGAGACTGCCCCCGCCGTAACCTGGCTGTTTTTTTGAGTTGCCAGGGAGTAAGTCCTCCCGGCTCCGGTCTGGTTATTGAGAGCAGCGACCAAATTGCCAAGCGAGGCATCGGCATTTGAACCGATCAATACTTCATTGGCTGCGGACCCCAAGGCTGTGACCATCGTGTAAACCGACAACCCGATGGTGATCGTGTCGCCAGCAGAATTATTTGTGTTACTGGCGTTGGTTAGCGTCTGGACTGCTGGGATATTCGATGTCCCGGCTACAATCTGAAATTGACCGGCAGACTGGATGGCGGCGGTCACTGGAAGGCCGGTATTGTTCAATACATCTGCAAGCGTCCCGGCTGCTGAATTTACAGTGGAGGCCAGAGCATACGGCGTTCCGCTGTCCACCGTTGGAATTGAAAAAACATTGAAGGTGAATGGATTCACGGGAATTGTCACCTGCATATTGTTGTTGGTGGTTACGGATAACGAATCTGAAGGCCCCAGCGGAGCTGGTGGAGTGATGATCACTTCATTTGAGCTGCTGGTTGCGGTAAACCCAAGGTTCGTTCCAACCGGACCCGGCCCAAAGACAATCGCGTAGGCATCGGTGGCATTGTTGATGGCGACCGCAATTGAAGCGGCAACGTCCGCCAGTGTCGCGTTAAACCTCAGCGTGGCACCGCAAGACCAGGAAGCGCCGGCGACATTCGTCGTCGAGGCAACCGCTGTCGCCCCTGCCGCTATCGCAGTAAAAAGCAACTGTCCATGCACTGGCAGCGTTGCATCTGCTGCAATTGCCTGCGCGTTGGTGGTAGTCGCGCTGCTGTAATAGATTCCACTTGTCCCCGGAAAAGCAACCACCGCGTCAGCAAGGCTCCAAAGCGTACCGTTCACATCGCCAGATGGGTCGATTAAAACCTGATTGGCAATCGCGTTGTTCAGGGTGTTTTTGAACGTGTACGTCTTCGCGCCAACCACAACCTGGTCGCCGTCGTTTGGCTGGATTGCCATCGAAAAAGTTCCGGTTGCGTTCGCCTGAAGGCCAACGGGAGACTGAACAATTAAAGCATCCGATGATCCAAAGTTTGGAGTGAGAGCAACTTGGGTGCTGAATTTGTATGTAACTGAGACCACATTCCCAGACCCGGCAACGGCATCGACCCCACCTAAAAGGGTGGCCGAGGTCCAGGTTGCATTGGAAACGGTTGTTGTTGACACTATCGAATTCCCAGCAACGCCTGCGGTTACGGCGCTGACAAGAAACGTCAATAATGACGTGTTAAGCGCGGACGCCTGGGCTGATGGATTCGCAGATGTTGGCGTGCTGTACAAAGTGCCAGAGCCAGCCCCGGCATTGATCGCATTAAAAAGGTTTGTCAGGCTGTTAGGCGTGGACGCATCTCTTTTAACCTGGTTGGCAACCGCATTATTTAATCCGTTGACGAAAGTATAGGTCACACCTCCAAGCGTGACTTGCTGGTTATTTGAGGGAGAATTTGGAAGGTGAAAAGTTCCAGAGGCAGCAACAGCCGGCTGGGACGAAAGCCCGGTTGTGACGTAAAAACTCAACGCTGTTGGAAGTTGAGGGGTGCTGGCGGTATAGGCTCCGGTCTTATTTATAAGCCTCGAAAGGTTCAAGGCCAGGTCGTAGCCTGTGGCCGCACCTGACCAGATTATTCCGGCATAAAAATCATCAATCAGGGTGTCGTTGAAGAAGTAAAAAATATTGCCATCAGCGAATTTGGCTTCGGAGAAAATGCCCGCCCCGAACTGGCACGAAGTAACAACGCCCGCCAACTGCGTCACTCCGTCAGGATGCTGCAGTCTCAAATACTGAAACGGTGAAGTGATGAAAAGGGTGATGGTCCCGACCGCTGCAGCGTCCGCGCCCGCCTGCGCGCCAAGCAGGAAGTTTGGCGCCCCGCCGGAGTTTACAACCGACCCGTTGAATGTGGCGTCGGTCGCGCCAGAAATGACAACCGTTCCACCGACGATCATGCCATAACCTGACGGATCAAGAGTGATGACGCCTTGAACAAATGAGGCAGTGCGGGTGAGCGTGATGTTGCTCCATGATATGGCGCGACTTCCAAAAACAGTGATGCCCGTCGAGTCCTCCTGGCCCCAGAATGTGCCGGGCGGCAGCGCGAACGGGATAAACGATTTGCGCTTCTCAATTTCACCCCCTTGGTTGATGTGGCCGTTTACCAACGAGGTAAGCGTTCCGGCCGGCAGGGAAAGCTTGTACTTGCGGGCGTCCAGGCCGCTGCGAAAATCACTGATGTCAAGGTAGGCCATACGTCAGTGATTTAAAAATCCCCGCATCGTCCTGTCAAGCCTTGATGGCAGCCAGCAGGTCGAATGATCATAGGTGGTCCACGGATCACCCCAATGCTCGATAACCTTGTCCGAAAATTCCTGATTCACATTCCTGGGACCAACCAATCCAAGAGGCTCGCTGCGGTCAGGGATCCCAAACAGCAACTTCCCAAGTACAAGCCGCTCCCAAAGCATGGCGCGGTCTTTACCGGCAATCCAGCAATGGACCTGCTCAATGCTTCCGATCTTGAGCGCCCGGTTAATGCCGATCCGTTCAAAATCAGAGTCACACGCGCCGCAGACAAGATGAAGATTCTCAACCCGAGGCCAGCCAAGAAAGCGTAGCGCGTCAGTGGCGACGACGGTTCCCTCAGAGTGCGCAATGATATTCACCCGGAAGTCCCGCTCCGTGTAACCGTGAAGAATTTTAGCGAACCGCTGGCAGCGATTCTTTCGGCGATGCCAAACGGTCAGGAAGTTTGTCGTGTACGACACCGCAACGGCGGGGACTCCGGTATTTTGGATGAGCCAATCCCGAGCCTCGAACTCCCACTCATCATCAAAGTCGTTGGGGTTTCCGGCGATGCCGCGGACGATGAAAAATATTTGGCGGCCGTCAAACATAAGGCTTCAAAATCTCAAGCGCGTTTCCTATTAAAATAAAAAGCAGGGTTACACCTAATAGCAATTCCAGATTCTCATTGTTACCATAAGGTCCATGAAAAATAAAAAACCTGCGGTTTTGCTTCATCACCACATCGCCAAATACAACCAAGGAAGGCCGAAGATGGAACGTCTGAGCAGCGACTCCGACGGAAACATCAAGTTTTTCTTTGGTGGTAGACATTTCAAGGTGTGAGTAATGCCGGGATGGTGGAAACCCAAAACCACCACCCCGGCGACCTGGCCGGGTCAAAATCAGTAATCGTTACGCGCTAAATTGGCGTAGGCGTATTTCAGATACAAGTCATTAGCGGCAAGCATACTGTCGGACGTGCCGCCAATGCTGAGGAATGCCTGAATGCCAATGTAATTTCGGTTGAACTCGGATTGGCCTGTCCGCGTCTGGTAAGCCGGATCAATGTTCAGCGCCAGCGTCTTGTAAATTCTGAACGTGTAGTTGATTCCAACGAATGTGATGTTGCCGACGCCAACCGCATTGCCTCGAGGGGTTGCGATGGCTGTTCCCGCGTACACCTTGAACACCACGTTAGTGAACCCAATGGGCGAAAGGTTGAACTTGTAATTGATGGTGAATCCACCCTTCACATCATTTTGGATGGTCTTTCCGTTGCCGCGCATTATGTCGCCACCGGCAATCAGCCCCGCGCCAAGCGTGTTGGTTTCGCTGGTGATGCTGTAGAGGTAATCGTAGCTGTACAGCGTGTAATTGCCGGTTATGGCACGCCAGTAACCACCACCGATTGCGCCGTCTTTAACCAGCGAATCGAATCCGGTTTGGAACGGTGATTGCGCATGGCAAACGGTGATTGCGCACACAAGGAGCGCCGCGAGTGTAAGTTTTATTTTCATGGTGTCGGTGGTTGTACTGGTGTTGTGGTTACTGTTTGGGACGTGCCAACGGATACGTTACCCGCTGCATCTTTTGAGAAGTGGGAGGTGTCAACTGTTTCGGTGATTACCTGGGGCTGGTTGGCTTTGAAGTAGGTGAATACTTCAATGCCGATATGAACAAGGAAGAACCCCGCCGCCTGCCGCCAGTCCAATCCGATCTTACTGGTGAAAGGAATGCCGCTGACTGAAAGCCCGTTTGACCCGAGCCATGCAAGGCCAGTCGTGCCGACACACTTGATGAGGTTGGTCCTCAGACCGTCCCACCAAGTACGCCAATCGGTGTATTTGCGGATGCTCATAGCTTGTGCAACCGCGCTATGTGACGCGCTCGCGATGCGGCTTCATCAGCCTCATGCAGCTTGCGCCGTTTCCGTTTGACGTACCATGAATTGATCGTGCAAAACGATGCGATGATGCCGCACACCAAGCAGACTAGAGACAGGCTGGCATCGGCTTGCTGAATCGTGATTCCTCCAAACCAAAACGCCAGAGACGAAAGCGCGCCAACTCCATGCTTCAACGGATCATTCATATATTTATTTGATTTTCCCGGTCCCGAAATAACGGTGAAAGCGATACATAAAAGTATCAATGGAAACCCCAGCAACGATGGCTGCCTTGCTGAACGAGAACGGATCGGATACCCAGCGGATCGCGTCCAGCGTTTCCTGCCGCAAATTAATATCACGCTGCCACATGATCACATTGCCTTGGACGTCGGTTCTCATAACCGCTGAAGCTCGAAATATTCAAACGGTTTATTGTTGGTCACAGTGCAGGAGGTCAGGCCGTCCACGTTGACAACGCGATACCAGGTCTGCCCCCAGTTCGTGCTGCCCATGAGCCAGACCTTGGCGTAGTAAACCTGTTGAGTGTCCTTGTTCCACCCAAGACGCATCGGCTGCGGCTTGCTCAGTGCTGCAAAGGTAGTACCTGAGAAAGTAATGGAACTCGACGTTAGGGCGGCGTTGGCGATAAGTGCGCTGGCCTGCTTGGAGGTTGAGCATCCGAACATGAACGCCATCACGACCGCCAAGACCATCACCGCATTCCAGCACTGCGGAAACCAGCAGGCTGTTGGCTGGGGCTGAAGTTGTTCCCACGTCAGAAGTTCCAACATTTCATTGGACACGCGGTTGAATGAATTTCGCTGTGAACTTCCTTCCGGCCACTCGCTGGCAGCACGTTCAAAGAACGCCGCACGGTCCTTGATTCGATTTAGGAGTCGTGCGCTCATGGGAATGGACCAGCCACCTGTGAACGCAACCGGGTTATCCTTGAATCCAGCCCGCGCAAATCCTTCACCGCATCATAGATTGTTGCCAAGGCTGCGTTCTGGTCAACGAACTGACCGTGCTTGAGTTGCTCAATCTGTTTCTCCATCAGCTTGAATGACTCACTGATGATGTTCAACTGTTGTTGGGTTTGGGGGTTGGTCATAATTCAGTCAGAAACAGGGGCAAATAGAAAATTAGGGAGATGGGTTTCATAATTCAATAGTTTGTAATGCTCCCACTCAAAAGCCATGCATTAGTTGTGCCGTTGTTGTACAGGTAACCACCCCAAGCCTTGGCTGAAGCTAATATATTCGATGGAACCTGAATCCCCATGGCCATTGTGTAAGCGTTAGTGCCCAAAGTACCCGGATTGGTTATAAACACTATCGTCCCTGACGACCATGCAACGCCACGGCTTGATGTAGAATTTGTCCAAATGTCCAGTTCTGAATGCAGGTTTAAAACCGGCACTGAGTCTGTGAAATAGTAGGTCATCGTGAATACTATGTTCGTCATTCCGTAGACCGCGCCGGCCTGATACGGCGTCGGGTCTGGAAGCATGTAATTCCCAAGCCCGTTGAATACATACCGGCTCCCAAATATGTAGGGAGATGGCTGACCGGGGACGGTTTCGATTTGGGTTGCCGAGCCGCCTACGGCAAGCGGAAGTGGAGTCACAACGAACGGTTTCTGGAAATTTTGGAGCGTCACCCACTGGAACGAAGACGCGGCCAAGCTGTTGGTATATGTGCCAGCATATGCGCCAATCAGAGTGCCGGTCCAAACGTCATTTACCTTTACCCAGTTCGGTTGAGTCAGCGCCGTATTCGTGAACGCGAAACCGATGTTGTGCGCTCCGCCGGAGTCCAGATTTACAAGCATGACAGCGTTGGATTGGCACGTTGTTTTGCTTCCAAGCGGCCTGACATAAACCTCAGTCAAGTTGTTCGAGTATAGTAGAAACATCGGCAAGCAAGCAGGGTCGCGCATGACCGTCCATGCCCCGGAATTTGTTGCCCAATACAATTCCGCCAGATTGGTAAGCGCACCAACCGTAAGCGGAGACGGCAACATTCCACATACTGCTACCGATGCGGCAAACAGGTTGGTGTCAACGTACTCGAAAGACAGCGGCCCTTCATTGAAGTGTCCGGGTCGCACGTACTGCTGGTTTGTCATGTGCGCTGGCAAGTACACGTTAAAAAGGTTTGAAAACTGAAGCGTATTGTAAATGATCCCGTTCTCCCAGACGTTCATCTGGGAACCAGCCAGCGCATCGTTTAGCCCACCTGGTTGAGCCGGAAACACGGTGTAAAGCATAATTGGCGTTTTCCCCGATCCCGTGCTTCCTCTGTAGGTCTCTGCATAGTAGGTGAATGACAGATACATCAAGTTCTCCGCGTTCTGACCATTTGGCTGACTGTTGCACTGGTCAATCTTCATCGCGTCAATGCCATAACCCATCATCTGATTTACATCCTGCTTCAGGTATCCCATCGTCGTGGTCGGGCCAGAGTCCACAGGATGGGCGCAGTTTATCGGTGAAAATGTAGTATATATTCCCGCAAGGAAGTTGCTCGCGTGAATCATGTCTATGGTGGCTTGAATACCATTCGGGAACGAATTACTATCCACCATGATGGAGTTGTCAGACGGAACTCGATTGGTGTGGGCCCAGCCACCATCGATCCACATAATCGTGAATGGTTTCATCCACGCCGGGAGGTTGGTGGAATAGAACATGACCGCCGTTTGAATGTTGGTTGCGGTTGGTTTGATACCACCCGATCCGCTGAGCGGGTCTAAGAATGTGTTATATGCGAAGTATGGAACCGGGCATCGTGCGTCTAACTCATTGAAAGGCATCGGTTGCGCGTCCAGAGAACCTCCGTTTCCGACGAAGTATTGAGCAGAGTCTACCCCGTTGGAATTGTCAATATTTGCGATATAGTGGTTCGCTTGTTCCGGCATGATTGAAACATTGTTGTCGTAAATGCGCGGAGCGGTTGCTCGGTGCAGATTGAATTGGTAGCCGTTCTGGCTGGAATCATCCACGAAACCAATTACACCCCCATTGTTTTTGAATATGGCGCCAAGCGTTCCGTCATAGACACCCAACTTAAAAGGAGCATACCCACCTTCTGAATTGGCATTTACAATAGACCCATTTGGGCCAACTAAATTTGTAGCGCTGCTAGCCGTAGCAGCATTGCCAGTGATGTTGGAGGCAACGGTAGTAGCCCCCGGAGCACCAGCGCCAACAGGAGTTAACGAACCAGACCCCGCCACAATCGAAGCATTGGCATTGGTGATCTGGAATGTATCGCCCGCTGGAATAGATACAGCCAAGTGTAGCACACACCCATTTGTGGAAGTGAGTAACGGTGTCTGCGGTTGGCTTGGTATCTGAAATCCGTTTGTTCCGTAAATAATAACTTGGACTGCTGCGGGAGATGCTGCCGTCCCGTTCATCTGGAAACTAGCCATAAAAAACATCGCTGAACCAAAGGTGTTGGTGTACACCGTGGTCATTGTGAGGTTGGTAAAGGTCAGGACGTTGGTGTTGCTGCCCCCAGAGCCGCCACCGTTCCAAAATGGACCATTCATCGGCTGCGCCGACGCGGTGAGCATTGAAAATAATACGGTCAAAAACAGGACGATGGTTTTCATTTGTATTGGGCTCGGAGTTTCCATTGGTTGCTGACGGGCGCGGTTAAGTAGCCCGAGGTCGTGCTGACAAACAGGCTGCACCCAATGCGGAAGGTTGTGGCGCCGGCGTCGATTGAGAACGGATCAAGGCCGGAGTCGGCGATTCCAAAAGTCAAAGGAACTGCGATTGCCGTCAACGTTGAGCCGTTGCTCCACGTCGTCGGCGTGGTTGCGGTGGCAACGAACACGTTTCCAGTCACGTTGGCGCTGGCGCCGACGTTTGTGAAGTTGTCGCCAGCCACAAACGCGGTGATTTTGTAGATCGCGCCAATGACCAGCGTTCCTGACGTCGCGTTACCTGCCGGTATCTGCCATTGCGTAATCGGCACGATCTGTGAATTGACTTGGCTGCTTTGAGTGTACGCGCCGCCGACAGTCCCATTGCCGGTTGCGGGGATGGTAACGTTGACGCCGAGGGTCGCAGAGTTCGTGGCCGGCGCGTCCTGGGCAAATAGCTGCAGGTATTGTGTGGATCCGCTCTCATTGGAGTACCAAACGCGCAGCAACTGCTTTTGGCCCTCAAGATTGCTGGTTCCACGACCGCTGGCCTCAGTCCAGACCTGAAGGCTTTTTACCGAAGTAGTCAAATCACCGGCAATCGTTGTGTTTGGCTGCAGCGATTCGTATTCCTCAATGAATACGTCCAAATCCATAGTGACGGCCCCGGTCGCCAGGGTCAGGGTTTCAGATGACGTCGAGAGGCAGGCAATCAACCCACCAAGGTTGGGCTGCTGTACGGCCTGGGACAGCGCCATGAACTGCGCCGATTGGACGCCTTTGGGCATGTACCCAAACCGAAAGCCATCAACGCCGATTACCTGCTCCTTATACAAGGGTTGAGTACCGTTGGCTGGCACGGTCGGTTGCGCGAAGAACATCAGCCAATATTGCGTGTTCGCGCTGCCATTGACATAGCCGCTATAGTCGAGGATGGAAATCTTCGTCCCCGCCTGGGCGATAGCCAGCGAGAAGGCCGCGCCGGGTGTCTGTGTGGCGCCCGCGCCGTCGATGGCTTGGTTGGTGGAAATCAGTCTGGTTTGTACGTTGCTCATAATTTTATCGGATTGGTGCGGCGATCATCGTCGCAACGGTTGGCTGTTTGCTCCAATCGCGGCGGCGCCATCCGCCGTGTGAAGACTCGTCGTCGAGGACAAACATGTCGTTGGTCGCCGGATACCCCTGGCGGATGTTGTCGAGGTATGATTTTGCCTTGGCAATCGCGGCCTGCGCCTTGTTGGGATTGGCGGTGGAAAAGAACTGGGCTGCGCTGAACAGCATGATCAGCATGTCGTCGAGGTCGGCGCGGTCAGTCGGCGCGGCGAACGGCGAAAGGGTCCGCTGCCCCCAAAGCCGGAATTTCATCGTTCCGTCGGATGGGACTGGCCACACCTCAAATCCTGCCGCCTGAGTGGTGTTGGCGCTGGCCGATGGCAGGACCGGCAAAGCTGAATCAGCGGTTGTGTCGGTGTAGGTTGTTCCGCCGGCCGGCAATGTGGCGACAAGGTAAAACGTGCCTGCGACCGTTCCAGTCGTGCGATACAGCCTGCGGCCAGTGACCATCGTATCCGTCGAAACCGGAAGCGCGGTCAAACTCATCTGCTTGCTGGTGACAGATACTGCTGTAGATAGTGGGCTAAACTCAGTCTCGCCGTAAGCAGTCAGGTAAGTGACGGCGTACTGGTAGAAGCCGGAAAGAGTGCCAGCCGCTCCGGCGGCGGCGCTGCAGGCGGTCAAGGGGGCGTAGGTCCGCGTTGGGGGCTGATAAAGCGTCCATTTCTTGACCGGGACCAGCGTCATCCCAATGTCAGGATTGATGACGTTGTAGTCGAACATGGAAATGCCCAGGTCGGTGGGATTCCAGAGGTTCGACCAGTAGCACTCCGCGCGCATTCCTTTGGGGCGGGAAATGTCAAATACCTGGTTTCCTTCAGTGTCGGTCGGAAGTTGGTAATACCGGACGTTTTGACCGAGGGAAATATCGAAGCGGATCTCAAGGAATGGCCATCCATACATCGTCGCCAGCCAGTTCTGCTGGTTATAAATCTGGCCGTACAGCACGTTGTCGCCACCGGGGGAGACTGATGAATCCTGGTCGTTGCCTATCTCTGCCTTGAGCATTGACAGGATATTGACTGCCGTATTCCCTCGCATGAAATTGGGTGGGCGCCATTACGCGGACGCCCAGCGCGATTACATTATTCGGACCGTGCGGATTTCTTGGCCGGACGAAGATTGTGACCTTCTTCGATTTCTCCGGCGCCGGTTGTTGATTGACCGCGCAACTGCGGCGCTTCAGTGGACTCATCAGAAGCGGCCACTTTCAAGCCGATTTCCTCGAAGGTCTGCGGCAGTGAAGGATTGACGCCCGGGAACATCTGCCCAACCAGCGGCTTTTTAGGGTCGCCATCGACGGTCGCGGTGTATTTGCGTTTGAGCCGGTCGAATTCCTCTATGTTGGTCCGGGGGTGGGTCTTGGCTGGCTGAGCCTCAACCTCCGCGACCTTGCGACCGCCGGGAAGTTCGTAAGCTTCCTGTGCGGAGACATCTGGCTTGTCAATGGTCAGCGCCTCACCTTCAGCTACCGGCGCCACGATGACTGGGTAAAGGCCGCGGTCAGCGCCGGGGAAGTGTATGGCGGTCAATACCAGCACTTCGGCCGGCGTTACTCCTGTCCCGATTCCAGTGTGGTGTTCATTCAATTTCAGTCCGCATTTGATGGTGTTCATTGTGATGTCTTTCGTTTTGGATTTGGTTGTCGCGTAAAGGGGCGCGCTGGTCAACCAATAAACCAGCGCGCCTCCCGAACGCAACCACATTTTTACGGACTGTGGAACGGGGGATAGCCGACAACGCCCGCGTTGAGGTAGACACCCCAATTGGTCGTGGTCGCCGAGTTGGTAATGCCCTGCCAAATTCCGTTGGTAAGCACCATCGAATAAGACAGATTGGTGGCGATGCCGAGCGTGTTGGTGGTCGTGCTTTGCACGGAGAGCAACCGCAGCTTGTGTCCAATGGCGCACAGCGAGGGAATGTTGGTGATGACGTTGACCGGCGTGAGGCCGTTCGCTGTCAGCAACAATGAGAACTGATTCCAGGTCGCGGTGCAGGCTGTCGCGTTGGTGATGGTTCCAGAACCCGGAACACCTGGGAACACTGCAAGGTTTGGCGATGGCGGCGGCACATTGATTGGGAAGTCAACGACAGCGGCAAACGTCACTTGATAGGTATTTGTAACGGCGTTGTTGACGCCGGTGATGCTCACGAACACACCCTCGGAACTCGATGTGTCACTGTTGTTGTCCGGCCAGATACGCGCGTCTATAATTCCGAAGGCATTGGTTTGCAGCCCAAAAGCCTGCGTGGTCCCGACGATGGTATTCGTACCAATGTTGTTCGTATTGGCGGCGGGGAAGAATCCCGGGAAAATGTACCCGTTGACCCCGAGCGCATTGTAAGCCAGCGAACTGCCGTAGCTGTTGGTGATTTCAGCGTTGTTGCCGGCGACGTTCGTGCTGGTGATTTGCAGGTTGTACCCGTTGATAAACGAGTTGTAGGCCGCGAATTGAGCCTGCGCGACGGTGACACACAGTCCCAGCAAGGCAATCACGGTGAGAATGGATTTGATGGTGAATTTCATAATTTAGTCTTTCGATTTCAGTTACTCAGGTTTCAAACGACATTCCGGTTATTGGATGCTGTAAACTCCGTGACAGTTGAGCTGGTCAAACGTCACCACGCCGGTCCAGGTCAACGCCTTGAACATGACGTACTGGTCGTAGGGCCGCACGGGCTTTTGGACCACCATGTCCTCGTCCTCCATCGGCTGCAACTTAACGTGAGCCGGATCGATGATGTAACAGTATTTGCTGCGGCCAATGCTGTCCAAGGTCGGGTCGTAATAGAATTCGATCTTGTCCAGCGTGAAGTCGCCCATGCCGATCTCAGTGGCACCCTTGCCCTCGAAATTGTTCATGGTGACAAAGCCCTTGCTCTGCTGTTCTTTGCGCATGGCGTCGAGGAAGTCCGAGCCGACGAGAGCGCAACGCGGATTGCCGCCATAGCGCATGAGCTGGACGTACTCGCGCCGCAGGAAGTTCAAAAGGTTCTGCGTTGCGGTCGAGACCTGGATATTCAATCCGACCCGGTGATTCCACCAGCCGTAGATGGAGCGGTCAAGACCGCCCACAATACCGGAGCCGTTCACGTCCGTCAGAACACCAAGAAGACCGACGATTGCATTTGCCGCCTGGCTGCCATCAGCCCAAACCGAAAAGTTCATGAACCGGGAATACGATTCACCGAAGTCGAACACGAGCACGGATTCGACGTAGTCCTTGACGATCTGGACTTCCTTGGCGTCCGGCCGTGTCTGGGGGGTGCCGTTGATGACTTGCACGCCGCGTTTCTTGAGCTCGGTGAAGTCGAGCACCGCGCCGACGTGAGCCTCGCGCCAGGGGTATTTCACCCGGCGAATGTTGTTGGGATGGACGTAACCAACCTGGTCGGTGTGGCTATACCATTGCCCAAAGCCGGCCTGGTCGGACATGAATTCACCTTGCACCGGGATGCTGACGTAATCAGCGCCGCCGGGGAAGGTCTTTTTCTTGTCGTTGAGGATTTTCAGGAGCGGACGCGCCTGAATGTTCTGGCCGACGGGGTTCTCCCTCACAAAGGAGTCAATCACCGTGTTAGTGTACGTGTCAAAATTGCTGAAACTGATTGGCATAACTCACCGCTTTCGTTGGTGCGAAAGTGCGGCGAGTGTTGTCGCCGAATCAGGTGGCCGAGCCGAACAAGATGCTTGTCGCAGCTTCCGCCGTTTCCTTGAAGCCCTTCGGCTTCACCTTCGCGGTTCTGGATGAGCTGTCGCTGGTGATCGGCGCTTTGATCGGCTTGGGCTTGGGCAGGTAGGTCGCCATCCGGCGGTTTACCGTGTCGTAAGCCTTTTGAGCAGCCGCAACTAAATCCTGTTGCGTTTTCGGCGGTCGGGCCTGCAAGGATGCCGTCAATTCGGTCATCACCTGGTCGGCTTTCGATATGCCGTGCTGCGGATCTTCGGGCGTCGTCACATTCCCGAAATCAACGTCTTTGGTCCTGATGCTGCTTTCCCACTCGTCAAGCGCCTGCTGGTTGGAGCTGGTCTGCTGTTCAACCTGCCGCTGTTGCTCGCGCTGCCGCTGTGCTTCAAGCTGGGCCTGCGTCTGCCGCTGGCCGGCGCGGGCTTTTTCAATCTCCAAGGCTGCCGCCTCGTCAATCTCGCCCTTGTCCAGCCGCGCTTTCACGTCGGCTGACTGGACGACCAGCCCGTTTCGCTCACGCATCTGGTTGAGCATGGCCTCCATGATCGGGATGCCTTTCGGATCTCCTGTGGAGAACATTCGAACGACCCCGCGCATGAACTCAAAACCTTTTTCGTCGCCGGCCAGGGTTTTTAATTCCCGGGCCGCTTCGATCTCCGGCTTGGCCTGCTCAATCTGCGTGCTCAACACTGTCTCGCGTTCCATGAGTTTTCGGAGAATCGGGCGCGCTTTCTTGGCGCCGTCCTCGCCGAGCGCGGTCGTTAATTCCGCCCACTCAGGTCGCTTGTGGAAAGGAGCATCCGGCCCAGTTTCGGCCTCTCCCGGTTTGGCTGCCTGCTCATCCGTCTTGGCTGCCTCTCCCGGTTTGGCCTGTGTTGGCTCCGGTTTTGCCGTGGTGGACGTTTCCGCGGCTTCCTCCGCTCCCTGCTCCGGCAAACCTTCACCCAGGATGTCCCGGGCCTTGCCAAGAGTTTCAGCGAACGTCGGAGGTTTATTGTCCTGCGTGGTGGGTGAATCCGCGCCTTTAGCACCCGGTGAGTTGGGCGAAGTCTCAGTAGCGCCCGTGGCATTGTCGCGGCCACTTTCGGTTGCGGTAGACGAACTCGCAACGGCTTCCTGCGTCTCTAATTCTGTATCAGCCATAAATCAGGTTTTGTGGTTTGTCAAACTATTTCAGGTTTTTCGGAATTGTGGTTGCCGGCAAAATCTTGGTCGCCAGTTCTTGCGCTTGGGCTCGGCGGGCGGACTCAAGCGCGCATCGGTCGGCGTAATTGGACGCGGCAGCGCAACATCCCATCACCTCGTAGACGTTCATCTGGCCGTCCTCAAGGGCACAGCGCACAAGGTCGGAAAGATGTTTGTTGAATTCGGCGAGTCCGACTTTGGTTCTCATGGTGTGGGCGTTCATGCTAATAGGTTCCGAGTGGGAAGTTTGGGTCTTTTTCCAGCAAGCTCTCGACAATTTGCCGGAATTGTCCGAGTTGGTTAGCAAAATTGATGATGAATTGTGAGGCTGCGGCAGGTGTAATAAATAAAACTTCCTGCATTGGAACACCCTTCATGCGGCGGCACACGCAATATGAAAATTCCGAATTGAAACCCATTTGATCCCCACTGTGCTGTTGTGATATTTGGTTCGACTGCGCCCGAAAATAATCCTCTTGTCGTTTCAGGTAGTCAACAACGTCATCAATCGCCTGCCCCGGCTTTGTGTCCATCGCCATAAAAACAGGCGACTTTTCGACAAACGATTTGATTTCGTCTCGGATTGAAACCAGCTCTTTGAGTGTGATGCTAGGAGTAACTTTGAGTTTTTTTTGGTTGGTTTTTTTCATTTGTTTTGTATGAGTTTTGGTTCTCGTAATTGTTGCTCCCATGTTAATGAGTAGATTGGATTGGGTTGGGCTTGCGAATGGTTTCTATAGCTTTGTCATATGCCTTTGATATCGCTAACACCACGCGAGGGGGAAGTGCTATGTGCGATTCTCGCAAAGCCTCCCCAATCTCCGTGAGCATTTGCATGTAAGCGTGTTCAAATGATTTAGTTTCAAGTTTGTTTTTTTCTTCCTCGGTTAATAGGTATTGCATGGTTTTTTTTGGTTATTACGCTGGTTGGTTTCCAATTGCCGCCGCTTGTTGTTGCCCTTCCTTGCGGATTTGACCCGGGCCGGTCGTTGGTTGTTTTGGCGCGGCGGCGGTCGCGTGTCCAACTTTGTTGACGACATGCGAAATGGGTGAGGCGGGTGTGAATCCAAGGGCGGTTTCCACCTGCTGTTGGACCTCGGGGGGCAGATCTTTGTAATTCGTGTTGAGCGAGAGCAGTTCCTTGCCCTTCGATCCACCGCCTCCTTGGGATTGCTGTTGGACGCGGGCCTCATCAATCAATTCATCCAAATCAATCTTCATGTCGGCAATCTTGATGCCGTACTTGAGCAATGGCGTTGGGTCGAGCCCCAACATCGCCCAAAGCTGCTGCAACTGTGGAGCGATGGCGGTGAAATTCTGCACATCGACCGTGCGGTTTGACTTGCCGGTCGAAGCCGCCTCGACGTCGAGGTACAATTCGTTTTTAATCGCCTCCCGGTCGCGTGGGAATTGAGCGGCGCCGACACCGCAAATGCGGTTGACCTCCGGCTGGCCCATTTCCAAAAGAATCATTTCGCCTCCACCCTTGGCAATTTTGGAAAGGAAATCGTCCAGGCTGTCGATGTCGCTTCCAAGTGAAGTCATCCGGCTGGCTTGAGCAATGGACTGGCCGGTCGCGGTCTGTCCGGTTGGAGCGTTACCCATGTCGGCGTCCTGCGTGCCGACAGTAAGCATTACATCTTGCATCACGAATGAGTCATCGTAGACCGCCTTGTCGATCGGTGTCCTGGGAAGCACTCCAATAACTTCCGCAACCGTCTTGCCGGCTGCCAGAGACGCCAGTGGAATGCATGCGCCACCGGGCCCGTTGGCAATGTTTTCCATTTCGGTCGGATTCATACTGCCAGCGGGATAGACGTAGGTGTCCTTGTTGTGAATCCGATGCAGCCGAAGCGCCTCGCGTGAGCGGTTCTTTTCCTCCTGCTGGGAACGCATCAGGCGCACGTCGGATTCACCGTAGATAGTGACGTACTCCTTCGGCAGATTTTCCTCAACCTCAATCCGATTTTTAACGAAGGCGTATATCGGCCAAAAGTTTTCAATCTGCGGCTCGGGTGCGGCGGGTTCTTCCAGAAAGTCCGGCCAGCCGTCGCAGATGACGTATTTGCGCTGGTCGGTTTTGCTGTAGATTTCCCACACGCACGCCTTGGCTTTCTTGTCCCAGACGCCGAAGAACTTTTTGACCGCGCGCAAAGCCGCCGTCATCAGCCCGGTGTCCGACTTGCCGCTGGAATCTTTCACCGTCCCGTCAATGTACTGCCGGGCCGAACTGCCGCGCACGTCGATGCCGTACTGGGCTTGAACCTGCTCGGGGGATAAAACAAACTCGTGACAATTCCAGTCGGCGCCAACAAAGTCCTCAAGGCATCGGCAGGCCGGGTCAACGATGATGCTCGTGGATGGAGGGAAATCAAAAACCAGTCCTTCACGCAAAACATTTTGCGCGTCTCCAGACTGCGCCGAGGCGGCAAGTTCCTGGGCCTGCAACCGGAGGTCTTCAATGAGTGGGGAGTCGGTGTCGGTGTTGTCGGCCTTCAATTCCTGGGCGGTGGCAATCAGCCGTTGCAGCCGCTCGACAAAGCCTTCAATCGTCGTCGATGACGTTGGAATGGTTTCCGTGTCCCGGCGGTAGGCGATCTTCAGGTAACCGACGTTTGTCGTCACAGCCCGCAAGACAAGCGCCTTCATCTGCGTTTTGAACGCCGGACGCTGCTGGTCCATCTGGTAGGTAAAAACCATTTCCAGAGTTTCGGCCAGCTTGTCAAATATCTGCTTTTGCTTCATGCCGTTGGCGTAGTCGGTCATGACCGCGGCGGCCATCGGCGGCGGCTCGGGGATTGGCTGTCCCGCTTGCGCAGCGCCTTCAACTTGCTGCATCGCTTGGGCTATTTGCTGTTGAGCGGCCATCAGCATTTTCTGCGTGCCATCCCAGACTTTGAAATCCATCTTGGGCCGGCGCTTGGCTGAAACTTCAGGATTCTTTGCGTAGAGCGATGCGACTTTAAGCGCGCATTGGCGTTGGACGATGTTGGCCTTGTACTTCTTCATGCCAAACTGGTTTTTGTCGTCATCGGCGCCCCACTGCTTGCCGGCCGCAAATCGCATGTCATCGCGCATCCGCTCGAATGTCGGCTGCCAGAAGTCGCGGGCCTCGCGAATCCGCGTGGCCCACTCATTAACGAGACGCTGGCGAGACTCAGGCGTCTGGTCGTCGGCGTCCTGCTCGGTTATCGCGGGCGGCACGTCGATGTTTGGTGTTGGAGTTTTGGAGGGTGGAGCGCCGGCGGTGGATGGCACCGACGCCCCACTGGGGGCAAGATTTGTAAAGTCACTCATAAATTCACCAACCTACAAGGTTCTTCGCCACCTTCTCGCGGGCGCGTTCGATTTGATTTGATTGTTTGACCCAGGCGAGGGTCATCGGTTTGGCGAGATAGTCCACGGGACGGTACTCTGTTTCAGCGGGGACCAACCTGTCAAGCCCGATTCCAATGATGGCCAGCGCGGCCACCGGGTCATCATGCGCGCCGTTGGGGAAGTCCAGCAGTTCCTTTTTCATGCGCGCCCACCATGGCGCGTTGCGCGGAAAGCGGACCATACCCATCGCGGCACGGTTGCGGATCGACTGAGCCCGGCGAATCAAATCCTTGTCCTCGGTGACTTCCTCAATCGAGCAATAAATCTTTTCTTCCCGCATCCGCTTGCGCAGGAACGGCCCGACACTGCCGCTGATTGCGTCCTTGGCAGCCCACCATGAGAACGGCTTGCGGTTGCGCATGAGCTTGAGCATTTCGTCGGTCATCACGTCCGTCTCGGATCGTTCCCAGTACACATCCGGCAGAATCCAAATAGTGTCTGATGCATCGACACCGAAAGGCATTTGGCATTGTAGATCGTTCTTTTGGTCCTTGCGGTAAGCGTGGTCACTGGCGACGTAAATGCGCAGCTCTTTTGGCAGCTCGCTGGCGTCGTACTCCCTAAGCCATTCCTTTTTGAAGTAGTTTCCTTCCTCGGGCGTCGGATTGCATTGGCCTTGGGTTTGGAAGTCGATACGAACGATCTCCGACTTGTGTGTGCGCTGCTCATTCCAAAACTCAAACGGAAAGCGCTCCGGCCAAAGCGCCTCATCCTTGGCGCGGCCAATGGGATCACCATCCTCGGCCAGCGCCGGCAGCCGGATGCGCGTCCATTTAGCAGCCTCACGAGCATCGTAATGCTGATTATTGGGGTCAAATAAACGGCCTTGAACGTCATCGGCGTGCTTGCGCGTGCCGGTGATGATGATTGCCCCGGTCGATTCATTCAGACGGCTGCGGCAGTCGGAGACGAAGCACTGCCAGGCGTGATCCCGGGTGGCTTGGCTCATTGCTTCTTCAGCATTCTTGAAGAAGTCGTCAAAGTTCAAAATCCCGGCGCCGAAGCCGCCACCCATACCGCCGCGCCCAGTAAACATCGCCACGCCACCGGCAACGGTTTGCAGCCGGTCCTGGGCGCGGGAGTCTTCACGCAATTGTGATTTTGGACTGGACCCAAAAGCCAGCTTGTGGCCGACGGAAAGGAAATTATTTCGGCAGTCACGGCCATGCTCCCAAGCCAGACTGTCCGCGTAAGTGATGGTTATTATTCCGCGCTCGGGATTTCGGCCCATCGCCCACGGAATGAATTTGCGCACGGTCAACTCGGTTTTGCCGTGCCGGTAAGGCATTTCAATTTCGAGCCGGTTGATTTCACCGCGTTCAACACGCATCAGCGCCTCAGAAACGAGTTCATGGTGCCGGCTGACAAGATAGCGCGAAACGTGGACATTCAGCGCATCGCTCGGCAATGGTTCCGTCAATCGGGCGTAAGCAAGCAGGTTGCGCTTGGCGAGCTGGCCGGCGAGGTAGCGGTCCCGCACCTGGTCATCGGTGAACTGCGTCAGAAGCATGAAGATGAGGACGAAGCTGATCATTCCGCCTTGGTCAGTTCGCGTTCCGGCGGCGGGTTGTGTTTGTGCAAGTGCATCAGGGTTTTTGCCAGCCGGGCCTGATGGCCTAACACGCCAGACGCGTGTTCATGCTCGGCGGCGAATTGTTCAGTTGTCTTACCGGCGGCTTGCGCTTTTTTCTTGAAAGCGCCGTGATGGTGGATGGCGGTCTGAATGAAATTATCAGGCATAATTTTACTTTCCAGCTGAACCGTTGACCGCAGGCAAAAGCCCGCGCCGCTTGCATTCGGCGTATAGCTCAGCCTCACCCATTTCCTCGACAGGCTTGGAAGTGTCCACGGTGATGTTGCTGTTGAGAACGACCGATGAGCCCGGCTCGTCCCGCCACTCGTCGGAACAGCAGTTTCGCAAAGCGAAGATCACAGGACGCGAGTCTCGGGTTGCTGACTGTAGCCGGCGCTCCCAGTAAAGCGTACGCATCGCGCGGGCAATTGTTAAGGCGTCAGAAAACGCCGGGATGGTTTCACCCCAGGTGTAAACGGTTTCACGAGATTTTTTGATCGATCCAGCGAAAGCAGTCAGCGAATAACCGCGAGACATGAACTCGATCACTCGCTTGGAGAATTCCGCTTTGTAGTCCGAGGGCCGGCCGCCACGGCTGTTCCGTTTAGCGTCCGGTTGAAGATGACGAGTCTTGCCTTTGGTTGGCACAAAGGGACTTTCGACCTAAAACGATGTCATTGTCAAGCGGCATTTTTTGCGACGCTACTCTGACACGACGACGCAGTTATCAGGTTCGACTAGTAATTCAATAAACTCAACATGACCGCTGCACATAAACACGCGACCGCAACGTCCACACCTCACGTGGTAGCAAAAGTCATCGTCCACATGAGTCGTTTCTCCGCATTTGCAATGCACGTCCATACACACTTTGGTGCCTTTCCACTGAATCCAACCGTGAGCTACATCCGCGTATTGGTTTGCGACGCCCCAAGCATCCTCTGATGTGTTTGCCACAGGCCCGCCTATTTTTGATGATTTGCTCATATCGTTTTTGATTTATCGGCGCGGCATAGCTCCATCGTTGGGCAGCCGGGCGGCGCGTTTCGGTTTTCTTTGGGCGACCGCCGAGCTTTCCGTTCTCGCGGGCAGCTTTCGATTTCAAAACTGAATCACGCTGCACATTTCTTTCAGACGCCTCACCAGCGCGTCTCCGCGGTCTGGGGACATGCGCGCCGCAAGAGTCCCGCCCGTGTCGTTCAGCGTGGCTAGAACAGGCAAACCGTGCGACATCCGGTAATCGATAATCGCAAAAACAGCAGCCTCAAACGAGTCCGTTAACTTTGCTTTGAACACATCGTCAAAGAATATCAACCCGCAGTTACACCGCCGGTCGATCCAATCTTTGGCGGCGCGGGCGCCTCCTTCAAATATCCCGGCGTACTCGAATCCAGCCAAAGCATCAAGGATCTGGACAGATTTCCCGCTGTAAAACACCCGCTCACACAACAGCCATCCGCAGCGCGATTTTCCGGTGCCGGTCTTGCCGTGAAGCAGTAACCCTTTTGAGTTGTGCTTCCAGGACAAGACCTCCATTGCTTTGGATGGCTTCGGCAGTCTGGCCGCATCAGTCGCCTGAAATTCAATCGGACAAATTCTTCGCCAAGCAGTGACGCGCGAGTCGATTAGTTCTTTGGTTTCCTGCTCCTTAGCCTCAACCGAATACCGCTCACAGCAGGCTGGGCAGTAGAACGCGAGCCGGGCAAGGAGGGGATCGTTAGGAGCTTCGACGATGTTTTTGCAATTTACGGTCTTACATTTTTGTTTCATAATCGTCTACTAAATAGTCATTTCCAATCACCACGCATCTGTCAGGATTCGGCTATTTGTTTGTTGGGCGTCATAGCAACGCGCCATCCAGTTCGTGCGCGATACGGGCGCACGCGGTTTTGTAGTGTGCGGCATCCCGTTCAATGCCGATGAAATTCCGGCCAGTCCGCAGACAGGCGATTCCGGTTGTCCCGCTGCCCATGTATGGGTCGAGGACGGTTGCGCCCGCTGGCACTTTTGCGATATCCAGACACCACGCCATCAGCACCACCGGCTTCTCGGTCGGATGGCGGCGAGGTTCACCGACTTGCGAGGCGCGTTGCACACCGAGCCACATGTGGCGGCACACCTTGATTGCGCCTTTCCGATTCTGCCACGCCACTTCCGCCTCGCTGAAATCACCGCTGCCACCGTATTCCTGTTTGTCCCACACGAGCCATCGCCCAGGCGGCAGCTTGTCGGCATACCAGTTCGCACCCCACAGCACGGCGATTGGATACGAGAGCCACGGCGACGGATCGAACGGTTCGGCATCGCCGATGATTTCACTCGCGCCGAGTGTCACGCCTTTCCCTCTGTCAGCGCACTTGCCGCGCTTGTGCGCGATTCCATATGGTGGGTCACTGATTACCGCATCGGCTTCGATTGGGAGCACGTCGAGGCAGTCAGCATTGTAGAGCGTAGCCGTTTGACCATGACGCCCAACAAGACGCTGCAGTGAACCGCCGATGGGCGTCTCACTTGCAATCGGAATGTTTAGGTCGGCGGTCACTGAGCTTTTTCGTTAGGGCAAAATTGCAGGTTCGACGCCTCCCCGACTCGGCGCATTGAATCTTCGCCGCGATACCAGTATCCGGTATTACCCCACACACGGGACACCTTACCGCCGATTATTTGCAGCCCGGCATAGCATGGCGTGCCGTCGGGCTTTTGTGTCACCTGGGTTATCAGCATTGGCCGGTTTTCGTTTTCGCGGCCAGTGCCATAGGTGATGATGTCGCCGATTTTATACTTTGCGGCGAGCTTCCGGTTTCTGCGCTCTTGGAGCAGCGCGTCATGCCGTGTTTTTCGGAGCTTTGCGATCTGCTCTTTGGCGCGTTCTATTTTTGAGTCTATTTGTTGTAGTTTCACGTTTTTGCCCCAACAAGTGCGTCGAGCCAATCCCGGTTGGCCGCTGCACTTTATTCGTTCAGGTTTCTGGTTGTTGTGTGTCGTGAGTCCGGGATGGCTCACGCACGACGTTCAGCTTCCGCCGCTCGACATCAAAATCCTTTTTCGTGGTCCGCTTTGAGCTGCGGTTTTCCATTCCTGAACACTGGCCTGGCCTTCTCCCGCTCAACCCGGTTGGCGTCGAAGGTCTTTTCCGACGCGAGGTAGTGCTGCCAGCTTCGGATCGGCACGTCTTTGGCGTCCCGGCCGCCCCGGGCAAAAGCTTTAAACCATGTCTCGACAGCAAATTCATCCGTGCAGCCGACGAAGCCCGCTGCCGCCTTGGCTTCGGACTCGGTTTGGGGAAAGCTGGGAGGTAGTTCAACCGGAGACGCCTTCTCTCTGTCGTCTTTATATGGAGACGGAGACGGAGACGGAGACGGAGAGCTTTTTTTAGCTTCTGTTTTCAAAACCACTAGCTTTTCACTAGCTTTACGCGGCCTGCCACCTTTCTTCCCATTGTCACTACGTGACTTACGGAATATTTTCTGCTTCAACCTCTCAGCCTCAAGCCGTTTGTTGCGAAGGAAACCGTCTTTTCCGACGGAAAATTTTGTGATTATTTTCCCCAAGGGTGTTTCGCCTTTTCCGAATTCAGAAAGCACCAGCTTATCACTAGGTAATTTACCCTGGGACCACTGGACGCACAACAGCCGGATATAAAGACCGACCTCGGCGTCCGTAAAATTCATAGTCCCTCCAAGGAAGTCGTCAGGATAGAATTGGAAGGCGGGCGGTTTCATTCGGTGGTTGAAACCTTAATACCGTCAAATATGGTTTCGTCGTTGTTATAAAAAACTGCTTCAGACTTAAGTTTTTTTCCTGAGAACTGCTCCATTTTTGAAGCCGCCTCCAGCGCAATGAGTGCTAAAAATCCAATATCAAACACCACAGAAACGGTAACTGTTGGTTTTTTATAATTCATAATTCAAAAACTCAAAAGGCGCGCCAGCGTGGAAACAGCCTGAAAGCCGCGACTGAAGCCGCAGCAAAGGGCGGAAGGCACTGGCGCGCCATGTGAATTGTCGGTGTCATATTTCAAGCCGGTTTCCAATCGGCACCGCAACCTTACCCCCAGCGGATCCCACTGTCAACCCTTCCCACTTCAAAACTGCACGCTCTTTGCGCCGCCCCTCTCGGCCGCTTTCCCAATTCCATATCGTGACCTCACGCACTTCGCGCTCGTTGTCGATCACAACGATCCGCCGCACGATTCGACTTGGGAATTGTTCCGCCGCCAGCATCGCCAGGCGGTCGCGCTGGCCACGATCCTTGGCCCAACGGATGCTCGCCAGCCGGCGACCGCGCTCACTGCGCGCCTTCTGTAACCGCCTGTTAAACGGCCCTTTCCAATCACCACGCATCTGTCAGAATTCGGTTAACTGCTTGTTGTGCTACTTTTCTTTTTCGATGGCTTTTATCAGGTTTTTGCCCACCTCGTAGGCGAGCATTCGAGCCGTTCGGTTGCCATCATTGTCATCGTAATCTCGCCGAAATGCGTTCAGTATTTCATTTAGCTGGACTGACTCTGACATCGTGAGCCGCAGCACAACAACGCGCTGCACACAACGGCGGTTACGCAGTCGCTTGAGCGTTTCTTTTGCTGCTTGGAGTTTTGGGTTCATCGCGCCGTGTGTGAGCTTGATTCGTTAGGCAAAGAACCCACCCCAATAAAGGAGTGCCAGCGTTGCGATGGCGTCTAGCGAGTAGATCACCGGGTTGTATTCGCCGCGATCTTCGCCGCGTTTGGCGCAGTGGATTGCAAAGTTTATCACGATTAGGATGAGTAGGATGAGTTGTGGTGCGTGGATTGTTATGTTCATTTTGTTGTTATTTTGTTGTTCGCTTTGCCTAACAAGTCGCCGGAGCCAATGCGTGGTGTCCCTTGAGTTTTGGATGTCAGTTTTTGTTTTCATATTTTTGGCGCTGGCGATGCCGGGTTCACGCCCCGCATGGCTCAGCTTTTTTCGTTCGGCTTCTGATACACGATCCAGTGTGTTCGGGTGTTTCCGACCCGCTGCCCAAAGAGCGGCTTCTGGTCGGTGAGCGACAAAACGGTTGCCAGCTTCACCCGATGTTCATTCCATTTGAAAACGAGCGTTCCCAGCGGACACAGGACGCGGAAGCATTCGCGGAAGCCGGCCGAGATTTCGTTGCGCCAGTCGAGCGGCAGGCTTCCGTATTTCTTTATCGTCCTGCCGTTCGGCCCGCACCAGGTATGCGGCGGGTCGAATACGACGAGCGCGAAGGTGCAGTCAGGGAATGGCAGTTCCTTGAAGTTTGCCAGCACATCAGGATTTACGACGATGCTTGCCGGTTTCGGGCCGGTGTGGTCTATCAGGGTTTCGCGGCGCTTGTCCACGAATAGAGCGCGTGGGTCTGCTTTATCAAACCAGAACATTCGACTTCCACAGCAAGCGTCCAGCACAGAAGCCGAACAAGTCGCCGGAGCCAATGACGGTTGGCCGTCGCAGTTCCGCTTCGCGGGTGTGAGATTTAGTTCCGTCATGGCTCAGCTCCGAATGTTAGCACGCTTGGACTTTTCCGCTTTCATTGAGTCCCAAAACATCAGGCCGGATTCTGCCAACCTACGCGCTCTGGTTTTTCTGGCATCTTCACAGATTTGTTGGAGTAGTCCGCGATAGAACGCTGCCTCCCGTTCAAGCGCTCTTGCGTTATCTACCATTGCACAGAATTTTACGCTGTCGTGTTCGCACGCATTTTTGTCACGGACGGCATCAGTAATCGGCGTGCTAACAACCGGGTCGAGCGAACCGGGGCTAGCCTCTCCAGCTTTCGGGATGTAGTATTTTTCGTAGCACTCATCGCAGACGTAGCGATAGTCGCCGACCTTCATGTCTGTTCGGTATTGTGCGCTTGGGATTTTACAGTGTTTGCATTTCATATTTTGGTTTCCGTTGTTTGCCGCCCCGGTCGCTCGCCCGGAGCGTTAGATCGCGGGGTCACGCCTTGTTTCTATTTTGGTAGTTTAGGAAGGCGATGTTTGGCGCTTCCTTCCGCAGCATGGAGTATTCGAGTTCCAGCTTGAGTGTGCCGATGATCTTGCCGGCGGCGTTGGTCATTTCCTTGCATTGTCCGGCGCGGCGCGGGTCGGCCTTCACCCACTGATACACGTCCAGCAGGTCTGTTCGCAGTTCTTCGATGTTTTTCGGTGTTGCCATAGGTTTGTTGTTTTATTTCACGCTGGATTTTAATGACGATGGCGGCAGTTTCCAGCAGGGCTGTCGGCACGTTTTTGAGTCCCCATTTGTTCGTCCAGTGATTTCGGATATACGTCACTGTGACATCGCGGACTCGGTTGCGGTGTCTTTTCAGATTGTCGGCACGCACCATTTCGGGATGTGTCTTTTTCCATTTCGAGCGCCATTGCTTTTTCAGCTTTGGATTTTTGCTTGATGGCCAGTTGCGCCAGTGTCCTGGATGCGATTTGTTCCACCGTCTTTTATACGCGAGTCTTTTGGCCCGACGCTCTAACAACGTGCCGGAGCCAACCGGCATTGTCGCCGTCAGTCCGCATTCGCGGTTCACGCTGGTTGTGTGCCGGTGGCTCATCACGAATCGTTAGGCGCACTTGACATCACGACAGGCGCTTTCGATGGTTGATTCGAGTTCTTCCCATGTGACGATGAAGTTTTCATCAGCTTGGGTCACGAGATTTCGAACGATGGTCATTAGCGTTTTAGCCCGTTCGGTAGCTGGCAGTTGTTCGAGGTTGTCGAGTGCTATTTGTATGTCTTTCATTTTGGTTTAGTGGCTGTGCGCCCAACAACCGCATGGAGCCAACCCCGGTTGGACGTTTCTTTTTTTACTCATAAGATTTCAGGTTATTGGACATCGTGGTTCCGGGGCGGCTCAGCGCCCATCGTTAGGCCGACTCGCCGTTGTGTAATTTGAGCGCATATTGTTTCCATTCTTCGCCCCACGCACGGACTTCTTCGAGCCGTTCGCGGATTTTCTCCATGTCGTTATGTCGCCCTTGGAAGAAGTCAAGTGTCTGCTCGACATCCCAAAGCATATCGTGGAGCTCTCCGATGTCTGATTCGTCTTTGAGCTTTTCCCAGCCCCGGATTTTCTTGGCTGACTTTTCGGCAGCGGCGATCACGGCATCTATGAGCGGGCATCCCGGCGGCGGTTGCGCCGTTATTTCGTGGATTTCTTCCGAGGTAAGCCGTCGGCCTAACACTGCGCCGGAGCCAATCGCCACTACGCCTTCAGTTTGGCGTGAGTCGCGGGCTTCGTTGGCTGTCGCTGGTTGGCTCATGTCTCGCGTGATTATCCGTGGCGATTGCTGACCTCATCGTTGGGCATCACATGAGTTTCCAATTTATGAACACGAAACCGAACGACCAGATAGCACAGGAAATCCGAAAGCAAGCCGCCGCGCTCAATAAGCTCGCTGATAGTATTGAGAGCACGAGCGCGAAGCCGAAGGCGAAAGACGAGGAAGCGATTCCCAAGTCTTTCCCACCAGGGCGTCCCACCACTCACAGCATCCATAAGCTCAAGGCCGACCAGAAGCAGGCAGACGCCCGCAAGAAGCAGCTTGAGGGTTGGTAAGATGATGCCCAACAAGGCGCTCCAGGCAACAGCCGCTATGCACTCCACGTTCAGAGGTTCATTCATATTTAGTTCCTTTCTTTGCGCTCAGGCGTTGCCGTCGGCGGCTGTGCCTGAGCTGATTCGTTAAACCTCAACCACCCTCCCCGCCGTCCTGACCCCTGACGTGATTTTCTTGACGGCGCTTACCCCTTTCAATACCCGCCCAGAATTCAGGTGTATTTTGATTTGAGCCATAATCACCGGCAGTTTTTCCCAGTTCACACAATCGGGATTGCAGCGGGCGAACTCAATTGGGTTGGTCACGGTCACTTCCCAGTCCTCGGTGACGCGCTGGCCGCTTGCCCGGGTACTGGCGACGGGGCGGGATTCGATGTAACTAGCCTCGGCGGCGCGTTCTTCGACCTTGGCGACCTGGGCTTGTGCGGCAGCAGCTTTTTCGTCGGCTTCAGATTTCAGCCGGCTGGCTTCAGCTTGTGCGGCAGCAGCGGCTTCACGCTGCTTCTTGTTCTTGGCTTCGCTGGCGAGCCTTTCAGCAGCCTCAGCGGCTTCACGGGCATCTCGATCAATACAGGCCTGCTCATCCGCAATGCGCCGCAATTCCGCCTGCTTCTCACGCTCAATGCGGTCCAATTCCTCCTGTTGTTTGCGCTGCTCGTCGGCGATGCGGCGCTTCTCCCGCATTTGGAATTCGCTGACGAGGTTGGAAATGCGGCCGAGTTCCTGTTCAACTTCCAACACAGATTTGTCCTTTAACCGCATCAGGGATCGGCTGTATTCCAGGGCCGGCTCGTTGAGTCGAACGCGCTCCTTTTCGACCAGCTTGGAGAATTCCTTCAGGTTTCGCTGGGCGCGGACGGCGGCTTCGTTATCGGCGGTTGTCTCCACCTTGCCGATAAGTGCGGCGGATTGAAGCGCCATGTCGCGCAATTCCAGGGCGGACTGGTTCAGCGACGGCTCTGAGAATTGAGGGGCGTGGGCTATGATCATGTCGGCGCTCATACACTTGCCCCCGGACCGTCTTGGTCGTCATAAGCGCCACGATCAATTTCAGGCTCTCTCATTTCCGGCATTCCATTCTTCAGCCAGAAATAAACATCCTTGCACGCCCGCAAATCCGCCATCGCATCGTGGGCGCCGTCAAACGACTTGCCAAAAGCCCGCATGTAAGCCTCGGTTAATTTCGGCCACTTGAATTTGTCGGCTATCTTGCCTGGCAACTGGCACACGTCCGTCATTTCTCGCATTGTGCAAAATGTTGGCATAGCCTTCCACGCCGCGTCATCCTCGTCGGTGATGAGTTCAAACCGGCGCATGGCTATTCTGGCGATAAATTTATCAAACATGACATTGTGGGCGATGAGTAGTTGCGACTTGCGGACCATCGCCAGCAATATCTCAGCCGCCATTTTTTGGGCCACTCCGTAGGCGTTGGCAATTTCGTTGGTGATGCCGTGAATGTCGCTGGCTTCCTTGGGAATGGTCCAGCCGTCTGGTTTGATGATGACGTTGTGTTCCTCCATCGGCTCGCCGAGTTCGTTGGTCAGGATCGCCGCCAGTTGAACAATGTGAGGTTGCGACGGGTCGCGGGCGCGTTTGTTGAAGTCAGGAAGACCTGAAGTTTCAAAATCAATGAATAAGAGCATTTGTGAATTGTCCTTTCTGGTTGCGTTTTCGGTTTAACTGCTTTGCAAGCCAAGCGTCGTGTGGTTACACCGCCGGGTTTTTCATCTTGCGCAACTGCCCCAGCAGCCCGCCCGTCGCCCGCATGAGCCGTTTGGCCAGTCCTTGCTTGACCTCGCTGAAGTCGTTGGTTTCGTCGGAAACAAAATCAGCCGGGACGCAATTCTGATCGGCCCACTTCTTGAAATCATCGAAGGTGAACCCGGCTTTGATGATGACGTCGGCCAGCTCGGCTTGAGATCCGGTTGGCGTTCCGGGAGTGGCTTCTTCGTGGCTGGCGCCAGCGGGGGCAAGACCGGCATCGGATTCGGCGGCAGTGTCTTTATTATGAATCTCCTTTGGCGCGTTTTTTGGGGCGCTGGGGGTCGCCGTCGCGATGGCCGCATCAACCGTCACAATGGAAGCCGCTTCATCTTCGTCGTAGATGCCGGCGAATCCGCAAGCCATCCGCGCCGCCTGGCAGAGCGTCCGATTACGAAGCATCCGTCGAGGCATATTGTTCCACGGCTCCGTGTTCCGCTTGCATTCGCTAAAGTATTCCGTGATGACAACCGGGTGAGATCGGTTTTTCAGATAGACCGTCGCCGTGCAGGAAACCAGTTCGCCTTCAGGCGTTTCGGAAAAAGAGAATTCGATGCCGTCAAAATCAGGGTGCCGGATGAGCATCTTGTTCCACCCATCCACACTGACGATCGGTACAATGCCGCCGCCCTTGGCAGGGAAGGCGTACATTTCCTTCAGGAGCGGGTTGAGTTGGTATTCATTCGAGACGACCACCAGCGCCAGTAGTTCCTCATTGGTGGCATTTTTGAACACGGTTGACTTCAGCGTGTCCAGTAGCTTCGCCGGCTCAACACTAAGGCGTGAGGCCATGAGCGAAAGCGCGGAAGGTTTTTGTGCGGGTGGTTGTGTGGTTTTAGCTATTGCAGTTGTCATTTGGTTTTTTTTGGTTGTGGGTTTAATCAGTCTTTCAAATCGTCCGGGTCAATCAACTCCATCTCGCGGTCGCGCTTTCCGGCGGCAAACATCATCCCAAACAGGAGAATGACTCCAAGCGCCGAGGCAAGGGCGAACAGCGTGCAGATCAAGTTCATCGAATCCTCGTAACCTCAAATCGTTTTTTATCCAATGCAAGGAATTTCGTCCTGAGAAGTTCTCGGATGCAAAACTTTCTTCCGCTTTCACGGGCGACGTAATAAACCGACTGGCGCGCCTCAAGGTCAATCGTATTTTTGAGCGAATCGCCAATATTCAAAGCCGTCAATGCTGATTCGAGTTTTGTAAATTCTTTCGTCGGTGCTGCCATAGATGAGGGCACTTTAACAGAAAACAAAACGGTGTCAACAAAAAATTTGTTGACAATGATTTTTCCTTGTGGTTAAGTGGACTCGCAACGCAACAAAAAAACAAACCACATGAGCACTACATTCCAAAAATGCCCCAAAATAGTTTTGATAATGGCTGATGAAATTCTGCGTCAGTTTGAAACCCACCAACCTCTAATCGACAGCGGAGTCACAGTGGACCTCGTTTTTGCTTACGCTGAAAAAGACGAGAAGACCGGAGAGCCAATCGGCGATGCTTTGAGTAAAAACGGTGTAAAAGCGCTTGGTATCTGCCGAAAAATTCCGCTCAAAGATCGGGCAATGGGTCGAGCAGATGCCGAAATATCAATTGATGGTGACTGGTGGGAGGACTCAACCGATGAAGAGCGGCGAGCGCTGCTTGACCATGAATTACACCACATCGCTGTAAAAATTGACAAGCGCGGGCTTGTGCGCGACGACCTTGGCCGGCCCGTGCTGCAACTGCGCAAACATGATTTCGAGGTGGGCTGGTTCAAGGTAATTGCAGCGCGGCACGGCGATAACAGCCAGGAGCGACTACAGGCGCGCCACGTCATGGGGCTGATGGGACAATATTTTTGGCCTGACATCATTCCCCCGACACAGATTCCGAGCGAGGAAAACACCAGCATTACACTGGAAACCGCCGGCAGATCGGTAAAACTCACCGCAAAAGACATGCGCGCGGCGTCCAAGCGAATTTCCGATGTGCTGGAAAAGCGCAAAGAGAGGGCTGAGTGAAGAAAATAATCGCTGTTGATCCCGGCGCAAGCGGCGGCATCGCATGGAGCGACGCCGACGGAAACACTCACTGCGTCCCCATGCCTGAAACCGAGGGCGACGTGATGAACCTCATCCGCGAGATTGGGATTGTGGACACCCGCGCCGTCGTCGAGTTAGTTGGAGGATTCATCAAAGGCAACCCGGCGCCCGGCTCAACCATGTTCAACTTCGGGCGCGGCTTCGGCTTCATCCTTGGCGTTCTGGCGGCAAGTTATATTCCAGTTGAACTAGTAAGGCCGCAGAAGTGGCAGAAACATTTCTCGCTCGGATCATCCAAGGAGTCGGGCGGAAAAACGCTCTGGAAAAACAAGTTGAAGGCGAAGGCGCAGCAACTTTTTCCAAGCCAAAACGTGACACTAAAAACAGCCGACTCGCTGCTCATTTTGGAGTACGCTCGGCAAAACCCGTGAACCCATTGCGGTATGACCCTCCAACTCTCCCTCCTAAAACGCGAATGGGCCGACTCGGCTGAGCCGGTAATTCTTGAAAAGATGCGCGGTACGATTTTCACCACAGACGATCTTCACAGCCTCCTTCCGACGCCAGATCATCCGAACTGGTTCGGAATTCTTATGGCTTCCCTTAAAAACAAAGGACTCGTTGAGCGCGTCGGATATCAGCCGAGCAGGAGGCCTGAGAGTAATGGAAGGGCGATTGCGGTGTGGCGCGTTGTGTGAAACCCTCCTACGCCATGCCCTTTGACACGCCGCTTAAAGAGCTTGATCGTATGCGGAAAATGGAAGTTATGTACAGCGAGCAAATCGATGAATTGAAACGGATGAGCCGTGAAGGAATGATTGAGGTTAACGCATGTTTAGCCCATGTCACAAGGCTTTTGGAAGGGTGTAGGCGGGAGATTAAGCGGTTCAAGCGGATACACAGAGTTAAAGAGTGAGCGGGTTATTGACAAGTTATCACTATGAATTCACAACACCTATCCCCTCCCCGCTGGCCCGGCGGTCCTCCGATCTGCCCCATCGCCAATCTGCCTGCCTTCGCCACCGACAAAGAGGCTGCGACTTTCAACAACGCCAACGGTCATCAGCCAATACTCGCTCAATGGCTTTGCAAGTTCTGCAACCATGTTCACTATTGGGGCACGTCACCGACGGACTCTAGCGGCAACCACAAGGCGGGGGCGGGTGAATTGCCAGCGAGGATTGTTAGGCTACAACTTGGATTGAAAGTATGAACCCGATCATCCTAACCATCGCCTTATTCGCCGCATCCTCGCAAGACTATGCGCACGTCACCATCACGACGACCAACAACAACCCCCTGCACTGGTACAGCCTCCAACGCTCGACTGACCTCATGAATTGGACGGTCATCGAAGAATACAACTGCGGATCAACCGTGGCTCAGGAAATCGATTACGAGATTTTGCCGCAGGCGTTTTACCGGGTGCAGGATTTGGGGACGTACTCGCCGATTTAATTCTATGGATCGGATTGAATCGGAATGGCTGGTCGCTTGGGCTGTTGTGAATGCCGGGATCTGGCGATGGCAAAAGGTGGCTGATGAATCACTCATCAATGTTGGTCGGAATTATCTGATGAAGAAATGCCGGAAGTGCGGGCGGGAATATCACGCCGACTGCATTCCATGCACGTTTAGAAATGGCGGCGACATTCAAGAGAACAG
>Ga0265318_10000323_pt1 | contig 38284 bp, 51 predicted proteins | sample 4821metaG_FD_192431 | JGI IMG/M metagenome (GOLD analysis project Ga0265318, IMG submission 192431) | Rhizosphere microbial communities from Carex aquatilis grown in University of Washington, Seatle, WA, United States - 4-8-21 metaG | ecosystem: Host-associated > Plants > Roots > Rhizosphere >... | reverse complement strand
GGACATACCGCTTATGAAAAAATTAGGCATTGAGCAAATTGACGGTGGTGGTTGGTATTGTTGGATTGGTAAAACAGATATTCTTAAAAGTTTTATTGATCAATACCCGATGCGTTGCTTTGATGGAAAAATGCTCGGACCTGATGTTATGATGGTTCATGACTTAAGAAAAGCCGGTTATGATTGTATGGTTGATTTTTCAGTACAATGCAAGCATTATGACCCGAGAGACAAGCGATGGATTGAAGCCATGGAAGGTAGGGGGTACGATGTAACTTTCAAAAAAAATAACGGAAAGTTTGAATTAGTATTAAATGAAAAGCATGGAAATCAATAATGATAATTTGGGCGGTTGGGCTATTAGTAGTCAGCTCTTAAATGAAGCAATACGTTTGGCCAAGTATGGCAAGATTCTTGAAATAGGTTCGGGAACAGGAACAAAAGAATTAAGAAAAATAGCTGATGTTATTTCGATTGAACATGATCATAAGTGGTTACCTGAACCGGTATTGGCTCCGACAAATCATGAAAGTTATTTAGTGCCGATAGAAAGCACGACAGGTTGGTACTCAGTGCCGCAGATTGAGACAGTTTTGAAAGGTTTAAGTTACGATCTTATTATAGTCGATGGTCCGAAACGAAATGGACGTCATGGATTTTTACATAATTTTGAGTTGTTTGATTCGACTGCGGCGATAATTATAGACGATGTTAACAGACCTAATATAAAACTTATGGCCGACCTTATTCAAAAGATTTTGGACAGACCATATAGGGTAATAAATACTGATGAGAAAAGAGCGTTTGCTGTTTTTGAACGGACTCGAATGATGTTATAATATATATATGAAAAATATTGAATGGAAAAATGAGCGACGAAAAGTAATTGATTTATTGCCCGCGGATTATAACCCACGTCTTTTAACCGAGAAAGAAAAAGAGGACTTAACGGAAAGTATTAAAAGATTTTCGACGGTTGAACCAGTAGTTATAAATATCGGAAAAAGAAACAACATTTTAATTGGCGGCCATGCCAGGATAGTTATTTATGCCGACTTAGGAATTGAAGAAATTGATGTTAGAGTACCCAATAGAGAATTGACTATAGAGGAAGAAACAGAACTTAATTTAAGACTTAACAAGAACACGGGATCGTGGGATCCTATAAAATTAAAAGATTTAAGTTTAGACCTTTTGTCTGATGTAGGATTCGATTCTCAAGAACTTTCGGCCATGTTTGACGACTCTAAAATTATAAATGATAAATTTGACGTAGAAAAGGAAATAAAGGCCGCTCGAACGACGACGGTTAAGAGTGGGGAAATATACCAACTAGGCAGTCATCGACTCATGTGTGGCGATTCTACGCTTTTGGATGACGTTAAAAAGCTCATGGGGGGGGGGCTTTGCGGATATCATTTATTGCGACCCGCCGTATAACATCGGACTCGACTATAATAAGGGCGTCGGTTCAGCATACGGAAACGACCAGGCCTATGGCGGTGAGTATAGAGATGGTTCTGATAGCAAGAGCGAAATCGATTATAGCACTTTTATTTCAGCGACTGTTGAGAACGCGATCGCCTCCGCTAAAAAAGACGCTCATGTATTTTATTGGTGTGACCAAAATTATATTCACTTGTTGCAAGAAATATTTATTAAAAATAAAATAAAATTGCGACGAGTATGTTTATGGATAAAAAATGGAATGAATTTAACGCCGCAATTTGCTTTCAATAAGTGTTATGAGCCATGCGTTTATGGAGTGAAAGGCAGGCCGCATTTGCACAAGACAATGACAAAAATGACCGAGATCATGAATAGTGAAGTGGAAACAGGCAACATCGCCTATGAACAGATTAAAGATATTATAGACCTATGGCTTGTTAAAAGAGATACGGGATATTTACATCCGACGCAAAAGCCATTATCACTTCATGAAAAACCGTTAAAGCGTTGCGGTGCTCCGGGACAAGTAGTGTTAGATTTATTCGGCGGTTCAGGATCAACCTTAATGGCTTGCGACCAGTTAAAACTTGTTAATTATTCTATGGAAAAAGACCCTATCTTTTGTCAGGTAATTATCAACAGGTACCAAAAATTTACAGGAAATTTTGCTGAAAAGCTTAAAAAATAAGGCTTTTATAGGGCTATTGCAAAGATTATTATAGTGTGATATAATTAATGTATAGTGGAGTTATCCACAAGTAGTAAAAATTATATGCCAGGTGACTCAATAAGCGAGGAATACCCATTAGGGGCAATGATCGAGCCGTACGATATCGAGCGTGAGAAAGAGCAAGTTTTTGAAATGGAGGAAAGTAATGATTGGAAACCAATTCTTGATACAGGATTTTTTAGAAAACCAATCGCAAAGGATTATTTATTAGTAATAAAATCAGATATATGATGGTGCACATTAAGCCTGTTCCAGCTTCAAGGGGGTGGGAACAAAAAATGGAAAAGTATAAGAAAGAACAAAGAAATTTAACTTTAAGAGCAATTACTTTAGTGGTAATGGCAATAACTGTTTTTTTGATAGCTATTTTTTATGCGGCGCCTAAAAGTGAAATATCAGAATGTTTGAAATGGCAGTCGTGGACCAAGACTTATACTGAGTTTTATTTAACACCGTCAGAGGATCAGCAATGCAAAGACAAGGGCATTAATGTCGGCGCAACAGTAAGACGCTAATATGACGAGTTTGAATAAAGGAATTGTTGTTTTGGTACTTGGATTCGTAATTTTAATCGGAATAAATATAATTACTTTTGCTACTTCAATATTAGAGTTAGATAATAGAATGATGTCAATAGGGATAGCTTTTACAAAATTACCGAGTAATAATAATTCAAAACAGTATAATAAATTTGTCGATATCATGAGTGCGCGTGATATGCGACTTTATAAGAATCCGGGAAATAATTGTTATGATCAAACAAAAATAGTTCAAACTGAATTGGAAAAAATAGGTATAGCATCAAGCATTTTAATAGCAAAAGAACGTACTCATGCCTGGCTAGGGATATGGGTTGATGCCACTGATGGACACTTTGTTTCGCCTGGGAAATATGCTATAATGGAAGTACGAGAAACACCGACTAAGGTAGTTTGCGCGAATGAATAAACTGCGGCCAGAGGAGAGATGCGGATAGTAGTCCATTTAAGGAAAACTAAGCGTCTCGCCCCTGAACACAGGGAACGACCTCCACGGATTAGGGTCAATGCGGTGGGCACGGTAAACGATCAACCGGCCATGGCTAGAGGACACGGAAAATCCTGCCCCCGATAATCCGATTTAATTATTAAACAAAAAACAATGTTATTCACTTTATTTGGCGGTATATACTTTATTTGCGTAGCGATTGCTGCTTTCGGTCTTTATAAGACACCTGAAGTTTTGATGGGAGTGTTTGCGGCCTTAGCGGCGATAGGTTTATTTGTTGATGGTTACCGAGCAAGAAAGATTTAATAATAATAAAAATCCATATGAAAAAGTTTGAGTATAGAGTATTACATTTATTAAATAGATTCAGAGACGTTCAAGATAATGGTTTTGATGCAAGCAAACTGTTCAACGAAGAATGTAATAAAGCAGGTGAGAATGGTTGGGAAGTAGTAACAATGACAAATTTTTGTGATCATATTATTGTTATTTTTAAGAGAGAGTTTGTACTCGATAAGGTTAATGATGATCGACTTACCATTAAATCTTTAGAACAAGCTGAGAGTCTCAAAAATTTAGATAAAATGACAGATAAATTAGAAGATGTATTGTCAGGTGAGGGAAAAGTAATTGATACGGGGTTCTTAACAGCTTTGTATGATAATTTGAAAGCAGCAAATTTTGGATATAGAATGAGAATACATAAAAGATAATATGAAAAAAATAGCTATAACAATTTTCATCCTTTTTATAGGTTTAGGAATTAAACCTATCAATGTTTTTGCTCATGACACATGGTATTCAACTGAGGAACAGGCACGTATTGATAATGAAATTCAAACACTAAGAGTTGATTTAACTAACGCTACAAATAATTTAGATGCGGCAAACGCTCGATTACAGGCACAATGCTTAAATCAGTCCAGTGGATATAGAGAAGTAATTATTGTTAATGACAGTAGTCGGATCGAGGCGGTAGAGAATCGAGTAGGTATAATTGAAAAGACTCTGAAAGTAATAAAAAACGCCGTTAACACGATTTTAGGTAAGTTCAAAATCAAGAAAATATAGATATGAATCCATTAGCTGAAAATTTGAAAGAGGCAAAGAAAATTTTTGAACAGAACAAAGGGAATGTGGTAGTTACATGTAGAAATAATGAAACTCGGATGAATAGAGAGTGTAAAACGCTGAGAGAGGCAGAGGAGTTTTATTCAGAATAAGTATAGTGTTTTCTGCCCCCGTTTATTGTAGAGATTATAGACACTTTGGCGCGGATTCCGAAAGGTACCATGCAAAAAAGGGATCAAGTCTATAGTCGAATTAATATCTGGGGCCGAGAACAGTATAGAGTAGAAATGAGTAGATTTACAATTAAATGAGTAGGTTTAGTATATTGACTCATGATATAGAGCCTCGTTTGAAAAAGTGAGCCGTTAGCGCCTAAAAAGTAATGGCGGCACCGGGCATATCTATATCAGGAGTCAGTACATTAAATAGCGTATTCGCTCATTGGGGTAATGTGGAGCACGGGGAGTGGTTTCCATGTATACAATTCAAGCCGCTATGATCCGCTATAACGGCCACAAAATAATGTTATAATATTTTTTACCACAAGTAGTGAGTACGTTAGACCTATGGACGGAAAGGCGTACTAGTTCTTTATGAGCTGAGACTATCAGCTTGGCAACGGCTATAATTCAAAAAAGGTATCTTGAAAGAGGATATCTTTTTTGTTTCCGCATATATATAAAAGTGGGTCTTTCTTATACATGAGAAAGGGAAAGGGATAGAGATTATATATAAGGGATTAAAGTGACTCTTTATTAGTTGACGAAAAAGTGATATATTGTATTGGTATGGAAAATGAAGCAGAAAAAACCACAAAAAACCACACACAGCGTGCGGAAAAACCTTTGACATATTGCGTTATCAGTAAAGAGAAGCACGAGGAACAGTTACGCACTACAACAAAGAAAAAGTTATTCCTCGCTCACTTTGCTCGGAGCCAGGGAGTAATTGTTTATGCTTGTGAAAAAGTAGAAATAGACAGAGGCACTTATTATGATTGGGTTAATAATGATCCGGTATTCGCTAAGGCGGTACAAATGACTGATATCGATAAGAATAAAATCGTTGACGATTTATTATGGTATAAAATAACTGTTGAAAAAGATGGACCGAGTATCAGATTTTTCAAAGACCGCCGCGACCCTGCTTTTAAGAAACGAATTATACAGGAAGTAATAGACGGTGATCGAACCTTACAGGATTTATTAAGAGAGGATGAAGAAAAATTAAATGACCATAGAGAAAAACGGACGGACAGTCCGGACAAACGAGGAGCTGATCGAGGGCCTGTTGATGATCCGCAACAAGCGCGGCCAGAGGGTGGCGTTCAAGCTTAATAAGGCTCAACAGTGGTATTGGGAGCATAAGACGCGCCGTAACCTTATTTTGAAAGCCAGACAAGAAGGTATCTCAAAAATAATCGGCGCTGACATGCTTATTGACTGCGTACGCAAGCCGACTAACGCTATTGTTATCTCGCATGAAAAAGAAGCGACTAAACGTCTCTTTGCCGCGGTTAGATATTTTATAAATAACATGAAAGTGAAACCTGCCTTGATGATTGATTCTAAGCAGGAAATAACATTCTCTGATCCTGGAAGTTCGTATTTTATAGGAACAGCAGGACAGAAGGCCGCCGGCCGTGGTGATACGGTAGATAGAGCGCATTTATCAGAGGCTGATTTTTATGACGACTTGGAAAAGATATTAGCAGGTGTGGCCGAAGCGGCCGAGTATGGTCAGATTGATATCGAGACCACGCCTAACGGACGAGGGCAGTTCTATGATATGTGGCAGAAGGCCAAGAAAGGACAGTCCGCGTATACGACGATTTTTATTCCCTGGTTTTTTAATGAGGAATATTCAGCAGAGTTTATGACTGAGGATGAAAAGCAGGGGTTGTCGGCGTCCGTTCAGGAACTCTTTGAAATCAATAACGAGAAATTAATAACGCTCTATACTGAAGAAGAAAAGAGATTGATAGCCCGTGTCTTAGATGAATATAAAATACAGTTAACCCCGGGACAAATTAAATGGCGCCGTTATAAGATATGGGATAAAGGACAACTGTTTTGGCAGGAGTACCCGGAGGATGATGTTTCTTGTTTCTTACAGTCCGGTCGTACAGTATTTTCACAAATCACGACGGATGTCTCAAAGCGTATTCCGTTGGATGATATTGAGAACTGGTTTATTAAACAAGGTATGGATGATAAGGCCAAGCAAGAATTTAGAGCAAAGAATTTTTACGCGGGAGTGGATGGCGCCGAAGGTACCTTAACCGGTGACGCTCATGCCTTTAGAGTATTGGATATGAATACTCAGACAGGTAAGGGCACCTTTATTTATGAGATTGTTTCTAATGAACCAATCGATGAATTCTGGGCACGAGTTAAAAAGATAACCGACCAATTCAAAATTAAAATCGGTATTGAAAAGCAAGGCGTTGGAGTGGCGCATTGTCGGCAGGCAAAACGATTGGGGATTAATTACGTGGAGTGGAACACTACGGGTACAAGCAGACCGGTTATGATAACCGACCTGGAAGAAGCCTATCGTAAAGAGGAAGTTATTGAGACGTATCCCGAAGCGGAAAATGAAGCGAAAGATATGGCCTACGGACCGTCTAACAGACCTGAACATCCGACCGGGAAACATGATGACAGAGTATTTGCCGGATCGATTGCGCTGCAGTTAACAAAGCGACCAAGAGTTCGTGTTACATTTTAATAATAAAGTGCTATAATAAATTTATATGTCATGGTATTCCAAAGGATTACGTTTTCTTAAACAGTCAATAACAAAGATGGCTTCTTTAATCGACCCGATTGACCCTTACGATACGGAATGGGGCGGACTTGATTTGTTACGAAAACTAACAGGCGGACGATGGAGCAAGACACGCATGCTCGAGCAGTATGAAAAATCATTGTATGCTTCGGCTTGTCTTGATAAGATATCGCAAAAAACAGCGTCGCTTGATATTAATTTATATAGAATAAACAATAGCCGTGGTGACACGGAACAGGTCGTTATGCATCCGCTTATCGACCTTTTGTATAAGCCGAATCCGTTTCAAACAAAGACCGAGTTCTTTAAGATTATGGCGATTAACTTAAAGGCCTGCGGTGATGCGTTCTGGTATAAGATTAGAGATTCACGCGGACAGGTCATTGAGTTATGGAACTTGCGTCCGGACTACATGACCATTATCAAAGACCCTAAATTGTTTATTGCGGGGTATGATTTTAATGCGGGATCAAGTGGAGTACGACACATCGCACCAGATGATATTGTTCACTTCCGCATGCCCTCACCAATCGAACAACACTACGGCACAAGTCCGATAGCCTCGGCGCACTCACGCATTGAGACCGAAGAATACATGACGGCCTATCAGAGAGATTTCTTTTTGAATAGTGCCAGGCCTGACGCCGTGTTAGTTTCAACTGAAACATTAACCGATGAAGAACGCGAAGAAATGAGGCAGTCGTTTGAATTGCGTCATAAAGGCAAAGGTAAGAATGGACGTGTCGGGATTCTCGAAGGTGGTATTCAGTATCAGCAAATTTCAATCACGCAAAGAGAGATGGACTATATCGAATCTCTTAAGGGCACACGAGATGATATCTTTGTGGCCTTTAATACTCCTAAGTCAGTGGTGGCCGTCAGTGATGATGTCAATCGAGCGAACGCTGAAACAGGCATGTATATTTTCTTATCGGAAAATATTAGGCCGTTTGCCGAACACATCTTCGACGTTATTAACGAGATGCTTGTTATTCCTGATTTTGGTGAAGAATTATTTGTTAACTTCCCTGATCCAACGCCTGAGAATAGAGAGCAGACCTTACTTGTTTATGATAACGGCATTAAGAATGGTTGGCTTTTAATCAACGAGGTTCGTCAGAAAGAAAACTTGCCGCCGGTTGATGGTGGTTGGGATTTATACTTACCATTTAACGTCACATCAATGGGCGGATTAAGTGATCAACAGAAAATGAAATTATTAACTGAATGGGAACATAGAAAAGATAACGAACGTCGCGCCGTAAGAGTTAAAATGTTTAGAGGACGTCAGACCCTATTGCAGAAGTTTATTGTGAAAGAGGAAGTTAAGAAAATGTTGATGGCTGATTATCAGAAAGATGAAGAAACAAAGAGAGTTAAGAATAAAAAAACAAAGGATGATACTCGCCGCAAAGGTTCGATTCTAAAAGACCTTGAATTACGCACGCGTTATATCAAGGTGGTAAATTCTCAGATAGAGCAACGAGCCGAACGCTTTAAGGGTGAGATTAATAACTTCGCCGAAAAAGAACGAATCGCTTTTACCGATGTCATTAAACAAAATATTAAAAGCAAAACAAAGTCATTAAGTCAAGGTATGAAAGAAGTGATTAAGAGTTTCTATAAAGACCAGGCCGTTAAGAGTGCGGAGTTTCACTCAAAGTTTTATGAGGAGTTTTTACGTATGGCTGGTAACGAAGCGATTGCCATGTTAATTAGTCATGCTAAAGATGATGGTTTTCAGGTTAGTGAAGCAATTAGAAAAGCAATCTTAAAACGTGCTAAGCAATACGGCTTAGGTGTTACTAAAACAACGCGTCAGAGAATAACTAATGTATTAGCTCAGGCGATTGGTGATAGTGAAGGCATGGCGCAAATTTCAGATAAGATTGCCGAAGTGTATAAAGAGTTTCCGACCTGGCGTGCTGATTTAATTGCGCGAACAGAATCAACGGCGGCAAACAATGAAGGATTTATCGAAGCATATAAGCAATCGGACGTGGCAACGCACAAAGAATGGATCAATGCCGGTGATGATAGAGTACGAGATGAGCACTCTAACGAAATGGGAGTAGGTGGCGAGATTGTTCCGGTTGAAAGTCCGTTCTCAAATGGTCTTATGTATCCGCAAGAACCAAATTGCCGATGCGTACTCGGTCCGGCTTTTGCTCCCGAGCAATAACTTATGCTATACTAAAAAATATGAAAGAGCTTATCAAAAAAGGTCTTAGCGCGAAAGTAAAATCAGTAAATGAATCGACTTACGAGATTGATTTTATTTTCTCAACGCCTGATGTTGATCGACAAGGTGAAATTATCGACCAGTCAGGTTGGAAACTAGAGGAGTTTCAAATTAATCCTGTTGTCTTATTCGTTCACGATCATTACCAACCGGCTGTTGGACAGGTAACACGTATTGAGATTGTTAACGGATTGCTTGAAGGTACGGTTAAGTTCGCCGCGGAGGAATACGATTTCGCTATGACACTCTTTAAGCTTTATGCCGGACGATATATGAGAGCGGTCTCAGTCGGCTTTGATAACTTGTTAATAGAATTTAATCAAGAAAACGATCAAGTAATTTTGAAAGAAAATGTTTTGTATGAATTATCTTTAGTGAATGTTCCCGGTAACGCTTTGGCTTTGGCCAAGAGCAAGGGACTTGATGTTTCACCAATTGAAAAATTGCAAGAGGAAGTACGGGCACGTCAGCAAAAAGTATTAGTTGAAAAAATGACTAAAGATTTTGAAAAAAAGATTGAGGAAGGTATTAAAAAAAATATAAAATTAAGGGCGGATACTCGCGCCAAGAATAACAAGGTCGAAACCCCGAACGCGACGGGCAGTCTTCAAGGACATAACCGCAAAATTAATGCGGTTGTTCGTAAACTTCTTAGAGATAAGAAGACCCTATAAACTAAACAACGATATGGATTTAACAAAAATTATCGCTAAGTTCATGAAGGGCGGATTGAAATCTTTGACCGATGAGGAAAAAGGTTTACTAACGTCCAACATTTCCTTGTTATCTGAGACTCAAAAGTCTAAGTATAAAAAGGAAATCGACGCTGATGAAGCGGCCGATGAAGATGAGGATGAGGAAGAAGAAGAAGATGACGACGAGGAAAAAGAAAAGAATAAAGATGAAGACCTCGACGAAAAAGCTTTACGCACTTTAGTGCAGAAAGCCGTCAACTCCGGCATTAATAAGAATGTCGAAAAGAAGTTCGAAAAACTTGCCGAAATCATGGTAGACAAGTTTATTAATAAGGCGAAAGCCAGCCGTGAAGTTGCTATTGAGTCAGACAAAAAGGACAAGGATCCAAACAAGCTCGAAACTCGAGAATTTTTGAAGGCTCTTATGCACAAGGATTTCTCAGCCTTGAAAAATCATGAGAAAGCTTTATCGACCGCCGTTGATGGCGACGATTCAAAAGCCGGTTATTTGATTCCTGAAGAATTGATGGCCGAAGTGTTACGCATTGCGCAAACACAATTTGGAACAGCACGACGCAATATGCGTTACTTGCCGTTCTCTGGACCGGGTAATTCACGCCGTATTCCTACTTTGGGTGCCGGTATTATTGTGACTTGGACAGACGAAAAAGGTGCTAAGGTTTCAAGTCAACCAGGTTTTGGTTTGATCACTCAGGTTCTTAAAAAGTTAGCTGCTATTATTCCGTTCACGGAAGAAATTTTAGAAGACGGCAACATCAATTTGACTCAGCTTGTGGCCGAGTTGTTCCAGGAAGCCATTGCTAAAGAAGAAGACTTCCAGTTCTTGATGGGTGTCGGTACTCCATGGACAGGTATCTTTAACAACGCCGATATCAATAAAGTTGAAATGGGCGCGGGTAAAGGTGTGAACGATATCACGGCTGATGATTTGCTTGATATGCAAGACGCTACTCCTTCGGGAGCTTTGCCTGGTTCTAAGTATTACTTGAACCGTCAGGTACTCAGTAAGATTCGTAAGTTGAAAGATGAAAATAAAAATTACATTTATCAACGTCCGTCAGAAGGTTTGCCAGCAACGATTTGGGATTTCCCATATGAATTGAATGACATTCTACCTGATAAGAACACGACCGGTGTTAACAAGCCATTAGTCGGATTCGGTAACTTGAAATTAGCCGCCATTTTAGGCGATAAACAACAGATCAGAACTAAGCTTTTGACTGAAGCTACTATTACAGATACCGATGGTGAAACAGAGATCAACCTTGCTCAGCAAGATATGGTCGCGTTGCGTCTTGAGGAACGTGTCGGATATGTTGTCGCTTTGCCTAAGGCCTTTACGGTCTTGGTGACTGGCGACGCTTCCTAAGGGAAGTTAATCGAGGGGCGGTTTTGCTTAGTCCGCAAGGACAGGGATTCCGAGCCGCCCCTTAAACCTTTATATGTTACAGTTCAACCCACAATCATACTCATTGGTGAATATCTACGTAACCATTACTGCGCCTGCAGGATATTATGTACAAAGGTTTACGGAAAATGGTTTTTATAGCACGCCGGCGTTAGCCAGTGATGTTAGTACCCATTTTACCGAAGTTAATCCACAGACAGATACGTTTGTTTTGTATGATAGTGCGCCATTAGTTACGCCGGAAACACTGGCCGACGCTAAGTTGGATGATGCCTATGTAACATGTGATACTTATAAGTTTTTAACGCAAGAAGAAATTGATGCGTTAGATCCTAATAAAGCAAGCAACTCTATGAACACAGAACACGAAATTATTTTTCATGAAGCTGAACTTACTTCGGAACAGATTAAAAACCTTGTTGCGACAGATGTTGAGCTCGTACCTGCGCCAGGTGCGAATAAGGTGCTTGTCTTAGCAGGACCAGTCGTCTTGACGATGATTCCCGCTGAAACAACTCCGGCAACCTACACGTGGGCAAATAGTGATCACGGTCTCTTTGTTGGCGACGCCAATATGGACAGTGATGCTGAAGCTCAAGCCCTTATTGAAGCGGCTCATACTTCACGTTTTAGCGCTGTCTTGCGTGCGCCCGCAGGTTCCAGTCCTTTGACTGAAAACCAGGCCATTAAAATTGGCGCGAGTGGTACAGGCGAAGCGGCGGCCGGTAATGGAACATTGAAAGTGAAGTTCCCTTACATGGTTATCGACGTTACTGAATAAATTATAAACAGGGTCATCTATGGGGAGGGATAAGTCGATTCCTCCCCGACCCAAACTTAAACAATAACTATGGCAGCAACAGTAGAAATTTGCGAAAGCAACACCGTGAGTGAAATAATCACTCATAACATTTCTAACGCTAACATGGGTGCGGCCGATGCCGCGGCATTGGATCCAGTCGCTTATCCGATTATCCCGGGAAACAAGAGTTATGAAAAGTGGCAACGGTTTCACGTGACGGCTATGGGCGGTTCGTCTAAGATTGACGATTTGAGAGTTTGGCGAACAGGTGCTTTAGGCGCCAACGCCACGCATCTCACAAACGCCAGAACGAGCTCCTACGGGGGCGCGCCTACGTTTGCGACACCAGTGGCAACAACTTCAACTCCGGCGTCCCAGACCATGCCCAGTGCTGATCCAGGGGCGGCTAACTTAGGTATTGCCGGTTCATTGGCAGGTTCATTAACCGCGACAGGTTACTCGGACTATTTAGTTCATCAGATTCAAACGACTGGTTCGGCAGTAGCAGGATCAACGTCGACGATGAATTATCAGTACGACGAAACCGCTTAAACAACTCCTATGTCTCAATCTATTTGTGGAAAGTGTTTACAAGAATTCAAATCCGATGAGGACTACGCCTCGCACGTGTGCGAAGTAAGTGGACTCACTCCTTTGGATCCTGAACATCTTGGCGAGCATTTTCTAAAGATTCAAGAAAAAGCATTGGAGCGTGGTGAAGTGAGAAAAGAAATTGAACAAGCCGCAGAGGCGGCAGTAGCTTAACCAAATTAAAATCTGGCCAACTCAATGGCCATAGCCGACAACTCAATGTCAATAAGAGTCGGCTAAAAACCGACTTTTATTTTTTAACTAAAAAATCCATATGCAACATATTTTCAAAAACAAAGAGACCGGAGCAGAAGAAACAGTCCAACCCGAAACATGGGTCTGGGGTGTTATTTATAAAGACGATACCGAATTACATCAGTTCGGTGCTGACGGAACATTCCATCAGATAGGTGAAGTCGATCAAGACAAAATAAAAATGGCGTGTCTGTATCGTTATGATGACCCGAAAATGCAGAAAAGAATTGACTTACCCTGGCGTGAGGGCATGCGTTTGATTCATAAGTACAAGCGTTATGGCTTTGATCACGGCACGGATGAATTTAGAAAAGTAACGATTTATGTCTTTGGTTATAAGTTCGAAGGCAAGAGCAGTTTCATTTATATTCTTCCCGATGACCGAATCATCTTTAGTCCGTATGAGGACGTTAGTGTGACTAATTTTAATATTTAAGTATGGAGCAAAACCGCGACATAGTCTTTGGCTTAAAATGGTTTGAAAAACATCAGACTACTTTGTTGTGGTTACTGAATAATGATTTAACTAAGCGTTGGTTTAGGTGGGTGATGAGAATACGGTTAGAGGACTGTCCGTTTAACGAAAAAATAACAAACATTAAGCCGAGCAATTTTAGTTACGGCGAAAAATTACTTTTAACGGACAAGGGTTTAGTAAAAGAAATAACAACTGATTTTAGAACGCATGATAAATACGCTAAGCGTTTATATTTTGCGTTTAAGCCGTTATGGTATTTAATGCACGCCTTTGACTGGGCGATGCTTGACCGCGTAGAGGCGTTAGCAAAACTAAGTTTTGGGTTTTCTACTCTTACGGTTTATCCAGCGTCGGGTACGGCTGTTGACGGAAAAGTAGAAAGAAGCGGAGTAAGCGAATCATGGGCAACAATACGTGCCGGTGCGGGAAATGCGTTTGATGCTAATCCAGTTGATTCACAATTTGTGAGTATCAAAGGTGATGTTTCTCCTAATTATATTCACCTTAAACGGTCTATATTTTTGTTTGATACATCTGCCTTAACTGCCGCGGCAACAATTACAGCGGCAACAATGTCTTTAAGAGGTAATTATAAACAAAACCCAAATAGTGATTCCGTGACAATTAATATTTATAGTTCAACGCCTGGTTCTAATACTACTTTAGCTAATAGTGACTACGGACAAATAGGATCAACGGCGCAGTGTGATACAGCGATAACATACGCAGGATATACTACGTCCGGTTATAACGATTTTCTTTTTAACGCTACGGGTAGAGGTAATATAAGCAAGACCGGTATATCTAAGTTTGGAGCAAGAGAAGCAACGTACGATGTTGGAGGCACAACACCATCAGGAGGAATTAATTGTCAGCCAATTATGGGTGGTCTTTATTCGGGACAGACCGGAACAACACAAGACCCTAAATTAGTTATTACTTACACGGCGCCGGTACCGACTGATGTTACCAAGTCACTTAAATATACAATCAAGACCGTACCGTCAGCGCTAACGAAAAGTTTGCGTTACGCCATAAAAGTAGTTTCAGCACCGACTAAATCTTTAGTCTATAAAATTAAAGTACCGGTCGCGGTAAATAAGAGCTTAAAATATACTCTTAAAATTACTGTTGCTGCGATAACAAAGTCACTTAGATATTTGGTATTGGATGTTAGTGCGCCAATTCAGAAATCGTTAAAATACACTTTGAAAATAACGCCGTCTGCGAAAACTAAATCGTCTCAGTATGCGATAAAAGTAATTAGCACAAAGACTAAAAGTTTGCAGTATGAAATAAAATCTTTGGCCGCAATCACTAAGGCATTAAAATACACTTTGAAAATTACGGTCGCGGCAATGACGAAATCGTTAAGATACGCCGTTAAACTAACACCGAGCGCGATTACAAAGGGATTAATTTATAAAGTAAAAGCGAGTGTCGCGGTGACTAAGTCTTTGAAGTATACGTTACTGGCGCACTCAAGTCCGATTCAGAAAAGTTTGAAGTATACGATATTCACGCAACCCGGAACTTTGCCTAATAAATATAGCGGATTGCTTTTATGGTTAAAGGCAGACTCACTCGCATTAAGTGACGGTGATCCGGTAAGTACCTGGGGAGATGATAGCGGTAATTCAAATAATGCGACAGCCGCAGGAACGGCACGTCCGACGTTCAAGACTAATCAGTTAGGAGGAAAACCGGTAGTGCGTTTTGATGGCAGTAATGATGGGCTTAATTTTGCCAGTTCTTTAAGTACAATACTCACGGTTATTGTGGTTATTAAATATAATATTGGTGCGGTCGTAAATAGTTACCCGCCTATTTTAGGCCATACTTCGTTTTATGATTTTCATGGATCGCCTATAGCAAATCCGCCATCAGTTACTGGTGTTTGTTGGATTTCTTATACCAATGTTTATGTTCAAGGAGCAGACGCTTATAATAATGGCGTTAGCATGTTCGGCAATCAAATAATGAGAGATTTTAGTAATTATCAGTTAGTTGAGTTTTTAACAACAGGACCAGTTCACTCTGACCGTATTGGTAACGATCGAGGCGGTTCATTCATAGCGGCTGACTACGCCGAAGTTATTATTTACGACAATGTACTTTCAACTGCAAAAAGAAAATCAATCGAACGATATTTAGCTTATAAGTACGGACTGATTGTTAGTGGAAATGGATTCACTAAAAAATTGCAGTACGCCATTAAACAAGTTTTTGCTATTACAAAATCGATTCGTTATGCGGTTAAACCTAAAGTAGATATTACTAAATCAGCGAAGTATACGGTTAAAGCACCCGCGTCAACAACAAGGTCATTAAAATATGAAGTCACAACAGGAAAATCGATTAATAAATCGCTACAGTATGCGGTAAAAACAAGCGGACATCAAAATCAAAAGTCTTTACGGTATGCCGTAACAACTAAATCGTTTATTACGAAGTCGATAACCTATGCGGTTACTACCGAAATATTGGAAAATAAATCACTTCAATATGCTGTTGCAACTAAAGGTGAGATAACAAAGACCCTGCAATATGAAGTGATCAGTATAGAGGCCATAACAAAAGGTTTAAGTTATAGAATCAGAATCCCGGCCATGTTAAAAACAATGACGTATATGATGAGAATTTTCCCGTATCACCGTAAGCAAACGCCATATACGAAGAAAGAAAGTCCTTACCATCGGCTACCTGGTGGATAATAAACGTGCTATAATAAATTTATATGAAGGGATATACTTCCGTACAAAAAATAGAAAATTACTTACTCATCACGATTGAGGATTATTTTAAGCCGCAAGTCGAGAAATGGATTGAGGAAATTGAGGATTACATTGATAAAACTACCTTGCGAAACTTCGCGAGTGGTGATGTTAAGTATGATCGCTTTTTTGATGGTAACTGCAAGGACGAATTGTTTATTGACGATTTTATTGAGACTGAATCCAAAGCATTAGAATTAAAGATTGATGATGTTGTTATAACTGATACTGATATACTTCGTTACCCGGCCAACAAAACTCCAAAGGTAGCACTGAAACTTAAGAAAGGTATTTTCAAAAAAGGCAACCAGAATATTACGGCCAAAGCTTTATGGGGATACTCAAAGACTCCGCCTAAAGATATTGAAATGGCGGCAACAACTTTAGTGGCAGGAATTATTAATTTTTCGATGACGGCGGAAGGTGAAATTGCTTCGATGACAATCGGACGTTATTCAGTGACCTACAAAAATGAACGTCAGTGGGCAGACTATGATCGCATAGCGGTTATTCTAAAATCTTATTATCGCAAGCGTTATCATTACTAACATGAACGGCATCGCTCTAAATTATAATAAGACTGTTACTGTACTGCGGCTTAAAGATGATACGGTCGACTCTGATAAAGAAGCCTATGACACGCACATTGTTTCTCTTAGTTGTCACATTCAACCGCTTGATGATTCTTATACGGGCGATGTTGAAGGAAACTTTGGTAAGGACTCGGTTTTATTTTGCGACGTTAATGACATTTTAGAATCAGATAGAGTCGTCGACGGAGCAGTAACGTATCAAATAGTCGGACTGGAAAAGTTTAACTTCTTAGGTGAAGATCGTCACATGGAATTACGTATCAGACAATTTATACAATAATATGATTCAATTAGTGTTACAAGTTGAAGGAATGGATGCGATTGAGAAGGCCTATAACCGTGCCTCCGTTGTTGTGAAAGAAAAACTTTCGATAGCGATTCAAAAATATTTAGTAATACTGGAATCAAACACTAAAAAAGAAGCGCCTGTTAACAAGCAAGGTGGTGGTGGAAGTTTAAGACAAAGTATCAGAGGAAAGATGACGGGAGTTTTAAGCGGTGAAGTTACTATAAAATCGCCTTACGCCATATATGTTGAAATGGGAACGAGACCTCATGAAATTAGATACTCTAAACCTGGCCGAGGTGGACTCTATAACAAACGAACAAAGCAAGGATTCGGTCGAGTGGTTCATCACCCGGGAACAAAAGCCAATGACTTTATGGGCCGAGCCGTGGCTGATTCAAAGACTGGTTTAGAAATGTTTATAAGAGAAGCGACTGACTCAACATTAAAGACTTAATATGGCCGCCTCAAAGGAAACTCAAATAATAACAATACTCGTTGATAAAATAACCGCGCTAGAAAAATCAGCAGGGGTTAATCTTTTTAATGACGTCATCCCACGATCAGAGGGAAACTTTACCAAGTACCCAGTCGTGACGATTGACACTAAAGGGGGACGAGGTACGAGAATCGATACTCATAGAATCGAGCGGACTTTCGTTTTTGAAATTAAACTATGGCAAGAGGAAAGTCAGGCCGGAAAAACAAAAGAGGAAGCGGTTGATATCATGCGGGCCGCCTCTGAAATTGTTATGGAAAGTTTTGATAAAGACCAAGACCTTAGCGGTGAAGTCGAAACCGTTAATGTGGTGAATTTTGATTACAGTTTTAAGGTGGTTCCTGCCACCTTTGTTTTCGCAACATATACCATAGAGGTTGTTGTTGTACTGCCTAACTATTAAGTGCTATACTAAAAACATATGAAATATAAAAATATATCAGGTCAAGACCTTACGATTATCGGCGTCGGAATCGTTAAGGACGGGGAAACCCGAGAGATGCCTGAAGGTTTTAATAACGCCAACTTTGAAAAAGTCGGAAAGTCGAAATCCGATGAGAGTGACGCTGACAAAGAAATTAAATAATACATATGAATTTTCTCGGAGATAAATCATACGTCGCGTTAAAACCTCAGTCAGTTGCCACGACTCCGGTTATACCGACAAACTTTTTTGGATTAGTTTCAGAAAGCATTAGGGTAAATCCTAACTTCGAAGCTGATCGAAGAATGAAAGGCAATGACTGGAAATCAGATGAGATACTTAAGGGTTCTCGGACGATTGAAGGTGATTTAGTTTTACTTGGTGATGTTGAAGCGCTCGGACATCTTTTGAATATGGTCTATGCTAAGGGTTCGACATCAGGAAATGGTACTGATGGTTATACCCATCCATTTTTGCCAGGTGATGGTAAGAGTTACACGATAGAAATCCCACGTGGTAATTACGCTCAGCGTATTTACGGAGCGCGTGGATCTAACTTAAAATTCGAATACGAAAATAATAAATTAAAGTGTACTGTTTCAATTAAAGCTTTAGGCCAGTTTTACGGTGCGTCGTTAGCGGTGGCTCTAACCGGTGCCGCTCAAACAACCGCCGTCTTATCTACGGAATATGATGAACGACCGACTGACGGTCTTGTGGTGGGTGATACGATCATTGTGGGAGGCGTTGAAGTCGTCTTGACTTCGGTTAATGCCAACGGAACGACTCTCGGTTTTGCTTCAACGGCCATTACGGCGGCGGTTGGTGATGCATTATTCTTAAAAGCTCAAACATATTCACCGGGAACATTCCGTGAACCTCTGTATATGGGACAAACTCTTGTCGGACTTGGCGCTGATATCGCTGCCGCTACTATAGCCGCAGGAGCCAGAGCAACCGCGACACCTTGTTATCAGATTGTTTCGAATCTAAAAAATAATTTGTTAGATGCTCCTGCTTCAAACTTTAATGGACCGGCCGTACTTCTTAACCAGACGAAAGAAGCCGACTTAAATTTGAAAACATTATTTGAAACGCCTGGTGCGTTTCAACAGTGGATTGAAGCGGCAAAAAGAGCCGTGACAATTGTTGTTACCGGAAAGGCAATTAAGACAGACTTAACAACCTTTGAATTACTAAGTATCAAATATCATAAAGTAAAAAGATTGACGAACGAAAATGCCGTCGAAAAAGGTGCGTACATTTATGATGATCAGAAGTTCGAAGCTCTCTATGATAACGGTGACGCACAAAGTATTGAAATATCAATCGTGAACCGCACCGCGGCCGCGTCTTACTAAGTTAATTAAAAATCCATATGAAACTGTCAGAACTATTAAAAGAAAGAGAGGTACTCGTGCCGGGAACAGATATTAAAGCTGTTATCAAAGAACAACTTTCTTGGTACGAGTATATGGAAGCCATGGCAATTAAGGATTTAACTGAACGTGGCATTTATGCCATGTCAAAATTAATTGTCTCTTGGAATATTGAAGGTGATGACCAAAAGGAATTACCAATTACCAATGAAAATATTATAAAACTTCCTCAAGAAGTAGGTCAGTTTTTTATCAATCATTTCAACAAAATCATTAGTGAGCGTCGTAAAAAAAAAACGAAGTAATTAAAAATACACTTTTTTTTCTTAACGGAGCAAGCACTGATATACCACCTCAACTCGTTAATTACATGTTGTGCAAAGAGTTCGGGTGGACATACAAGGACTTGATGCAGACGCCATGGTGGTTTGCTGATGAGATGATCGATGTCATCGACTTAGTTAAAAAACATAAATCACTTGAAAATGGCTGATGTAGAATCAAAAGCGAAAATCGTCGTCTCGGCCGAAGATAAGACCGGCGGCGTTTTTCAAAAATTAGGAAGTCAGATGAAAGAAATGTCGGGGAATACAAAGTCCCTGACTAGTGGTCTTGTTAACTTAGGATTAGCGGGAGCGGGTTTATACGCCATAAAAAAAGGTTTTGATTTCATCGGTGATTCGATTAAGGCATCGAATGAAGCTCAGGCGGAAATGGCGCAAGTTAGTGTTAATATAAAAAACGCCGGACTTGAAGTAGATAAAGTAATTCCAAAATATAAAGAGTGGGGAGCGGCGGCAGTACAGCTTGGTTTTAATGATGAACAAGCCATGCTTGCCGCGTCTCGTTTTGCCGGAGTAACTAAAGATTTATCAAAGCAACATGATTTGCTAAACTTGGCAATGGATTTGTCGAGAAGTAAGAACATGGATTTAGGTTCAGCGACGACGACCTTGATGTCGGTTACCGCGGGAAACGTCCGAGTCTTAAAGCAGTATGGAATTGAATTAAGTTCAACGGCCACGGCGACGGATGCCCTTGATGCTTTGAATAAAAAGGTTACCGGATCAGCAGCGGCTTTTGCTGATACCACGGCAGGAAAGATGGCAATCATGCAGGTTACTTTTACCAACTTCAAAGAAACGATTGGTGATACGTTCGGACCTGCTCTAAATATTGCCTTAACAAATTTTAATAATTTTTTACAAGCGGCTAATACAAATGCGGCCTCGGCGTCAACGAGTATGGCGCAAAAATTAGCTATCATTGTTAATCCTGATGCCTGGAAATTAACCGCCAAAACAGTCATGGCTCCTTTAGTGGAGGCTTCAAGAGATTTTAATAACTTATGGATTGGTGGAATTAATATGCTTGGTGGAGGAATAACACCTCTGGCCAGTACAATACCGCAATCTGTAAAAGACATTACTGAATTAGGAAAGAAAGTAGCTGCCACCACTGACGCTGCTTTGAAACTTCAAGGAGTTACAATAACTCCCCCGGGTGGAGGACCTGATTTTTCCGGTCTTGGTAAAGGAGCGGCCGATGCCGCGGATGCGGCCAAAAAAGCGGCTGACGCTTTTAAGGAATTTTCATCTAAAGTAGTAGACGGTCTCGACGCTCAACAAAAAGCTATTGGTGATTTACGAGATCAACTCGCTCAGTTAAATAGAGACCTCGATGACAGTGTTAATAAACAAAATGATACATATCAACAGGATGTTATTTCCGCGGCACGTTCGGCTAAAACAAAAATGGATGACCTTGATAAACAGATGGCTACGGAAAAAGCGGCACGTGGCGAAGGTTGGCGTTCAAAGGTGGCCGACCTTCAAGCGGAAAAAGATAAGCAACAGCAAATTATTAATGAAGCGGGTGGAGTTGTTGATAATATTAATGCCGAACTTTCTAAGGATGAGCTGACAATATTAAAAGAAAAGCATGAAAAAGAATTAGGGGCAATATATAATCAAGCAGAGGAAAAAAGAAAAGAATATGAAGCTGAAATAAAAGCACGTACTGATTTTGTAAATACCATGAACGCTCTTGTTGTCTCGCCTGATTTTTATGCTAAAGCTGTCACACAAGGTGAATCATTCTTAGGCGCTATTGGTGGATCAGACATGCAACAACAATTAATTTTTAACTTTAATAATGTTGTGGCCGGTGATGATGGAATAAAGAAAGTAATAAACGACACCATTAAGGAACTTGATCGTCAAGCAACACTTAAAAAAGTTGGTGGAAAATAATGCTATACTTAATATATGCCAGCATCCATAAAATTTGATTCAACAGAAATACTATCAACGACTTACGTGCCGCGTTTTGCTAAGCACGAATCTATACCTGAACGTCTGATAAATTCCATGATTCTGGCCAGAGAGGATGGGGAAGTTTTAATATCTACTAGTTACGGAAAAAAAACAATTAAACTTCAAGGAATTTTAACCGGAACATCACAGGCTGACTTGGAATCTAAAATTGATATTTTCAAAGAATTATTTTCACGACCTGAAAAAAATTTAGATTTAGACTGGAACGGCGCCACGCTTCGCTTTGTGGCGACTTGCTCTAAGCATGATTTTGATCGAGACCATTTTAATATTAAATTCGTACCCTGGACTGCTGAGTTTGTTATCCTCTCCGGTGAAGGTAAGGATACGGCTGACACTACGGCCTTAAACGCTCACTCCGTGACGACAACTACCCCAGGGGCAGATAGCTTCACTTTACTTGGTTCTAAGCCGCCTAAGCCAGTTATAACGCTTACCAATGGATGGAAAAGCACTGCTGTCGGCTTTGAATACAAGAATACCGATACCGGTGAAAAAATAGTGGTTATTATTAATCGTTCTTGGCAAACACTTGATACGATTATTATTGACTGTTACCAAAAGAAAGTTTTTGATAATGCCAGTGGAACGCCGGTCGAGATACCTTTTTACGGAGTATTTCCTCAGTTCAAAATAGGAACAAACAATATTCAAATCACTAACGGCAGTATTATTAATCAATCAACTTCTGACACTTTAGCGAGCGCTTTGGGAAATTCAGGTAATATTCAAGATAACCAAACAAGATGGACGCAACAATTTAGTGTGGCTTATTCTGATGACAGTTTTAGAGCAATAACCTTAGTCTTAAAAAAGACCGGAGCGCCGAGCCAACCGTTAACCGTCAGAGTTGAGACTGATAATAACGGACAAGCTTCAGGAACATTGGCGCACGCTAATGCCACCTTAACAATTGCCGCGGCTAACATCGGAACGGTGCGAGACTATGTTACGGGCTACGCCGCTAATAATTGGCATTTGGATGCGAACACTAAATATTGGATTGTTGTTGAAGTCACTTCGGGAGTTGATGCAAGCAATTATTATTCTATTTCTTTTAATAACGATAATCTTTATTCAAGAGGTGGAGCAAAACATTCTTTTGATGCCGGTGCCAGTTATACGGCCGATGTTAGAAACTTAGCGTTTAGGATGTTATACGGCGGCTCAGGCAATCAGGCCGGAGGAATAGCGCATACCGTTGTCTATAAAAAAACATACCTCTAATGTCAGTCTTCAAAAAAAAATTAATTGTCACGGTGACTAAATCCGATGGGACCTATTTAGGTACTTGGGATTATTTTAGTTTTGATGGATTTTCTAAAGCGCTTAATGCCGGACTGGGTGATTGTCAGTTAACGCTACTTGATAAACAGTTTGACTATGGTGGCAATGATTTAGTTGAAGGAAATATTATCGAAGTACGTTTAGCGGATAAAGATACTGTTGTGAATACTCCTGAACCGACAATTTTAATTTATAAAGGATATATTTCTTATATCGAAAGATCAATAACAGGTGCCAAGGAAACGGTTAAAGTTCAACTGCTTGGCGTCTATACAAAATTAGCTTTTGATATTCTTAAAAACAGTTTGCAGACAACGCTTTATTCTAAGGCGACTGACGGACTAACAATAACTTCGGGCAGTCAATCACCGGCTGACGTGGCCGACATGGTGAAAGCCGTTATTGACCGTTACATTGTCGAGAATTCCAGTTCTGAAATAAGGTACTATGCGAGTGATGTTCCGGCGACGGGGACGGTTGTTGAATATGCTTTTGAACAAAAAACGTACCGTGAAGCTTTGGACAAATTAAAAGAGTTAGCACCACCCGGAGTCTATTGGTATATCGGCGCCGACGGTCTTCTAAAATTCAAAGATTTTTCTACAACAACGCCGAAACATCGTTTTATATTCGGGCGTCATTTTAATGCGGTGAATGTTCAAAAGTCTTTAGAGAAAGTAAGAAATAGTATTTTAATTTGGAATGGTGAACCGACCACGGGCATTGTGTATAAGCATTATGAAAATGCCGGATCGATTGCGCTTTATGGTCGACGTAGTGAACGTCTTAACGATTATGGAATTGATAACACCGCGGCCGCGGATGCCATTGCCGCAAAATTCTTAAATGAAACAGCTAACCCTGAGTTAAAAGTTATCTGTACTATTTTAGATAATAACGGCTCACAAGATGATACGGAAGGATATGATATCGAAAGTATTGAGCCCGGTGATACCTGTTCGTTTTATGGTTTTAATACCGACCTGCAAGATATTTTCAAAGAGAATATGCTTATCACGAATGTTGATTATAAACTCGATTATGTGGAAATAGAAGTACAGGTTGTTAAGTCTGGTTTACAGGATTTTCTTGATCGACAGGGAAAAAATCTTTTAGAAATAGGATCAGGTGGACTTAAAATTCCCGAAAGTTACACTTAAAGTAAAATAATGCTATACTAAATTTATGAACGGACCTCTTGATATAATGGATTATTTAAGTATATTTACTTCTGTTGCTACTGTTTTAGCAATCATATTTGGAGTATTTTTCTTCTTTAGAAATCCACAAATTAAATTGGATAGAAGTTTAGCTCTGGCCGATAAAGAGTTAGATAGTAAGGCGACAGTATTAGCGCAAAAGGAATTAGAAAATAAAGCCAATGTTTTAGCGGAACAGGTTAAAAATAAAGATGTGGAAAATGAAAGACGCTTTAGTGAATTAAATAAAAATACTACTGACGCCTTAGCTATGGCGCAAAACCATATTCATACGGTTGATACTAAAGTTGATGGTTTAGCAAACACGATTACGCAAATGAATTTATCTTTAACTAACGAATTAACAAAATTGGGAACTATTATTAGCGAGAGAATGCCTAAATCTTAATATGGAAAATAAAGATTTTAATCATGGACTCATCTATGTTGCGGAAAATAAACCGACTGATTATATTTACGGCGGTTATAACGGCGTTGCGCATGATATTTTACAAGCTTCCAAAGACTGGGGAAATGATTTAACCAACCCCGAATATCAAACCTTCAAATACTTTGATCCTTTTGATTGCGTGACACGTTCGAGTTTGAAAATTCTCGCAGCATTGTTCATGAAAAAATATGCTCTGGGAAAAATAAGACCGCAAGATTGGGAATGGCTTATTACTAACGGTTACTTGGTTAATGGAAAAATAAATTTTGACGATCAGTTTATTGCGACGGTGGCCAATACGCAGTGTAATATTGGTAACTACCAAGCGACCGTGGCTGATGTGATTAGAACATACGGACTCACCCCTCAATCCAGGGCCAAGGATCCTAATACTTATAATTCTTGCCCGGCTTATTATGAACAGCAACCTCAGTGGAAATTTGATTTAGGTGTTGAATTTAAGAAACGATTTGAACTTAATTATGAGTGGGTGCCGACGTCTGATAAAGAGCAACTTAGAGATGCTTTACAGTATTCACCACTGCAAGTAATTGTCAGGGCTTGGTATAAAAATGATCAAGGACTTTATTACAACCCGGCCGTGAATGGTGAGTATAGATTTAACCATGCCGTCGAACTATATGTTCTGCCTGGAACATATTTTATACAGGATTCTTATTCGGACTACGATCAGACTCCGGACCGGAAAGAATTAGTGAGTGATTATCATTTCGGCAATAGTGCCATGGTATGGTTTATAACTAACAATGTAACAAATAATATTATGGAATTAAAAGAAAATTATCTCTACCAACTTATTGATCGTCAGTCCACGACCGGCGGCTTTGGTATTGTGGTAGGAGGAAAACTAATTTGCGAGGATGAACTCGTAAAGATTCTCGCGACTTTTGAAATGCGAAACCACGGTGATACTAAGGGTAAGACTATCGAAGTCAAAACTTTGGCCGAGTGGAATAGCGTCAAGCACTATAATCTTAAGCTCCAGGAAGTGCCCTCGAGCGCTAAATAAAATATATGTTATTGGTCGATATCAATAGCTTAAAAGAGATGGGGGAAACCCTGGCGTGGTGTGTTCCTATTGTTAATGGACTCGTTGAAGTCTTTTCAAAAAAAGCTTTTAATTTACCGCAACGATTTATTCCCGCCTCAGCCATCGTCTTTGGTGTGGCCACTGGACTTGTTATGATTGGACTTAATATTGTCGGCGCCGTGGCCGGAGTTTTAATCGGGTTAGCCGCCACTGGTTTATGGGAATTTGGTTCAAGAACAATTGGTGGAAAACAGACAGAAGCTATTAAGCCTGTTCAATAATTGCTATACTAAAAGAGGGAGTTAGGATTCTCCCCATTTGCTTCGACAAAAAGGCTCTCTTCGGGGGGTCTTTTTGGTTGGGTAAAATGATGTGGGTAAGTTGTGAATAAGATAGTTTATAAATGTGACTTTGGGACGTATATAAATGTGACTTTAGGACATATATAACAGTCCCCTCTATAATATATACATAGATGACTTCATAGACTACACATTTTTTTTGAAAGTGGTATAATAAAGGGGACAAGGAATTTCTCCACCTTAGCACCTTCGAAAACTTCAGGGATCCAAGGTCCCGAAACAAATGGGGCGTATTGTTCCATTCGAATCATAATAAGCCAGACATAAGGATTGTCTGGCTTTTTCTATAGGAAAAAGGTTAAAAGTTATCAACAGTAGGGGTATTGCGTTATTTTTATATAGCGATATAATAAAGGGGAAAGGTCGAAGCATTATTAAATAAAAATTCACACATATGACTGAAAAAAATTCAGTTAAGACAGTAGAACTCAAACTAAAAGTTTCACAAGCTGATATGTTGAGAAAAGCTGTCGCTAATTTTGTTTATAATCTTGAGTCTCTAAAAAAGAAACTGGATACCGAGGGTCAGGCAGAAGCCGCCAAAAAACTCGATGATTCAATTAAAGAATTAAGAGATTTAGAAACAGAGTTGTTGTTTTAATTATATGCCGAAAGTAAAAGAAGAATTTTCCGCCGTAACTTTAATTCGTCCGATGGATGTTTCTACTATCGAACAAAAAGCCAAAGCGATGACCGAGAGAGTTTCCAATACCGTTGTTGAAAACGATGAGCAACTTAATACCGCCGCGGAAACAATTAAACTCGTTAAGGATTTAGGCAAGGCCGTCAAACAGCAAAAAGAACTTTTCACCAAACCGGCGAATGATATTATTTCTCAAGCGAGAAAAACATATTTGCCTTTTGAGAAAGCTTGTGATGAAGCAGAGATTATCTTAAAAAGAAAATGCTCGGTTTACATGGACAAGGTTGAAGCGGAACGATTAAGAAAACAAAATTCCATCGCTGATCGTGTTGAGAGTGGTCGGCTTAAAGAAGAAACCGGCTTAAGAAAAATGGAGGATATCGGTGAGACTATAAAAACAGTCAGCACTCCGGGAGCGACCTTGACTCAGAAAAAAGTAAAGGTGGCTTATATTATCGACCAAAACCTTATTCCTGATGAATACTGGGTTGTCGATGAATCACGAGTTAAGAGAGCGGCCGTGGCCGGCGCCGTGATACCGGGAGTTGAAGTGAGAGAAGAATCACAAATGGCAATTCGTTAATATGGGATATCTCGGCCAAACATTTTGGAGGACAGTTTTAATAGTTATTATACTGGGTGTTTGGCTAGCGGTAGTTTGTAATATTAATAACCAAGATACCGAGTGGCAAAAAGGGGCACAAACGGGGCCAGGACAAACAATAACCGCTGAGACGGTAAATACTACTACTTCGGTTGTAGAGAAGCCCACGCAGGCATCAGTCAAGCCAGGCAAGAGTATACAAGCGATTGTGTCGGCCTACACTTCGTCAGTTGAGGAAACTGATGATAGTCCTTTTAAGACCTCCTCGGGAACGACGGTTCATGACGGTACCCTGGCTTGCCCGCCGAAGTATCGTTTTGGGACTAAGGTTTTAATCTTTGGGAAAGAATATATTTGCGAAGATCGCATGGGCAAAGAAAAAAGAAAAGGAAATTATTTTGATATTTGGATGTCGAACAAAGAGACTGCCCGTATTTGGGGAGTCAAACATATTAAAATAATAATATTAAATTAAACAAATGAACTTAAATATTATACAAATTTGCGGACGATTAACTAAACAGCCGGAACTTAAGGTGACGAAAAATGGAAAAAATGTTTTAGCATTTTCTGTCGCGACAAATTATAAATATAAAGACGCCAGTGGTAATCCGGTTGAAGAAACCGAATTCCATAATGTCGTTGCGTGGCAACGTGCCGCGGAAGTGATTGCCCAATACTTTAATAAGGGTGATGAGATTTATGTCAGTGGTCGAATGAAAACTCGTTCCTGGGAAGACAAGGACGGCGTTAAGAAATACATTTCTGAAATCATGTTAGAAAAATTTGAATTCGGACAAAAGAAAAAAGACGGTGAGTACAGTCAAGGCAAGAGTCATGATGATGGTGAACAGGGAGGATTCAAAGTGCCCGGTGAAGAAGGTTTCGAAAAAGCGGACGACGAAATCAAAGTCGAAGATATCCCGATGTAATATGGAAAACTCAGTAATAATATCATTCCAAAACAATAGAGACGCGGAATATACCGTCGGGCAAGAAAATAAAGTACTGGGTGGAGTTACGTCTATAAATTATGATCCGAGAATTCCAGAAACTGTTATTGTTGAATTTGAAAAAGGTCAGAGAATATACTCAGGTTATCCTTTTATTATTATGATAATAAATAAACCTAAAAAGAAAGCAACAAATATATGAGCGAATTAAGAGAATTACTTTTACAAAGCAAAACCTGCCCGATATGCGAGGGTACGGGCAGAACAGACAAAATAATAGATTGTCCGGAATGTCACGCCATTGGTACGGTGCCCGATAGCAATGCGAGAGTAGGTTGTGATTATTGTGAAGGAAAGGGAACGATTGAAGAATTATGTAAATACTGTTTCGGCGCGGGAGCAATAGTCGATGGTCGAATTGTTGACGCCATTAAGAATAAGATTCAAGAACTTGTTAGAAGTAAAGAGAGTGTTAATTATAATCGAAAAATTTTATCCGATATTATTGAAGAAATTTTTAATATCGTCGAGGATAAAATAGATGACAGTTATTCGCGAGGTATGAGAGACGGCATTAAAGAAACTGTCAGTCGATTAGCTAAAAAGAAATAAAAATCCATTATGAACTTAATAAAAATTAAAGTCGCGGACTGTAAGCAGTCACCGACAAACGTCGGAGGACGAACAGAGGGAAAAGAATTTGATGAACTCGTTGACTCGATTAAAGCAAAGGGAGTGTTGGTGCCAGTGTTGGCGCGTATGATTGACGGTAAGAATAAGGTCGGTAAGGTGGTGGAAGTTTATGAGGTCATCGCAGGCAATCGACGTTTAGCTGCGGCAAAAAAAGCAGGTATAGAATTTATACCCGCGCAAGTTGTAAAAATGACTGATGCAGAAGCCAGAGAGGCTCAGATAATTGAGAACATTCAGCGTCAAGGAATTCATCCGCTTGATGAAGGCGAGCAGATTAGAAAATTGGTTGAGGATGAAAAAATTGAGATGAGTCATATCGCCGCGCATTTTGGAAAGTCAATCGATTACATTAAAGGACGAGTGATACTTTCCGGTCTGATTGAAAAAGCTAAAACAGCTTTTCGTAAATACGAAATACTGGATGGGCATGCCAAGTTAATTGCTCGATTGGCCACCACCGGCCAAGAAAAAGCTTTGCAGTATTGTTTAAGTGATTCACCAACCACAAAAGAATTAAAAGAATTTATTGATGAGGATATTTATGAACCTCTAAAAAATCAGCCTTGGGTAACTAATAAAGAAATAAACGCTTTGATCGGAGTATGTAAAGAGTGCCCGGCGGATGAAAATACGTTGTTCCCGGAGTTAACACGTCATGGTCGTTGTACTGATACCAGATGTTGGCGCCGTAAGATGGATAAGTATATCGAACTTATTATCGCCAATGTTGAAAAACAAAAAGGCATTAAACTTTTGAAAGTATCGACTGAGTACGGACCGGCGCAAAAAGGAATTTTAGGACGTAATGATTTTGAACAAATAGAAAAGAAGAAAGATGTTTGTTCGCACGCTACTTTGGCGATTGTTGTTCAAGGTGAAAAGAGCGGTGCTATTATTCAAATATGTCGTGATCCTAAATGTAAAACACATAAGGGTCAGTACGGCCAAAGAGCGTTAACGCCTGAGGAAAAAAAGAAACGCCAGGCGGAACTTAAAAAAGAAAGAGAAGTGATTGAGAAAAAAGTAGCCAAAGAGGATAGCACTTTTCTTGAGGCTATGAAAAAGTTAAAATGGCCTGTCAGTGAAAAGCAACTTGATATTATCGCAATCGCTAGAATCAATGCGGCCAATGAAGAAAACTTAAAACCGATGGCCAGACGTCATGACATGGAAGTAGTTATTAAGAATGAGAAGATGTATATGAGCGATAAGGCCACAAAGCGTAAAGACTGGCGCGCAACAGTAATCAAGCATTACGAAGCGCTTGAGCCAAAAGCAAAGTGGAAAATCTTTTATGAATTTCTCATGGAGGAAAGACTCTGGGAGGAGCCTAAGTCGAAAGTAATTAAACAGTTATAAAACAACGCAAGAGTTATCCTCTTGCGATAGGCGTAAACAGTAAGCGAACAGAGTTCGAGGCATTACGGGATGTCACCCCCTTCGTGTCTTGTTTACGTCTACCATAAGAGGATAAAAATAGTATGATTAAATTATATAAGCACCAAGAATCTGGAAAAAAGTTTTTAATCAAAAGCAAGAAAGTAATTTTAGCCGATGATCCTGGAATCGGAAAAACTTTTCAAGCCATTGCCGCAGTCGGTGAGACTGTTTTAGATGGTATTATTTTAGTTGTTTGCCAACAGACCGGCAAAGAAACATGGGGAAGAATGATACAAGAATTTTATCCAGGGGAAATAACATCTATTATTACCGGCAGGAAAGACGGCCCGGGACAGATAAATAAAATAGAACAGAATAAAAAACTATGGATAATAATTAATTATGACATCATTAGTTACCACGAGGAATGGTTAACGGTAATGGCAAAAAATAAAGCGATACAGACCATGATTATGGATGAGTCTCATTATATAAAAGGAAAAAGCAAGAGAGCAAAAACATCGGTCACCTTGGCTAAACTGATTGACAGAGTTTATTGTTTGACAGGAACGCCGATGACTAACAGACCAATAGAATTATTTAATCAGTTACGAGCCATTGGTCATCCGTTGGGAAAGAATAGAGCGGAGTATGCCAAGCGTTATTGTGGAGCATTTAACATGGTGCAGGTTTTGAATTTACAGACCGGAAAAAAGTTTATGATCCAGGAGGGAATGTATTATCAGTATTATAGTGATCGAACAAGGTTCAGACCGTTACTTAGATTTGCCAACGAACAAGGAGCGACAAACATTCCTGAGCTTAGAGAAAAATTAAAGGGATGGATTTTACGACGTAAGAAAGATGAGGTCACCGGATTGCCGGAAAAGATAAAAGATATTATCGAAGTTGAAATGAATAAAGATGAACGCAAAGAGTATAACGAAGCTTTTGATGCCTACATAGAAAAATTAAAAGAGATGGGATTATCAGAGGATGATATTGAGAAAGTAGAGGACGCTAAAAAATTAGTCGAGGGACAAAAGTTAAATCAAGTTTGTTCTTACGCTAAAGCAAAACGTGTGGCTGATGATGCCGAAAACTTTGTCGAGCAAGATCAGAAAGTTATTATTTTTACGCAGTATATTAAGACCGTTGAACTGCTTGAACAATACTTAAAAGAAAAAAAGATTAAGTCAGTTACGCTTCAAGGTTCAACGAAACCATTAGAGAGACAGAAAGCGATTGATACTTTTCAAAATGATGAGAGTGTCAAAGTATTTATTGGAAATATACAGGCGGCCGGAGTGGGAATTACGCTTCACGCCGCGACGATAGTTTTGTTTGCTGATATGTTATGGACGCCAGAAGTTCATAAACAAGCAGAGGATCGGGCGCACCGTTACGGTCAGAAAGAAACGGTCAATGTGTATTACTATTCGTGTAAGAATACTTTAGATCAAAGACGATTGGAAGTACTGGGGACAAAGGCAGAAACGATAAAAAGTATAATAGATTAGCTAAAAGTTATCAACAGTTAAGGGGTTGCGTATATTTTATAATGCGATATAATAATCATATATGGATAAAGAAAAAAATAGATTAGCGCAAAGTAAGTTTCAGAAAAAAAGAAGATTGGAGGCACTGGAACACTATGGCGGACGATGTTCTCAATGCGGAATAAGAGAGCCGAGATGTCTGACACTGGTTTCACGAAAGGATGATAAAATAAAAAAGGAAGGTACGCAGATTTACAACGTCTTAAAAAGTAAAGGTTACCCTAAAGGATATTTTATTCTCTGCAATAATTGCCGAGCGATAAAGAAAACCGGAAAGGCAAATTGAGGGGTTCGATTCCCCTCGCCGGTTCCAAGGTCGAACATTAAATCACAGCGCCAATAATAGAACCCATTAGCGGCGTATAAAAATCCAAAAATATGGTAGTTGAAAAAACTCCAAAAGATCGCATGATTAAAAATTCCCCACGTACTAAGGGGAATAAGAAAGAAGAAATAAAAAAAGAAGAAGGAGCTCAAATAGAAACCTCACTTGTTTTGACTCCTGAGGAAAAAAAAGAAGCGGCGCAAGTTGGTGAGGTAATTAGAACCGGAAAGTCAGGCATTGATGTCTTCAAAAATCTTTCGGCCAGTCAGTTAGCATTACTTAAAAGAACTATCGCTAAAGGTTCGACGGATGACGAACTGATGCTTTTTTTGCAAGTATGTGCCGGAGCAAATCTAAATCCTTACTTAAAGCAAGTTCATTTTGTTAAGCGTTGGGATTCAAAAGCCGGTGAAGAAGTTGGAACAATCCAAACTGGGATTGACGGCTTTAGAGCTATCGCTGAATCGAGCGGACAATATGCCGGATCGGATGACGCGATTTTTGATGATAAAGAAAATGAATTAGAAATTGACGTTTGGGAAAATGGCAAGAAAACAGGAAAGAAAAAAGTAAGTGTACCGAGCAAGGCGACGGTCACGGTTTATAAACTCATGGGAGCGAACCGTTATCCATTCGTTGCGACGGCTCGATGGTCCGAGTATTACCCGGGTGATAAACAGGGCTATATGTGGCGTAAAATGCCGTATGGTCAATTAGCTAAGTGTGCCGAGGCTTTGGCGCTTAGAAAGGCCTTCCCTAAGCTCCTGAGCGGTTTCTACGTGCAAGAGGAAATGGACCAGTCTAAAGGACAGGCACCGCAAGTTTCTGATTTTGAAAAAGCTATTATGATGATATCGAGAGCTAACGATATTATGGGGCTTGAAGAATTGAAAACAAAGATTGGAGCTTCGGAAAAGTATAATGATGAACAAAAGAAAGAAATAGTTAAAGCCGTTGAATCGAGAATAAAAGGACTTGACGAATTAAACAGAAAAAATGCTGACACCTCGGCCACATCTTAGTTGGAGTCAGCTTGATTTATTCGAGCGCAATCCTGAAAAGTATCGGGCACTGTATGTGCAGAATGATCCGGAGGCGGCCATTCCCGTTAATCGCGGGATGGCCCTCGGGAAATCTGTAGCCAATGCTCTTGAGACTGGTGAGGAGACAGGTGACCTTAAAAAAGATTTTGTGATAGCACAACTTCCGAAGTTCGAGGTGATGGAGTATGAGTTGCGGGTAACGATCGATGTCGGAGGAATAAAGATTCCGCTGCTCATTAAGATGGACAGCGCGATGAAAACGCTCGAGGCCTTTAAGGAATATAAAACTGGAACGACGGCCTGGAATAAAGAGAAGGCCAATAAGCACGGGCAGATGATATTTTACGCGACGGGAATTTATTCTAAAGTCGGGAAAATACCTGCGGCGGAATTGGTATGGGCGCCGTGCGAAAAGGATGACAGTGGTCGGCCGTACTTGACCGGCGAGATCAGGCGCTTTGAGGTAAAAGTTACAATGGCTGATATTCTTAAAATGAAAATTAGAATGAAAAACGCCTGGCTTGGAATTCAGGCCATGGTTGAAGAAGAATTAATTTAAGTGTATGAAAGTATATATAGTAAAAGATAAATTCGGAAGTATTATTATAACAGAAAGTGGATCGCTTGCTATATTCAATTCAAGAATAGTAGCGCAAGGATTCATGGAGGACTTTTCTAAAAATTACGACGAGTAGTTCGTAGCAATTTATGAAGCATATATAAATGTATGAAGGAAATTATAAAGATAACAATTAATGATGGTGGTGAATTGAGATTGGTAGATAAAGACGGAAAAAAATATAAATTAGAGTATTCAGCAGATAATGACGGTGAGGTTTGGGAAGAAGTTTTAGCAACAAAAGTAGAATAATTTTATGAGTGAACAAAAAAATCGTTGCCCGCACTGCGGCAGTATAATAGATAAAAGAGAAATAACAATGTTCAGAGGTTTGGTCGAGGCGCTTTGGAAAGTATATTCATACTGTTTAGAAAAAAATAAGCATGAATTTACTATGAAAGAAGTGCGTGATTGGATGGATTCTAATCAATATGCTCGCTTTGGTGACTGGGTTTTATTCGGTGGGTTGGTCTATAAAAAATCAAAAGCTCATTACGGACTGAATATGATACGTTGTGATAAATTTTTTAAGCAAGAAACCATGATTCCGATTAAACTTTTGAAAGACCCGTTAACCGGAACAGTTGAAGTTCTCGAATACGGTTCAATAAAAGATATTAAAGGACTTAGTGAATTTCTTGATAATGATGGTTTGTACCTAGCGAAGTATAGACCGAGTCAAAATGGAGTATTAAATTTGTAAATATATGGTACCAACTTACGATGAAAAAATAGTTCAAGCCATGGAAACATTTGGCGGATCGTTTGTGAAAGCATTGGCCAACGCCATGAGATTAGCTGATATGAAAAATTATCAGATATTGAGAAAAGCATTTTCTGATTACTTCAAAACTTACGAGGAAATGTCGAGAGACAAAGATTAGTATGAAACCGATTCCATTAAAGTTAAGAGAAAAGATGGCCAAGAATCCGTTTTATTATAGATGTTGTGTAACTCGTCGGATTATACCTTTTACGAAAAAAATAGAATGGCATCACAACTTACAGGGAGGGCATGGCCAGATAAATGAGGAGTGGTGTATATTACCATTAGCAGAGGAAGTTCACAGAGACGTTAGTAATCCTAAAATAAAATATATTCTGAATTGGATTATGTTAAATCGAGCGACTGACAATGAATTAAAAGTACACTCAAAGTTAGTTAATTTAATTGAAATGAGAGAAATGGTTAATAAAAGAATTGGGGTACCATGGCATGACGGAATAGATGTTATTGATATAATGTATAAAATTTTTCCTATATGACAAAAGAACAACTGAGAAAAAAGCGTTTGAAAAAAACGATGAAACGCCGAGTTAAAACAAAAAAGACTCGGTATAAAGAACAAATGGCAAAGGACGACCGTCACCGAAAAATAAGACGGCTTAAAGAAAAGTATTCGAGAATGAAATTATATGGCATTAAGGGAGCGAAAAATATATCCAAAGTTTCGAGCGACAAAGCAGGGACCGGGAATCAGGTTCGAAAACCCGGACTCATTACGAGGATATCTCGCGCAATTTCCAGAGGACGTCGATTTGGACGTGGTAGTTAAAAAGCACGTTAAGGATCGTTCGAGACAGGAAGAAAAATACTATTACGGAGTTGTTGTAAAAATGATTTCAGAACGTATGGATTTAGATCCTGAAAAAACGCACGTCTTTCTAAAGTCAATGTTTTTACGAGTGGAAGAAAGTTCGGGTACCTATCGATATAAAAGAGTGTTATCGACAACTGAATTGTCGCAAGAGGCTTATCAAGAGTATTGGAAAAGAGTTCAGCGATGGGCTTCACTGCCGACCTTACAGGGAGGATTAAGTTTTGATAGTGGTTTGGATTTATATATCCCAGACCCTAATGAAGTAGATTACGATAATTACTAATTAGCGGTATAATAAAAATATAAAAATCCACCTATGAACAAACTTATGATTGCCGGACTTTTTTCTCGGCCGGTCGCTTATCAGACAGTCGTCGCAAAAGCTTTTGGGAGTGTTAAGTTGGCGCTGCTTTGGAGTCAGCTTTATTACTGGTCTGATAAAGGATCGGATCCTGATGGTTGGATATATAAGACTCAGGCCGAGATTTATGATGAGACGGCGCTTTCAAGGAAAGAGCAGGAGACGGCGCGTAAGTTTGGAATTGAACTTGGCGTGATGGAGGAAAAGGTTGCGGGAAAACCGCCGACGGTGCATTTCAAAATAAATATTCAAGCAGCGTTCGATATTGTAGAAAGTTTTTTGGAGAAGTCTCATATGGGACAGTTGTCTTTGATTAAAGAAAAGAAAACGAAACCTGCTTCTTCAATTCAATACTTGAAAGAAATTCCTGATGAGGATATGAAAGAGATTTCTAAAAAATACGGTGTGTCAGAGAAATTTATATTAGCTCGCGCGGAAGATGTGATTGATTATTGCGAGGCTAAAGGAAAAAATTATCGAGATTACAAGGCGGCTTTAAGAAATTTTATTAAGACACATCTTGAACGTCATCCCGAAGCAAAGCAACAATCGAGTGAAAGAAAAAAGCTTGAGGAAGAAAAAAAATATATAGAAAAATCAGAACCGAGAACACCGGAAGAACAGGCTAGAATCAACAAACGATTAAATGAAATCAGATCCACGCTTTCTAAAAAGTTTGGAATAAAATAAGAGTATGAACGCTAAAGAATTAAAGTATCAAAGAAAATTATTTAGAAAAGAAGCCAGAAAAGAGGCCAGAGAAATGGGACGTCTTTTAATGAATAAAATAAAACCACGACCTAAGTGGATACCTGAGAAAGTCTGGATGCTTGGGATGAGAATTTTTATCAATATATGAAAAAGTATTACGCAGAATACGCGTTGTCAGTTGACGGACGCCAATATAACAGCGGCGATATTGTTTATTATCATAAAGACTTACCGGGTTTAAGACGCGCACCGGATGAGGTGATCGAAGTAGTTAGGAAGAAATATCCTATTAGTAGTTTTATAAATAATTTTGAACCGACCATAAGCGTTATCGTTACTTTTCACAACCAGGAAAAGTTTATCAGAAAATGCTTATCGGCATTCTTGCGTCAGTCGATTAGGGTGCCATATGAAATAATAGCCGTGATCGATTCATCATCGCAACGAGAGGCTGATATTATACGTTCGGAGTATAAAAGCAATGTTCAGTTAGTTGAATTAAAAGATGTTTGTAATGCGGCCAAGGCCAGGAATAAAGGAATGGAAGAAGCTCAGGGTGATTTTTTAGTTTTCTTTGATGGTGATGATTACCCGTATGGTGAATTTTTACAAAAGATGTTTGAGGTAATAGTTGAAAATGATGAAAATTTTTCTTTTTCATACTCGAGATTTGATAGCACATTATTCCCGGCTAATGGAAGTAGATTGCCACGTTGTGGAGTGTTTGAATATAGTCACAGTTGGGCAAAAATAAGTCCGCCGCACAATACGCCGATAATGATAATTAAAGATATTGCGCCAAAGTGGGATGAGAGATTTGAAATAATGCAAGACTTTTCTTATGGTCTTACTTTAGAAAAAAATAAAATAAATGGAATCCATGTCAGAGAGAGATTGTGGGAATATATAAACCATGATCAAAGCGTTTGGCATGAAGATATAAAAGATAAAAAGGAAAAGGCATTAAAGATTTTGAATGATGAGTACGAATGGAAAAATGAAAAAGCAGAACTGACTTTTGTTTCTTTGATATCACGAGACAATGTTTTAGATGAATACTTTTCTCAGATACCTACTTTAGGACTGCCAGAAAACACTCATTGGTTTATCATTATTGATTCTAACGATGAGAAATTAATTGAAAGGGTTAAAGAACTTTCATGTGAAACTAATGAGAAAATAAATATATTATCGACTAGGATGTATGTCACGGCGGAAAATAGTTTAGAACAGTCGAGAGATTTTGAGGCACGAGGAATGAGGATTGCTAACTTTATAAAGATTATTATTAACCAAGCGGCAGAAAGAATAGGAGGATCAGACTATATCTTCATGATTGAGGACGACACCATAGCGCCTAAGAACGCCTACAAGAGGCTCATAGAGGGATTTAATGATGATGATAGATTGGCTTACTTCTCGGGGATTGAGGCAGGGAGGGGCTATACCAAGCATACGGGGGTTTGTTATTTGAGAGAGGACACGATCGGTAATATCATTGCTCGGGACATACCGCTTATGAAAAAATTAGGCATTGAGCAAATTGACGGTGGTGGTTGGTATTGTTGGATTGGTAAAACAGATATTCTTAAAAGTTTTATTGATCAATACCCGATGCGTTGCTTTGATGGA
>Ga0265318_10000321_pt1 | contig 38312 bp, 32 predicted proteins | sample 4821metaG_FD_192431 | JGI IMG/M metagenome (GOLD analysis project Ga0265318, IMG submission 192431) | Rhizosphere microbial communities from Carex aquatilis grown in University of Washington, Seatle, WA, United States - 4-8-21 metaG | ecosystem: Host-associated > Plants > Roots > Rhizosphere >... | reverse complement strand
CATTGCCGCAGACTTGTGGGCCCTTGGCATCGTCATCGCCGAGCTCGTCGACCCGCGTGTCGGGATTGCCGCGGATCCGCGAGAGGCCATCGGCCCCTCATGGGGCGCCTCGGAGAGTGAGCCCGCACGATGGGCTCACGCCCTGGTTGCTGACGCCCCTGGAGGCCGGCCGAGCGCGGCTTGGGTGGCCAATCGAGCCGCGCGCTGGCTGGGGCTTCGTGTCGACGAGGCGGAACGCAGCTCGGGCCGCATGGACCGGGTTCGGCGAGCCTACCTCGTGGAGCGCGGACGCGACATCAAGCAGGGGGCGACCGTATCGCGATCCATAGCGCATCCCGCTCGCGGCTGGCTCGAGGACGCCGTGACGTGGGTAGAGCGGCTCACCAGTGACGTAGCCCCGGGAGGCTCGGTGGAGATTCAACCGCTCGGGCCGGTGCGGCGCGCGCGCTGGCTCGTTTCGCTCGTCGGGCCGAGCGCGGCGTCCTGGCCGATGGGGGACGACGAAAGAAGGGAGGGGGAGCTCGCCGGGCGTGCGGTGGAGCTTGCTCGAGTGCGCGATCCGTCATCGTGGACGCTCCAAGACGTCTTCGGCGTAGGTCTCGCCTCGGTAGAGGCGTGGGAGGCTGGCGTCGGTGACGATCGACTCGCGCGTCTCGTGCGCGAGTTGTCGCGCGCCACGCCAAACCCGGAGGCAATGGCCATTGCAGAGGACGACATCGCGGCAGGACGGGGGACCTCGACGCTGGCCGTGCAGCTCGCGTCCGCACTCGTGCGGGCGGGTGAAACCGGGCGTGCGCGTGCGGCACTGGCGGGGGCGAGCGGCGGGGAGGTCGAAGCGCTCCGCGCCGAAGTGGCACGTCGCTGCGGCGACGCCGCGGGCGCAGAGCACTCTGCGCGGAGTGCCATGCAGTCGACGGATGCGGCCAGTCGTTGGAAAGGGCAGGCGACACTCGCACGCTTGGAATGGGACGCCGGAAACCTCGACGAAGCCCAGAGTCGTCTCGTCGGCGCTCGTGGACCCGCGGTCGCCGAGGTTCGCGCGCTCATCGCGTGGCGTCGGGGAGCCCACGATCTCGGGCTCCGCGAAATGGAGAGCGCGCTCGCCGAACCGCTCGACGCCGACGCGGAGGGGCGGCTCGAGGCTGTACGCGGTTTGCTCGAGTGGTCGAAGGGCAGGGCCGGCGCCGCGCTAAGCGCCTTCGCTCGCGCGGTGGAACTCGCTGCGCGGGCGGGAGCCGTCGTGGATGAGGCGACGTACCTGACGAGTGAAGCCGCAGCGGCGACGGACGCCGGCGCCGTGGCTCGAGCCCTGGCGAGCGCCACCCGCGCCGCGCTCCTATGGGAAAGGCTCGGTCGCCCGGCGCAGGCGGCGCGGGCGTGGCTCGACCGTGCGAGCATGCTGATCACGGTTGGAGCCGCACATGCCGCCAACGACGCCGCGGACGAAGCCCGAGCGCGCGCGCTCGAGTCGGGCGATGTCCACGCCCAGGCCTATGCGCGGCTGGCCCAGGTGGAGGTGCGCGAGCCGGGCGACCCGCAGGCTCGCGCTTGGCTTGTGGAAACCGATCGCCAAGTGCGCGACGGCTCCCCTGACGATCGAGCTCGCGTTGCAGCTCGTATGCTCATTTGGGCTCCCGATGGCATCGAGGACGCGCGCATGGCACTGTTCGACGCCTCCGTCGTTGCGCTGCTACCGGTGACGCGCTGGGAATGGTGGGGAGCCCGGGCAGCGGCGATCCTTGCCGGGAGGACGACGGACGGAGACGGCGCGGTAATCCCCGCCCTTCTCGGAATCCTCGAGCTCTCCGCGCCGCTCGGGTCGCGCGGCCCAGCCCTCGACGCTGCCGTGCGGCTGTCCACCGCCCGGGCGGACGCCGATGCCGCGCGGCGTTTCGAGCAGGGACGGCTGAGCGCCGCGCGAGCACTTCGCGACGGGACGCCGGCCGAATACCGCGAGGCGCTTGCATCGGTCCATTGGGCGCGCCTTTCGCCCGGGGAGGAGCGAGACGTCGGGTTCGAGCCCGCGCAAGTCGCGCAGCTAGAGGCGATCGTGCGGGCACTGTCCGCGCGCGACCGACTGCGCCCGCTGCTCGAGCAAGTACTCGATACGATGATCCTGTGGACCGGAGTCGAACGCGGGCTCCTCCTTTTGCGTGCGCCCGATGGGCGCCTCGTTCCACGAGCCGCGAGGAATCTTGCAGGTCACGATTTGAGCGGTGAACAGCTCGCTCTTTCCCAGACCATCGCGCGCCGCGCCCTCGAGGCCGGCGACGCAGTGGTCGCAACGGATGCTTTCTCGACGCTCGGTGACCTACACGCGAGCGTTCATGCGCTGAGGCTCCGGAGCGTGCTCGCATTGCCGTTGATCGCTCGCGGTGAGGGATTGGGGGTCGTGTACCTCGACGATCGCGGGCGCAAAGGGGCTTTCGGTCCGCGCGAACTTGCGTGGGTGCGCGTTGTGGCTTCACAGGCCGCCATGGCGATCGCCGATGCGCGCGACGCGGTGCTGCTCCGCCGGGCGGTTCGAAGGGCGGAGCGAGCGCGGGCGCGGCTCGCGGCGATGCTCCAAGAGCGTGAGGCGGAGCTGGATGTGACCCGTACGCAGCTCGAACTCGTCCGCGACGGTCGCGAAACGCGGTACCGCTACGACGAAATCGCGGGCCGGAGCGAGCCGATGCGCGAACTCCTGCGTTTGCTCGATCGAGTGACCGCGAGCGACGTACCGGTGCTCATCGTCGGGGAGAGCGGCACGGGCAAAGAGTTGATCGCCCGGGCGGTCCACATGAACGGAGCGCGCGCTCGGCGAGCTTTTGTCAGCGAAAACTGCGCGAGCGTCCCGGAAACGCTGCTCGAGTCGACCCTTTTTGGTCACGTCAAAGGGGCGTTTACCGGAGCGTCGGCGACGCGCGCCGGGCTCTTCGACATCGCCGACGGCGGGACCCTATTTCTCGATGAGATTGGCGAGATGTCACTCGCGATGCAGGCCAAGCTACTCCGCGTCCTCCAGGACGGGGAGGTGCGCGCCGTCGGCGGCGATCGTGCGCGCACACTCGACGTGCGCGTGGTGGCTGCGACGCACCGCGACCTTGAAGCGATGGTCGCAGCGAACAAGTTCCGGGAGGACCTGTTCTACCGACTCAACGTGATCACGTTGCGGGTTCCCGGACTCCGCGAGCGAAGCGAAGATATTCCGCTCTTGGTGGACCATTTCGTTCGCAAGCACGCACAAGGCCGCTCCGTGAAAGTGACGCGCGCGGCCATGGTGAAGCTTTCCAGCTTCTTCTGGCCCGGAAATGTCCGACAGCTCGAGAACGAGGTGAGGCGCGCGCTGGTCTTGGGGGACGGCCAGATCGACGTGTGCGACCTCTCAACTGAGGTAGCGCGCGGCGGCCCAAGCGCGGCCCGAGGTGCGGGGTCAGACCTCCGCGCGCGTGTCGACGCTCTCGAAACCGAGCTGGTGGTCGAGGCGCTCGCGAAGACGAAGAACAATCAGACGCAAGCGGCGCGGCTTCTCGGGCTTTCTCGCTTCGGCTTGCAGAAGATGGTGAAGCGGTTGCAGATTAAGCAGGAACCGTGAAAGCGGGGAGGAGAGGAAAGCGTGCTTGACTGGGTTGCAGGCGCGCGGATCTTTCGGTAGAGACTCGCCCCTGCCCGTAGGGGCTGTAGCTCAGTTGGGAGAGCGCTTGCATGGCATGCAAGAGGTCACGGGTTCGATTCCCGTCAGCTCCACGAAAATACTAAGCGATTCTAAGCACTTCCGGATGCGACACCGCCATGTGCCGCCAATGTGCCGTGAGCTCCGCGCTCGTTGAGCAGGCCGATCGCTCGCTCGCGTTCGCTCGGCGACAGGTGCATGTATCGCATCGTCGTCGAGAGGTGCTGGTGGCCCGCGAGGTCCTGGATCGCCTTCGCCGGCGCGCCCCGCATCGCGAGGTGCGAGCAGAAGGTATGGCGGAGGATGTGCATGTTGCCCGTGGCGGCGAGCCCTGCCCGGCGCTGCGCGCGTTCGACCCAGTCGTGTAGCGTGTGGCCGGCTACCGGGGGTCCGTCGTCCGAGGTGAGCACGCGGTCGCCGCGAAGATGACGGTTCTTCGCGAGCGCCTCCCAGAGTGCGTCGGTCATGGGGACGACCCGGCTCCGGCCGCCCTTGGGCGTGTCGATGATGCCCTTCCAGTCGTTAAGCTCGACTCGTAGCTGGCGCCGTCGAAGGTCGACGTCAGCTTGCCGCAGGGCGACGATCTCGCCCCGACGAAGTCCGGCGTCGCCACCCAAGAGGATGGCAACGAGCGTGCGGGTGTCGATCTTTCCCGCCGCTTCCACGAGGCGCTCGTAGTCCTCGAACTCGTAGAACTCGGGCACGAGGTTATTGACCTTGTAAAAATCGATCGCGCACGGCATCTGCGCGATGATCTTCCACTTCACCGCCACGCGCAGCACGTTGCTCAGCACCGTCAAGACGTTGTTGACCGTCTTGCGGCTTCGATCGGAAAGCGCTGCCTTGAGCCGCTGGATGTCCTCGTCGTGGATATGATCGAGGCGCCGCTGCCCAAGTCGTGGAATGAGGTGGTTGTCGAAGATGCTTCTTTTCCCCGCAATGCTGCTTGCTTTCAGTCGGTTCGCGAGGACGTGACCCTCCATGTAACGGGGCACGAACGCGCTCAATGTCGGTACCTCCTTTCGTGCGGGCGCCGGGGTGAGCAGCGTCGTGCGAAGCTGCCGCTCGTATTCCTCGGCGCCGCGTTTCGTTTGCACGGGCGCCACTTTGCGCACCCGCTGCTCGCGGCCATCCGCGTGCTCGAAAACGATGTCGACCATCCACACTTCTTTCGGCGCGCCCGTGACCGGGTCGCGCCACTTCCTGCGTCTCACGCTCATGGAGATCTCCTGGAGCGCGAAACACGACCTTGGCCTGCGGCGAGCCAGTCTAGCACCCTGTCGCGAAGGATCCGGTAGCAGCCCCCGATGCGGCGAGCTCCTGGGATTTCGCCGCGCGCCAGGGCGTCGTAGACCGTCTTTCGGTTCACCCGCAGAAGCGCGGCGAGTTCGTCCACGGTGAGCACCGAGGGTGCCGGCTCCGTCATCGCGACTGACTGCTCGCGGAGTCGCGGACCCGATGCGTCTTCCCTCACGCTGACGCCGGAGCGCCGTTCGGGCGGGAACGGCGGCGGCTCGAATGCACAGTCCTTTTCGTCCGTCGTGATTGTCGCGTCCTCGGATTCATCTGGCTTGCCACCGTGCGCTAGCCGCTCTGCGCCGCTACTGCCGTTCACCAGGGTGACTTCTTCTTTCGGCCAGGCTCGGCCCATCAACCGCGCCTCCCGCGCGCCTGTCCGCCTGTACTCATAGATCCTTCGTGTCGGGGCGAACGTAGAAGCCTTCCCGAGGCACGGCCGTTGCGGATGGCGAGGGCCGTTCGCGTGGCGCCTCGGCTTCCCAATCGAGATCGACGTTGCCTGTCGCGCCCGGAGCGCGCGGCTTGGTGCCGGGTTTTGCGGGCTGCACGGCGGGGGCCTTTTGGGTGCTTCTTGCCGCGCCATGCTGCGTCTCTTTCGCTGCTTTTTCGACGTGCTTCGCTTTCAGCTTCTTTCTTCCGCCCTCGTTTGCGGTGGCTTCGCTGACGTACGCGCGGAGCGCTCCGGTCGTGATCGGAATTCCGCACTCGGAAAGGACCTTGCCAATCGCTTCGAGGCTGTAGCCCTTGGACTGCGTCGAACGAATGGGAGCGATGAGCCGTTGAATGGCCTGCATCTTGGTGAGCTGCTCGGGGCGGTGTTCGGGCAGGGCATCGAGGGCGCGATGCGCGCGCTCGATCGAATCGAGCTGAATTTTTGGTTTCGACTTTACGTTCATAGAGCTCCTGAGTTTGCGCGGTGCGAGCGCCGAGTTCTCACCCAGCTTGAACACCAGGTTTGCGCGTGTCAAAAGCGAATGGCATGACCCTGAACGAAGAGAAGGGCAAGATAAAGAGCCGGCGTCATGATGGATGGAAGTATTCAAAATAATTGGTAATAATCGGCGACACGCGTGGGTCTCGTGGATCCACACTGTGGATAAGGCCTTGATTCAACAGAGAAAAAGGTGGCGCCAACTTGGATCCCGACGACGATTTGCCCATTTTTCGGCCTCGCATCGGAAAGCGGTCCGGACGGAGGTCTCGCGGCCGAACGCGCTCGTTACGCAACGAATTGCTGTCCCGGATCGCACTTCACGGGGGCATGCGGAGGCCCGCCGCAGCGGGCTCTCTGCGTGCCGAGGCCCATCGGCCCGACGCGCGGCGTGTGGTCGTCAAAGCGCGCATCGTGCGGCTCACGGCCCGCGGCGCGAAGGCGGCTGCGATGCACCTGCGGTACATCGAACGCGACGGCGTCGAGAAGGATGGCTCCAAGGGAGTGATGTACGGGCCCGACGGACGCGTTCGGCGCCAAACGTTCGAGCAGCCGCGCCTCGGCGAAGAGCATCAGTTTCGCCTCATCGTGTCGCCCGAAGACGCGAACGAACTTGACCTCACGGCGTTCGTGCGGCGCCTCATGGCCCGTATCGAGCAGGACCAAGGGCGCAAGGTCGAATGGGCGGCTGTCAATCACTACGATACCGATAATCCGCACGCCCACGTCGTCGTCCGCGGCATCGCCCGCGACGGCGACGAGCTCCGGTTCGAGCGAAGCTACATCGGCAGCGGCATGCGCTGGAGGGCGCAGGAGATCGCGACGAGGAGCTTGGGCCGCGCCACGAGTTCGAGATCCGTCGCGCCCGCGCAAGAGAGATCACCCAAGATCGCTTTACCTCTCTCGATCGTGAGCTCGAGCGGCTCGCCAAGGACGGCCGGCTTGAGCTGCGGTCTCCGAAGCGCCCCACTCGGGTGGACCCGTCGATCCTTCTCTCCCGACTCGAGCACCTCGAGGCGATGGACCTCGCCGAGCGCCTGTCGCCCAACGCGTGGTCGCTCTCCAAAGATTGGCAGAAGCGGCTGCGCGACCTCGGCGCGCGTGGCGACATCATCAAGCAAATCCATGACGCGGTTCGCGGCGATTCGTCCCGCTACCGCATCGTTCGCGCCGGAGAGCCGATACTCACCGGCTTGCACGCCAGAGAGGAGCCGGAGCCGCTTGTCGGGCGCGTCGCCAGCAAGGGGCTTTCCGACGAGATGAAGGGAATCTTCTACGCGGTACTCGAGACGCCCGACGGCTTCGCCTACCACGTACCGATCGGCGCCAAGACCGCGGAGTCCATCCGTCCCGGGGAGCTCGTCCTCTTTGGCACACGGCCGGAGCTCGTCGTTCGGCCCGTCGATCGGCGCATCGCCGAGATCGCGCGGGATGCCGGCGGCGTCTATGCCCTCCATCCGGCCGATGAGGATGGTGACCGGGCGCGCGCCGCGCGTCGGCTGCGCGAGCTCGAGCGCGAGGGCCTTGTCGCCCCTCACGGTCCGGATCGATGGCGCGTGCCCGCCGACTTGATCGAGAAGCTCGAAAGCAGGCCGCGGACGGACCCGCCCCGAGACCGCCTCTGGCTCAAGACGCTTCCCCTGACGCTCGAAGAGGCGCCGAGTCGCCGGGGCCCCGTCTGGCTCGACCAGGTAACCGGTGACGGGCTGGCTCCCTGGGGATTCGGCGCGGACGTCCGTCGCGCTCTCGGCCGGCGGCGCGACGCCCTTCGCGGTCTCGGCATCGCGCCCGACGACCCCCGCAAGAACGCCAAGCTCCGAGAGATCGAACGCTTGGCGGTAGGAGAAAGAATGGCCACGCAGACCGGCCAGCAGTTCCTCGCCAAGACCCCGGAGCGTTTCCGAGGACGGGTGCAGGCGGGGCCGGAAGCGGCGCTCTACCTCGTGGTCACCGATGGCTCGCGCTTCGTCCTCGTCCCGTCGTCGCTCGAGCTTCGCGCCTTGGCGACCAAGACCATTGCGCTCTCGCGCGACGCCCAAGGTCGACTGACGATACGCGCGGACGACCGGGACCGCGGTCGGTAGAGATTTCTCGAAAGCATCAGGACCGCTTCTCGTTCGCAATCATCCCGCAACCGATTGGAGTCTTCGATGGCCACGACCAAAGTTCGACGCGTACGGGTCGGCACTCGCCTTTCGGTCGAACTGCGCGCCCGACTCACCAAGTATTGCGCAGCCAGCGGTATCTCCGAGCGCACCATCATTGAAGACGCCCTGCGCAAGTACCTCGATGCCACCGACGACACGGCATTGCTGATGCGGCGCTTCGATCGAGTCGATCGCGCGCTGGCGCGCGACCACCTCAATCTCGAGGTCTTGTCCGAGGCGTTCGGCCGGTACATGCGGCTCTGGTTTCTGACGCACGCGCCCAACACGGCCGAGGCAGGCAAGGCGGCGGCCCGCGGCGCCGCCGAGACGCAATACAGGCAGTTCGCGCAACATCTCGGCGAGCATTTCAAGCAGGGCCACCGCTTCATCGACGATCTGCCCGTCGATGCGTTGAGCGAAGACGACGGCAAGTAGAGCACGTGGTGTCTGCTGTCATGGCCAACGGGATCCGAGCAAGAATGACGGCCCGGAGCGTTGCCGCGACCAGAGAGTAAAGTGCCCCGGATGCGCGCCACGCTCCCGCCCATTTCAGGAGTTGCCCCAGCCCTCCGCGCGAAGCAGCTCCGCGACGCGATGGCGGACGTCGTCGCGGATCTCGCGCACGCGCTCGATCTGCTTGCCCTTGGGGTCCTCGAGGGCCAGTCGTCGCGCTTGAGCCCCGGGACGACAGGGCCTTGCTCGCCGCAGCCTATTGTGACGAGCATCTTCGCACCGCGCGCGAGATCGTCGGTGAGCTTTTGCGGTTTCCGGTCGACCTCGAGCATCGCCTCGAGCACCTCCGGGTGCACGCGTGCCCCGGGCTCGGTCCCCGGCAGCTCGATGCGAATCTCGGGCAGGTCGCACTTGGAGAGATCGCGTCGGCCCGTCGGAGCTGTATTTCTCGTCGCTTGCGGCTTGTCGCGTGGCGGAGGCGACGCGGCGTCTTTCGGCTCGTCCGACGGCGTGGCGTCGTCGAGCAACTTCTTGATGGCCTGCGTCTCGGCTAGGAGCTTGTCGAAGGCGAGCTGCGCGTCGGCGATATCGTCGAGGCGCTCGGCTTTCGCGACGACCAAACGTCGCTTGAGCAGGTGAAGCTCCTCGAGCAATTGATGATATCGGACACGCAAATTTGCGAGCGCGTCCTGGGCCTTCTCGAGCTCGCCACGCAGCGACGCGTTGTCGTCGCGCAGCGACGCGACCTCGCTTGCCATCGCAACGAAGCGCTCGTCGTCTTGTAGGGATTGCGCACTCCGCGCGTCCAGCACGCGCGGGTTGTATTAAATCCAGAGATCGCTGTCCAGAGCGAATTCGATGTTTTTTTCGCGCGCGAGAGTGTCACTGCACACGGGGTCGGGGAGAGCGTCGCGTCGACCTCTCCGTCGAGGGCGCGAGATCAAGACCGTCGAGCAACGCATCCAGCGTGGCCTCATCGACTTCGACGTGCGACGCGTCCGCGGCGGGCGACGCGGGAAGTGAAAATACTCCCTTGTCGAGACGCTTCGCAAACACGCATATCCCGGTCGCGTCGGCGAAAAGTATCTTCACGAGTTGATGGCGGCGGCCGATAAAGACGAAGAGTGCGCCGCTTCGCGGCTCGTACCCCATGCGCTCGCGAACCATCGCCGAGAGACGCTCGAATCCACGCCTCATGTCCACCGGCTCAAGCGCCACGAAGACCTGCACGCCCGCCGGGATCATCGGACGGTCCCTCCGAGCGCGCGGACCACCTCACCAAGAAGCGACGCGTCGAAACCCCGTACCACGCGAACCCGCGCGGCACCGATCTCGATCACCATCTCCGCGACAGCTGAAGGTCCGGCGGCACGGGTGTGCACGGGCAAGAACCGCGGTGTCTTGCTAGAGGATGGGCGCCGCCGCTCCGTCCGCGCCCGGGAGGGGACTTCCCCGGCCACCGGCACCGTCGGTAAGGCAGACTCGCTTGTGCGCTGCTGCAGTAGCGACGCCGCCCAACACAGCGTCGACGCCTTGTACCCCTTGGCCATCGCGAACTCCTTGGCCGAAAGACCACTCGCGCGCCATTCCCGAATGCGCTCGACCCACCTCGCTTCCGTCTCCTTCGTCATGCCCGGCAGCTTGCCGCCGAAACGACCGCCGCGGAAGAACGCCTTCTTATGCAGCGGTTACGCCGACGTGGTCTTGGTGTCCGCCGGGCGAAAGGGTGCCACCGACGGACTGAAGCTTGAGACCGCCGGTCTGAACGCCGACGAACACGGTAAAATCGCTGTTAATCGCCACTACCAAACGAGGGCATCCCATATCTACGCGATTGGTGATGTTATCGGGGCGCCGCAGTTGGCGTCGACGAGCGCCGAACAGGGAAGGCTCGCCGCCTGTCACGCCTTTGGCGTTCCCGCTGCTTGCCTCCCGCACCTCTATCCGTTCGGCATCTACGCGATCCCCGAAATTGCATGGGTCGGATGCACCGAGCACGCGCTCACCACGAAAGGGATTCCGTTCGAAACAGGTGTGGCTCGCTACGCCGAAATTGCAAGGGGTCAAATCCTCGGCGACGGAGACGGGCCCCTAAAGCTGCTTTTCCACTTGGAATCGCGCCGGATTTTAGGTGTGTGGGTTCTCGGCACGCACGCCACGGAGCTCGTCCACATCGGGCAAGCGGTCATGTCCTTTGAGGGGACGCTCGACTATTTTCTCGACAGCGTCTTCAACTATCCGACACTCGCTGAGTGTTACAAGGTTGCGGCCCTAGACGGCTACAACAAGCTGAGGTTGCTGGGCCTACCGGCCGCAGTGTTCCCGCTAGTGGACCATTGAGTCGGGGTCTTACGATCGACTCCCTAAACACTCTCCACCGTCGTCAAAGCGCCGAGTGTTCGGTCCTGCTAATCAGTAGACGGTTTCCGTCGAGCATTCGATGGCTCCACATCGCGCCAGCGCGTCTCATGCTTGAGCTGGGGTTGACACGGTACCACTCTCGCGCTCGTCGTCGCGGGGCGTGGCTCGCTTGGCGATGAAGGTGAACATCGATGGAACGAGGAACAGCGACAGAACGGTCGAGGACGTGAGTCCGCCGACGACCGCCAACGCGAGCGCTTGGTTGGCCTCCGTTCCGCGCTCCAGCCCGATCGCCGTTGGAATGAGGCCTATCACGGTCGCCAGACTCGTCATCATGATCGGGGTGAAGCGCGTCCTGGCCGCATTGACGACGGCGTCTTCTTTTGAATCGCCCCCTGCGAGTCGCACGCTCGCCTCGTGAACGAGCAAGATTCCATTCGACACAGCGATCCCGATGACCATCAGGATCCCCATGAGCGCCGTGATCGAAAACCCCTGCCCGGCGGCCAAGAGAGCGAGCACAATGCCGACCATGCAAACCGGAATGGCGAAGAGCATCACGAGCGGCAACCGGAGCGATTTGAACTGAATCGTCATCACCATGAAGACGACCATCACCGCCAGTCCAATCGCGACGCCAAGGCCCGAAAATGTCGTTCGCATCAGATCCATCTCACCGACGTACCTCCATTGAAGCCGGCGCGTGCGGGGGTCGGTCGCGAGCTTTCTCTCGAGCTCGTCGGCCGCGCTGCCGACGTCACGGCCTTCGGTCTGCATGTAGACCTCGGTCACGCGCGTCATGTGATCACGCTCGATGGCGATCGGCCCGGAGGACCGATCGATGTTCGCGTACGCACTGAGGGCAACGGCCTTGGCATCGGCGGTGACCCGAGCGGGGAGCTGTCCAAGAGCATTGACGTCGGGGACGTCTCGCTCATCGTAGTATGTGACGACGTAGTACGCCTGACCGTTATTGGGATCAATCCATACGCTGGGCGTATTGATGTTTCCGAGGGTAGCGTCCAGGGTTGCTTGGGCCGCTTGACGCGCCGTAACCCCGACGAATCCAGCCTGCTCCCGGATCGTGTCGATGTGGATCTCGGGATAGTCAGTCTGAAGCTGCACGCGAATATCGCGCACGCCTCCCACCGAGCGAGCGACCGCCGCGATAGCGCGGGCGTGGTCCTCCAAAGCCGTGAGGTTGTCGCTTTCGACCTCGATGGCAATGGGCGCCACGTAGCCATTCGAGAACACGCTGGCGACCAGTCCGCCCGGCCACTGAAGGAACTCGACCCCTGGATAGTGCTCCACGAGCAGTTTGCGCATCAAGTCGGCGATTTGCCGCTGTGTGTGCTTGCGCTTCTCGGGCCCCACCAGGGCGACCCGAATGAAGCCCATGTGCGGCCCGTCGTTGGGGCTGGTCATCGCGCTCCGCGCATTTTCCGGCGATCCTTCGTTGGTCAGGACAAGTTCGACCTCTCCTTTGGGAAGCTCGCTGGCGAGCATTTTGCCCATCGCCTGGACCTGTCGCGAGGCTTCGTCGAGCGAAATCCCCGGCGAGAATCGCACGTAGACTCGCTCCATCGACTCGTCGATTTCGGGGAAGAACGTGCTCGGCAGGTGCGTGGCGGCCCAGCCGGAGCCCACCGTAAGCACGACGCAGGCCACGATGATCCATACGCGCACCCCAAGCGCGCGCCGCAATACGAGGGAATAGCCCTCACCGAGACGCTCGATGCGATCGCCGAGCTTTTTCGAGATTCCGCGCGGTTCGCGTTCCGACAGGAGGAAGCGACACGCGACCGGCGTCACGAACATGCTGATGAAGTACGACGCCACCATCGCCACCGCGACCGTCAGCGCGAGTGGTGCGAAGAGCTTTTTGGCGAGTCCCGCGAGCAAGAGAACCGGCAGAAGAACCGCGATTGTGGTCAGGGTCGAGGCGAGGACGGGAAGCGCCACCGCGTTCGTGCCCTCGAGCGAAGCGCGGAAACGACTCATCCCCTGCCGCTGGTGCCGATGGATGGATTCGAGCACCACGACCGCGTCGTCGACCAGTCGTCCCATGGCCAGCGTCAAGCCGCCAAGCGTGAACGAGTTGAGCGTCTGTCCGGTGCCGTAAAGGACGATGAGCGTGACCGCGAACGACAGCGGGATGGCCACCGCGACGATGAGCGTCCCTCGGACGCTTTGCAAGAACAGCAAAATCACGAGCGAGATGAGCACGAGGGCCTGCAGGACTTCGCGCTTCAAACCGGAGTAAGACGTCTTGACGAAGGTGGACTCGTCGAAAACAGGCTTGACCACCATGCCCGCCGGCAAGTTCTGGAGGCCCTGAACGGCCTTCTTGACGGCCGCGACGATTCGGAGCGTGTTGCCACCCGGGATGCGGAGCACGTTCAAATAAACGGCATTTTCGCCGTTCACGGAGACCGTCTGCGTCGGTGCTGCGCCGCCGTCCTCGACGTGCGCGACGTCTCGAATGAAGACGGGTCGCCCGGCGACCAGCTTCACGAGGGCGTCGCCGATCTGTGCGACGCGCTTTGGAACCGCATCGGTGTAAACGTTGGCGTCGAACGTTGGAGCGATGAACTCACCGGACGGGAGCAGTGCGTTGGATTGCGCCACTGCGGCCGCGATATCTTCCGCGGTCACGCCTCGGGATTGGGCCTCGGCACGATGGACGACGACGTTGATTTGTCGCTGCCGCCCGCCGTTGAGCGAGGCGCTCGCCACGCCCGGAATGCCCTCGAGCAGCGGCTCGATGTTGTTGAGTGCGTAGTCGTACAGCTGTGGCCCGGTGAGTCCGCCGCCCGAGACGGTCACCTGGACGACGGGCGCGTTGGTAGGATCGAATTGCAGCACGAAAGGTGGAATGACCCCGAGTGATTTGGGCACTGCCGACATCGCGAACTGGACCTGCTGTTGCACGAGGGTCTGCGCGGAGTTGAGGTCCGTGCCCCACTGCATCCAGACGTACGCAATGCTCAGGTTGTTGCGAGACTCGCTCTGTACGTGTTCGACGCCCGGCGTTGCGCTCACGTACTTTTCGATGCGCCACGTGAGAGTCTTTTCGACATCCTTGGCGGCGAGTCCCGGCGCGAGCGTGCCCACCACGAGAACCGGTGGCGTGAGATCGGGGAAGGTATCGATTGCCATGCGCGGCGTCACGACCAAGGCGAAGACTATCGCCGCGATCGACAGCATGAGACTCGCGAGCGGGTTGCGCAGAGATAGACCGGTCACAGCGGCCTGCCGAACCCTCCCCCGCGCGCCGGGGATCCCGCATCTCCACCCGGCTCGGAGGTCGGTGGTTCGACGGTTACCTGGACGGGATCTCCGTCCGTGAGCACCGTGCGTCCTTCGGTGACGACCTGCGCATGCTCGGGCAGACCTTTGGGGTCTAGGTAGAGGCGTCCGCCGTGTTCGCCAAGGACGGGAACATCGACTGCATGGGCGACGCCGCCGAGGACGATGAAGAGTTTGGCCTTGCCCTCGTGTTGCGTAGCGGCATAAAGCGGTATCTCCGCTGCGGGCACTCGCTCGCCGACCTCGATCCGGACGATGGCCGTCGTTCCCGTCGGGTACTCGCGGCGGGGGTCCGGCACGTCGACTTCGAAATGCACGGTCCGGGTATTCGGGTCGGCCTTCGGAGCACGCCGCGACACGGCCGCATCGACCCGGTCCCCTGTCGCGAGCATGGCAACTTCGACCGGCACCGATGGGGCGACAGCGCCGAAATCCTTCTCGGGAGCGTCGACCGTCACTCGTACGGTGCTCCGATCGACGACCGAGACGATGGCGGTCCCGGGGCGTACGAACGCTCCCGGGTCCACCGTGCGGATCGCGACTTCGCCGGCGAACGGCGCTTTCAAGACGCAATCGCGGACATCGAGGGAAGCGGCGAAGGCCGTCGCCCTTGTTTCGAGCCACCGCGCCTTCTCCGAAGAACTCTGCGCGCTCTTCTGCTCCGCCTCGTTCGGGGAGACGAAGCCGCCCGCGAGCATCGAGGAAACGCGTGCAGACTCGTCCGCGAGCGCATTCCGCCGTGCATCCACCGAGCGAGCTTGCATCTCGGCGGCCCGGCTCGCCGCGTTTGGCGACGCGCAGTCGAGCGTGGCAAGCACCTCGCCTCGGGTCACCGAGTCCCCCGGACGAACCAGAACCGACTGGACGTATGCCGAGACATATTGGGGGCCTATGCTCGCCTCGATCCACGATTCGACGGCTCCAACGTACGCGCGGCTGTCCCGGAACGACGTCACACGTGCCATCACAACGGTTACCGGACGTGGCGCGGCGCCCATTGGCGTTTGATTCACACTGCCATCGGCACGTCGGACAAGGAGCCCACCTATGAGCAAGAGCACAGCGGTTGCACCGGCGATGACGAAAAGCGCTCGGCGATTCCTATCTTCGACCTTGGCCGAGGCCGGTGCCACGCGCTCGGTGCGGGTGGTCGCTTCGCCTGCTCCTGCGGTCGCTTCCGATGGGGCCGGCGGCATCTCTTTCTCGTTGCCGCTCATCGCGCGGACCGCGCAACAATCTTGCGGCGAGGAAGGTGGACGCCGAATGAGGAAATGGCGGCAGCCACCGAGTCACTCCTCCAACCAGGAATTGACCAGGCTTTCATCGGGGCGGAGCTTCGGAAGCACGAACAATGCCGGTGGGCGTCTCGGCCCTTAGAGCAGCCGCAACGCAAGGCCACTGCGTTCAGTGCTCGGCAATCGAAAGGGTTCGCGATTGAAATCCCAATTTCTGGGCTCACCGAGCACTCGATACGACGCTTCTGGGAGGGGGCCTCCAGAGTCGAAGCACAGCTTGCTCCAGGCACATTCGCAATGTGCCAACGACGTCGCAAAACCACGCAAAGTGGAGGACGGAGGTTTGGACGCAATGGTCGTGAAGAGAGCCGCGTGCGTGAGGGCGCTTTGTCCTGGCAGCTTCTGCTGCAGTCAAAGCCCCGGCCGCAAGAGATCGCTTCCTCCGCAACCATTCGGAGGCAGCGGCCGGACCGTCGCGAGGCACCAGCGTCCGCTCGGGGCACCGTGCCTTCCTCGCGACCGGGCATTTCTCGGTCAGCGGGTCCAGGATGGGCCATGGCCTGTCGGCGAGGTCCACTCCAAATGAAGCCCGCCTTCCCCTGCGGGGCTTGTGTCCTCCGACGAGTCACAGGCGAGCGAAAGCTGCGGCGAAGAGGGAGGAAATGCCGTTAGCCCATTTTCCACGCCCAGACGATGCGGCGTCGGCCGGGTCCGGCAGAAGACGAACGGGTACGACAACTGGTTCGATGGTGCGGGGGCCGGCGCAGTCGCCAGGCGGGGGTCGGGCCGTTGGTAGGACTCCTTGCCGCAGGGCGGAATCTGCCCTCGCAAGACTCCTCCCTGTGGGAACCAGGATCGCTCGCAGGCGTCGCGGCCGTTCGCAATTGCATCGTGCACACGAGTTTCGGGGCTCGCTCCGCCGAGCCCGGGAGCGTTGGCTAGGCCCGGCTGAACCACCGCTCCACAGCCTGCGACTAAACAGCACGCGACAGCTGCTATCAAATTCGAAGCACCCATGGCGACCACTCTGGGGTGCGAGAGCGCTCGTTACCGCAACGACCTCTCGAGCACCTCGCGACTAAAACCATTGTAAGGCTGTCGATCGACGCGCGCCCGCCCAATGGACAAACTCTCACCCGGGGCTTGTAAGAAGTGTACTGACGTAACGGACGAGCATCCAAGCGCTTGAGCTTGCGCGGAGCGAATCGAGGCATAAAGCGCCCCCCTGCCGCTGTTCGTCGCTCGAGCTGGCAGCGCAGTGGAAAACGCCGCGAGTGGACAGGGCTTTATCTGTACGGCGGAATCGACGGAATTGGTGGACCGAGCGCGGGGCCCGGTCGCTCGTGGACAACAAGCACGTTCCGATTGGCGACATTTGCAACACGGGCGGCCGTCGTGCCGAGTATGCGATCGAGGCCATGGTACCCATGACTACCTAGAACGATGAGGTCGACGTCGAGCTCGTCGGCCACCTCGAGAATCAGTCGCCATGGTTGACCCATCCGCACGATGGGCGCATCGACACTGAGGTGCGGCGCCCGGGTAGCGGTGAGCAGCCCGACTTCGCGTATTGCGGCTGTCGACAAGTGCTCAAAAAGAAAGTCGCGCGGGCTACCAGCCGCAGCGGCCGGAAACTCGGGTGGCACGAAGATCGCGCGGAACGGACAGAGTACGGCCGAGAAGCGAAGGGCCACGTTGGCAGCGGCGTCAAAAACGCCAGCGGCACGCGGCGAGCCGTCGAGGGCAACGAGAATCTTGGCGATCATTCGCCCGCCTCTCGACGATCGGAGACCGCAGCGGACGAGGAAAGACGGCCGCGTTGCGGCGGGTCCACATTTGCTGCTGGACGGCGCGTCCCTCGCACGCTCTTTCTTGGACCGATACTATGCTCAAGCAATCGTTCTCGTAGCGACGACGTTTGTTCTCGCGACACCGGAACCCGAACCCCCTGGTCCCCAATGCGCGCCCCATTCCCGACCCATACGTGCGGACTGGCGCCGAGTGTGAATTCCCGTATTCGCCTGAAATTCGCAAGCCCGCTGCGGTGCACTCGTGCAAACGTACTCCCCATCGTGGATTCGATCTCGGCAAGCGACAAGTCGATATGGAACTGGCCGGCGTGACAATGGACCAAGCAAACGCAGTTCCTCGCCTCGAATGCCCAAACCTCGTCGACGTCCAGGACCAACAGGCCGCGTCTGGCCCGCGCGATCACTCGCTTCGGCGTTGGTACGTGCCACGAGCGTCGGTCGCAGTCTGAGCCGAAGCGAATGGTCGGGCCGATACCTAGATCGCAAGTGCCTTTGAGAACCGGGCTTTGGCTGGTCACGCGTGCGCTCCTGCGAGCGGCGCGCTCGAATCGACTGCGCTCTCCTCGATCGGCGTCTTCTTCGCAAAAAAGATAAACATCACGGGAACGAGAAATAGCGACAAGATCGTCGAAGACGTGAGTCCGCCCACGACCGCCAGGGCCAGCGGCCGGTTGGCCTCTGACCCGCGTTCGAGCCCCATGGCCGTCGGAATCAGTCCGATGACTGTCGCCAGGCTCGTCATCGCAATCGGCACAAACCTCGACCGCGCCGCGGCCACGACGGCCTCGACCTTGTCGACTCCTTCGTCGTTGAATCGGCGATTCGCATCGTCGACGAGCAGAATGCCATTGGACACGGCGATCCCGATGACCATAAGAATCCCCATGAGCGCAGTTATGGAGAAGCCTTGTCCGGCCGCCATCAGCGCCAGAACGATGCCGACGAGCGACACGGGTATCGTGAAGAGCATGACGAACGGAAGGCGCAGCGATTTGAACTGGGACGCCATGATCATGAACACGACCATCACGGCGAGGCCGAGGGCGAGGCCGAGGCCGGAGAAGGTGCTCCTCATCAATTCGACCTGACCCACGAACCGGAAGCGAATGTCGCGCGTGCGCGGGTCGCGCTTGAGCGCGTCTTCGAGCGCGTCGCCCGCCGACCCGAGGTCACGCCCTTCGGTCTGCATGAGCACGCGAGCGACGCGCGCGAGGTGGTTGCGCTCGATCGCCACGGCGCCGACGCTCCGATGGACGTTCCCGTACGCCCCGAGCAGAACGGGATTGCCCATCTTGCTGATCCGCACAGCGAGCGCGCCAAGGGCTTGCGTATCCGGAACCCGCGCGGCGTCGAAAAAGGTCACGACGTAGTACGACTGACCATTGTTCGCGTCGATCCATACGCCCGGGGCGTTGATGTTGCCGAGTGTGGCGTCAAGCGTCGTCTGCGCGGCGTCGTGGGCGGTCGTGCCCACGAAACCGGCCTTCTCGCGGTCGGTGTCGACGCGGATCTCGGGGTAGTCGGTTTGAAGCGACTCTCGGACGTCGCGGACGCCCGGGATCGTGCGCGCGACGTCGACGACGGCCTTTGCCTCCTCGTCGAGTTGGACCAGATTGTCCTCGTTCACTTCGACGACGAGCGGCGCCGTGTAGCCGTTCGCAAAGACGCTCGCGACGAGACCGCCGGGGTACTGGAGGACTTCGACGCCGGGAAAGTCTTGTGTGAGAATCTCCCGCGCCTTCGTGGCGATCTCGGCCTGAGAGAGTTTGCGCTCTTCGGGGTCCGAGAATGCGATCCGCAGATACCCCGTATTCGGTGCAACATTCGGGCTTACAAGCAGACTGCGCGCATTCTGGGGCATACCCACGTTTGCCACGACCATCCGCACGGTCCCTTCCGGCAATCCCTCGGAAAGCGCGCGTCCCATTGCGGTCATCTCCTTGGCCGCGTCTTGGACCGAGATTCCGGGGGCGAAGCGGACGTACATCATGTCCATCGATTCGTCGATTTCGGGAAAAAACGTGGTCGGAAGCCGGGCGGCCGCCCAACCTGCGCCGACGACGAGCACGAACGACGCGCCGACCACGAACCATCGGTAGGGAAGGACTGTGCGCAAGGTCCGCGCGTAGCCATTTGCGATTCGATCGATGACCGCTTCGACCGCTTGGCCGAAGCGGCCGTGCTCGGCGTGCCCGAGGAAGAACTTGCAGGCGACCGGCGTCACCGCCATGCTGACGAAGTATGACGCGATCATCGCGACGGCGACCGTGATCGCGAGCGGGGCGAAGAGCTTGCGCGCGAGCCCGGCGAGGAGAACAACGGGCAAGAGGACCGCCATCGTCGTCAGGGTCGATGCGAGAACCGGCAGCGCTACGGCGTTGGTTCCCTTCAAGGCCGCCTCGGACGTGCTCATACCCATCCGCTGGTGCCGGTGAATCGATTCGAGCACGACGACGGCGTCGTCGACGAGCCGCCCCATGGCCAACGTGAGGCCCCCGAGCGTGAACGCGTTGAGCGTTTGTCCCGACGAATAGAGAACGATGAGCGTGATGGCGAACGAGAGAGGGATTGCGACAGATACGATAAGCGTTCCGCGAACGCTCTGAAGAAATAGGAGAATGACGAGTGCAATCAGGATTAGCGCCTGTACGATTTCCTTCTTGAGCCCGTGGTAAGCGCTTCGGACGAAGAGTGACTGGTCGAAAAAGACTTTCGCTTGCATCCCGGGCGGCAAATCGTGCAACCCCTCGACCACCTTCTTGACGGCGTCGACGATCTCGATCGTGTTGCCCCCCGGGATGCGCAGAACGTTCAAAATCACGGCATCTTTACCGTTTACCGTCAGCGATTGCGTGGCGGGCGTGCCGCCGTCTTCGACGCGCGCCACGTCGCGGATTAGCACGGGCTTGTCGCCGACGAGCTTGACGGGGGCCTCGCCGATTGTCTCGACCCGCTTCGGAATGGCGTTCGTGTAGACGTTGGCGTCGAAGCTCGGCGCAATGAACTCGCCCGATGGCAAGAGCGCGTTCGACCCGGCTACCGCGGCTGCGATCTCGGGCGCCGTGATCCGCCGGGCCTGGGCCTTGGTCGGGTCGACGACAACGTTGATCTGGCGCATGCGGCCGCCGTCCGGCGCGGCGCTTGCCACGCCCGAGATGCCTTCGAGCAGCGGCTCGATGTTGTTGAACGCGTAATCATAAAGTTGTGGTCCCGTGTATCCGGCGCCGCTGACGACGACCTGGCAAACAGGCGCGTTCGAAGGGTCATACTGGAGGACGAACGGAGGCAGGACCCCGAGCGACTTGGGAACGGCCGCCATGGCGAAGCCGGCCTGCGACTGGACCAGCGTCTGCGCGGCATTGAGATCCGTTCCCCATTTGAGCCACACGTAGATGACGCTGAAGCTGTTCCGCGACAGACTCTCCACGTGATCTACGCCCGGCGTTGCGCTGACGTATTTCTCGAGGCGCCAGCTGATGGTCTTTTCGACGTCGCGCGCGCCGAGACCCGGCGCGAGTGTGCCGATGACGAGAACCGGGGGCGTTAGCTCAGGAAATGTATCGACGCTCATCCGCGGCGTCACGACCCCGGCGAAGACGACGAGCCCCACGCAGAGCATCAAGATCGCGATCGGGTTGCGCAGCGATAGGCCGGTCACGGCTGCACCTTCTGCGTGCCACCCGCGTCGGGAGGTCGAATCGAAAGCTGGGCCCCGTAGCTGATTTCTTTCGCAGCCACGCGGTCGCCGTCGTTGACCGTCGCACGCCCCTCGGTGACGACCCGAGTGCCCGGCTTGAGCGCGGTCTCGAGGAATAGGTCGCTCCCCTGCTCGCCTTCGATGCGAAATGTCGCTTTGTGCACGACCCCGCCGTCGACGCGGAAGATCGTCGCTTTGGTGCCGGAAATCGACGCCGCGACGAGCGGCACCGCAGTGGCCGGAACGAGGCCACCGACCTCGATCTTCGCCTCACCGGTCGTGTTCACCGGAATCTCCCGGTCCGAATTTGCGAGATCGACCTACACGTGCACAGTGCGCGTCTCGGGATCGGCGCTTGGCGAGCGACGCGCTATTAAACCGACAATCGTCTTGTCGATGGCGTCCACGTGGATCGACACGGGCGTGGTCATCGGGACTACGTCGAAGTCGCTTTCCGGCACGTCGAATGTCATGCGCACGGTGTTGCGGTCGACGACCGAGACGATCGCAGTACCCGGGCGGACGAAAGCGCCCGGGTCGACAGTGCGTGTGGCGATCTCTCCGTCGAACGGGGCTCGCAGGGCGCAGTCGCTCACTTCGAGCGTGGTCGCCGCGAGCTTGGCCCGCTGCGAGGCGAGCTGCGCCTCCTCCGCCGCGCTCTGGGCGCCCTTTTGCTCCGCCTCATTGGGCGAGACGAAGCCGCCCTCGAGCAGAGTCTGAACTCGCGCCGACTCGTGCGCGAACGCTTTCTGGCGAGCGTCGATGGCGCGCGCTTCAGCGGCGACGGCGAGCGTCGAAGCGCTCGCGTTGCGGCAATCGAGCGTCGCAAGCACATCGTTTCGTTTGACGGTCGCGCCGGGACGCACGAGCACCGTGTCGACGTAGGCTGAGATGAACTGCGGCCCGACGCTGGCTTCGATCCATGGTCGCAGAGTGCCCACGTAGGTGCGCGTCGGCCGAAAGTGGGTCTCGCGGGCAGCAATCGCGGTCACCGGCTTGGGCGCGGACGCGAGGGCCACCTGATTGATCCTCGACTGCGCCCGCCACACGAGCGCGCCTCCCACGCCGAGGACCACCACGACACCAGCGGCAATGAGCGACGGCACACCGAGCGAGCTTGCCCGGGACAATGGCTCGGTTGAATGCAGGGACGGCATCAAATCGTCGGAAGGGGAATTCTGCACCGGCTTCTCCATCGAGGTCATATTCCTTCGGCAATCGCGCGCCCGAAGGCGGCGCGGGCGCGCGCGAGCTCGAATTGCCCGAGCGCGAGCTGAATCTCGGCGTCCGTACGCACGGCTTCGGCGTCGGCCAGCTCGACGGCGTTGCCGATGCCGGCTCGGAAGCGTGCGTCGGCCTGATCGTAGTTGGCGTGCGCCGCGACCACCTCGTTTCGCATGGCTCCGAGCGCGGTATTCGCGACCTGAACTTGCACATACGCCTTTCGAACGTCCGCGAGCTCCTGTTCGCGCACGACGTCGATCTCGTCGCGCCGCACCTGCTCGCTCGCGTACGCGGCGTCGCGCCGCGCCGCGATCTTTCCGTCGAAGAGAGGCCATGTGAATAGGAGCCCGGCGTCCCAGTTTGGGACGTTCGGCACCCAGCCGTCGCCGTTAGCCGTGGGCCCCGACGATGGAGGCGCCCCTCCGGCACGGCCCGACAACGTCGCGGTGGCGGACAGATCGGGCCTGAGCTCGGCGGCGATCGCACGCGTGCGCTCTTCAGCAGCCTTGAGCTGGGCAAGGGTCTCCGCGAGACGTGGGTCTCGCCGTAGGGCGAGCTCGATAGCCTCCGGGAGGGCCGGCATGTCTTTGGGTCGAGGTGCCTCCCCGGCGACGTCCACCGCCGGGTCGGGAGCCCCAATCGCCGCGGCCAGAACGGTTTGCGCGACGGTCAATCCTCCCAGTGCGCGCACGCGCCCCACGTCGAAGCGATCGAGGTCGGCCTCTGCCCGCGTCAGCTCGATAGGAGACCGCAGGCCGGCATCGACCCCCCGCTTTGCTAGATCACGATGGACGAGCGAGCGGTCGTAAGCGTCCTGAGAGGCTCTCACGACAGCCTTCGCCGCAAGAACGGCGAAAAATGCCTCTTCTACGCCGAAGTCGATGTCGAGGCGCGTCGTGTCCGACCGGTGTCTTTCGACTTCGACTTGCGCGTCCGCGGCGGCGCGCTGCGCTCCGATACGCCCAAAGTCGAAGACCTCCTGCAAGATGCTTGCGCCAACCAGCGTCGAGGCATAAGGGGAGAACTTCCCGGTCGCTGTCGCCGAGGTTGCACCGATACGAGGCAGGTCCAGAAACGCGGGTTGCTCGTACGTCGCTGTTGTGTTGTTTGCAGTCATCGCGAAGATCTGTGCGGTCACACCCGCTGTGGGCAGCCACTGCCCGCTCGGTATCTTGGCTTCCTCGATGCGCGCAGACACCCGTGCGAGCGCGGCACGAATCGCCGGCTGATGCGCATGCGCATATTCGACAGCTTGCGGCATCGTGAGAACGCGAGTCGGCTGGATCGCGGACGTCGCTGGAGGAGTCGCGGAAGACTGCCCGAGCGCGCAACGGGGGGCGACCAACGGGCCGGCTGCGAGGAGCCATGCGAGAGCGAGAGGACGGGGTGCCATGCGTTTCGCGCCGCACCTCAAGCAGTGACCGTGCCAACCTCTCGAGCGCCCAGAACGCGACTTTTTCGAACCCGGGGAGGGGGGAACCGGGAAAATTTCCGTGTGCGATACGGAAATTTTCCCGGTCGTCTCCTGCGCGGCCGACCGCTTCACGGAAAAGACGGCGCCGATCCACGTGGCGCGCCGCTTGCGAGCGGAGCCGGCGATGGCTTCCGGTACCCGCCCGCGCCGCACACCCGACTTTCTTGCTCTTTGGCAAAGCGGCGCGCTCGTCGCGTGGATGCTGGTGGCCATCGGCGGGGTCACGGCGATCGGGTGGTGGGACTCGCAGCGGGAGTCCGAGGCGGTCCTGATGGACGTCGGAAACGAGCAGTCCGTCCTTGCATCCATTGCCGCCGTCGATCTTCTCGCCCATCTGACGACCATCGAACGCGATGCTCTTCTTGTCGGCACGCGCGGACCTTCGTGGGCGGCGGAACGGTATTCGAACGTCGCAGTTCGCGATGGACAGTCCCCTCGAACCCCCGAGCGGGATTCGAGTCAATGGGTGCTGAGCTTCCCGACCCCCGACGGGCACGTCGTGGACCTGGGAGTGCGCGCGGTGGATCTCCTGGGAGAAGCGCCCCCCGTCGAGCGCCCGGGTGAGCTTCGATTGCTCCTTGCGCCGCCCGGCACGACATCGTTCTACGCGACCGACGGCCAGGTTCTCGGGTCGAGCGCCGTTCGCGATGCACTCGACCGCCGCCTCACGTCGGTTCGTTTGAGCCCAAGCGGGGCCGCCGAGCTCGGCCTCCGGCCACGTACGGCCATGGCGGGGTTGGCCCAGGTCGACGCCGGCCATCTGGGCCGCTGGGGCGTCGTCGCCGTCGGCACCGCGGCCCGTCCACGGGATCGCGAGTCGCGCGCGTTCTGGAGGGTGCTCCTCAGCGTGGGAATGGCCTCGGCATTGGTGCTGGCGTTCGGTGGCGTCGCGCTGCGCAAACAGCGTAAGGAGCTCGACTTGGAGCGAGAGTTGGCAGTCACGCACGCTCAGCACGAGCGCGACGACCAGCTTGCCCGCGCCCAGCGCGTCGCCACGATGGGGACGTTTGCCATGGGCATGGTGCACGAAGTTTCGACGCCGTTGGGCGTCATCATGGGCCGGGCCGAACAGCTTCGCGCGCGCGCCCAGCAAGACGAGCGCAGCGTGCACGCCGCGCAAGCCATTCTCGACCAGGTCGAGCGCATCCAGACCATTGTCCGCCGGTTTCTCGATCTGGCGCGCGGCAGCGCGCCGTCGCTAGCCCGCACCAGGCCGGCCGATCTCGTCCGGTCGGCTGTATCGTCGGTCGAGCACCGGTTTGCGAAGGCCCGCGTATCCCTCTCGGCAAACGCCCCCGCCGATATCTCCGAGGTTCACTGCGATCGGGACCTGCTCGAGCACGCGATCGTCAACTTGCTCCTCAATGCCTGCGATGCTTGCCCACCGGGGGGGCATGTCGAGGTGGCCGCACGATCGGACGCCGAGCGGGTCGCGTTCGTCGTGATCGACGACGGCTCGGGAATCACCTCCGAGAACGCCTCCCAGGCAAAGGAGCCGTTTTTCACGACTAAGCCGGCTGGAGCTGGGACCGGCTTGGGGCTTGCTATTGCCTCCGAAATCGCCAAGAGCCACCGGGGAGAGCTCACGGTCGTTCCGAACGGCGTGCGGGGCACTCGTGCGTGCATCGAGATCCCTTCCATCGCTCAACGAGGGATTGAATGATCGCTCCGGGACTCCCACGTATTCTCATCGTCGATGATCAAGCCGAAATGGCCGAGGTGATTGCCGACGATTTGGCCGGACGCGGCTATCGCGTTTTGGCGCTGAACTCCGGCCGAGAGGCCCTCGAGCAGCTGCGGACGCGGCGATTCGACGTGCTGGTCACCGATATGAGAATTCCGGAGATTGATGGAGTCGCGCTGCTTCGTGCTTCCATCCAGCTCGACCCCTCGCGGCCCGTAATCTTGATGACCGCGTACACGACGCTCGAGACCGCCGTCCAAGCCACGGGCTATGGGGCGTACCATTACTTGGCGAAGCCTTTCCGACTGGACCTGCTGTCTCGCCTGATCCGTCAAGCGCTCGAGCTACGCTAAGGCCGCCTCGCCAGGCGCGGAGGAAATGCACTCACCTGTTCGCGGAAGCGGGACCCCGAGCTCAGGCGAGGTTTCGCGCGGGACCGACGCGTCAAGAAAGAAGGCCGCCACCTGAATCCTCGCGGCCGCTCGCGGACTAGAGAACGAAAAGGATGGTGATGCCATGTTCTCCAAGATCCTCCCCAGCAACGAGAACTCCTTCGATCGGGTGGTGCGCGTCGTCATCGGCCTCGCCCTTCTCGCGCTCGTCTTCGTGGGCCCACACTCGATGTGGGGTATCGTCGGCGTCGTTCCGCTCCTGACGGGCTTGATCGGCAGCTGCCCCGCGTACACGCTGCTGGGCATCTCCACGTGCAAGACCACGACCTAGACAAGCGCCTCATCGCGCGCGCCGCGATAGGAGACCGCGCGGCTTTCGAGCAACTGCTCGAGCAACATGCGCCCGCCGTGCTTCGCCTCGCGCGCGCCATGACACCCGACGAAGCGACCGCAGCCGACGTCGCCCAGGATGCGTGGCTCTCCGCCTACAAGCCGGCGGGGACCTACCGGGCGGACGTGGCGCCGGTTCGCACGTGGCTGTTCTCGATCGCGCGAAATGCGGCGCGCAAGGCGCGGCGGTCGACTCGCGAGCAGCACGTGGAGGACACGGCCGAGACGGGCCTCTTGCAGCTCGGCTCGGACGCGGGGTGGGGGGCCGAGGAGGCGACCGCAGGCATGGAGGAGCTCGAGCGACTCGTGCGCGCTCTGGCGACGCTCGCTCCCGCAGAGCTGGAGGTGGTCTTGCTTCGGGACCTCGAGGGTTTGTCCGGAGAAGAGACGGCACACCTTCTCGAACTCAGCTTGCCCGCGGTAAAGAGCAGGCTGCACCGGGCCCGGTTGACTCTGATGGCCGCGATGCGTGCCAGCGATGGAGGCGTCATGCAGAACCAGCGCGACTTCGGTGGCCTCACGTGCGGAAAGGTTCTGGCGATGCTTGGTGACTACGTCGACGGTGACGTGGCCGCAGGAGACCGAGCGCGAATGGACGCGCACCTTCGCGAGTGCACGGTCTGCGAACGCTTTGGTGGTCGTTACGCGGGTGTCGTACAGGCCGCTCGCGCACGTCTCGGGGCCGCGCCTGCCGTGGACCCCGCCCAGCTCGAACGCATCCGTCGAGCCCTGAGAGCATGAACGCCATGCGCTGCGGTCATCGGTGCGACTTCAGGATCATCGCCGTCATCCTCAGGTTAATGAGGACGAAGCGGAACAGCTGGTAGGGGAAGAAACGCCGCCAGAAAAGGACCCACCGGGTCGGCTTCATGGCCTGTCTTTGCTGCTCGGTGGGGAGGTGCATGGGGATCTCCTTCGTCATTCGGGGATCATCCACCAGCCCGGACGGGCCCTGGCTTTGTAGATGAACAGGTGGTGCAGGATCCGCTTGATCCAGTGCCCGGCCAGGCCAATCTCCCCAACGGTGTGTCGCAGGTCGCGCCCGGCGCCGGGATAGCGCTTGTAGTCCGGAACGACCGGATACATGGTCATCGACACGGCGCTGCCGCGCCAGAACCCGGCGCCCGCCGAGGCGATACACGCTGCGCCCATGTCCCCCATCGAGGCCGTGTGCGTCGGTTTCTTGTCGCCCTTGCGGATCATATCCACGATGCTGAGCGCCGCCGTGCGGCCCATGATGCCGGAAGGCATTCCCGTGCGTGGCGGGGCTGGGGCGATGACCGTGCCGTTCTTGGTCTTGCGGGGCCGGGAGAGCGCGTGAGGGGGCGCGAAGGCAATCCCTACGGCGAATATGTTTGGATAGTGAGGCGACTGGTAGGTCTTTGGCCAGTCCGCGGGGAGCCATTCCTCGTAGGGCTTCTGGGTGTAGTCCGCGTCGACCCGCATGAACGCGTTGGGGGCGAAGAGCTTGGCCGTGATGTCCTCGCCCCTGCTATCGACAGCGCGAAGACCGACGCCGGTGAACGGGGGCAGGAGCATCGCGAAATCAAAGGCCAATGTGTGGGTCTCGCCGTCGAGCGTCTCGTAAGTCACCTGCTGCGCGTCGACGCGGGAGACGTGGGCCCCGAGGATCCACTCGACGCCGCGCTCCACGAAGAGCGACTCTGCGAAGGTGCTGCTCGCCACGACGTAGCCGCTACGCCTTATCTGCAGGCCGTCCACCCCGAAGTCGCCGAGCTCGGCCTCGTTCGTGAGGAACACGATGCGGGCGCTATCGCGCACGCCAGCGTTGCGGAGCTCGAACTCGAGGTTGAACACATACTCGAACGCGGCCCCCTCGCACGTGCATGTCCCGTGGCCTGTGCCGACGAGAAAGGTGAGCGTCTCGCCCTTCCTCATCCGCTCGATCGCCGTCTTCAGGGCCTTCGCCGTCTCGCTCGCGTGGTCGAACGTGCATACCGAAAGGCTGTGTCCCTCCGGTCCGAGCCCTGGGGTCGCCGCAAAGTTCAGTTTCGGCCCGGTCGCGTTGACGAGGTAGTCGTAGGCGAGGTCTTCGCGCTCGCCTTTGCGGTCTGGGGACGTGTGCTCGATGGTGACGAAGGGCGATCCGGCATCCGCGTTACCCTCCGGGTGAAGCTCGACCGCCTTCGCCTGCCGGTAATCGATCCCCGCGCGGCGGTAGACCAGCGCCAGCTCGAAGGTCACGTCTTCCTTGGACATGAGGCCGACGCCGACCCAGATGTTGGATGGGATCCAGTTCCAGCGGCTGTTGGGCGAGATGACGACGACCTCATGGGTCGGCCCCAGCTTCCGGCGCAGGATGAGCGCCGCCGTGTGTCCCGATATGCCTGCCCCGAGAATGACGACCCTGGCCATGCCGGTATGAGCCCGCGCGAACCACTTTGGGTTCGTGGCGGGCGAATGCAGTCGTCACGCAGCGCGTCACGATGCGCACGCCGACTCCTAACCCATGGGCTCTGCTCACGGCGTCGTCAGAACGAACCGATCACGACGTACTGCTCCGGGAGGCCCGCATCCACGACGCGCGTACGCAGCCCAGCGGCCGCCAGCTCACGCGCGACCTCCTCCGGAGCGATGCGGTGCTCGGCGGGCGGCCCGCGGTGCGCGTCGTGACGGAAGTCGACGACGACTACCTCGCCACCCGGCTTCAAGGCAGCCCCGAGGCGCTTGGCATAGGCGATACGCTCGGCAATATGGTGCCACGTGTCGACGATGAGTACGCGGTCGACCGAGGCCACCGCCAAGCCGGGGTCGTCAGGCGCGACTTGTCGCGCCTCGACGTTGTCCAAATGCTCGCGTCCGGCACGATCGCGCAGATAACTCACCATGTTCGGCTCGACGTCGAGGGCGAGCACCCTTCCGCCGGAACCCACCTCGCGAGAGAGATGCGGCTCGAAGTAGCCCGTGCCGGCGCCGATGTCGGCAACCGCCATCCCCCGCGCGAGCTGCATCGCTGCCACCACTCGTTCGGGCTGTTGCCAAGCATCGCGCGACGGGTCGTCGAACTCTTTCGCCCACTGCTCGGCGTGCTCGAAGCGGTGCTGGTAGGCCGGTGGCTCCGGCGGCGGACTCGTCGACGCGCATGCCGCTAGAGCCACACAGAAGCCCGCGGTCAGAACGAGTGGTTGCGCCGGTCCGACGTCATCGCTCATGGTGAATCTCTGCGTTCGGTGTCGATGTGATTGAGAAGCGTGCGGAGGTAGGCGCGGAGCGCTGGCGCATTGGCGGGATCTCTCGCCGTCAGGGTCAGACGGGCGCCACCATCCACGTCGTCAACGCGGCCATCGACAGGGGGTAGTCGTGTTCTTTGCGTCGCGGTTGCTCCCGTCCCCCAACCGACGCGTGCCCAAATGCGTTCGTGCACGAAGTAGCCGATGGTCGTGTAGAGGTTGCTCACGATCAGAAGCCGAGCGCGACCTCGACCTTGCCTGTAAAGAGGTAGACGGCGAGAAAGTCGAGGCAGACGATGACGCCCCGGTACGTGAGCGCCTTGACGATTGAGCGCTTCCGCGACGAGGTCCGCGCGGCGCTCACGGGCGAGCGGTCAGGAACATCTGCATCGTGTCGACGCATCGTCCACGTCTACCGCGTTGCAAAGGGCTACGTCTACGCGCGGCAGGCTCCCGCGTCGGACCGCCTACCCGGTCTGCGACACTGTATTCGGCTTGGACTGGGCTTGCCCGATCCTGAGCCGCACCTCATCCATGTCGACCCCCCGAACGCGCTCAATGAGCTCTTCCAACGCGTGCTCGGGCAGCGCTCCGGCCTGCGAAAGGAGAAGCACGCCGTCCCGAAACACCATCAAGGTCGGGATGGCGCGTATCTGAAACTCGGATGCCAGGCCCCCTTCGGCTTCCGTGTCGACTTTGCCGAAGACGACATCGGGATGGCGCCCCGCGACCTTCGCGAAGACGGGCGCAAACGCCCGGCACGGCGGGCACCAGGTGGCCCACCAGTCGACGAGGGCGATGCCCTCGCGCTTCACTGTGGGAAAGAAGGTCGCCTTGGTCAGGTCGATGGCGGCAGCGGGGCTCATGGCGTTCTCCTTGGTCTCGGGTGGCATCACGACAGCTGCTCGAGGACACGGACCAGCTTGGCCCGCACCGTCGCCGCGACCTCAGCCAGGCGCGGATCGCTTGCAGCCATGGTCTGCGTGGGGTTGATCGTTTGCACCACCGCGCGCCCGTCGTCGCCCTCGTAGACGGCCACGTTGCACGGCAAGAGGACTCCGACGTCGAGGGAAACCGACAGCGCCCCATGAGCGAGCGTCGGGTTGCAGGCGCCGAGGATCCTATAGCGCCGGAAGTCCACGCCGAGCTTGTTCTTCAGCGTCTGCGCGAGGTCGATCTCCGTCAGCACACCGAAGCCCTCGCTTTTGAGTGCGTCTGGCAGTCTTTTCAGGGCCTCATCGTAGCTCGACGTGAGGTGCTTCTTCATTGGTGCGTCCATGCTCGTTGGAGCCCTGCCGAGACGAGGAAGGTTCAGACCGATGCGCGAATCTCGGACGAGCCGGCTGACCTCGTCATCGAGGCCGCACAGCGCCGGCTGTCGGGAGGAAAAGCTCCCTTGAACCCTTCCTGCGCCCTTCTGGCTCCAACGAGCATGGAACCGATCGACATATCCTTCCCCGGTGGCAAGCGAGTCGATGCCCGCGTCGGAGCGTTTGTCGTGCATACGGACCAACCCATCGGTCAGGGGGGTGAGGGCACCGCCGTCGCGCCCTTCGATCTCTTCCTGGCGTCCTTGGCGACGTGCGCCGGTCTTTACGTGCTCGGGTTCTGCCAGGCGCGGGGCATCTCGACCGATGGCCTGGGGCTCCGTCAGCAAGTCGAGCTCGATCCGGCCACGAAGTTGCCGAGCCGTATCCGGCTCGAGCTGAGTCTGCCCGCGTCATTTCCCGTAAAGTACCGCGACGCGGTCGCCCGTGCGGCGGAGGGCTGCAAGGTCAAGAAGACGATAGTCGTGGCGCCGACCATCGAGGTGGTTGTTGCGGCGGCAGGGACACCGCTCGCCGAAGCTTCGTGAACAAGCAAATGACCAGCCATGCGGTGCTGCGCACCGTCATGGTGGTTCCCGCTCCCGTTCCCGGCGATCGGAAGCGAGAGCTGCGGCGGTTCTAGCAAGGTCAGCTACATGCGCAGCTCTGGCAGGCGCGAACGGTCTTGCAGTATGAGAGAAGCGCCGCACGCAATGCCTTGCGGGCGCGGTGCAGTCTCACCTTCGCATTGTTCGGCGTAATCGCCAGCCCACGCGCTGCGTCGTCTAGCGTTTCCTCGTCGATATCCACCCGCCGAAGGATCTCGGCATACTCGGCGTGGAGCGTGTCGAGCACCCCGAGGCTACAGCCGCAAACGGCGGCCTCCTCGGGTGGTGCCTCGATCTCCTCACGCGCGAGGAGATCGAGGCGAGATTCGCGTCGCGCCCACTCAGCATGGTGGTCCGCGATTGTGTTCCGGAGTACGCGATAGAACCAGGCCTCGAGGCGCTCGCCGTCGCGGAGCTTGTCGAGCCTTTCGGCCGCCTTCAAGAGGGCCTGCTGCAAAAGGTCGTCCGCGTCAGCCCCCGAGCGGACCCGCGTTCTGGCGAACGCCAGGAATGCGGACCGCTGCTCTGCAAGCATGAAGAGAAGCTCCGCTCGCGAGCGACCGCGAAACCGAACCGTGGGCGTCCGGCGCGGCAGGCGCGCTCGCGCGGGCAGTCTTCACGGACTCGCCTTTTTCTTCATATTCGCGCATCCACACCCAGCTGGGCACTGGCAGTCGGGGCCGCACGTGCAGCTCGGGCCGCAGCAGCACTCGCCGGCCCTCGGAGCCTGCGCCCCACAATTGCAGGACGAACCGCAGTTCTTACAGGAACAAGCTTTTGCATCGCTCATGAGACTCACCTCTCTTCACTATAGCTGACGGTCCATGGGCCTTCACGGTTACACCTCGCGGACAGAAAACCTGCGCGGCCGGCGGCGAATGCTCCGGCGAGGTTTCCGACGACCGACGCGGTCGTGACGAGCGCGGCGACTCTGAAGTTGAATGTGACATGGCCGATGGAACCCGTGAACCCGGAGAATGAGTTGAGGGCGATGACACAAAGAGCGACGTGCCGATCGCCTCGGACATCGACAATCCGCAGAGCAACGCCAGGGCGGGTACGATTGCGAAGCCGCCTCCGGCACCGAAATCGCCGGCGAGGAGGCCGATGCCGACGCATCCAGCGAGGATACGACCCCAAGGACGCCTGCCGACAGGAGCAGCGCTCGCCGCGCGCCTGCGGAGTCGCGCTCCTCGCCGCAGGGCAAGTGGAGCTCAAGCGCTTCCTTGACGGCGTAGCTCTCCGTTTCTTTAGCCGCGTTCACGCGGCGCCATGGAGCCGGGCCCCTCATTTGCCGAAAACGCGCTGCAAGAAGGAACGCTCGTCGCGCGCTCCGGTCTCACGCGGCGCGGTCGCCTCCTCGCGGCAACGGCAACGCTGTTCACGAGGGACGTCGCCGAGTACCGCATCGATGTGTCGGCCACAGCCGACGAAGGAAGGCTTTCCACACTGGCTGCATGTCACTCGAGAGCACATGATCTGTTCTCCTCATGATGTGCCGGGTCGCTCTATTGTAACGAGCCGCGCCCGACGAGAAAGGATTCAGGGTTCAGCGAATATCGCCCACAAAAAAACCGATGGCGGCGCCGTTAGAGTGTGAGAACGTAGCTCATCGACGCCCTGCACCGGATCACTCGGCGGGTGTCAGCGCGCCGGTAGCTCCGGATGAGCGCACCGTGCTCGTCGTTCGCCTCTGCGCGCGTCGGTCCTCGTGTCGCCGCATGAGAAAGTACACGACGGGGACAGTCATGCGCGACAGCAGCAGCGATGCGATCTCGCCGGCCATCAGCGAGATGGCCAGCCCCTGGAAGATGGGGTCGAAGAGAATCACGACCGCACCGACGACCACCGCAGCCGCAGTGAGGAGCATGGGGCGGAATCGGACCGCCCCGGCGTCGACGACCGCCTGATCGAGCGGCGCCCCTTCCGCGAGTCTTTGCTCGATGAAGTCGACCAGAATAATCGAGTTGCGGACGACGATCCCCGCGCCCGCGATGAAGCCGATCATCGAGGTCGCCGTGAAGAAGGCCCCGAGTGCGCCATGCGCAGGCAAGATGCCTACAAGCGAGAACGGGATCGCCGACATGATGACGAGCGGCGTCTTGAACGACTGGAACCATGCCACGTTCAATACGTAAATCAGCACGAGAACAACGGCGAACGCCAGGCCCAGATCGCGGAAGACCTCGTAGGTAATGTGCCACTCGCCGTCCCACTTCATCGCATAGCGATCGGTGCGAAACGGTTGAGACGCCGTGTTCTGATCGAGCGAGTAACCTTCAGGGAGTCGCATCCGGTCCAGCTCGGGCCCGAGTTTGAGCATCGCGTAGACCGGGCTCTCGATTGCGCCGGCGACGTCGGCCGTGACGTAGACCACGGGCATCAGGTTCTTGCGGTAGATGCTCTTGTCCTCCGTCACGAGGTCGGCTCGTACGAGTTCGCCGATGCTCACCATGTTGCCCTCGCGACCCATCACGCGCAGGCTTTGCAGCCGGTCGAGATCGGATCGGGTGGCGCGGTTGAGACCGAGGACAACGGAAACGTCCTCGGGCTCACGCTCATCATGGAGCAGACCTTCGGACTCGCCTGCGCTGGCGAGTCGGATGGTGCGGACAATCTCGGCCTCGCTCACGCCGTCGAGCGCGGCCTTCTCCTGATCGACGACGAAGCGGTACTTCGGTTGATCGTCCTCGACATACCAGTCCACGTCGACGACTCCGTCGGTCTTTTCCATGATCTCGCGAACTTGCCGCGCGATCGCGATGTCGCGCGCGTAGTCCGGGCCGTAGATCTCGGCGACGAGCGTCTCGAGCACCGGCGGGCCAGGGGGGACCTCCGCGACCTTCACACGGGCGCCGAATCGGGTCGCGATGGGTGTGATGGCCTCGCGTACCCGCTTGGCGATTGCGTGGCTCTGCGCCTTTCGCTCGCCCTTGTCGACGAGGTTGACCTGGATGTCGGCGACGTTTGAGCCCTGGCGTAGAAAGTAGTGACGGACCAGGCCGTTGAAGTTGTAGGGGCCCGAGGTCCCCACGTACGTCTGGTAATTTGTCACCTCCGGCTGCGTGCGAATGGCGTCGGCGAGCGCCTGCGTCACGCGGTCCGTTTGTTCGAGCGGGGTGCCTTCGGGCATGTCTACGACAACTTGGAACTCGCTCTTGTTGTCGAAGGGGAGCATCTTGACGCGCACCCACTTCACCGCGACGAGCGCCATTGCGCCGAGCAGGAGGACGACGACGCCCCCGAGGAACGCGGTTCGAAGCCGGGCCACCCGCAGGAGCGCCCCCATTATGCGGCGGTAGAAGCGCGTGAGACCGCTTTCGCCCTCGTCTTCGCCGCCTTGCGCATGCCTGAGTAAACGTACGGTGGCCCACGGCGTGACGATGAATGCAACGATGAGCGAGAAGATCATCGCTGCAGACGCACCGATCGGGATGGGGCGCATATAAGGCCCCATGAGGCCCCCGACGAACGCCATCGGTAGGATGGCCGCGATGACCGTCATCGTCGCCAGGATCGTCGGATTGCCCACTTCGTCGACCGCGCGGATCGCCACGTCGGCCAAGTCGCGCCCCCGGTTCTCGGGCAGACGCGCGTGGCGTGCGATGTTCTCGACGATCACGATGGCGTCGTCGACGAGGATGCCGATCGAGAAGATGAGCGCGAAGAGCGTGATGCGATTGAGGGTGTAGCCGTAAAGGTAGAAAACCGTCAGCGTGAGGGCCAGCGTCGCAGGGATCGCCAGCATGACGATTCCGCTTTCGCGCCGCCCGAGCGCGAGCCAGATGAGGACACCGACGCTCACGATCGCGATGCCCATGTGCAGGAGCAGCTCGTTGCTCTTGTCGGCCGCCGTCGCGCCGTAGTTGCGCGTGAACGTGAGCTCTACGTCTCCGGGCAGGAGCGAGCCGCGGAGCGAGTCGATCTTGCGCGCGACATCGGACACGACGGCAACGGCGTTCTCACCCTTGTGTTTCGCAACGGAGAGGGTGACCGCTGGGAACGACTCGTTGGGTGTTTCGCGCTCGGGACCTTCCGCAGCGACACCCGCTCCGAACCGAACGTAGGTAGAGGGCTCCTCGGGGCCGTCGATGATCGTCGCGACGTCGCGGAGGAAGACCGGGCGACCTCCGAGCGCTCCGACCACCACATCGCCGACGTCGCGGGCGCTAACGAGCACCGTCCCGGTCTCAAGAAGAAATTCACGATTGTCGGAGGCGACTGCGCCCGAAGAGGCGCGAGCGTTCGCGGCTTCGACCGCGGTCGCGATCGCCAGGGGAGAGAGCCGGTGAGCCATCATCCGTTCGGGATCGAGCTCCACGCGCACCTGCCGCCGCTCGCCGCCCGTGAGCACGACTTCGCTCACACCCGCCACCTGCTTGACCTGTTCCTCGAGCTCCTCGGCCAGCCGCCGTAGCTCGTAGCCCGAGTAGCGGCGGCTCCAGATGGTCACCGCGAGCACGGCAACGTCATCGATCGAGCGCTGCTTGACGAGGGGCGCCGAGGCCCCAGGGGGCACGATGTCCATGTGAGCGGCGAGCTTGTCCTCGAGGCTCACCATGCTTCGCTCTTCGTCCTCGCCCACCTTGAACCGGACAATGACCGTCGCGACGCCCGGGCTCGACGTGGAGTACACGTACTCTACGCCTGGGATCTCCCAGAGCAGCCGCTCGAGCGGCTTGGTGACGCGCGCTTCCACCTCACGCGCCGAGGCGCCTGGCATGCGCACCATCACGTCGCACATGGGGACGATGATCTGGGGCTCTTCCTCGCGCGGAAGCTTCCACACGGCGAAGGCGCCGAGCAGGACCGACGCGACGAGGAGCAGAGGGGTGAGCTTCGAGTGAATGAAAGCGCGGGCGAGCCGTCCCGCGGCGCCGAGCCTGACGGGCGTGGTCATGGGCGAGCCAAGGCAGGAGTGCCGTCGCGCAGCTCGGCCGACGGTGCGGCCACGAGCGTCTCCCCCGCGGAGAGCCCGGAGAGTATCTCGGTCCACGGCCCGCTCGCTTCGCCCCGCGTGATCATCCGCAGTCGTGCATGACCGCCGTCCACGACGAAAACGCGGTCGAGCGCGTCGAATGTCGTGAGGGACGTCGTCGGGGCGACGAGCCGCATCCTGGTTCCGATGTCGAAGCTCACCCGCGCAAATGTCCCCGTGCGCAGTGGGCCAGAATCGGAAGGGAGATCGATCTTGACGAGAAAGGCGCGGGACGCGACGTCGACGCTGGGAACGACCTCGCCCACCTTGCCGACGAGCGGCCTCGGAAGCGTCTCGATCTCGACGCGCGCGTCGGCGCCGATCTTTACGAAGTCCACGTACGACTCCTCGATCGCCGCCTCGACGCGAAAGGCTTCCTCGTCGGACACGACCAAGAGCGGCAGTCCCGGCGAGGCCAACGTCCCTGGATCCACGCGTCGCTCGAGCACCTGCCCTGAGAAGGGTGCCACGATGTCGGCGTAGCCGAGAGTCACTTGCGCCTCGCCGAGCGCCGCCTTCGCTTCCTCGATACCCGATGACACCGAGCGCAGCCGCGCCTGCGCCATCTTTTCCTGCGCGACCGCACCTCTCCAGCGCGCCTCCGCCTCGTCGTATTGCTGCTGGGGGATCGCGGTGTCTTTGAGCAGAAGCGCGGCTCGCTCATACGTCGACTTGGCGATGGTGGCCGCGGCCCGCGCCGCTTCGAGCGCGTTCTCGGCCTCGGCCCGGACTTCCGTCGACTGGTCGAGCCCGGCGCGTGCCCTCGCGACTGACGCACGCACGTCGTTCGCCTCGAGTTGAACCAGCGGCTGCCCGGCGGTCACCCGATCGCCGGGCCGCACACGGACCGATCGCACGTAACCGGTCGTCTTGCTTGTGAGGACCGCCGTGTTGCGGCCACGAACCGTGCCGCTCGCGCGATACACCACGGGGAGGGCCTCAAGGTGGGCCTGGGCGACGTCAACGCGGATCGCGGCACCCTCCGGGGCGGGATGCGGCGCATGAGTGGCGCAGCCGGCAAGAGCCAGTGTAGTCCCGACATATGCAAACCTCTGCGCGCTCGAACGCCGTGCCATTTTGGTTCCTCTCGGCATAAGAGCCGCGAGGGACGGGAAGGGTTCACGTGGCGGACAAGGCGCGCTCGCGCAGCGACTTCCGCACGGCCTCCTGCACTTCGCGCGGGACGCTGCCGCCCTGGGCGGATCGACGGCAAAGGGCAAGGGTGCTGCGGAGCGAATCGCACCGCGCCTTGCAGCGTGCGCATTGCGCAACGTGCAGTTCCATCGCGGCGCACTGGTCTCGGCCGATGTCGCCCTCGAGGTACTGCGAGAGAATGGGGAGAATGTCGGGGCAGCCTGTCGCCACGGATGGCTCTGGTGGGGTCAGCAGAGGCGCCAGACGGTCGCGAATGGCGAGTCTTGCGCGGTGAAGCCGGCTCTTGACCGCGTCTACGCTGATACCGAGAACGCGCGACACTTCATCGGCCGCCAGCCCTTCGACGTCGCGCAGAACGAGCACCTCCCGGTACATCGGTTCGAGTGAGTCGATCGCAGCATCGAGTGCCGCGCGCATCTCCCGATCCCCAGCAGCATCGTCCGGAGGCACATTTGCACCGGCGATCGCACGGGCGTCGTCCGCGTCGAGGGAAACCTGATCGGTAGGCTCTCCGACGCGCCTTCGTCTCTTTTTTATGCAAAAGCTCCGCGCGATCGTGAAGAGCCAGGTCGAAATAGACGACGCGCCCCGGAACTCGCGCAGGCCGCGGGCTGCGGCCAGGAGCGTTTCCTGAGCCACATCCTTTGCGTCTTCGGGGTCGCGGCACATCTTGACCCCGAACCTGTAGACGGCCGGCAGATGTTTCTCGAGCAGCGTGCCGAGAGCTTTCTCGTCGCCTTGCTGCAGCGCCGTGAGCAGAGCTTCGTCGGTGGGGTCCACTGTTTGAACCTATTAGCTCGCTCGCCCGCGTTCGCCCATTCCGTGCCACGCGGCCCGTCGACCTCGATCCCGACCCTTGCCGGCTTGCGCCCGCTTGCACGGCCGACTCGGCACTTTCGGAAAAGCGCTCCGAGTCCGACTGAAAAGTCCCGGCTGCACGTAGTAGAAGGAAGCATGGGAAGACAGGCAGCCGCCGTTCTTTACGTACTCGCGCTGGTTACCGTCGTGATC
>Ga0265318_10000318_pt1 | contig 38555 bp, 36 predicted proteins | sample 4821metaG_FD_192431 | JGI IMG/M metagenome (GOLD analysis project Ga0265318, IMG submission 192431) | Rhizosphere microbial communities from Carex aquatilis grown in University of Washington, Seatle, WA, United States - 4-8-21 metaG | ecosystem: Host-associated > Plants > Roots > Rhizosphere >... | reverse complement strand
AGGTCCATCCCCGTTCCTGCGTCCGGCGCCCGCGTACTCCTCCGGACGGGCTCCAGGACGAGCAGCGTCGCGCCTCCGCCTGCCGCCCGGCGGCAGGCGCGAAGCAGCGCCCGTGCCGGCTCGTCGTCCCAGTTGAAGAGCACGCGCGCCAGCAGGAGCACGTCGCCGCCGGCCGGCACGCGCTCGAAGAAGTCGCCGCCCACGAGCTCGAGCCGGCCGCGGAGAGGCTGCGCGTGGTGCGCGCCCTCGGCCACGGTCTCGGGCCGGTCGAAGAGGATCCCGCGGAGATGCTCGTGCCGGCTCAGCAGGCCGGCGAGCAGGGTGCCCGTCCCGCCCCCGACGTCGACGACGGTCCGCACGGACGACCAGTCGACGGCCCCTTCCAGTCCTGCGGCGAGCGCCCACTGCTGCCCGCTCGCCTCCATCCACCGGTTCGCCGCGTCGCGCGCGTCGGGACGCTCCGCGAGGTACTCGTAGAACGGGACACCGTGCACCTGCTCGAACGCCGTTCCGCCCGAGCGCACAGCTGAAGCCAGGCCCCCCCAGGCCTGGTAGAGCACGGTTCCGGTGAGAACGGCGAGGCCATGCAGCGACGGCTCGGCGTCGCGGCGGAGGTGCTGCGAGAGCGGAGTCAGCGCGAACTCGGCGGGGGCGGTCTCCGCGAACACGCCGGCGTTCGCAAGACCGCGGAGCAGTCGCTCGAGCGAACGCTCGTCGGAGCCGGTCGCGGCGGCGAGCCACCCGACGGGCCGCGGCCCGTCCGCGAGCGCGTCGGCGATCCCGAGCATCGCGGCGACCGCGATGCACTGCGCGAGCACGTAGCCGCCGAGCATTCGGAAGAGGACGTCGCACGCGCCGGACGGGGTCGCCGCGGCTGCGGGAGCTTCACGCGTCGTCGCACTCGTCGCCAACGCACCGAATTGTCCCGGCGAATGGGGCGGCGGGCAATTGTCACCGTTTGTCATGGCGGAAAACCGCAATTGACGCTCCTCGGGCGCGGCCCTAACGTCGAGATGTCCGACGCGGAAAAGGAGGTCCACATGTCCGGCCAGATCGGCCATGCATTCGATCTGGACTTGCAGGTCGGCGGAGAGCTCGATCTCTTCGCAGAGGAGCTGCCCGAGCAGCTGCAGCTCATGAGCGACTGCGCTTCGTCGGCATCGTCGGCGAGCTGCGTAGGAAGCTGTTGGGCATCGTTCTCGACCATGGGATCGATCATCAGCTGCTCCTGGTAGTCCGACGCACACCCGCCCTGCGGGCGAGTCCTACGGCTCGCAGGGCGGGTGCTACACCGGACTAGGGCTGGACCTGTTCCGCGCGCACCGTCTCGAGGACGCGGTGGAGGTCGCCGCCGTTGGCGGCGAGATACGCACGGGAGATGTGGCGTCGGCGCAGCACGCCGAGCTTGAACCGGACTGCGTCGGAGTGAGCCCGCGCCGTGCGCGGCGAGATGCCGAGGAGCGCGCCGACCTCGTCGTTCGAGAAGCCGGCCACGATGAGCGCCGCCACCTGGCGCTGCCGCTCGGTCAATCCCTGCAGGTCCCCGGCTTCCATGTGAATGCCTCCTCTCGGCTTGCTTCCACCGTCGGGGCGTTCCGCCGGCCCTTCGTCTACGCGGGTGCGCGACGCAGCTCCCCGGGGCGCATCATCCGCGCACTAGTGTCCCCCAGGGCCCTGCTCTTCAACAAGCTGTCGCATTAAGACATGTCGCGAGGCGCGAAGATCACGCGATCACGCGGTATGCCTGGAACACCTCGGCGTACTCGCGGTTCACGTTGACGCCGTGCGTGCGCGCGACGTTCCAGACGTACTCGGGGTCTGCGTAGCGGCGGTGGTGCTGCGAGGCGTACTTCTCCAGCGCGGCGACCTTGCGCTCGAGGTGGCGCTTCTCGAGGGCGACGTACCACTGGTAGGAGAAGTCGAAGTTGTTCCAGGGGATCTCGTAGCCGAGGATGGTCGTGCGCTTGAACGCGCGCAGCCCCTCCTGCGCGATCGTCTGGTGGTCCTGGTGGACGTCGTGGAGGCTCGGCTGGAAGACGACGTCCGGCCGCCACTCCTCCCAGAGCTCGACGAGCAGCTCGAGGATGTCCTGCCGGTGCTCGGGAAAGGTGCGCACGTCGAAGTCGTGCACCGTCAGCCGGTCGTCGGAGATGCCGAGCTCCGCGGTCGCCTCGCGCACCTCGCGCGCGAGCGTGTCCGGCGGGAAGCCCTCCGGCAGCGAGCGCGTCGCGATCGAGAAGGCGACGTAGCGCAGATCGCAGCCCGCCTCGGCGAGCCGCGCCATCGTGCCGCCGCAGCCGAACTCGCCGTCGTCGGTGTGCGGCGCCAGCACGAGCGCCTTCTTCCACTGCTCGATCACGGGACCGCCTCCACGGCCGCCTTCGGCTTGGGCACCGTGAGCGCGACGAGGCCGATGAGCAGCCAGGTCGTCGGATCCTCGAAGAAGTCGTTGTAGAAGAGCGAGTGGCAGAGGATGGCCGCGAGCGCGACGGCCGCGACGAGCGCCGTCCGGCTGATCAGGCGCCGGTCGAGCCGGCGGAACCCGGGCAGGAGCAGCGCGACGACGAGCCAGGCGAACAGGCCCAGGCCGATCAGCCCGCTCTCTGCCGCGACCGTGACCGGCGTGTCGTGCGAGGCCGCCCTCTTCGGGTTCTTCCCTTTCAGATGCACCCTTGCAGCGTACGCGTGCTTGAAGCCGCCCACGCCGACACCGATCGCCGGATGCGCCTCCGCGATGCGGATCCCGTTCGCCACGAGGCTCGCCCGGCCGCTCGTCGCGCTGTTCAGCCCGCTTCGCGTGTGATGCGCGATCGAGTGCCTGATCTGCGGGGCCGAGACCGCGATCCCCGCCAGCACGACGGCCGCGAGCGCGACGGCGAGCAGCGCCCGCCACCGCCAGGCGACCGCCGCCACGCCGAGCACCGCGACGAGCAGCGCTGCGAAGCTCGACTGCGAGAACGAGATGAGCAATCCGAACCACGTGACGAACGCGATCGCAGCCCCGAGCAGCTGCAGGCGAACCGAGCGCCCGCGCACGAGCAGAACCACCGTGGGGCACATTGCGACGACGAGGAAGCGCCCGTACACGGACGGATCCCAGAACACGGAGTTGACCCGGAAATACGCCGCATACGCATTCGACGTGATCACCTTCGGGTTCTCGAACACGTTGCGCGTGTCGTACTGGTAGAAGCCGACCGCCGCGAAGACGATCGCCATGATCGCCGCCTCGGCGTAGAGCGCATAGGCGCCGAGCCTGCTCCACGGCAGGCGTGCGACCGCGAGCGCGAGCACCGTGAACGGGACGTAGAACGCGAGCACCTCCGTCGCCCCCTCGCGGACGTCCTGGCTCCAGACGAGCGAGAGCCCCGTCCACGCGAGGTACGCGGCGAGCGGCCACGCGACCGGCCCGAGCTCGCGCACCCGCCCGTTGCCGCGGACGAGCTCCCACGCAAGCTGCACTGCCCCGCCGGCGACCGTGACGTAGAGCGGCACGAGCAGCTGGTGCCCGAGCGCGCCCACGCGGATCGGCACGCAGGCGAGCGCAGCGATCGGGAGCAGCCAGGGAACGCGGTGGAACACGGCCGCCAGCACGGCCGCGAGCACGAGGCCGGCGGCGATCCCGCCCACGACCTGGACCGGCTTGTTCGGATCGAGCGCCGCCGCCAGCAGGCACGCGCCGAGGGCGGCGAAGCCGAGCCCGGCCGCGCGGTCGCGCCTCGAGGCGGCGACGAGCAGTAGCGCAAGCCCGAGGCACGCGACGGGCCCGCCGATGCGCGCGAGCCCGATCACCTGACGACCACGACGGCGCTGTCCGAGTGGCCGAGCTCGGTCACGGTCAACCGGTAGTTCCCCGGCCGCGCCGGAGCGCGCAACGTCAGGTCGGGCCCGTGCGCAACGCCTCTCCGCGCGCCGAGCTTCCAGCTGTAGTGCCGGGCGTCGGTCGAGACGCCGATGTCGAACCGGCGGCCCGGCGCGACGCCCGTGATGCGACGGCTCGCCAGCGTGATGTACCGAAGCTCGACGCGGACGTTCGCGCGCAGCGCGAGCGGCGTCGAGTTGCCGGCCAGGTCGACGGCGCCGACCGTCAGCGTGTACGCGCCCGGCGGTAGCAGCCGTTGGTTCACCAGACCGGACCACGTGAACGAGTCGCGCGACCGGTGGAGATGGGTGCGTACGACCCGCGTGCCGTCCAGGAAGACGAGCGCGTGCGCCGGCTTGCTCAACGTGTAGGTGACGCTCACGGAGTCCGCCTGGTGGTCGCCGTCCGGCGAGAACTGCGTCCGGTTCGGCGTCGCTGCGAGGACCTGCGGCGGCGTCGTGTCGAGCACGATCCGCTTCGGGAGCAGGATCGTCCGGTGGCGGGCGGCGAGGTGGATCTGGACGAGGTACACGCCGTCCGGCGCCCGCGTGCCGGCGTCCGTCGTGCCGTCCCAGTGGAAGACGGTACGCCCGCGCGGGACGCGCTCGGCGTCCGCCAGCGTCCGCACCACCCGGCGCCGGGCGTCGTCGATCCTCACCGTCACCGTGTCGCCGTGGCGCAGCTTCACGCTGACGTTCGCGTGTGCGCGCGCGCAGCCGCAGGCCGGCGAGAACACGTTCGAGACGAAGACGCCCGTGATCGGGCTCTTCGTGAGCTTCAACCGCTCGGTGATCGCGAACGCCGCGGCCGTGGCGATGAGCAGGCCGACGATCGTCGCCGTCGAGAGAAACCGCTGCAAAGCTTCGCGATTCTATGCAGCGTGGCTAGGCGGCCGGTGAGCCAACCGCCCGAGCCCGAGGCCGCATGGGCCGAGCGAGGATCACGAGGCGGAAAGAACCATGCCGGCGCCGACGGTCTCGTTCGTCGTCTCGTCCAGCAGGATGAACGCGCCCGTCTCGCGGCTCTCGGCGTACGGGTCGACGCAGAGCGGCTCGGCCAGCCGTAGGCGGACGATGCCGATCTCGTTGAGCTGAAGCCGCTCAGGCCCCGGCACGTCGGCAAGCGTGTGCACGTCGATCTGCGAGACGAGCTCCTCCACGACCGCCCGCACCGAGCGGGTCGTGTGCTTGACGGCCAGCCTCGCCCGCGGCTCGAGCGGGCGCTCGCTCATCCAGCAGACCCGCGCCTCGAGCTCGCGTGCGACGACCGGCGGCCGCTCCGGATCGGCGAGCATGTCGCCGCGCGAGACGTCGACGTCGTCGGCGAGCCGGATCGTGACCGACAGCGGCGACACGGCCGCCTCGAGCGCGCCGTCGGCCGTCTCCACGGTCTCGACGCGGGAGCGCAGCCCGGACGGAAGCACGACCACCTCGTCGCCGGCGCGCCAGACGCCCCCGGCCACCCGGCCGGCATAGCCGCGGTAGTCGTGGAACTCCTCGGCCATCGGCCGGATCACCCACTGCACGGGGAAGCGCCGCCGCTCGAGGTCGCGGTCGTAGAAGATCTCGACCGACTCGAGGTGCTCGAGCAGCGTCGGCCCGTCGTACCACGGCATCCGCTCCGAGCCTTCGGCGACGTTGTCGCCGTAGAGCGCCGACATCGGGATCACCTGCATGTCGGGCAGGCCGAGCGTCGCGAGGTCGCGCACGATCTCGTCGAAGCGCTCCTCCGACCAGCCGACGAGGTCGAGCTTGTTGACCGCGACGGCCACATGCGGGATACCGAGGATCGAGACGATGTACGCGTGCCGCCGCGTCTGCTCGACGACGCCGTTGCGCGCGTCGACGAGGATGACCGCCAGGTCGGCCGTCGACGCACCCGTGAACATGTTGCGCGTGTACTGGACGTGGCCGGGAGCGTCCGCGAGCTGGAATCGTCGGCGCGGCGTCAGAAAGGACAGATACGCGACGTCGATCGTGATCCCCTGCTCGCGCTCGGCGCGGAGGCCGTCGGTGAGCAGCGCGAGGTTCACGTACGCGTCGCCGCGGCGCTTCGACGTCTCCTCGATGTGCTCGAGCTGGTCGACGAAGATCTGCTTCGTGTCGAAGAGCAGCCGGCCGATCAGGGTCGACTTGCCGTCGTCGACGGAGCCGCACGTGACGAGGCGCAGGAGCTCGGTCTGGTCAGAAATAGCCAACGCGTTTCCTGTCCTCCATCGCCGCCTCGCTGAACCGGTCGTCCGCGCGCGTCTCGCCGCGCTCCGTGACGTTCGTCGCGGCGATCTCGCTCACGACCTCGGCGATCGTCGCCGCCTCGGAGATCACGCCGCCGGTGCACGACATGTCGCCCACGGTGCGGAAGCGCACCGAGGCGTTGAACGGCTCCTCGCCCTCCATGCGCTCGACGTAGGGCGAGACCGCGTACAGCATCCCGTCGCGCCGGAACACGTCGCGCGTATGGGCGAAGTAGATCGGCGGCAGCTCGAGCTGCTCGCGGGCCACGTACTGCCATACGTCGAGCTCCGTCCAGTTGGAGATCGGGAACGCGCGCACGTGCTCGCCCTTGCGGACGCGTGCGTTGTAGAGGCTCCACAGCTCCGGCCGCTGAGCGCGCGGGTTCCACTGGCCGAAGTCGTCGCGGAACGAGAAGATCCGCTCCTTCGCGCGACTGCGCTCCTCGTCGCGGCGCGCGCCGCCGATCGCAGCGTCGAACTGGTGCTCCTCGATCGCGTCGAGCAGCGTCGTCGTCTGGAGCCGGTTGCGCGACGCGCGTGGCCCCGTCTCCTCGGCGACGCGCCCCCTGTCGATCGACTCCTGCACCGAGGCGACGATCAGCCGCTCGTCGAGCTCGGCGACGCGGCGGTCGCGGAACTCGAGCACCTCGGGAAAGTTGTGGCCGGTGTCGACGTGCATCACCGGGAACGGGAACTTCCCCGGCCGGAACGCCTTCTCCGCGAGCCGGAGCAGCACGATCGAGTCCTTGCCGCCGGAGAAGAGCAGCACCGGCCGCTCGAGCTCGGCGGCGACCTCGCGGAAGATGTGGATCGCCTCGGACTCGAGCGAGTCGAGATGCGTCACCTTTCGGTGCAACCAGGTTTCAACCTGGTTGCGGTCGTCGGCGCCGCCCGTCACGAGACGATCTCCGTGGACAGCAGGTGCAGCTCTTCGAGACGCGCGAGCACGACAGCCGCCGACTCGGTCGGGGTCGCCCCGGTCGTGTCGAGGCGCAGCTCGGGCGCGTGCGGCTCCTCGTAGGGAGCGGAGACGCCGGTGAAGTTCTCGAGCTCGCCGGCGAAGGCCTTCGCGTAGAGGCCCTTCGGGTCGCGGCGCGCGCATTCGTCGAGCGGCGTGGCGAGGTGGATCTCGACGAACGGGGCGTTCTGCTCGACGAGCGCGCGCGCATGCCGGCGCGCTTCGGCGTACGGCGAGATCGCGGAGACGACGACGGCCGCTCCGGCGCGCGCCAGCCGTGACGCGACCCAGCCGATGCGCTCGATGTTCGCGTCGCGGTCCGCCTTCGAGTAGCCGAGCCCCTTGGAGAGATGCGTGCGCACGATGTCGCCGTCGAGGTGGTCGACGACGAAGCCGCGGCGCTCGAGCTCCGGCTGAACGATGTTCGCGATCGTCGTCTTGCCGGAGGCGGAGAGGCCGGTGAACCAGATGACGAAGCCGGTCATGACGGCTCCGACGGCTGCGACCTGACTGAAGTCAGGTCGCGGAGGTTCGTCCCTGCGGTGTGCAGGCCGCACTCCACCTTGTCCAGACCGGCCCAACGTCCCTCACGCGACACGCCGGGCGCTGTGCAGTGCGTGCACCCGATGGACGCGTAGCCGCGCTCGTGCAGCGGGTTCACGGGCAGGTCGCGCTCCCTGACGTACGCCCAGCACTGCTCGTCCGTCCAGTCGGCCAGCGGGTTCGCCTTCCAGAGCTCGTGCGCCTCGTCCCAGCCGACCTTCGGCGCGTCCGCCCGCGACGGCGACTGGTCACGGCGGAGGCCCGTGATCCAGCAGTCGAGGCCGGCGAGCGCGCGGTTCAGCGGCTCGACCTTGCGGATCGAGCAGCAGAGGTCGGGCTTGCGTTCCCAGAGCGCGTCGCCGTGCACGGCGGCCTGCCGCCCGAGCGACGGCCCCTCGAACACCTCGACCCTCGTCCCGTAGCGCTGCTCGACCGCGCGCCAGACCTCGTACGTCTCGGGGAAGAGCACGTGGGTGTCGAGCGCGAAGACGCGCGCCTTCGGCTCGAGCGCGAAGAGCAGGTCGAGCAGCACCGACTCCTCCTTCTGGAAGGAGCACGCGAGCGAGACGCGGCCGGGAAACTCTCCGAGCACGAAGCCGAGCACCTGCTCCGCGCTCATCCCCTCGACGTCAGCCGGCAGCTGCAGGCTCGCCGCCAAGCAGCACCTCCTTCAGCGTGTCGCCGCGCAGCCCGAGGCGGAGCGTCTCCAGCGGAATGACTTCCTCGGGCGGGATGTTGCCGAGGTTCACGCCGGGCCCGTAGTGCTTCACGAACCACGCCTGCGAGGACTTCGACGGCGCCTCGAAGATGAGGCTCGCGATGTCGATCTCGTGCGCGATCTCGTCCACGAGGCCCGTCCTCATCTCGCCGGTCGGCCGGTAGATGCCGGACGTCCCGCCCTCGCGGCCCTCCGTGATCACCTTCCACGCACCGGCCTCGAGCTCCGACTTGATCCACTCGACCCACTGGTACGGGGCGAAGATCGCCTCCGCGTCCTTCGAGCCGACCTCGGAGAGGACGGTGAAGTCGCGCGCGAAGTCGGCGATCAGCTCGAGCTTGCGGTCGCGCGGGATCTCGATCGTGCCGTCGGAGATCTCGACGTGCGTGAGGCCGAGATCGGTGAGCCAGCGCTTGTACTCGTCGAACTTGCCGCGCGCGTAGACGACCTCGAAGAAGGTGCCGCCGATCACGACGGGCTTCTCGCGCAGCACCTCGAGCTTGCGCTCGAGGTTCTTCGTCACGTACGCGGTCCCCCAGCCGAGCTTGACGATGTCGATGTAGTCGCCCGCGGTGTCGAGCACGTCCTCCCAGCCCCGCGGGCCGAGGCCCTTGTCGAGGACGTGGGTGAGGCCGCCGTCGCGCTTGATTCCGAGGTCGAGCTCAGAGACGGGCATAGAGCTCCTTCAGCTTCTCGTGGGCCGCTGCCTGCACGTCGTGGTAGAGCGAGTTGCCGTGCGCGTCGATGCCGACCGTGAGCGGGCCGAAGTCTTTAACTCGGAACTTCCAGAGGCACTCGGGCATCAGCTCCTCCCACGCGACCTCCTCGATCTCCTCGATCTGCGTGGTCTCGAGCGCGGCGGCGCCGCCGACGATGGCGAAGTAGACCATGCCGAGCTTGCGCATCGGCTCGATCGCGTCGTCGGGGAAGCCGCCCTTCCCGCAGATCGCGCGCACGCCGTACTGCGCGCCGAGCGGCTCGGTGAAGCGCACCATGCGCGCGGAGGTGGTCGTGCCGATGCAGACCTTCTCGTACCTGCCGTCGGCGAGCTTGCGCACGCCGGGCGCGGTGTGGAGCAGGAAGGCGCCGCGCAGATCCATCGGCGGCTCGACGCCCTGGTCGAAGATGCGGATCTGCGTGCGGTCGCGGATGCCGATGATGTGGCCCTGGACGGTCACCTCGTCGCCGGCGCGGAGCTTGAGGATCTCCTGCGGATCGGTGACCGGGAACGTGACTTCGTGGGTCGCCATCTCTAGGCCTCGCGGTCGTAGTCGAGGGAGCCGTCGGGACCGACGTGCACGGATGCGCGCCGCGCGGCCCAGCACTGGTAGTTGACGGCGACGGGGTTCAGCGTCATGTGCGTGTCCGCGTGCTCGATGTGGCAGTTGAGGACGGTGACGTCGCCGCCGAGCCCCATCGGGCCGATCCCGGTCTCGTTCAGCAGGCCCATCAGCTCGTCCTCGAGCTGCGCGACGATCGGGTCGCTGTTGCGCGTGCCGATCGGGCGCGCGATCGCCTCCTTCGCCAGGTACATGGCGTAGTCCGCGGAGCCGCCGATCCCGACGCCGACGATGCCGGGCGGGCACGGCTTGCCGCCGGCGCCGACGATGCTCTCGAGGACGAACTGCTTGATCCCCTTCACACCGTCGGCGGGGACGCACATCTTGAGGAAGCTCATGTTCTCGGAGCCGGAGCCCTTGGGGACGCACTTCACGTCGAGGCCGTCCCAGTCGGAGATGAACTCCCAGTGCACGATCGGCAGCCGGTGGCCGATGTTCGGGCCGGTGTTCTCGCGCGTGATCGTGTGCACGGCGTTCGACCGGAGCGGGTGCTCGATCGTCGCGCGCGCGGTGCCGTCGCGCAGCGCCTCGTAGATGCGCGCCGGGTGGAGCGGGAAGTGCTCGCCGACGCGGCACGTGTAGACGGCGATGCCGGTGTCCTGGCACACGAGGTTGTTCTCGCCGTCGGCGACCTCGACGTTCCGGAGGATCGTGTTGAGGACGCGCTGCCCGGGCACCGACGTCTCGCGGGCCGCCGCCGCCTTGAGCGCGTCCCGGAGATCCTGCGGGATGTCCTTCAGCGCCCAGACGTAGAGGTGCGCGGCGGCGTCCTCGACGGCGTGCTGGAGATCTGTGGCTACGACGCTCATGCCTTCGCTTTCTCTGCGGCTGCCCTCCCGGCGCGGCGTCCGAACACCACGCACTCGAGCAGCGAGTTACCCATCATCCGGTTGCGCCCGTGCGTGCCGCCCGCGATCTCGCCGCAGGCGTACACCCCCTCGAGCGTCGTCTCTGCGTCGGTGTCGATCACGAGGCCGCCGTTCTGGTAGTGGAGGACGGGGTAGGTGAGGATCTTCTCCTGCAGCGGGTCGATCCCGCCGGCGCGGTAACGGCGCAGCATGTACGGAAGCGACAGCTCCGCGTCGTGCGGGTCGATCCGCGTCGTGTCGAGCCAGACGGCGGGCCGGCCGTCCGGGGTCTCGACGCCCCTGCCGCCGGCGACCTCGTCGAAGATCGCCTGGCTGACGACGTCGCGCGGCCCCAGCGAGTCGGTGAATTCCTCGCCCTCGGCGTTGAGGAGCACGGCGCCGTAGGCGCGCGTCGTCTCCGGGATCGAGTAGCCCTGCATCGTCTCCGGCCACGCGCCGCCGTTCGGGTGGTACTGGAGCGCGTCGAGGTCGCGCGCCTCGGCGCCGGCGGCCAGGGCGATGCGCGTCACCTCGCCGGTCGCGCCGGGATGGTTCGTCGAGAGCTCGCCGCGCTGCTCGGCCTCGGCGAAGCAGCGGCCCCCGGCGGCGAGGATCACCGTCGAGGCCTCGAGCGTGTGCTCGCCGCAGCGGGCGCGCCAGCCGTGCTCGGCGGGCTCCAGCTCGGCGAGCGGGCTCTTCGGGAAGGTCGTGACGCTGCCGGCCTCGACGGCGTCGCGCAGGCCCGCTGTGATCGCGTGGCCCGTGCGGTCGCCGACCTGGAGGAGCCGCTTGCGCGAGGCGCCGCCGCAGCGCGCGAGCCGGTAGCCGCCGTTCTCCTTCGTGAACGCGACGCCGAGCTCCTCGAGCCAGTGGATCGCGGAGGGCGCCTCCGAGGTGAGCACCTGGACGAGCGCCATGTTCGCGGTCTCGTGCGAGCTCTTCCAGACGTCCTCGGCGTGCTGCTCGGGGGAGTCGTCCTCGCCGAAGGCCGCCTGGATGCCCCCCTGAGCCTTCGCGGAGTTGCAGGACTGGATCGACCCCTTCGTCGCCAGCGCGACGCGTGCGCCCGCCCGCTCGGCGCAGGCGGCGGCGGCGAGGCCGGAGGCCCCGCTACCGACCACGAGCACGTCGAAGCCACCGTTCTCCTGCACAGCAGCCCCCATTCTAGCCGACCCGGCTAATGCGAAAGAGAAGGATCCCTTATGAGCCGAGCGTTCGGCCATGTCCGGAATTGCCATCTTGTTTGTCAGAACTGGCAACGCTACCGTGAGCGAATCGTTCAACTCGAAAGGAGGACGCCACATGATCAACCGGAGAAACGCGGCTGCCGTCGTCGTGAGTCTGTTCGCGGTCGTCTCGACGGTCACCTTCACGTCGACGGCCTCTGCAGGCGGGCCGCAGCCGCTTCCCCAGGCACAGGCCCAGTCCCTGATCGCCGCCCCCGCGGCGGTCCAGAGCGGCTCGACGACACGGGCGGTCAGCGCCCAGGAGGCCCTCGCCGCGGCTGCGGCCCCCGGCGCGACCGTGTCGATCGCGGCCGGCCTGTCGCTGGTGCAGGCGGTGGGGCTCACGCCCGCTGTCTCGCTGTCGAGTACGCCGGGCGCGGTCGTCCGGCCGATCGGCACGACCACCTCGGCCATCGCCTGCTCGGCGAACGCGGCGTGGCACGAGTGGGGCACGTGGCCGTACCAGCAGCGGGTCACCGACACGACGTACTGGTGCGCGGTGTACGGCGACCACATCACGTACACCTCGTCCAGCGCGACAGGGACGGGCACGCTCTGCGGCACCGACTGGACGAAGAGCCAGCTGATCAGCGGCGGGATCGGGTACACCTGGTTCGTCACGCGCTCGAGCGCAGGGTGGTCCTGCCCGACGGTGATCCCGTGGGTGGTACTTCATCCGAGCCACTACGAAGATGTGTCCCGCAACGCCTGGGGCAGCACCGCAGAGGTCGGCAGCGGCTAGGAGGTGACATGGGAGCGCGCATCACGAAGAGGCGTCTGCTGATGATCGGGATCGCGGTCATCGTCGTCCTCGGGATCCTGTCCTTCGTCCTGCCCTACGTGGGCGGGGGCAGCTCGGGCATCACCAGGCTCTGGCCCTAGCTGGGAGCGCCACGACGTGGCCCGCGCGCGCGGGCCACGTCGTGGCGCTCGAGGGTCACCAGACCGAGCGCAGCAGCTCCTCGATCTCCGCCGGCGTCGCCGGGTGCGGGTTCGCCTGGTTGCCGGCGCGCAGCGCCGCCGCCTCGCCGAGCTCGCGCAGGTCCTGCTCCGGCACGCCGAGGTCGCGCAGCCGCGTCAGGCCGCCGAGCGCGGCCAGCTCCTCGACGCGCGCGACCGGGTCGCTGCCGACGGCCTCACCGAAGCGGCGGATCGCCTCCGGCGCGTGCGGGCGGTTGTAGCGGAGCGCCGCCGGCAGGCAGATCGCGTTCAGCGTCCCGTGCGGCAGCCCGTACCGGCCGCCGATCGCCTGGGCCATCGCGTGACCGAGCGCCAGCATCGAGCCGCCGAGCGCAGCGCCGCCGTGGCACGCGCCGCGCAGCAGCTCCGTGCGCGCGTCGCGGTCGTGTGGCCGTTCGACCACCTCCGGCAGCCACTGCGAGATGAGCTGCGCGCCCTCGAGGGCATGCCCGTCCGCCGCCTCGTTGTGCCCGAGCACGTAGAGCGCCTCCGCACAGTGCGCGAGCGCGTTCAACGCCGTGCCGACCGTCGTCTCGCGGGGCAGGTCGACCGTGAGCCGGGCGTCGTAGACGATCGCCGTCGGACGGGCGCCGGTGCCGTGGCCGCGCATCTTCCGCTCCGGGTCGCGGATGCCGTACATCGTCGTCCACTCCGCGCCCGAGTAGGTCGTCGGCACCGAGACCAGCGGGAGCTCCGCCTGCGCGGAGATCGCCTTGCCGAGGTCGATCGCGCTGCCGCCGCCGAGCGCGAGCACGCCGTCGCCTGCCAGCGCCGCCGCTTCCTCGATCCGCGTCGAGGGCACCTCGCGCCAGCGCGCCGACTCCTGTACCGGCAGCTCGAGCGAGTCCCAGCGTGGACTCGCGACGTAGAGGGGCTTCGTCACGCCCGCCTCGTCTAGCGCCTCGGGCAGTGTCTCGATGCCCCAGCGGACGATCACGCGAGGCGTGCCCGCGCGAACGAGACGAAGGCCTGTGCGACGCGTGTCTCCGCGCGACCGCTCGAGCGCACGAGCGAGATCTCGCGCGACGGCTCCAGTCCTTCGACGCGCGCGGTCGCCACCGTGCCGGCCGCGAGGTCGGCCTCGATCGCCGAACGCGAGATGAACGTGACGCCGAAGCCCCCGACGACGGCGCTGCGCGCCGACTCCTGGAGCCCGAGCTCGAGCGGCACGTCGAGGTCGCGGAGGCGCACACCCGCGGCGCGCAGCTCCTCGTCGATCACCTGCCGCACGCCGGCGCCCTCCTGCATCAGCACGAGCGGCTCGCCCGTCAGCTCCGCGAGCGTCACGCTCCGGTTCGCGAAGCGGTGCCCGCGCGGCACGGCGAGCACGACCTCGTCGCGGAAGAACGGCTCGAAGACGACACCGCGGTGGCGCCGCTGGGCGCCGACGACGCCGAGCTCGAGCTCGCGGCGCGCCACCTGCTCGATCACGCGCTGCGTGTCGGAGACCGACAGTGCGACGTGCACGCCGGGATGCCGGCGCTGGAACTCGCACAGCACGACCGGGAGCACCGTCCCGCCCGGCCCCGTCGACGCGCCGATCTCGAGCCTCCCCGCCAGATCGCCTTCCGCCTCGTCGCCGAGCTCCGCGAGCAGCTGCTCCTCGAGCGCGAGCAGCCGCTGCGCGCTGCGGTAGAGCCGCTGCCCGGCCTCGGTCGGCTCGACGCGCCGGCCGGAGCGGTCGAGCAGCTGCACGCCGAGTCGCTTCTCGAGCGAGCGGATCTGCAGGCTCACCGCCGGCTGCGTGACGCCGAGCTGCTCGGCGGCCTGCGAGAAGCTGCGCCGCTCAACGACCGCACAAAACGCTGCCAGCTGCCGCGTGTCCATAAGTGATCATTATGCACGGATTCGGGCGCGCGGCCGCCGTGACCTACGTGCTTCAAGCCTCCCAGGACGATGCACCTCTCATCGACGAGGGTCTGCTCAAGCCCTCCACTTCATGATGCTCAAGCACGATCTGAGCAAGCATCCGAACCGCTGGCGCGACTCGACGCGCCTCTCTTCGGGATCCGACGCCCTCAAAGAACCGTGGACCGAGATCAGGGCCGCCGGCGAACCGGGCCGGGCCGGGCCGGGCCGAAGAGGATCCGTTCTCGCTCGTCCAACCTCGACTCGACATCCCCACGTAACGACTCGCTCGACGGGCCACGCATGGCTTCGGGTGCGCACGTCCCCCGGCCCCGGTCGGGGAAGCGTCTAGCATCACAGAGTGCCCGAGGAGACGTCGCGGCTCGAGGACACGCTCGTCCACGGCTACCGCCGTCTGGCGCTCGAAACGCCCGACCGGCCCCGCGACGTGCTCCTGCGCCTGCTCGACATCGCGCTCTCCTCGCTGTTTCTCGTCTGCGCGCTGCCGCTCGCGCTGCCGATTGCGCTGGCGCTTCTCGCCACGAGCGGCCGGCCCGTCTTCTACCGGGGCCAGCGCGTCGGCCGCGGCGGCCACGTCTTCACGATGCTGAAGTTCCGCACACTCCGCTCCGACGCCGAGTCGCGGCTCGGCCCGTACCTCGGCGAGGAGCTCGTCCGCCGCACGGAGGAGGAGTTCGCGCCGCTCGGCCGCTGGCTGAAGGCGACGCAACTCGACGAGATCCCGCAGTTCCTGAACGTGCTGCGCGGCGACATGAGCCTCGTCGGGCCGCGCCCGATCAGGCCGCGCTTCTTCGAGGAGCTCGCACACGAGCTGCCCGCGTACTGGCAGCGGCTGGTCGTGCGGCCCGGGCTCACCGGTCTCGCACAGATGCGGCGCGGCTACGAGACGTCGATGGCCGAGAAGCTCGCACACGACCTGGAGTGGATCGCCGACCGCTCGGTGCGCCTCTACGTGCGCACCGTCCTGGCCACCGGCTGGCGCGTGCTCAGACAGTCGCTGCGGGGGCTGCTACGGCGCGACGGCTGACAACCCTCGGCGCCGTCCTCCTCGCCCTCACCGCGGCGGGCGTCGTTCTGTGGCTGCTCGTGCTCGCCCCGTCCCCCTCGCCGCGACGACTGCTCGTCGGAGTGGACGACGACACGCTCAAGTGGACGCCGGATCCGCTCGGCGTCGTCGCAGCTCAGCGACGGCTCGGCGCGGACGCGGTGCGCGTCTGGGTGCCGTGGTCGGGCGAGGCGCGGCCGGGGCAGGTCCGCCGCGACGAGCTGGCCCGCGCGCAGCAGGCGGCAACGCACACCGTCATCGCCCTCGCCGTCTTCGGCTTCGGCGCCGAAACGCCGCTCACACCGCGCGCACAGCAGCGCTTCTGCGGCTACGCGCGGGCGGCGCTCGCCCGCGTCCCGGACGCGCGCGCCGTCGTCGTCTGGAACGAGGCGAACTCGAAGACGTACTGGCGTGGAACTGCGGCCGCCTACGAGTCGCTGCTCGCGCGCTGCTACGACGTTCTGCACGCACTCCGTCCCGGGGTCGTCGTCCTCGACTCGACCGCCTCGGCGCACAACCCGGCCGCCTTCCTGAGCGCGCTCGGCGCTGCCTACCGCGCGAGCGGACGCCCGCGGCCGCTCGTCGACGCGTTCGGCCACAACCCGTATCCGCTGAGCGCCCGCGAGCCCGCCGCGGCCCGCCATCGCGGCGGCTTCATCGGCGAGGGGGACTATCCCGAGCTCGCGTCGGCCCTCTCCACGGCCTTCTCGGGGACGGCGCAGCGCTCACTCGACGTCTGGTATCTCGAAGACGGCTTCCAGGCGGCCGTGCCGCCGCGCCTCCTCCACCGCTACACCGGGAGCGAGAACGTCGCAACGGTCGCGCCCGCCGGGCAGGCAGCTCGGCTCCGCAACGCGATCCTGCTCGCCGCCTGCCAGCCGCATGTGCGTGCGTTCTTCAACTTCGAGTTCGTCGACGAGACGCGCCTGGCCGGCTGGCAGTCGGGCCTCGAATGGCGCGGCGCCCTACGGAAGCCGGCCGCGGCGGCGTTCAGCGCGGCCGCGCGCGCGGCCGCCCGCGGCGCCGTCCGTTGCAGGAACGGCGGCTGATCGCTCGTAGAGTAGAAACTCATGTGCGGGATTTGCGGGATCGCTTCACCGGTCGGCGTTCCCGATCTCGATCGCCTGGCGGCGATGAGCGCCGCGCTCGTCCACCGCGGCCCGGACAGCGCCGGGGAGTACACCGACGGACCGGTCGCGATCGCCGCGCGCCGGCTCTCGATCATCGACCTCGCCGGCGGCGACCAGCCGATCGCGAACGAGGACGGCTCCTGCGTCGTCGTCCAGAACGGCGAGATCTACAACTACCCCGAGCTGAGGCGCGAGCTCGAGCGCGAGGGCCACGTGTTCACGACCCACTCCGACACCGAGGTGCTCGTGCATCTCTACGAGCAGCATGGCCCTGAGTTCGCACGCCGCCTGCGCGGCATGTTCGCCGTCGCGATCTGGGACGCCCGGATGCGCCGGCTCGTGCTGGCGCGCGACCGCTACGGCATCAAGCCTCTCTACTACCGCCACCACGCCGGCGAGCTCGCGTTCGCGTCAGAGCTCCGCGCACTGCCGCGTGGCGAGATCGACCTCGACGCCCTCGAGGCATTCCTCGCCTTCAACTCGATCCCCGCGCCGTACTCGATCTTCCGCGACGTGCGCAAGCTCCCCGCCGGGCACGTGCTCGTGTGGGAGGAGGACGGGCACATACAGCTCACGCGCTACGCACGGCCCGGCCCCGTTCCGATCGACGAGCTGCGAAGCGACGACGAGGCCGAGCTGCTCGAGGAGCTGCGTGCGCGCCTGCGCGACTCGGTGCGCGCTCATCTGCTCGCGGACGTTCCGGTCGGCGTGCTCCTCTCCGGCGGCGTCGACTCCGCAGCGCTCGCCGCGCTCGCCGCGCAGGAGACGGCGGAGCCCGTACACACGTTCACGATCGGCTTCGCCGAGCGCAGCTTCGACGAACGCAGGGACGCGCGCCGAGTCGCCGAGCTCTACGGCACCGAGCATCACGAGCTGCTCCTCCGGCCCAACCCGACCCTGCTGCTGCCGACTCTCGCGGACGCGTTCGACGAGCCCTTCGCCGACTCGTCCGCGCTGCCCACGTACCTCGTCTCGCAGCTCGCCGCGCAGCACGTGAAGGTGGCGCTCTCGGGAGAGGGCGGCGACGAGCTCTTCGGCGGCTACTACACCTACACCGCCGACCTGCTCGCCAACCGGTTCGCTCCGCTCGCGCGGCTCGTGCGACCGCTCGTCGAGAAGCTGCCGACGTCGACCTCGAAGGCGAGCTTCGACTACCGGGCGAAGCGCTTCGTCCGGGCCGCGCACCTACCGCCGCTCGAGCGCCATCACGGCTGGAAGGAGATCTTCGCCCCGGAGGTCCGGGCGGAGGTCACGGGCCGCAGCGCCGCCTTCGACCCGGTCGACGTCTACCGGGCCCGCTACCGCGAGACGGTCGGCGCCGACGGCCTCGCGCGTCTCCAGGACGTCGACTTCGGCGTCTATCTCGTCGACGACCTGCTCGTGAAGACGGACCGCGCGTCGATGGCGCACTCGCTCGAGGCGCGCGTCCCGTTCCTCGACCCGGCCGTGACGAGCTTCGCGTTCTCGCTGCCGGCGGAGCACAAGGTGCACGGCCTCTCGAAGAAGGTGCTGCTACGCAAGGCCGTCGCACCGCTGCTGCCGCACGAGGTGGTGCACGGCCGCAAGCGCGGCTTCTCCATTCCGGCGGCGCTGTGGCTGCGCGGCGAGCTCGTGCCGTTCGCGCGCGAGACGCTCTCGCGCGCGACGCTCACCCGCCAGGGATTCTTCCGGCCCGACGTCGTCGCCCGGCTGCTCGGCGAGCACGTCGCCGGGGTCGAGGACCGCAGCCGGCAGCTGTGGGGGCTGCTCGCGTTCACGCTCTGGTACGAGCGCCACGTCGAGCAGGAGCCGCCGCTGCTGCGCTCCGCGCGGATGGAAGCGCTGCTCGCATGAGGGTCTGGATCGACATGACGGCGTCGGCGCACGTGCTCGTGTTCCGGCCGCTGATCGAACGGCTGCGCGGACGCGGCGACGAGGTGGAGATCACGGCGCGCGAGTACGCGCAGACGCTGCAGCTGCTCGAGCTGCACGGGCTGACGGCCGAGGTGATCGGGCGGCACGGCGGGCGCTCGCGCGTGCAGAAGGCGCGGCAGATGACGCACCGGCTGGGCGCGCTGCGCCGCTGGGCGAAAGGACGCGACTTCGACGTCGCGCTCGCGCACGGCTCGCATGAGCTGACGATGACCGCGCGCAGGCTCGGCATTCCGAGCTCGACGACGTTCGACTACGAGTTCGCGACCCTGCAGCACCAGCTCGGCTGCCGGGCCGCCACGAAGGTCGTGGTGCCCGATGCGATCCCGCCCGAGCGGCTCCGGCAGTACGGCGTGCGACCGCCGAAGCTCGTGCAGTACCCGGGCCTGAAGGAGGAGTACTACCTCTCCGACTTCGAGCCGGACCGCTCGTTGCTCGAGCGCTTCGACGTCGACCCGGCGCGCGTGCTTGTCGTGCTCCGCCCGCCGCCCGACGTGTCGCTCTACCACCGGCAGTCGAACCCGCTCTTCCCGATGACGCTCGACCACCTCGGCCGGCTCGACCACGTGCACGCGTTCGTGCTGCCGCGCACGGAGGAGCAGCGTGAGTTCGTGCGCGAGCTCGCCCTGCCGTCGGTGATCCTTCCCGAGCAGGCGGTGGACGCGCAGAGCCTGATCGCGCTCGCCGACGTCGTCGTCTCCGCCGGCGGAACGATGAACCGCGAGGCGGCGGCGCTCGGCGTGCCGGTCTACACGACGTACGGCGGCCGGCTGGGCGGCGTCGACGAGGCGCTGATCCGAGACGGCCGCCTGAAGCCGCTCACCGACCCGCGCGCGCTCGACCTGCGCAAGCGGGAAGCCGGCCCGGGCGAGCGTGTCCGCCGCGACCCGGCGCTGATGCTCGAGCTGCTGCTGTCCGCGCTGAACCAGACATAACCCGTCCGGCCCTGCCCGGCGGAGCCAGGTCCCGGTGTCAGACACGGGGGCATGGCTTCGAAGGGCGGCGCCGGTGAAGCCGGGTCAGGCGACGCGGGCGAGTTCGACGAGCAGCTCGGAGCCGAAGCGCTCGAGCTTCGCGGGGCCGATGCCGGGCACCGCGGCCAGCTCCGCGATCGTCCGCGGCGAGCGCGCGATCAGCTCGGCGAGCGTGCGGTCGTTGAAGACGACGTAGGCGGGCACTTCTTCCGCGCGCGCCCGCGCGAGCCGCCACTCCTTCAGGGCCTGCACCGCAGGGGTCAGCTCGAGCTTGGCTTTGCGGACGGAAGCGACCTGGTCGCCGGAGGCGACCAGGTCGCATTCCTTCAGGAACCTGCTCGGCTTGCCCTGCCAGGTGAGGAGCAGGTGCCGCTTTGCCCGCGTCACGCCGACGTAGAGGAGCCGCCGCTCCTCGTCGACGTCGGCACGGCGGTTCGGGAGCTCGCCCTCCTCGAGCCGCGGCAGGAAGACCGCGTCGAACTCGAGACCCTTCGCCCGGTGCAGCGTCAGCAGGTGGACGCCGCGGCCCGCGCTCTCGCCGAAGCGGTCGCGCAGCGACGCGACGAAGGCATCGACGCCGCCGCCGAATCCCTCCGCGAGCCGGACGATCCGGGCCAGGTCTGCCTGGCGCGTCTGCTCGCGCTCGCCGAGCTTGTCCGGCACGACGTCCAGCAACCCCTGCGCGACGGCTACCTTCCGCACAACGTCCGCCGCCGGGCCGTCCGCGCGCGCGACCGCCTTCAGCACCTGGCGCGCCGCGTCGCGGGCGAGCAGCGACGCCCCCTGGAACGGGATCCCCGCCTCGTGGAACGCCTCTTCGAACTCCGACGTGCGCGCGTTCGTGCGCACGAGCACCGCCATCTCCTCGAACGGCACGCCTGCGGCCTCCAGCCCCCGGACGCGCTCGGCGACGTCCTCGCCGGCGCCGACGATCGGCTCCGGTCCGGCCGGGACCGTGGCGCGCAGCTCCTTCGCCGAGCCGCCGAGCTTCGGAGCGAGCCGGTTCGCCAGCTCGAGCACCTGCGGCGTCGAGCGATAGTTCTGCTCGAGGCGCACGACATGCGCCTGTGGGAAGCGCCGGGGGACTGCGAGCAGCCATTCCGCGCTCGCGCCCGTGAAGCCGTAGATCGACTGGTAGTCGTCGCCGACGACGCACAGGTCGTCCCGGTCGCCGAGCCAGAGGTCGAGCAGCGTCTGCTGGAGCACGTTGACGTCCTGGTACTCGTCGACCGTGAACGCGCGCCAGCGGCCGCGCACTGTCGCGAGCGCGTCCTCGTCACCCTCCAGAAGCTGGATCGTGCGCTCGAGCAGGTCCTCGAAGTCGAGCTCGCCCGTCTCCGCCTTGCGACGCTCGTACTCGCGGAAGACCCTGAAGGCGAGGTCGGCCGGTAGCGGCGGCTCGTGCCCGCCGAGCCCCGCGAGATACGTCGCCGGCGTCAGACGCCGGTTCTTCGCCCACTCGATCTCCGTGGCGAGGTCGCCGGCGGGACGGAACTTGTACGGCGGCGGCAGGCCGTTCCCGATCCGGCGCAGCGTCAGCGCCTTCGTCGCGAGGATCCGGCCCGGCGCGCCGCCGAAACGGTGCAGCAGAGCCAGGGCGGCCGAGTGGAAGGTGGACGCACGCACGCCCTCGACGCCGAGCGCCGCCAGCCGGCCGCGCAGCTCTCCGGCCGCCTTGTCGGTGAACGTGACAGCGACGATCTCGGCGGCGGGAAAGGCTCCGCTCGCCACCTGCCACGCGATCCGCCGCGTGATCGTCGTCGTCTTGCCGGTTCCTGCCCCCGCGAGCACGCAGACCGGGCCGCGGGTCGCCCGGACGGCGGCCTGCTGCTCCGGATTCAACCCCGCGAAGATCCGCTCGTCGTCCACGAGCGCCACACCGTACCGCGGCCGCCGGTCGGCCTCGTCGCAGAAGGACGGCAACTCCGTGCAGAATCACCGGCATGGACGGCTTCGCCGCAGGCGAGAACGACCGGCGCCATCCACTGCGCCTCGCCGGGCTCATCGTGGGCGGGCTGCTCGTCGTCGCGGCGGTGGCGGCAGGCGTGGTCTACGTGTGGCTCGCGTCGTACGCGCCGCTCGCCGCGCTCGACACCGACTTTGCGCCCGGCTCCGGCGTCGGCGCCGAGGTCCAGCCCATCGCCGGCTCGGGCGGAAAGCCCGTGTTCTTTCCCGCCTACCGCCGGGGCCACGCGTTCGAGGCGGCGTTCACGCTGCGCAACAGCGGCCGCTTCCAGGTGACGGTCACGGGCCTCACTCCCGACACGCCCGCGGCGGCGCCCTGGGTCGGCGCGGTTGCGCTGCTCGGCACGGACTCCGCAACGGCGAGCGCCGATCCCGGCGACCTGCTCCCGTTCCAGGACGTCGAGCTCGCGCGCGGCGACTCCGCCATCCTCGTCGTCCGCTACCGGCTCGACTGCGCCCGCGGCGCGAAGCCCGCGCCCGACGTCTACTCCGACAGGATCAGGCTGCGCTTCTCGTACCTGTCGCTCTTCCACCGCACGCAGACGGTGAAGCTGCCCTTCGCCGTCACGCTTCGCTGCGTGGGTGGACCGCCGGCGACTCCGTAGCGGACGACACCGACGGCACCGTCACCGTCTCGCGCCTCGGCGCGCGGACGATGGCGCTCAGCTTGCCGACGACCTCCAGCGTGTCGCCCTCGTCGGTCAGCCGCTCGAGCTCACCGATCTGCTCGGCCAGCCAGGCGGCGTCGACCGGCGCACGGGAGAGCCGCTTGATCTTCGGATGGCCCGTCTCGCCGACGGCCTCGTCGTCGCTCCAGAGCTGCTCGTGGATCTTCTCGCCCGGACGGGAGCCGATGAACTGGATGCGCACGTCGCGCGGGCCCGCGTCCACCTCGCCGGGCAGCCGCGGCTCGTGGCCGGACAGCCTGATCATGTTCGCCGCGAGATCGACGATCCGCACCGGCTCGCCCATGTCGAGCACGAACACCTGGCCGCGACCGCCGATCGCTCCGGCCTGCACGACGAGCGACACGGCCTCCGGGATGGTCATGAAGAAGCGCGTCATGTCGGGATGCGTCACCGTCACCGGCCCGCCCTTCTCGATCTGGCGCCGGAAGGTCGGGATCACGCTTCCCGAGGAGTTGAGGACGTTGCCGAAGCGGACGGCCACGAAGCGGGTCGTGACGTCGCGCCGTTGGCCGAGGGACTCGACGATCCACTCGCAGAGCGCCTTCGACTGGCCCATCACCGTCTTCGGGTTGACGGCTTTGTCGGTGGAGATGAGCACGAACCGCTCGACCTCGAACTCCGCCGACAGCTCGGCGACCGTGCGCGTGGCGAGGACGTTGTTGCGCACCGACTCGAGCGGGTGCGTCTCCATCAGCGGCACGTGCTTGTAGGCGGCGGCATGGAAGACGACGGTCGGCCGGTACTTCTCGAAGACCTCGCGCCGCAGCGCCCTCCGGTCCTTCACGTCGATCAGCTTCGGCACGGCCGGCGTGAAGGCGCGCTCGTCCACGAGCTCGCGCTCGATGTCGAACAGCGCCGTCTCGGCGTTGTCGACGAGGATCAGCCGTGCGGCGCCGACGCGCGCGATCTGGCGGCACAGCTCGGAGCCGATCGAGCCGCCCGCCCCGGTGACGAGCACCGTTTGGCCCTGGAGATAGGAGGCGACCTGAGCGAAGTCCACCTCGACCTGCTCGCGCCCGAGCACGTCCTCGACCTGGACCGGCCGGAACTGCCCGGCGAGGTTGACGTCGCCGGAGATCAGCTCGTAGAGACCGGGCAGCGTCTTGACCGGCACGTTGGACGCCTGGGCCGCCTCGACGACCAGGCGGCGGATCTCGCCCGATGCGGAGGGGATCGCGATCAGCACCTCGTCGGGCGTGTACTCGCGCACGATCCGCGGCAGGTCCTCCATCGTTCCGAGGACGCGCACGCCGAGGATGCGCGTGTTCCGCTTGCGCGGATCGTCGTCGACGAAGCCGATGGGCGTGTACGAGATCAGCCGAGAGCGCTGCATCTCCTGCACGACGAGCCGGCCCGCGTCGCCGGCGCCGACGACGATCACTTCCTTGCCGCGGGCGACGACGCCGAAATGCGGCCGCTCCATCACGGTGCGCGTGAGCAGACGGGCGCCGGCGACGAGCGCGAGCGTGATCAGCAGGTCCATGGCCGCGATCGAGCGCGGCAGACGCAGCCCGTGCACGGGCGAGACGAAGTAGACCGTCACGTCGGCGACGAGTGACGCGACCACGACGCCGCGCGCCGCACTCCACATGTCGCGTACGGAGACGTAGCGCCACCAGCGGCGGTGGAAGCCGAACATGATGAAGACCGCGAGCTTGATCGCGACGACGATGAGGATCGTCCGCCGCAGAAGCGTGTCGTAGTAGACGGGCAGCCCGTGGTCGAAGCGGATCTCGAACGCGAGCACCCACGACACCGCGACGATCGCCGCGTCCGCCAGCAGCTGTAGCAGCCTGTGGCGGCCGATTCCGGTCATGCCGGAGCGACAGCGCCGACCGCTGAGCGGACGGCGTCGACCACCCGCTCCTGCGCTTCGACCGGGATCCCCGGCCAGAGCGGGACGGAGAAGTTCTCCGGTGCGACGCGCTCCGTCTCGGGCAGCGAGCCGGGCTCGTAGCCGAGGAAGCGCAGCGCCGGCTGCAGGTGCAGCGGCGTCGTGTAGTAGACCGCGGACGCGATCCCGGCCTCCGTGAGCGCGGCGCGGATACGGTCGCGCTCCGGCGAGCGGCAGACGAACAGGTGGTAGATGTGCGAAGGCTCATCCTGCGGCAGCTCGACAAGCTCGGCGAGGCCGAGCTCGGCGTACCGTGCGGCCGCCTCGCGACGACCCTGGTTCCAGCCGTCGATCTGCGTCAGGAACAGGCGCAGGAACGAGGCCTGCAGCTCGTCGAGGCGCGAGTTGTAGCCGACGAAGTCGAATTCCGTCTTGTCGCGCGAGCCGTGGAAGGAGAGCATCTGCACGCGCTCGGCGAGCGCCTCGTCGTTCGTTGCGACAAGACCACCGTCGCCGAGGCAGAAGAGGTTCTTCGTCGGGAAGAAGCTGTAGGTCGCGACGAGACCGGTGGTCGCGACGCCGGGCGCTCCGAACGCCTGTGCCGCGTCTTCGATCACGGGGAGGCCGAGCGCGGACAGCTCGTTCATCGGCGCCGGGCGCCCGAACAGGTGCACGGGCATGATCGCGCGCGTGCGCGGCGTGATCTTCGCCGCGACGTCGGCGACGTCGACGTTGAGCGTCGCCGGATCGATGTCTGCAAAAACGGGCGTCGCGCCGCGCCGGGCGATCGACTCGGCGGTCGCGTAGAAGGTGAACGCGGGGCAGATCACCTCGTCGCCGGGGCCGATGCCCATGGCGTCGAGCACGAGCACGATCGCGTCGGTGCCGTTGGCGACCCCCACGGACTTCGCGACGCCGAGCTTCGCAGCGGCTTCCTCCTGGAAGGCCCAGTAGTTCGGGCCGCGGATGAACTGGCCGCTGTCGAGAACCGCGCGGAAGCGGAACTCGAGCTCGGGGATCAACGAAGCGAACTGCGACTTGACGTCAACGAGCGGGATCTTTTCCACGACGACTCACTCTAGCGGCGTTGCGCCACCGGAGTGTCAGGTACGCCGCGAGCAGCAGAACGCCTGCCAGCACGGCGTAGTCCACGTAGCGGAGATCGTGGTGGGCGTGCGTATAGGCGGTTCCGAGCGCCCAACCCGCCCCGCCGAGGCCGAGACAGAAGACAGCACACCCGGCGAAGGCCAGCGGCAGGAACTTCCGGAAGGGGACGCGCACGATCCCGGCTGGAATGGCGACGAAGGAGCGGACGAGCGGCGTGGCGAGGCCCAGCGGGACGGCCCAGTCGTCGAAACGGTCGAACCAGTGTTCGGCCCGTTCGAGCTTGGCGTCGGAGACGTGGATGTAGCGCCCGTACCGGTGCAGCAGCGGCCGCCCGCCGCGGACGCCGATCCACCAGCCGCAGGCCGCGCCGACGAGGTTGCCGAGCGTGCCCGCGGCCACGATCCAGAGATACGCCCACGGATGCGAGTGCACGGTCGTCCCGAAGACGTGGACGGCGACTCCGGAGAACGCGCCGCCGGCGACGGCGCCGGCGTAGAGCATGACCAGCTCGCTCGCGACGGGAATCACGGCGGCGAGCACCATCAGCCCGAAGACGGCGTAGATCCCGTGGTTGCCGACCGCGTTCGTGAGCGATCCGGAGAGGCTGGCAAGCACGGGCGCGATCCTAACGGCGTGCGGTGAACGGAGTGCTGAGTGAAACGGTGCCGAACGAGTTCTCGGCCGTGACGTGCACCTGGTAGGCGCCCGTGAAGGCAAGTGCGCCCGTCCAGGTATGGCCGTCCCAGAGCACCTGCTGCAGGCCCGGCTGGAGCTTCGCGTCGAGCAGGGTGGCGATCACGATCCCGGTTCGCGTCTCGATCGTCGCGGTCACCGTCGCGGTGTGCGCGAGCTGGAACGTCGTGGTCAGCGCGTTCTGGCCCTTGCTCAGCTGCGCCGCCACCGGCGTGACCTGGAGCGAGCCGAGCGTGTCGTTGACCGCGAACTGGCGGTCGGCGCTCGTCGTGCGGCCCTGGTCGTCGACCGCGGTGACGGTGAACTTCCAGGCGCCCTCCACCTCTGGGGTACCCGCCGCGGTCTCTGCGTTCCACGCGACCGTGTGCACGCCGGGCTGCTCGGCGTCCTGGACGAGCGTCCGCGTGCCCCGGTCGGGACCGGTGAGTGTCGCCGTCACCGTCGACGGGCGCAGCAGCTTGTAGGAGAACGTCTGCGCGTCGTCGACGCCGTCGCCGTTCGGCGAGACGACGGCCACACCCGGCAGCGCGGCGTAGACGCCGTTGTAGGAGAGGAGCAGCGCGTCTGAGAGCGGCTGCTCCGTCGCCGAGGTAGGACGCGTGAGCAGCGAGCCGTCGAACGCCATGGCGGCGGGAGCGCCGGTGCCGAGTCCCATCGCGGTGACCGCGCCGAGTCGCGTGAGCGCGACCGCGAGCTCGTAGTTCGTCATCCCCGCGCTGTAGGCGGTACTGCCGCCTTCGACGGTGACGAGCAGGACGCGCCCGTCGCTGAGCTGGCCGACGGCGCTGCGCGCGCCGCGCGTGTTCAGGATCGGGTCGCTGAAGTTCTCGTTCGGGCGGAAGACGGGCTTCCCGTTCAGGACGAGCACCGGCCCGCCGCCGATCGCGCTCGCCATCGTGCTCCAGTCCGGTGTGAGCGTCAGCCGCACCTCGACCGTCGATCCGGCCGGCGCTTCCGCTGTGAGGTGCGCCGCCTGGGCGCCTCGCGCGACGAGCACCGCGCCGCCCGGGGGGATCGGCGTCCCGCCCTGCGGCACGACCTGGGTGACGCTCCCGGTCAGCACGCGGTCGGGCTGTGCCGGCGGAAACGCGCCGATGACGTCTTCGACGACGGCGCTCTCCGGCGGCGTCGCGGGCCCCCACGCGGAGGTGTAGAGCGTCGTGTGGCCGGCGACCGGAGCGGCGTTGAGGTCGAGCTGCCGCCGCTGGTCCGTGCCGCGCCACGTTCCGTCGAAGACGACGCGGCTGAGCGTGAGCGTGCCGTTCGCGGAGATCCCGAGGCTCGTCCGCTGGGGCGCCGGCGCCGAGTCGAGGGCGCCGGCCCGCATCAGGATTCCGGTCGGCACCGCGGTCTTCGCGGAGAAGTAGTCGCCGTTGACGCCGACCACGGTCGCGGTCGCGCTCGCGTCCTGCTCCATCTGGGTGAGCGTCTCGGTGCCGCCGATCGCGCCGTTCGAGAGCGCCGGCGCCAGCGTGTAGAGCGAGCCGTCCGGCCGCGGCGCGGTCACGACGTCGAGCACGACCGGCCCGTGCGGCGTGAACTCGACCTGTCGCTGGTAGCCGACGCCCGGCATCAACACCGACTGCGCGACGACGTCCGCCTCGGCGCTGCGCATCGACGTGGCCGCACCGGCGGGCAGCACGCCGAGCCCGGCAAAGGCGAGGGCGATGAGGAGCTTGCGCGGCACGACCCGACGCCAGCGTAGCCGGGCCCCCGGCGCCCCCGTGCCGGCGATCGCCGCGTCCTGACGAGACAAGACCCTGTGTCAGACACAGATCTCCGGATCGCCTGCGGCGCGTGGAAGAGCGCGCGGCACCTGTCCCCCGGCGACACGTCCCGGTGTCAGACACGGGTGTCAGAAGTCGCCAGGAGGACGCGTCAGTTCCAGACGCGGACGTCCCGGTACAGCGTGTCCCGCTGCACCGGGGTCTTGCCGAGGCTCCTGATCAGGTGGACGAACTCCTCCGTGCTCGCGCGGTACGTCGTGCCGGCGGCGCTGACGACGTTCTCCTCGATCATCACCGAGCCGAGGTCGTCGGCGCCGAACTGGAGCGCGACCTGGCCGATCTTCTTGCCCTGCGTCACCCACGACGAGCCGATGTGCGGCACGTTGTCGAGGTAGATGCGCGAGACCGCCTGCGTCAGCAGGTAGTCGAACGACGTCGGCCGCGTCTCCGGCGGCACCTTGTCGCCCAGCCGGTTGCCGTCGTCCTGGAACGTCCACGAGAAGAACGCGCGGAAGCCGCCGGTCTCGTCCTGCAGCTCGCGGATGCGCCGCATGTGCTCGACGCGCTCTTCGAGCGTCTCGACGTGGCCGTACATCATCGTCGCCGTCGTCGAGATCCCGAGCCGGTGCGCGTGGCGCATCACGCCGAGCCACTCGCCGGTCTTCGTCTTCTTCGGCGCGATGATCGCGCGCACCCGGTCGACGAGGATCTCCGCGCCGCCGCCGGGGATCGAGTCGAGGCCCGCGTCGCGCAGCCGCGTCAGCGTCTCGGGGATCGTCAGCTTCGAGCGGCGCGAGATGTGCTGGATCTCGGGCGGCGACAGCGCATGCAGGTGGATCCGGTAGCGCGCCTTGATCGAACGGAAGAGATCCTCGTAGAAGTCGATGCCGAGATCGGGATGATGGCCGCCCTGCATGAGCAGCCCCGTGCCGCCGAGCGCGAGCGTCTCCTCGATCTTCTTGAAGATGACCGGCTTGGGCAGCAGGTAGCCCTCGCGCCTGTCGCCGGGCGACCGGTAGAACGCGCAGAAGTCGCAGTCCGTGTAGCAGACGTTCGTGTAGTTGAGGTTCCGGTCGACGATGAACGTGACGCGCTCGGGATCGTGCTTGCGGTTGCGGATCTCGTTCGCGACGCGGCCGACGGCGACGAGGTCGCGCGAGCGGAGCAGCGCGACAGCCTCTTCATCGCCGATCCGTTGACCGTCGAGTGCGCGTTCCAGTATCTGTCCGGTGCCAGACTTCAGTCTGGCACCGGTGTAACTTCCGACCGCGCTCATGCGACCGCCGCCCCCTTCGTCTGGACGAACCGGAACTCCGGCACGGTCTCGAGCAGGCCGGCGTCGCGCGCCATCTCGAGGAACGTGTACAGGCCGGCCCGCTCGCGCGGCCCGAAGCGGTAGCGCAGCTTCTCGAAGTAACGGGCGAGGAAGCCGGCGGGGTAGCCGTAGCTCTCGGCCGCCTCGTACGCGAGCTGCTCCGGCTCCGCGCGCGCAACGCGCACCGACGCGACAAGCGCGTCCTCGAGCTCCGCGAGCCCCTCGGCGAGCGGCTCGGGGCAGGCCCAGACCGCGAACACCATCGGCAGGCCGGTGCGCTCGAGCCAGAGCTTGCCGAGGTCGTAATGCGGCGTCGGATCCTCGAAGGCCGACTTCAACGCCGCGTCGCCGATCAGCAGCCGGGCATCCGCCTCCTCGCCGAGCGGCACATGCTCTGCGTCCGGCAGCAGCACCTTCGTCAGCACGACCGACGTCGCCGACTCGGGCGTCACGGCGACGACGCGCACCTGCTCGAGCGGCTTGCGCGTGACGAGCTGAATCGACTCGACGGCGCCCTCCGACGCGACGCAGAGCCGCGGCAGCAGCTTCAGCCGGTCGGCATTGCGCGCGTACTCGATCGACGAGATCGGCGCCGTGTCGAGCTCGCCGTCGACGAGCATCCGGTTCAGGGCGGTCGGCACGCCGAGCACTTCCTCGACCTCGGCCTCGACGCGGTAGAAGACCGGAGCCATGTTCACGTAGGAGATGCGGCCGAGCCTGAGCATCAGTCGTCCCACCGCCGCAGCTCGTTGTAGAGCGAGTCGCGCTGAACCGGCACGCGTCCGGCATCGCGGACGAAGCGGACGAGCTCTTCGACCTTCTGCTCGGTGCCGCTCGTCGCGCCGGCCGCCTGGAAGATCTTCTCCCGCATGACCGTGCCCTGCACGTCGTTCGCGCCGAAGTGGAGCGCTACCTGCGCCATCGGCAGGCCCATCATGATCCAGTAGGCCTTCACGTGCGGGATGTTGTCGAGCAGCAGCCGCGCCACCGCGATCACCTTCAGGTCGTCGGCGCCCGTCGTGAACTTGAAGCCGCGACGCTCGAACACCGTGTTCTCCGGATGGAACGCGAGCGGGATGAAGGAGAGGAAGCCGCCGGTCTTGTCCTGCTGCTCGCGCAGGCGCAGCAGATGGTCGATCCGCTCCTCGTACGTCTCGACGTGGCCGTAGAGCATCGTGCACTGCGTCGTGATGCCGAGCCGGTGCGCCGTGTCGTGCACGTCGAACCACTCGTCGGGATGCTCCTTGCCGGGCGCGACGAGAGCGCGCACGCGGTCGGCGAAGATCTCCGCGCCGCCGCCGGGCATCGAGCCGAGACCTGCGTCCTTCAGCACGCGCAGCACTTCCTCGTGGGAGCAGCCCTCGAGCTTCGACATGTGGTGGATCTCGGAGGCCGTGTAGAACTTGAGATGCACGTCGGGCAGCGCCGCCTTCAGCTTGCGCAGCGCCTCCGCGTAGTACTCGAGCTCCACGTGCGGGTTCTCGCCGTTGACGCAGTGGATCTCCGTGAACCTCGACGTCTCGTACTGTGCGACGGCGTCCTCGACGAACTCGTCTGCGGTGAGGGTGAACGCGTCCTCCTGCTTTCGCGTCTTCGCAAAGGCGCAGAACTTGCACTTCACGCGGCAGACGTTCGTCTGGTACAGGTTGAGGTTCTGGACGAAGTAGACCTCGTCACCGCCGCCGCGCAGGCGCCGCGCGAGGTCGGCAAGCTCGCCGAGTGCGAGCACGTCGTCCGACTCCATCAGCATCACGCCGTCCTCGAAGTCGAGGCGCTCCCCGGCCTCGATCTTCTCGCGCACCGGCGCAAGTGTGTCCAGCGTGTCGAGGACTGCCACAGCGTTACCTTTCTCGGTTGACGACCGCGTGCGTCAATGACTCGAGCTCGCCCCGGTACAGCTCGCCGTTGAGGCACGCTCGCGCCTGTCTAGCGTAATCCAGCGCGACCTCCCGGGACCGCTCCAGCGCGTCGCTTGCCGCAACCCGCACAAGCGCGCCGTCCATGGGGCCGCCCGCGAGCGCCGCGCGCACGACGTCGTCCTGCTGTGCGGCGAGGAGCAGCGGCAGCGTCGGCGTCCCGTCGCGCAGGTCGGTGCCGGCGATCTTGCCGGTCTCGATCGTGACGCCCGAGCAGTCGAGCACGTCGTCGGCGATCTGGAAGGCAATGCCGAGCGCGAGCCCGTACTCGGCGGACCCGCCGCCGAGCCGGCACGCGGCTTCGAACAGCTTTCCCGTCTTCAGCCCGCAGCGCTCGAGATACGCGTCCACCGTCGTCGCGGGATCGCGCGTCTGCGTGCGCTGGAGCGCCTCGCCGCGGGCGAGGCAGAGGGTGGCGTCGGCGAGGACGCCGACCGCGTGCTCGTCACCCGTGGCGGTCAGCTCGGCGAAGGCGCGCGCGAAGAGGTAGTCGCCGGTCGCCCGCGCGGCCTCGGGGCCGTGAGCCGACCAGGCGGCGGGCATGCCGCGGCGGAAATGCGCGCGGTCGATCAGGTCGTCGTGCACGAGCGTGGCCATGTGCACGAGCTCCACGGCCACTCCAGCGGCGATGGAGGGCTCGCTGCCGGCCGGGGCGGAGAGGAAGACGAGCAGCGGCCGCAGGCGCTTGCCGCCGGCGGCGAGCGCTTCGTTGCCGACCGCCGCGACGACGCCCGGATGGCTCGCAACGGTGCGCGCCAGGCGCTCCTCGATCGCGTCGAGATAGTCCTCGAGGCCCGGAGCCTCACGGATGGCGGCCAGTGTCGCCGCGGTCGAAGTCATGCTCATGCAGCCTCCCCCACGTGCAAGGCCACGATACCCCCTGCAAACAGGCGAAACCGCACCTTTCGAAAGCCTGCAGCGGCCAGCAGTGCGGCCAGGTCGTCGGGGTCGGGGAAGCGCCGCACGCTCGCGGGCAGATACGCGTACGCCGAGCCGCCCGGGAGGACGCGGCCGAGCACGGGGATGACGCGGTCGAACCAGACGCGGTAGAAGGGCGCGAGCAGGCCGCGCGGCGTCGTGATCTCGAGAATCCCGAGCAGGCCGCCCGCACGCAGCACGCGTCGCAGCTCCCGCAGGCCCGCCTCGAGATCGTCGACGTTGCGCACGCCGAACCCGACCGTCGCCGCGTCGAAGGCCCCGTCCTCGAACGGGAGCGCGAGCATGTCGCCCTGGAGCCACTCGAGCGCCGGCGCCTTCCGCCGCGCGCGCTCGAGCATCTGCGCGGAGAAGTCGAGCCCTGTGACCACCCCGCCCCGGCGGCGCGCCGCGAGCGCGAGATCGCCCGTGCCGCAGCAGGCGTCGAGCACGCGGTCGCCCGGCCGCACGACCTGCTCCACGGTGATCCGGCGCCAGCGCCGGTCGAGGCCCATCGTCATCAGCCGGTTCATCACGTCGTACACCGGCGCGATGCGGTCGAACATCCGCCGTACCCCGTCGGCGGGGAGCCGGCCTGTCTCGGCAGTCACCGGCTCAGACGTCTATTTCTTGCCCTTGGAGGCTTCGAGGAAGACCGCGAGCTGATGCAGGCGAGCCGTTCCGAGCGAGGCGAACTTCGGCATGGGCGAGCCCGGGTTCACGGCCGCCGGGTCCTGAAGGTGCCTGATCTGGAACGAGATGCCGAGGTTGCGGGTGCCGATCGCCGTCAGGTCGGGCGCGCCCAGGTTCGACGAGCCGGTGCCGAGGTACGTGTGACAGGCCGTGCAGCCCGCGGTCGCGAACAGCCTCGCGCCGGGCACGGCATTCGCCGGCAACTGCTCGGCCTTCACCCAGGTGGGCACGTTGGCGATCACCTCCGTCGCGAGCGCCTCCTTCGCGGTCGCCCCCTTCCACGTGAGGACGGCCATCGAGAGCACCGTCAGCACGGCTGCGACGACGGCGACCGGACGGCGCAGCAGGCGCCGCTCCAGCCGCACGTCGATGAACGGCAGCGCCAGGAGCAGGATCAGGCAGATCGTCGGCACGCCGACGGTGCCGAGGAACACCGACTCCGGCCACTTGAAGATCCGGAGCAGGTAGAAGAGGAAGTAGAAGTACCAGTCCGGCCGCGGCACGAAGCTGACCGTGCCCGGGTCGGCCGGTGCGGTGTACTCCGGCCCGAGCAGGCCCTGGTGCGTGCCGTCGTGGTGCGGCGCCCAGGACGTCCACTTCCACAGGCACGCGAGCGTGATGATCACCGCGACGACGACGAGGCTCATCACCGTGTCGTGGAACATCCCGTACGGGTAGAAGGGCTTCCCCCGCTTCTTGACGTCCTGCTTGTAGCGCGCGAACTCCGCGTGCCGCCGGTCGACCGGGCTCGCCACTACTCCGAGCCTCCCGGCTCGGCGGGGATCAGGCCCTTGCGCAGCGTCGACGGCTCCTCGGGCCGCTCGGCGCCCGCCGCCTCCTTCGACCACGGCGGCGAGGTGACGCCGAGGCGGACGACGAGATAGAGGTGCAGCGTGATCAGGCCGATGATCGCGCCCGGAATCACGAGCATGTGAATCGAGTAGAAGCGCGTGAGCGTGTCCGCTCCGATCTCCTGGCCGCCGCGTAAGAACTGCGCGAGCCATGGGCCGAGGAACGGCGCCGTTCCGTTGAGGTTGATCCCGACGACGCTCGCCCAGTACGCGGTCTGGTCCCACGGGAGCAGGTAGCCCGTGAAGCCCTCCATCATCCCCATCGCGAGCAGGAGCACGCCGACGATCCAGTTCAGCTCGCGCGGGTACTTGTACGCGCTGAACAGGAAGACGCGGCCCATGTGCAGGAACATGAGGATGATGAAGACGCTGGCGCCCCACTTGTGCATGCCGCGCACGAGCCAGCCCAGCGTCACGTGGTCGGTGATGTTCTGGATCGACGAGTACGCGTCTTTCGGCGTCGGCTTGTAGTACATGGCGAGGATGACGCCGGTCGTCGCCTGCACGACGAACGCGGTGAGCGTCGCCGAGCCGAGCGTCTGCATCCAGTTGATGTCGCCGGGCACGTTGCGGAAGAGGAAGTAGCGGATGCCGCCGACGAGCCCCGACCGCTCCTCCAGCCAGTCGACGGGATACGTGACCACGGCCTGCATCCGCTCGCGGCGAAGCTCGGCCTTCGTGGGAGGTCGCCTCAGCGCCATCAGTGATGCGGCGGCTGGAGGGGATAGAGCCACTGCTCGGGCCCGTCGACGTGCTCGCCCGGGCCGGCCTGCTTGTACTTGAAGATCTTCGCCTGCGCACCGGTGCCGTCGACGTGCGAGACCGAGAACGTGCTGAGCAGGATCACGTGCCCGTTCTTGATGTCGAACGAGTACCGGTCGAGCGCGCGGACGGGCGGGCCGGCGGTGCGGTTGCCCTCGGTGTCGTACTGGCCGCCGTGGCAGGGGCAGCCGAAGCCGGCGGGTACAACCGGCCGGAGGAGGATCTGCCCGTTGGCGGTGTGCTCGACGACGTTCGGCTCGCCGAGGATCGCGCCGGTCGGGCCGTTGGCCTGCACGGGGCAGCCGAGGTGCGCACAGCGGTTCGAGATGATCGTGAAGCTCGGGACGTTGCCGGCGACGCCGTTGTTGCGGACGAACGCCGTGCGGCGCGAGACCTCGCCCTCCTTGGGATCGGTCATGAAGGTGGCGATGAACCACTTCCCCTCGGGGAAGGCGGTGAGCGGGCCGAGGTCGGTCTCGTGGCGCTTCTGGCCGAGGAACGGCGGCAGGACCGCGAAGCCGGCGATCGGCACGGTGACGAGGCCGCCGATCACGCCGCCGAGGCCGAGCGTGGAGAACTCGAGGAACTTGCTGCGCGCGAAGCGCGGGGTGGACGAGGACGGCGGCGCCTGGACCGCGGCGGCGGCGGCGCGCAGCTCGCGCGTCTCGGGCTCGACGGGGGCCGGGTGGCCGCGCAGCTCGGCGGTGGCGTCGCGCACCCACAGGGCGCCGAAGAGGATCGCGATCACGGCGCCGATCGACGAGATAACCGCCGGGTCGACGATCAGGCCGACGAGGAGGACGGCGATGCCGACGGCGAAGCCGGCCGGCCACAGGGTCGGCGACGGCCCGTTCGGACCGTGCTTGGACGGTTCCACTAGGCGGCTCTTTCGCGCATCCGGGTCGAATTCAAGCGGCGCTCCTCCACACGCGTCAACGTCGTAGCAGTTGACGCAACGAGCGGGCAGTCTGATCGATCGGGCCGTTTCCTGCAGGGGGAACCAGCGCGATCCCGTACTCGGCCCAGCGCCGGTCGACGAGGGCCCGGATCTCGGGGCTCATCTCGATCTCCTCCGGCCAGGGCCGCGCACCCTCCTCCGGCCACTTCGCGGTCGCGTCGATCCCGAGCTTGCCGCCCACGAACTGCCGTTCGGGCGCGTGGTCGAGGTGGTCGAGCGGGCCCTCGGCGAGCACGACGTCCCGGGCCGGGTCGACGTTCGCGCCCGCGTAGAAGAGCACCTGCTCGTAGTCGTGCACGTCGACGTGAGCGTCCACGACGACGACGCACTTGGTCAGGCTCAGCATGCCGAGGCCCCAGATCGCGTGCATCACCTTGCGGGCATGGCCCGGGTACGCCTTGCGGATGGAGACGATGCAGCAGTTGTGGAACGCGCCCGCGACCGGCAGGTCGTAGTCGACGATCTCCGGCACCGTCGCCCGCACCGCGGGCAGGAAGATCCGCTCCGTCGCCTTGCCGAGCCAGGCGTCCTCCTGCGGGGGCTTGCCGACGACGATCGACGGATAGACGGCGTCGCGCCGCATCGTCATGGCGGTGAGGTGGAAGACCGGGAACGGCTCCGCCGCGGTGTAGTAGCCGGTGTGGTCGCCGAAGGGGCCCTCCTGGCCGAGCTCGTCCTTCTCGACGAAGCCTTCCAGGACGATCTCGGCGTGCGCGGGCACCTCGAGGTCGACGGTGACGCCCTGGACGAGCTCGACCGGGGCGCCGCGCAGGAAGCCGGCGAGCATGAACTCGTCGACGTGCTTCGGCAGCGGCGCGCTCGCCGAGTAGGCGGTGACCGGGTCGAGCCCGAGCGCGACGGCGACCGGGATCCGGCCGTCGGTCGCGAGCCAGTCGGCGCGCCCGTCCTTGTGGATCTGCCAGTGCATGAACGTCGTCCGGCCGTCGATCACCTGCATGCGGTACATGCCGACGTTGCGGCCCCCGGAACGCGGGTCGCGCGTGATCACGGCGGGAAGCGTGATGAACGGCGCCGGGTCGCCGGGCCAGCAGCGCTGCACCGGCAGCAGGCCGAGGTCGACGTCGTCGCCCTGGAGCACGATCTCCTGCACAGGGCCGGAGCGCACCGTCTGCGGCAGCGAGTCGGCGATCGACTTGAGCTTCTGGAGACCTCGTACCTTGTCCATCAGCCCCTCGGGCGGCTGCATCTCGAGCACGTCGCTCACCTTGCGGGCGACGTCGTCGAGGCGCTCGACGCCGAAGGCGAGACACATGCGCCGCTCCGTGCCGAACTGGTTGATCAGCAACGGGTGCGCGGAGCCCTTCGGGCGCTCGAAGAGGAGCGCGGGCCCGCCCGCCTTGACGGTGCGGTCGACGATCTCCGTGATCTCGAGCTCGGGGTCGACCTCGGCGGCGACGCGAACGAGTTCGCCTTCGCGTTCGAGGAGAGCGATCCAGTCTCGGAGGTCTTTCGGCGTCGCCACGGGGCCGGAGTCTAGACCGCCCGACCCGCGCAGGCCTCAAGGCCGGAGGCTAACGCGGGCGCAGCCGCGTTAGCCGCAGGCGAATTCACGCGGGCGGGGATGCGAAGCACCACCGACCGCGCCGCGCGAGCCGGCGCCCCGTAGCTCAAGAGGCCGGTGGCTCCGCCGCCGGCCGCTCTGCGGAGCACAACCCAATCCCGTCACAAGCGCTAGCGCTTGTGACGGAGAAAGTGGGTGAGCTCGCCGACGGCGATCACCCCGATGAAGACGAGCCCGACCACGAGCATCACGAGGATCGTCTTGCGACCCTCTTGTGCAGCGGTCTCGGCGCCGAGGAGATGGAGCGGAGCGAGGAGTGCAGCCACCATGCGGCGCGACTTTATCGAAGCCGCAGGGCGTGCGCAGCGAGGGCGTGCTCGACCGGCTCGTCCCCGGCGGCGGCGCGGGCCGCAGCCTCCAGGCGGCTCGGGTCGCCGCGAAGGCGGAGCGCCGCGCGCGGGCCGTCCAGCGTCGACCCGTTGCCGAGCAGGGCGGCCGTCGCGGCCCAGAGCGGGCCGTCCCCCTCCGCGTCCGCGGCCCGGAGCTGGCCGCAGAGCGAGATCAGCTCGGAGAGGTCGGCGACCGCGACGACGTCGCCGGCGGCGGCGATCCGCAGGAGCCCGTGCGCGTACAGGTAGTCGCCGAGGAGCAGGGCCGTGTCGTCGTCGGGCGCGGCGAAGAGACGCGGCAAGCCGTAGTGGACGAGGTAGCCCTCGTAGATCGTCTCGAGCCCGAGCGCGAAGCGCGGGCTCCCGAGCACGGAGAAGATCGGCAGGAGCTCGCGTTCCTCTTCGGGGCGAAGCGCCGCCGCCCAGAGGCTGCTCTCGGCAGAGGCCTCGTCGATGATGGTGCGCCACATGTTCTAGTCCGCGGTTTCGAAGAAAGCGCGGACGGCCGCGATCGTCATTTCGAGCTCCGCGTCACCGTGGGCAAGCGAGACGAACATCGCCTCGAACTGCGACGGCGCGACGTAGATGCCGTGCGCGAGCAGATGCCGGAACAGCGCGCCGTAGCGTTCGGTGTCGCACCGTTGCGCGTCGTCGAAGTTGCGCACACCGGACTCCGTCATGAAGAGCGTGAGCATCGCGCCGACCCGCCGCACGCGGCCGTACCCGGCGAGCCCCGCCTCGAGCCTGGCGCCGCGCAGCTCGAGCTCGTCGTAGACGCGCGGGTCGCGGAGCCGGCGCAGGACCGACAGGCCGGCAGCGGTCGCGAGCGGATTCCCGGAGAGCGTGCCCGCCTGGTAGACGGGGCCCGACGGAGCGAGCAGCTCCATCACGTCCGCGCGGCCGCCGAACGCGGCGAGCGGCAGCCCGCCGCCGACGATCTTGCCGAGGATCGTCAGGTCGGGCATCACGCCGTAGCGCTCCTGGGCGCCACCGCGGGCGACGCGGAAGCCGGTGATGACCTCGTCGAACACGAGCAGCGCGCCCGAGGCGTCGCAGAGCTCGCGCAGCCCGGCGAGAAACCCGTCCGCCGGCGGGATGACCCCCATGTTCCCCGCGACCGGCTCCACGATGACCGCCGCGAGTCCTTCGCCGTAGCGCAGCACCGCTTCGGCCGCGGCGCTGAGGTCGTTGTACGGGCAGACGATCGTGTCCGCGGCGACCGCGGTCGGCACGCCCGGGGTGGACGGGATGCCGAGGGTGGCCAGGCCCGAGCCGGCGCTCGCAAGCAGCGCGTCGACGTGCCCGTGGTAGCCGCCGGCGAACTTGAGGATGCGGTCGCGCTTGACGAAGGCGCGTGCGAGCCGCACCGCGCTCATCGCGGCCTCGGTGCCCGAAGAGACGAGACGCACCTTCTCGACGGAGGGCACCGCGTCGACGATCTCCGCCGCCAGGTCGACCTCCGCCTCGGTCGGCGCGCCGAAGCTCATGCCCCGCAGGGCCGCCTCGCGGACGGCCTCGACCGTTTCAGGATCCGCGTGCCCGAACAGCAGCGGCCCCCACGAGAGCACCCAGTCGAGGTAGCGGTTGCCGTTCACGTCCTCG